>LXOW01194940.1_pt1 | contig 14595 bp, 12 predicted proteins | sample 1368591 | NCBI WGS metagenome assembly LXOW01 (sample SAMN04884650, study PRJNA319009) | bovine gut metagenome | isolation source: Cow rumen | host: Bos taurus | place: Italy: Legnaro (PD) | collected 2014-07-09 | reverse complement strand
GACCAGCTTGTCCGGATTCTCGGGAATGCAGCCGGTGTATACCCTTTCACCGGGATGCGGCTTCCCTTCCGGAATCAGGGATGCCCTCTGGCAACCTGCGAATAGGGCACAGGTTGCCAGAAGAGTCAGCCCATATTTAAGTCCTTTGTACACGGTAACGAATTACCAGTTCAGGATTTTCTTGAAGTCGTATGCCTCAGGGTTGGCCACATACNNTACACCATGCAGCCGGTTTCACCCTTCTTGAAGAGCTCGTAGGCACCCATGGCCAACTCGGAGCAATACGTGAGGTCAAAGGCGATAGGATCCTGACAGCGAACGTCATAGCCAATCTCAACGGGGCGGGTCTTGACCTTGAGGCCAATCTCCTTGAACTTCTTCTCAAGGATATCGTTGAACAGAACGGCCTTGGAGATCTTGCCAAGCTCGGGGTGACCGTGCTCGTCGTAGGTCATGGAAACGCCGGCGTTCTTGATTTCCTGGGGATCGAGGTCGTGGAATACGCCCTCGGCCACTACTACAGTGCCGTAAGGAATGCCCAGGATGTTGCGCTTGAGAATGGCGGAGAGGGCCAGGTTCACAATCTTATCGAGGGTGATGGTGGTCTTGTTAAACATCTCGGGGATGATGGTCATGGGGCAGTGAGTGGCCTCACCGATACCCAGGGCCAGGTGACCGGCGCTACGACCCATNNGCGTCTTCATAGACGGTGCGGGCCAGGTGGGCACCCTCGTCCTTGGCGCTGTTGAAGCCGAAGGTAGGAGTGTTGTTGGGCAGCGGGAGGTCGTTGTCGATGGTCTTGGGAACGTGGATGTTGTGGATGGGATACTGCTTGGCCTCCAGGAACTTGGCAATGCGGTTGGCCGTGGAAGCGGTGTCGTCACCACCTACGGTAACCAGGAGCTTGATGTTGTTGTCCTGGAAAAGGCTCAGGTTGAAGTTTTCCTCAAAATCCTTGTCGGTGGGTTTGAAACGGCTCATCTGGAGGTAGGAACCGCCACGGTTGAAGTAAGCGTCTGCCTTGAAGAAATCGATGTCTTCGGTGCGGGGAGCCTTGGAGAAAAGGCCGCTGTAACCGCCATGCAGGCCGATCACACGGTAACCGTTGGACAGGAAGGTCTTGGCGACAGACATAACGACGGTGTTCATACCCGGAGCCGGGCCGCCACCACACAGGATGATAATGGAATCTTTCATTTGAGTTGTATTGTTTAAAAGTAACTTATTTCCATTGTTTAAATCGTACAAAATTACGCATTTTTATTGATTATTCCTATTAATGGTTCTCCTTTGGAGAAATGCGGGAATTTTGCTATATTTGTAGTTCGTGTACGTATACGTGCGCGAAAGGCAAGTATGGATTTTACGCAGGCAAAACATAGGATTGAGCAGCTCAAGGCTATTCTCTGGGAGAACAGCCGCAAGTATTACGTGGAGAATGCCCCCACTATGAGCGACTACGAGTACGACCAGCTGATGCACGAGCTGGAAGACCTCGAGGCGCAATATCCGCAGTATGCCACCGCCGACTCCCCTACCCGCCGCGTAGGCTCCGATTTGGAGGAAAAGGCCGAAGGAGGCTTCGCCAAATACCCCCACAAGTATCCCATGCTTTCCCTTTCCAACACGTATTCCATTGAAGAAGTGGAAGAGTTTGCCGAAAGGGCTGCCAAGTCGCTGGACAAGCCATTTACGTACTGCTGCGAACTGAAATTCGACGGCACAGCCATCTGTCTCACCTATAAGAATGGCGTCCTTTTCAGAGCCCTGACCCGTGGAGATGGTGTCCAGGGAGACGATGTAACCCGCAACGCCCTTCAGATTGCCAGCATTCCCCACAAGCTCAAGGGAAGCGGCTGGCCGGCAGAATTCGAGATCCGCGGTGAGGTCCTCATGCCCTACGAGTCTTTCGATCGCCTAAACGAGGAGCGGGAAGCCTTGGAAGAGCCTCTCTTTGCCAATCCCCGCAATGCCGCCAGCGGTTCCCTCAAGCTGCAGGACCCCGAAGAAGTGGGCCGAAGAGGCCTCTTCTGCACCCTCTATCACATTCCCACCGGCCAGGTGGACTACCCTACCCACGACGAAGCCCTCCAGGCAGCCGAAAGTTGGGGACTCCCCGTTTCGGCCCATAGACGCATCTGCGCCAACATTGGGGAGATAGAGGCCTTTATCGAGCACTGGGATACCGCCCGCAAGGAGCTTCCCTTTGCCACGGACGGCATCGTTATCAAGATTAACCAGATGGACTGCCAGCAGGATCTGGGCTACACCGCCAAGAGTCCCCGCTGGGCCGTCGCTTATAAATTCAAGGCCGAACAAGCCTGCACGCCCATCCTGAGCATTGACTACCAGGTGGGCCGAACGGGCGCTGTTACCCCTGTTGCCAATCTGGAGCCTGTGCTCCTGAGCGGCACCATGGTCAAGCGCGCCACCCTGGTAAACGAAGACCAGATCCGCTCTCTGGATATCCATGAAGGAGACTGGGTGTATGTGGAAAAAGGCGGGGAAATCATCCCCAAGATTACCGGCGTTGAAGAATCCAAGCGCCAGCCCGGTGCCCGCATCCCGTCCTTCCCTACCGTATGCCCGGATTGTGGAACGCCCCTGGTGCGGGAAGAAGGAGAGGCCAAGTGGTTCTGTCCCAACCGGCAGGGCTGTCCCACCCAGATTAAGGGCCGACTGGAGCATTTCGTGAGCCGCAAGGCCATGAATATCCTCTGCGGAGAAGCTACCATTGAGCAGCTGTACAACCTGAATCTGGTAACCCTCCCCTCCCATCTATATGCCCTGAAGGCAGATCAGCTGATTATGCTGGAAGGTTGGAAAGAGCGCGCGGCGGCCCGCTTCCTGGATTCCGTAAAGGCATCCCTGAAGGTTCCGTTCGAGCGCGTTCTTTTTGCTATAGGCATCCGTTTCGTGGGAGAAACCACGGCACGGGACGTGGCCCGTCATTTCGGCTCCATCGATGCCATCGCTTCGGCCACCAAAGAAGAACTGCTGGAAGTCCCGGAAGTGGGAGAAGTCATTGCAGACAGCATATTCCATTACTTCCTGGATTATAAGAACTGTCAGGAGGTGGAAGCCTTACGGGCCGCCGGCCTGCAGATGCAGGTGGAAGAAGGAGCCGGCAAGCAGTCGGATGCCCTGGATGGCAAGACCATTGTGATCAGCGGCAATTTCAGCATCTCCCGCGAGGAGATGAAAGCCCTTATAGAGGCCCACGGAGGCAAAAACAGTTCGTCCGTAAGCGGAAAGACGGATTACCTCCTGGCCGGTACCAAGCCCGGCCCCGAGAAGCTCAAGAAGGCGGCAGACCTGGGGGTCCAGGTAATTGATGAAGAAGCCTTCATGCAGCTGATCGGCGGAGCCCCCGCTCCCAAAGAGGAGAATAATGATACCGAGTTAACCTTGTTCTGATGTTCAAGAAGTTGGGTCATAGAATTGCTGTGATTATCCGGTGGATTTCCATCAGGATTACCCGCATCTGGCGTTTCTTGACCCACGATATCTTCCTGCTCAACGAGAAGGACTTCTCCCGTTGGAAGGCCCGCCTGGTCAAAGATGCCAAGACGGTGCTTCTGATGATGAATACCTTTTCGGCCCAGAAAATCGGCTATCAGGTGACGGCCCTGGCCTACCGCAGCATGATGGCGGTGGTGCCGGCCATAGCTATCGGCTTCTATCTTACCGACGGTCTGGGTCTGCGGGAGAAGTTCCAGGAGATTCTGTTGGACAACCTGCGGGATACCGCCGTTGTGGACAAGCTTCTGCAGGCCGCCGACAACATTGTCAATGTCGCCGAGAGCGGCCTCTTCGGCTTTATCTCCATGGCTTCCTTTATCTGGATCGTCCTGTCCCTGATGATTACGGTACGGCAGGTGTTCAACAATGTGTGGAAGGTGGAACAGGAACCCAATTTCTTTAAGATGATGGGCGTTGTGCTGGGAATTACGATTCTGGCTCCGTTTGTGGTAATCATCTTCTTCTCGGGCTCTGTGGTTTACTCCCATGTACTGGACCTGCTCTTCACCAGCAAGCTCTTCTTCTCCGATCACCTGAAGAACTTCCTGTCCTGGAGCCTGTTTGCCGTCATTGTTGTCCTGATTCTGAATATCATGTACAAGTATGTTCCGGGTACCCATGTGCGCAGCAGGTGTTCCATCAAGGCGGCCCTGATCTCGGGACTGATGTTTGTGGGAGTGCAGTACCTGTACCTGGAAACGCAGGTAATGGTGGCCAAGACCAGTGCCGTGTATGGGGCCTTGGCGGCCATTCCCCTCTTTATGATCTGGCTCAACATCGGATGGGCCATCATCCTTTACGGAGCAGAACTTTCCTATGCTTTCCAGAATGTGGATCAGCATAGTATAACCATAGCCAAACTGGACGAAATGAATAAACAGGCCGTTCAAGAACGCAAAGAACGGCTATACCAAAATACGATGAGTTTATGAGCTTTTCCGAATTTGGAGAAAAAGATTACGAGGTAATTGCCCGCGATTGGGAGGTGCTTAAGGCATCGGCCCAGAAGCGATGTGCCAACCGGGATGAACTGGAAGTGGTGTGCAAGGCCTTTGAGTTTGCCAACGACGCCCACCGCAATGTGCGGCGCCGCAGCGGTGAACCGTATATGCTGCATCCCATTGCCGTGGCCCAGATTGTGGTAGACGACATCGGACTGGGCTACAAGTCCATTTCTGCCGCCCTTCTTCACGATGTGGTGGAAGACACGGACTACACCGTGGAAGACATCCAGGAACACTTTGGGGAGAAGATTGCCTCGCTGGTAGACGGTCTTACCAAGATCAAGAACGTGCTGGATACCGAGCAGAAGACCCATGGAACCGACATTACCCAGCAGAGTCTTCAGGCCGAAAATTTCAAGCGCATCCTCCTCACCCTCAATGACGATGTGCGCGTGGTGCTCATCAAGCTGGCCGACCGCCTGCACAACTGCCGCACCATCGAGCATATGCCGGAGCATAAGCGGGACAAGATTCTCTCCGAGACCATGTTCATCTTTATTCCGCTGGCGCACCGTCTGGGTCTTTACAGCATTAAAACGGAGCTGGAGAACATCTGGCTGCGCTATAAGGAGCCCGAGGCCTATGCCGATATCAAGGCCCGCATCGACCGCGGAATCCTCGAGAAAGGCAGCGAGATGAGCGAATTCGTGGTGCCCATCGAATCGGCCCTGGAGAAGGCCGGCATCCACTTCGAAATCAAGAAGCGTGTGAAAACCCCCTATTCGGTCTGGCAGAAGATGCAGACCAAGGGTGTGAGCTTTGAAGAAGTGTATGACCTCTATGCCATCCGCATTATCTTTGATCCCCAGCCTAATTCGGGAGAAAGCGAGCGTGACCAGTGTTACCGCATATTCTCCATCATTACCGGCATCTACCGGTATATGCCCGAGCGCCTTCGGGACTGGGTCAAGCACCCCAAGTCCAACGGTTATGAGGCCTTGCACTGCACCCTTCTGAGCAATGCCGGCACCTGGGTAGAGGTTCAGATCCGAACCCGCCGCATGGACGACATCGCCGAAAAAGGTATCGCCGCCCACTGGAGCTACAAGCAGCACGGCATCATGGGAGAAGGTGACTACGAGATGGACGCCTGGCTGGACCGTATCAAGGGTATTCTGGTCAATCCGGACGTGAACGCCCTGGAACTGCTGGATATCATCCATAACGACCTCATTTCCACTGATATCTATATCTTCACGCCGCGCGGAGAACAGCGCAGCCTGCCCAAAGGCTCTACGGCCCTGGATTTTGCGTATGCTATCCACACGGAGATTGGCAACAAGGCCATTGCCGCCAAGGTGAACCAGAAGCTGGTAACCTTGAGCCAGGAGCTCACTACGGGAGACAAGGTGGAGATTATTACGGCCGAAGACGGAAAACCGCAGCCGGAATGGCTCAAGTTCCTGCGTACCCACCGTGCCCGCACCGTGGTTACGGACTACTTCAAGACGCAGCGCAAGCTGACGATAGATTATGGCCGTTCTACCCTGGAGGCCGCTGTTCGCGATCTGGGCTTTGAGTGCGATGAAGCCACCCTCCAGCGCCTGGAAGCTGCTTACAACGTGGGTACACGTGATGAACTCTACAACGGCATTGGCATTGGCCAGATTAAGCTGGACCACCTGGCCGAGATCCTCAAGCGTTCTTCTTCCGGTAAGATTTCCTGGATCCGTAAGATGTTCAGCCCCGGTTCGACCCGAGAAGAAGAAAAGCAGACCACCGGTGAAACCTATATCATCGGTTCGACGGACCCCAATGCCCCCCATTTTGCCATTGCAACCTGCTGCAACCCCATCCCTGGAGACCCCGTGGTGGGTATCAAGGCTCCGGACGGCACCATTACCGTCCACAAGAAGTCCTGCCCGGTGGCAGACCGCATAGCCGCCCGTCACGGAGACTGGGTGGTGGTGCCCAAGTGGCTGGAACAGGCCGAAGAAACCTCCTTCCTGGTGCGTATTTCCCTCAAGGGCCTGGACCGCGTGGGTATGCTCAACGAGATTACCCGCCGCGTGTCGCTGGTGATGGGCGTGAATATGCGCCGGCTCAACCTTTCGGCCGATGCGGGCCTCTTTGAAGGCTATATTGACCTCTATGTGAACTCCAAGGATATCCTGGACAAGATGATTAAGAAACTTTCCTCCATTGAAGGAATAGAAAACGTAAGCCGAACCGACCTATGAGCCATCCGCTGAAAAAGTTCCTGCCGCTCATTCCGGCCACGCTGATCCTGGGCGCCCTGATGTTCCCCTCGGGCTGCGCCAATACCACTACGCCTCCTTCCGGAGGACCCAAGGACACCATCCCCCCGGTGCTTAAAAAGGTGGAACCTTTTCCTGCCACCGTCAATGTGTCCACCTCCAAGAGCAAGACCAAGCTCCGTCTAACCTTTAACGAGTATGTGAAGGTCAAGGATGCCAACAGCATCTTCCTCTCCCCTCCTTTGGAGAAGAAGCCCAAGTCGGCTATCCGCGGTAAGTCCTTGGAAGTGAGCTTTGAAAGCGATCTGGACAGCAATACTACCTACACCCTGGATATCACGGGAGCCATAGCGGACAACAACGAGGGCAACCTCTTCCCAGGTTATACCTTGGTGTTTTCTACCGGTCCCCGCATTGATTCCATGTGTGTGACGGGCCTGGTGCAGGACTGCAACACCTTGATGCCCGTCAAGGGCGCTACCGTGCTCCTGTATAAGGACCATTCCGATTCGGCCGTGTTCCTAAAGCGCCCCGTTGCTGCCGCAAAGACCGACGACTGGGGATTCTTCTCCGTCCGTAATATCCAGGACACCCTGTACCGTGTGTATGCCATTCTGGATGGGAACAATAACAACAAGTACGACCCTGATAACAACGAAAAAATAGCCTTCCTGGACAGTCTGCTCAGGCCCACCATCGTTTTCAATGACAGCCTGTACGAGTTCAAGAAGTTTGATATGAAGGATACGGCCCTGTGCCTGGCCCGCCACGCCCAGATAGAGCTTAACCTCTTCCGGGAACGTCCCACCAAGCAGATGATTGTGAAGAAGGAAAGGGTGGGGCCGCGTACCGCCTACCTCACTTTCATGGCTCCGGACACCAAGATCCATAACATGCGTGTAAGAGGTCTCCCCCGGGAGAAACTCATCTCGCAGTTCAATCTTCAGAAAGACTCCCTGGAGCTTTGGGTGAACGACCAGCGCAAGATGCCCGATACCCTCCAGCTGGTGATAAAATACGATAAGACAGACTCCACCGGAAAACTCAAACCCACAGAGGAAATTGTCAAGTTGTCCTACTCCAAGGAACAGAGGGCCGAAATGCAGAAAAAGGAGCAGAACACCCGAAATCGCCCCCACGAGGATACCATAGCCGTCATGACCACCAAGGCCGATCCCACTACGGTGGAACAGTATGGCTTTGAGGTGGAGTTCAAGTATCCGATTATTGAAGAGGCCTGGGATTCCCTGACCTTCCGCAGCGTGAATCCCCGCCAGCAGGAAGCCAAGGGAACGGTGAGGGTTGTTAAGGACAGCACCAATCTCCGCCATTACAGCATCTTCCCCACGGAACCTTTGCAGATAGGTTACGACTATTACCTCAAGATTCCCCATCGCAAGTTCCGCGACATCAACGGCTTTTACAACGACAGTACCGAGCTCAAGGTAACCTTGCCCACGGATGAGAAGTTAAGTAACATCACCCTGGAGTTGAGCAATGTGCACAATAAGTATATCATTGATTTGCTTAATGAAAAACGGGATAAGGTGATCCGGAGCTTCATAGTGGAGAAAGATGGTCCGGTGGTATTCCCCTACCTCAAGATGGGCTCATACTGCATCCGTATCACGGAAGACAAGAACCGCAACTCCTTGGTGGATACAGGTATCCTGCTGGAGAAGAAACAGCCCGAGAAAGTGCGCTTTTTCAAGCAGAATGACCAATTCCTCATCAAAGTGCTGGAGAGGGCCGAAATGGTCTGGATAATTGATATAAAGGAGATGTTCCAATGAAGCGTTCGATAGCCTTAATAACCGCATTGCTGTGCTTTGGCTGGCTTTCCCGGGCTCAAGTGAACCTGGAAGAGGAATTCTTCTCCCTGCCGGACTCGGTGACCACTTCTTATCTGGATAGTGTAAAGATTAACATAGCCGCTCCCAACGATTATTGGATGATTGGCGTGTTTGGCGGAGCCTCTTTACAATACGGATACTATAATCCGGATCGTTTGGTCACCTTGATGCCACAGTATCCCGTATTTGGCTTCTCTATTGTTCGTCAATTCACCATGTTTGGCATCTTTCCCAACATGGGCGTTGAATTTGGCGCTCAGATGAACTATGAGGGATACGAGTTCAAGCTGAACAAGGAAACGGGTTCCCGCTTTACAGAATCGGGTGCCTACAAGGCTATGATCAGGGTGCCGGAGGCTTTTTTCCTCTCTCACTTCCACTTGGATTTCGGCTCCCATTTTAAAATCATGGCCAAGCTGGGAATCTACGGTGGATACCGCTGGAAGATTACCCGCGTGCTGGACGATCCCTTTGTGGGTGTAGAGACCTATGAACAGTATGTAAATGCGTTCCGTGACTATGACCGCCGCTTGACCTATGGCGTAGAAGGCGGCTTGGGTATTGGCCTGATGTTCAATCCCATCGAGTTCCATATCATGGTCAACGGAAAGTGGGGTTGGAGCTCATTCTGGAAGCCGGACTATGCCAGCCCTTATTATTACCGCTTCGCCTATCCTCTGGATGCGGCGGTTACCTTTGGTGTGTATTATCAATTGACTCCCCGTTACGGCCACACACGTGGACAGCTCAAGAAACTGGCCCGCAAGATGGTGGCCGATCAAAACAACCAGTAACTATGAATCCTGTACTGCAAACCCGTACCGTCTGTGTAGGCGATTCCGTTTATATTGGAAGCGGCCACCCCATTGTGGTCCAGACCATGTGCAACACGCACACCTCGGACATTGAGGCCACGGTGGCCCAGTGTAGGCGTCTGGCTGCGGCCGGTGCCCAGCTCATCCGCATCACCGTCCCTGCCATGGCCGATGTCCAGCACCTGGCCGAGATTCGCCGCCGTCTTCGCGAAGAAGGCATTCAGACCCCTTTGGTGGCCGATATCCACTTCTCCTCGGAGATTGCCATGGCTGTGGTGCCTGTGGTGGAAAAGATCCGTATCAATCCCGGTAACTTCCATCCGGATCACGGGAAGGCCCGTGCCCTCTTCGGCCAGTTCCTGGGCCTTTGCAAGCAGTATAACCGTGCCATCCGCATTGGTCTGAACCACGGCTCCCTGGGAAAATATATCGTGGAAAAATTCGGCAATACGCCGCAGGCTATGGCGCTGGCCGCCATGGAATGGGTAGAAATGTGCATAGATGCCCAGTTCTATAACGTGGTGGTTTCCCTCAAAGCCTCCAATACGGTTGTGATGGTGAACGCCTATCGCGAACTGGCCCGCCTGATGCAGGAAAAGGGTGTAGTCTTTCCCTTGCACGTGGGCGTGACCGAGGCCGGTAACGGAGACAGCGGCCGCATCAAGAGTTGCGTAGCCATCTCCACGCTCCTTTCCGAAGGCATTGGCAACACCATCCGCGTGTCCCTGACCGAGGATCCCGCCAACGAGCTCCCGGTTGCCCAGTACTTGGCCAACCGGTACTCCGGTGCAGCGGCACCGGTCCTTTCGGCCCGTGAAGAGAGCATCCTCAAGGCGGCGTGTGACTGGGGCGCTCCCCTTCTGAATCACGAGGTGGACGACATCCCCCTGGAAGACGAATACCTCAAAGACGAGATTCTGCAGGCCTGTCGCCGCAAGTTCTACAAGCCCGAGTACATTGCCTGCCCCGGTTGTGGCCGTACGCTGTACAACCTGGAAGAGACCTTTAACCGCGTCAAAGCAGCAACTGGTGAATTCAAGGACGTGGTCATTGCCGTGATGGGCTGCATAGTGAACGGTCCCGGCGAGATGGCCGATGCTGACTACGGCTACGTGGGAGAAGGCTTTGGCAAGGTTACCCTCTACCGTAAAAAAGAACCCGTCCTCAGGCATATACCCGAGGACGAAGCTATTGATAAGCTCGTTGAGCTTATCAATAGCGATAGTGTTTCACGACTGGGGGACTAATCCCCCAGACCCCCTGGGTCGCTTCGCTCCTGAAGTTAGTCAGGAAGAATAGCCAGCACAGATTCTACGGCGCGGACTTTATCTCCTACCTTTACTTTTACATCGGCTTCCAGCGGGACAAACAGGTCTATGCGGGAGCCGAATTTTATTACACCGCACTGGTCTCCACGGTACTCCTGGTGGCCTTTCTGGGAATAGCAGACAATGCGACGGGCAAAGGTGCCGGCAATCTGCTTGAACAGGATTTCACCATATTCATTCTTCATGGCCGAAGAAGAGTGCTCGTTGAGCTCGGAAGACTTGGGATGGAAGGCCAGCAGGTATTTGCCGGGATGATACTTATAATAGGTAATTTCTCCGCTGATGGGCCAGAAGTTGCAGTGCACGTCAAAGAAATCCATGTAGACGGAAATCTGGATGCATTCTTTCTGGAGGAATTCTTTCTCATACACCTTATCTACAATGACCACCTTGCCATCGGCCACAGACGTAACCAGGCGACGGTTTTCTTCATCCGGGGTTACACGGTCCGGTACGCGGAAGAACCAGGTGATGAAGACCATAAAGACAAAGAGGAGAATGCAGATGGGGAGGCTGATCCACCAAATGTGAATCAACTGCGAAACCAGGAGGATCAGGAGGGCGCAAATGAGCCAGCTGGTAACTATGGTTCCGTAAGAGTCCCTATCAATTCTTACCCATTTCATAGGCTAAATCAGGCTAAAAATAAGTAAATAAATGTATCCGGTGGGAATAGCGAACAAGGCACTGTCAAAGCGGTCCATGAGGCCGCCATGTCCGGGAAGGATATTGCCGGAGTCCTTAACGCCGGTAGAGCGTTTCCAAAGGGATTCAAATAAGTCTCCCAATACGCCCATGCCATGCATAAGGGCCGAAACGATGAGGCAGTGCCAGATGGGGAAATCAAAGAGTCCCGTCCAATAAAGGATGGCCCCGGCCAGCATAGCCATGAGCATACCGCCCCAAAAGCCGGCCCAGGATTTCTTGGGTGAGATGTGCGGACACATCTTTTTGCTCCAGGATTTCTGGCCGAAGAGCATGCCAAAGCAGTAAGCTCCCACGTCCGAAGCCCAAATGATGCAGAAGAAAGCCACCATCAGCAGGCCGCTGAATTCCCCATCCCGGCTAACCACGGCATTGGATAGCGCCAGCGGCAGGCCGATATAGAGCAGACCGGCATACAAGTAACCGGTCTTGAGGAAATCACTATTCTCTTTATAGAGGAAGATGGATTCCGCCATGAGAAGGAAAAGCATGAACAGGCCCAGGCCAACCAGAGAGGTCAGACTTAAACTGTTGAAGAAGTAACTGTTGGTGGCCAGGAAGAAGATGGCGCCCATGATAACGGCGCTACTCTGAGACTGCTTGTAAGCATTTCCCATGGTCATGCGGTAAAACTCTTTGAGCATCACGTAGGTGATGAAGGCAAAGAGAACCGTATACAGGAATTCATTGAAAAGGAGTCCTCCCAGCATCACTGCCAGGAAAAGGACTCCGAATATGGTGCGTTTTACCGTTCCGTTCATACTTCTGAAGAGGTTTCGGGTTCCGGTTGGAACTGATCCTCTACCGCGGGTTTAACCTTGGGGCCGAGAATCTTTTCAATATCTTCTGCAAAGATAACTTCTTTTTCCAAAAGGAGGGCTCCCAGCTGCATAAATTCCTCTTTATGGTCTTCGATAAGCTTGCGGGTGCGCTGGTGGATGCCATCCACAATGGCCTTTACTTCCTGGTCCATAAGTTCGGCCGTTTTCTCGGAATACGGCTTAACCAGGTTGTAACCCTTTGATCCTGAGGAATCATAGAAGGAGAGCGTGCCCACCTTCTCGCTCATGCCCATGTACTGGACCATGCCATAGGCCATGCCGGTCATGCGTTCAAGATCATTGAGGGCGCCCGAAGAAGGCTCTCCGTTGATGATCTCCTCTGCTACGCGTCCGCCCAGGAGCATGCTCATCTTGTCCAGCATCACGCTCTTGGACCAGTTCTTTCGCTCTTCGGGGAGGCTCCAGGTAAGACCCAGGGCCTTGCCTCTGGGGATAATGCTCACCTTAAACACAGGGTCTGCGTACGGGAGCAGCCAGCCCACAAGTGCGTGACCGGCCTCATGATAAGCGGTAGTACGCTTCTCTGCGGGCGTCATGATGGTGTTGGACTTGCGCTCCAGACCTCCGATGATGCGGTCTACGGCGTCCAGGAAATCCTGCTGCTGCACCTTCTCGTGGTTGCGGCGGGCGGCGGTAAGGGCTGCCTCGTTGCACACGTTGGCAATATCGGCTCCGGAGAAACCGGGCGTATGCTTGGCCATGAACTCAATGTCAAAGTCATCGTCCACCTTGATGTCTCTGAGGTGGACCTTGAAGATCTCTTCGCGCTCCTTGAGCTCAGGCAATTCCACATGAATCTGGCGGTCGAAACGGCCGGCACGCATGAGGGCCTGGTCCAGGATATCGGCGCGGTTGGTAGCAGCCAGCACTATGACACCACTGTTGGTGCCAAAGCCGTCCATTTCCGTAAGGAGCTGGTTCAGCGTATTCTCACGCTCGTCATTGGAAGAGAAGCCTCCGTTCTTGGCGCGGGCACGGCCCACGGCGTCAATCTCGTCTATGAACACAATGCAAGGGGCTTTCTCCTTGGCCTGGCGGAAGAGGTCACGGACACGGGAGGCACCCACGCCCACGAACATTTCCACAAAGTCGGAACCGCTGATGGAGAAGAAAGGCACGTTGGCCTCCCCTGCCACGGCCTTGGCCAAGAGGGTCTTGCCGGTTCCAGGAGGGCCCACCAGGAGGGCTCCCTTGGGGATTTTACCGCCAAGAGCGGTATATTTCTGGGGATTCTTGAGGAAATCCACAATTTCCATCACCTCTTCCTTGGCCCCGTACAGGCCGGCTACATCCTTGAAGGTGACCTTGACGTCTCCCTTCTCCGTTTCACGGGCGGTGGACTTGCCGGTATTGAAGGGGTTAAAGCCACCCGGGGCGCCGGGACCACCGGCTCCGCGGTTCATACCCCGGAACATCCAAACCCAGAAGAGGATGAACAGAAGAAGCGGGAAAGCCATCTGGAAGATTTCCATCCAGAGGTGCTCCTCGTTGCGGATAATCACTTTAAACTGGCTTTCCTTAGGAAGTTCAGCATTGAGCTGGCCGAAGCTCTGCTCCGGGTCAAACTTGCTGGAAACCAGGAAATAGAACTGCGGAGCGCGCTTGGGAACGGCGCCTCCACGGAATTTCTCGGCATATTTGCCCAGCTTCTCGGGACGGATCTTGATCTCTCCCTTGAAGTCGTTTCTGACGAAGGAGATTTCTGCAACGTCTCCTTCCTTGATCATGGTCTGTACCTCGGCCCATTCAATCTTTTCCGGTGCAGCGCTGCGCTGGTTGTTCATCAGGAGATATCCGATGCCCACCAGCAGCAGGAAATACAGCCAGGAAAGGTTGAACTTTACCGAGAATATCTTGCGACCGCCATTGGGGTCTTTTTTGTTATCGTTTGCCATTCTTTATTCTTTGGTCTTTTTGGCAGGAGCCTTGCGCTCCTTGTATTCTTTACGGGGGACATCGGCCCATAGGTCCTCCAGGCGGTAGAAATCCCGGTATTCCTTGAGGAAGATGTGCACCACGATGTGACCGTAGTCCTGGATGATCCAGAAGTTGTTTCCTTCTCCCTGACTGCGGTAGAGGGTGTGGCCCTCTTCCTTCATCTTTTCTGCTATATTATCGGCTATGGCACCTACCTGGGTGGTGTTGGAACCGTCGCACACCACAAAGAAGTCCGTGATGGCGCCGTCAATGCCCCTGAGGTCAAGGGATACCACATTCTGTCCTTTCTTGTCAATGATCGCATCGGCCAGTACCCGAAGATCGTGTGTAATCATATATATTATTGGTTTAAATCACACAAATATACACAAAAATAAAGCCATTGCAAAG
>LXOW01237370.1_pt1 | contig 14609 bp, 17 predicted proteins | sample 1368591 | NCBI WGS metagenome assembly LXOW01 (sample SAMN04884650, study PRJNA319009) | bovine gut metagenome | isolation source: Cow rumen | host: Bos taurus | place: Italy: Legnaro (PD) | collected 2014-07-09 | reverse complement strand
AGATGTGTATAAGAGACAGGTTAACGCCAGAGTTAATCTTAGCTTCTCCCTTAAGAACCTTTTCCAAGAACTTGCGACGACGTGTTTCATCGTGCTTCAAGAAAGCGTCCTTATAGTTCAAGTTAGCCTTAGAAGGAACATGTTCGTAGTTAACAGATTCCCATTCATTTGCACACATCTTGCTTTCAACAAGTTCCAACTTCTGACGAATACCAGACAAAGTCTTACGGTACTGACGTTCAGTCATTCCAAGTTGAGTTGCAAACCAACGACCAAGTTCCTTAGTCTTTGGAGAAGAAGTGTTGATAGAAGGCATCCACTTTGCAAGCAAAGAAGGATGTTCATCGTTCTTATCGGAGACAAGCTGCTGCTTAATCACCTTAACCATCTGATTTTCCAATGCAGTACCGCGAAGTACGAACATAGAATCGAAACGGTTGTATTCAGGAATGTACTTAATCAACTTGTCGAAGTTTTCGACAGTAGCAAGCCATTCAACCATTGCCTTGAAGGCACGACGTTCGCCAAGGCCTTCACGAATATCGCCTACATAGAATGCAAACTTAACTGCAAGGTCAGGATTTTCCGCGTACACTTTAGCAAAGTCTGCCTTAATAGCCGATTCAGGCATATTACGATAAGACGAGATCTTGAAGAACATATCAACGATGTTCTTACCAGTTGTTACGTAACCAGCTGCACCATTTTCGGTGAACTGAACTGCGTTAGAAAGTGTATTCTTAAGTGCGGAAGTAAAAGACATATATCATCTCCTCTAGATTTTTAATGTTTGTTGCTGTTTAAATCTAATGTGTATAATTTAATAAATTTTTGCAAAATTGTAAACAATTTCGGCATTATTTGTGATTTATTGGCTCTTGGTAGTTATGCACCTCTACAGTTTTCTTAACTGTATCGATGATTAACAAATCAAGATTAGCGAACTTGAAACCAACCGAATTGATTACATCATACGCAGAAATATCTTTATGATTTGTCATAAAATGATACAAATAACGTATGAGCATTCCATGTGAAATGCAAATCACAGCATCCACATTTGCTTCATGTTTTACAACATTACGCATATCAGACAAGATTTCTAAAGCGCGTTTTTCCATTGTAGAAGCAGGAAGAAACACTAACTTATCAAATTCTTGTTTTGTGATTTCCCAAAATTTTCTGCTACCAAGTGCTTTGCAATCAAATTCACCAAGACAAGTACTTACTTCATCTGGCAATTTATCAAACAAAAGCTTTGCAGTGCTAATACAGCGCTTAGTAGGCGAACTAATAATGTATTTTCTATCTTGTTCTGGAATGTACTGACCTACTCGTGCTTCCCAGTCTTCTGGTTTATCGAGCATAGTAATGTCAGAATTTTCATATCCTGCAACCATCGTTCCACTCATATTTGCAGTCGTTGGTGCATGACGAATAAAATAAAGTTTCATTTTAGTTCCTCTGTTTTAGAACAGTATAATAAAAAAGCGCCCAGCTTGTAAACTGAGCGCATTTTGTTTTTTATAGCGGAGTCGGGTGGATTCGAACCACCGGGACGCTATAAGCGTCCAACACCTTAGCAGGGTGCCCTCTTAAGCCACTCGAGCACGACTCCAAAAAACAAGATACGCTTTATTCGGACCGTTTGCTTTAACCACTTGCATACCACTCCTCGTATGGAGTGGGACAGGATTCGAACCTGCGAAGTCCTAAGACGACGGTTTTACAGACCCTTTATTGCTGTTGGTATCTTAATAGCAGGGGAGGAGAGAGTCGAACTCCCAGGGACCCTTCCGAGTCACGGTTTTGGAGACCGCTGCAATAGCCATTATGCGACTCCCCTAAAATGAGATATTGCCTGAGTAGCTAACACATGCCGTGTCTGACGTATCTCAAACTTCGCCATACCGTTTTCGTCTATCAAACGATAAAAGATAACTATCACTGTTCTGAGTTTCTCAGGCTCAACTGGCAGATAGGCGCATTTTCCGATTTTTTTGTATTATCGGGAAGTCAGATAGTTTCGATAAACTACCAAACTACTATCATCTTCTCTTAGAACAGTTTAGGCACCTGATTTGACCCCACTATCAGGAAGGCAAATTGCCCGTGATGGGTTCGAACCACCGAATACAGGAGTCAGAGTCCTGTGCCTTACCAACTTGGCGAACGGGCAAAAACATGATACTGTTGTGGACCGTTTGTCCGAAACTATTAAGTCCACCGATGCAGCTTGACTCCATTAACTCGTCTAGTCTAGCATCTTGCTTTAGGTGAGTTTGTTTATTCTAAACAAACAAATATCTAGTGTAACTAGCGTACTATCAAGTTATTTTAACTTGCAAACACTTGGTTATTCGTCCAAGAACTATCATTCTGACGCAGAGGCTATCGTACAGTTTGCACGAGAGTTAGACTATAATCAGTATAACTAGTATGCCGTCATAGCCAAGTGATAGCATTTTCAGCCATCAGTCCTGTCCTCGTCACCTAAGGCAATTCGTCATGAATGCTTTACAGTGATCAGTTAAGTAAGTTAAAAAGTATTAACTTGCTGTAAGTATCATAGGCCGAATATTAAGAGTCGAACTTAATCTGGAGGAGTCACATTCCTCGGTGCTACCGTTACACCATATTCAGCATAAACAAGATGTTATTCATTTTGGTCCGGAGCCTGGATTCGAACCAGGAGCCTTCTGGCGTCTTATGCTTTCGCTGCGACAGCCGTTCTAACCAGTTGAACGTACTCTGGAAAGAGTGTTGCTGTTAACATCTTAAAAATCTACTAGATACGTTTTCATACGTTGCTCTACCGATTGAGCTACAAGTTATCACAAGGATAACTCGGCAGGACTCGAACCTACAACACACGGGTTACAAGCCAAAAAGGTATGCTGTTAGTATCTATTAAGCGCCATACCGGACTCGAACCGGTAAACCTTCTCCATGGCAAGGAGACATTCTACCAATTGAACTAATGGCGCATAAGTATGTTTTATTTATGACTTTCTAAACGATGCAAAATACAATTACAAATTAAATCGTAGCCATGTTGATCGCCATCGAAAATCAAATGTGGAACCTTTTGAGCATCCAACATTTCTTTCAATGTTTTGTCAATTTCTTTTGCTTCGTCTTCCGTTTGATTTCTACCATTTGGATTGTAAGGCTTTACTCTCTTAAGTAGAATATCAATCGAATTTTCTCGATAAACATCTGCTTCTTCAACACATGCATCACCGAGCTTTGGTCTGTTAATCAAATCGGCATAAACTTTTCCAAGTCTAATTGGACTATCAGTCACAATTACATCAACTTTTCCAAAACATCTAGAAATTCTAAATGCTTGTTTTCCAGTAATGTAAAACTGACATTTAAATGCCTCTTTGTTATTTTCCCAAACTTTGTCTTTTGCGAATTCTGTTACATATTCAGCATCAATACCGCATCATTTTCAACTTAGAAAAGATATATGCAGCACCTGTTGATTTTCCTGTACCAGGACCGCCATACAAATTAACGATTATTGTATTTTTCATATTGAAAGTATAATAATTTTTTGTTAGTTTGTACATTTAAATTTTTTTAGTGCCCCTACTTGGATTCGAACCAAGATCAGTAAACGTTATGCAAAAATTCTTTAATTTGAGCTATAGCTTCTTTTGAATTATTGCAAATGTAAATCCAAGTTAAACGTAATTCTTTCCATCCTTCTTGCAAAAGTAAAGCATCTTTCGTTTTATCTCTTGCAATTTGTTGTTCATCGAAAGAATGTTGTTTACCGTCGATTTCTATACAAACTTTCTTTTCAGGCCAAGCAAAGTCTAATGCATAACGATGAAATGGCAATTCTGTTTCATAATCAACATGTTCTATCAATTTAAATTCATTTCGTAGAACATCTATTAACCATTTTTCAGGTCTGCTATGTTCATTATTCCATCTAGACTGTCCAATATTATATGCACGTCCTTCTGCTTGTGCTTTTGACATACTTTCCGAAATTTTCTTTTTAGTTTCTTCAGTATGTGTTTTTCCTTTAAAAGCCGCAGTTAATTCGCCATTTACATATCTTTGATGTAGCTTTTCACCTTTTGCTTTTAAACGTTCGTCTGTATTTTTAGTTAAACCTTTATTCCAAGTCGCAATTAAACCATTTTTTCTATCGGCATTGTATTTGATAAAATTTGATTTAATCGTGTCACGATTTGGATTTAACTTACATAAACGTTCATGATTGCGCAATGAATTTGCATTTTTACACGGTTTTCCGCAGAATTTACAAATATATTCTTCCATATTGTATTTATACAGAGTATTACGCTAACCTTATATGAGCTTATCCGGCAACGATCCGGAATTCCAGGATTAAGAGTCCAGTTTTCTGCCAATTGAAATATAAGCTCGAATAGTCCCGAAAGGTGGGCTCGAACCACCGACCTTCTGATTATGATTCAGACGCTCTAAACCAACTGAGCTACGACGGGATAAAGATCTAACAGGCGAGTATGCTAACACTGCACAACTCCGTTGCGGCGCAATCCTTTACGGAGGCTGGAATTGAACCAAGCTCTCTCTCGCTTACGTAGATCTTTTTAGAGGTGAGGGTGGGATTCGAACCCACGGAGGACGGGGTCACCGCCCTCGCCGGTTTTCAAGACCGGAGCCATCAACCACTCGGCCACCTCACCATAACGAGATACTATTCTTTATGCTCTAACCGATTGAGCTATTAACAGCCGCACGCTAGCCGTTAAGCAGGATTCGAACCTACATCTTTTTCCTAGAATGAAAGTGTAAGAATATTAGAATTGCTGCATGTATCTCATGCGTGCTTAGAGCCGTATTCCGGATTCGAACCGGAGACACCTGCTTGGAGGGCAGAAATGTTACCACTACACCAATACGACTAAAATTTTCGAGATCATAACCAGTTCTAAGCCCGTGTGAGCTGGCAAGACAAATTGTGGTGGACCGTATAAACATTTATTGCTGTACTGATCTCTATAGAGCGCTCTGTTGGATTTGAACCAACGTGGAGATTTCTCTCAACAGTTTTGCAGACTGTGGTCTTCGGCCAGGCTCGACCCAAGAGCGCATAAAGGTGACTAATTTGATAATTTTTAATGGCGACGTACCTCCAATCAAATTAGTCTTAAATCTGATTACGGACTCGAACCGTTCCTGGGCATCACCCTTTCGGGCTTACCCTATGCTACCATTACATCAGTCAGATAGTGCACTCGGCAGGGGTCGAACCTGCAACCTTCGGATTCGTAGTCCGATGCTCTAATCCATTGAGCTACGAGTGCATGGTGCCGAGCAGATAGTATTCAACTACCTTTTTACGAAGTTAGTCTCGGCGGGTAACCTCGGAGCGGACCCAACTAATACGCTCATAGCCGTCACCCACTTTAACTACCGGTGAAAGCGCCTGTTTTTATTTGTCGACTGTGCGAGTTGAAGTTTTCTCGCCAAAACAGGAAAAATCCAAGAAAAGCGCCGGATGTTGAAATATGTATGCGCAATATATTACAACATCCTGACATCATACTTTAACCTGTTAATATGCGCTGACCAGAATCGAACTGGTGACCTCCTCACGTTCTTGGTGAGTGCTCTACCTTGCTGAGCTACAGCAAACATGGTTAATATGATGTTTAGTCCTCATAGTAGGAGTCGAACCTACACTCCCTTGCGGGAAGCGGATTTTGAGTCCGCCGCGTCTACCAATTCCGCCATACGAGGTTAATTAGCTGTTCAGACTGGACTTGAACCAGTACGTTGATGAGGCCTACTCTCAACAGCCCAACTAAAAACGGACCGCGTCTACCGGCAATGTATTGCACTTTTCGCCACTGAACAATAAAATAATAAACATTAGACGCACCCTAACTACTTAGTCCTGTTATCAACCATGATAACTTCTCCACCATGTAACTAGTGGTGGTGTTCTTTTTCTCCAGTATGAACTATCAACTGTTCGTCATTCTAGTGTTTATTTAGTCCCCACGGTAGGACTCGAACCTACACTCCCTTTCGGGAACCGGTTCCTAAGACCGGCGCGTCTACCAATTCCGCCACGTGGGGATAAAATTTGCAAGATGCAGTGCAGCGAGGAACTTCCTCAGCTGTTTGTTGGATTTGAACCAACTAACTCATCATTTTCAGTGAAAGTATTATCCATTTGAGAGTTGCTGTATGCATCTTATGTTTTTACTTATCTTCGACCTAGGACTTGAACCTAGAACTTCCATCTTGTAAGGGTGGCACTCTAACCAATTGAGTTAGCCGAAGTTACAAATTCTTTTATTTGTCCGAATTGCAGTTTGTGTATTATTACAAATATATTTCCATGTTAGTCTTAAGCAATTCCAACCATGTTCTTTACAATATTCATCTTTTTCAATATCTTTCGCTTTTCGTTCTGGCCATTCGTGTTGTGAACCATCTATCTCAACATATAATTTTCTATCTGGCCATGCAAAATCTAAAAACCATCTACCATAATGATATTCTTCTACAAATGGAAATTCTGCACATTCTGTTTCTAATATATGTTTTGTCCATTCTTCTGCGTATGATCTTTTGCATTTGCTTCTAGAAGACCACCAAATACCATCGTGTTCCGCTATATACTTTTTTCTACTTTCTGACAATTTTTGTCTAGTTATGTCAGATACAGGCGGTTTAGTAGTACCTTTTAAAGCTTTTGATATCGATGTACCATATTTTCTTATACGCTCATCAGTATCTTTAGTTAAACCTTTATTCCATGCTTTATGCGATTTTCCACAATTATGACAATCTTTGTGATGAATTTGCAATTCTCTTCTAGTTCTACCAACAAATTCACAATATTTACATTGCCAATTGTTATATGCATTCTTTTGTTTTCTTTCTGCAATATATCTCATATTATATTCATAACCAGTTGCTCTGAACCAGCTGAGCTAACCGGAGATATTAAATGGTCGCAAAGTGCCCTCTCCTCAGCTATTCCTAGGAAGCCTTGGAGGACAAGAATAATCCAATGATGATCAGTCATTCTCTGCGTTTTAGTGCCGGTGGTAGGATTCGAACCTACTGAGCCCGAAGGCAACGGATTTACAGTCCGTCCTAACTCACCATCGTTAGCGCACCGGCATAACTAGATTCATTTGTTTGCATCCGCAGTGTCTACCAATTCCACCAATCTCCCCGAAGGAAGATACAGGACTCGAACCTATACGCTCTACCGAGCAGCGGTTTCCATAGCATTTATATTGCTGTACGAATCTATTAGCGGGACCAGCGGGGATCGAACCCGCGCTTAAAGCGTGACAAGCTTTTGTCCGTACCACTGAACGATGATCCCAAAATATCACATGTTGGATTCCCGATTCTCCACCAACCGATGCCGTTGCTGCCGGTATTTGGCAGCTTAACCACAAACTCCGTCATCTACTATTTGTTGATCGTTTCTATATGTGATTAGTCCTCACCCCTGGACTTGAACCAGGAACCTCCACCTTATCAGAGTGGCTATCTAACCAATTGCTATAGATGAGGATAACAAGATACAATTTAGTTTAAGAGGCCGTGTCCTAGACCACTAGACGAACGGAAGACCAACCTCCGTACAGGGATTCGAACCCTGTGTTTCAGCCTTGGGAATTATACTAAATACAAGTTGCTGCGTGTATCTTTTAGTGCCTCCCCTGCGTGCCGCCCGCAGCTTCTCGGATTTTCAGTCCGGTCCAATCACTGGATTTGGATTGAGAGGCCAAGTTTTTAAGGTGGTTCCACCACCGCTGGGCTACCAGCTTAAGCGCTTCTGGATACATAAGGGGTTCGAACCCTTGACCTCCTGAGTGCAAATCAGGCGTTCTACCAAACTGAACTAATGACCCTTACCACTACTTTATTCTTCCCGGCCATCAAAAGTAGCAAAAAGGCCGCGTAAAAATAATGCCGAATTGTCAATCTGCAACTGAGTTTCACGAACTCAATTTTAGTAGCGCCGCCGGGAATCGAACCCGAATTCCAAGAATGAAAATCTTGTGTCCTAGCCGTTAGACGACGGCGCCAAAATGTTTCTAAAAGAAAAAATACAGTGAACCGCATGTTCCACTGTATAAATCCTTCAATCAGTCTTTATTGTATGAATTTATACAGTGGAATTTGCCAAGGCAATATCTAGGAAGCTGCGATATGAACCGCATTCTAGATCTGACTTAATAAATTCGACGTATAACTTCATTTTTAAACCTATTGATTTATTTATACAAGCAACATTTAAGTTTTTATATTTTTTATTTTGTTTTGTTTATTTGTTGTTGTTTGTTTTGATGTATTAAATATAATTAAATTTTTTAAAGGTGTATACTTAATTTTTTAAATATTTTTCAAAAATTTCTTTTTGTTTGCTAAGGTTTTCATTCAATCTCTCATTTTCCTTAAGCAGGTTTCTAATATCGAGAACAAGCGTATTCTTTGAGAATTTTTCATCAAATTCATCACAGTATTCTGTCAATCTCGAAATACTATCATTAATGTTAATTACGCGTTTATCTTCTTCCTGTACGATTTCTTCGTGTGGAAATACTTCAACAATCGCATTAAAATATTTGTCGAACTTGTCAAAGTTAAATTTAATCGGCTTACCATTTTCATCGTAGTCGAAATATTCAGACATTACAAAATCAGAAAACTTTTCAATGTTTTTCAGTTTGAGATATTTGTAAAGTCTAACATTGCAGAACGTATAGTTATTTTCATTAGTTCTAAACGTAATAGTTCCAATGACTGTATCACAATACGTTACATGCCAAATTGTACAAGAATTAACTTCTATAGCATGAATATCGAAATTCAATCTATTTAAGTTCAATCGAAGAAGATAGGAAGTTTGATTAAGATAATCAAACGTTTCCTTCTCCTCTTTCTTCATGCTTGTCTGTATCATTCGAAATTTGCTCTTCTTGTTTAACAGGATGAGTTTTATCGAGAATTGCTTCTGTTATTTCAGCATCCTTTTCGTATTGTTCTTTAATAAACTCCAAAAGCTCTTTGCGTACTTGTTCTTCATTTTCAGCATAACGCTTAAAAATAAGAGCCTGATTATCTATAACCGCTGTGCACTTCCAACGAGACATTTAATCCTCTTTGTCAGTTTGTCCGTGAATGTAACCAACTGCAGCAGTAAGACCAAGTAGAATACCTAATACAAGCGATGCAGCTGTTGGCAAACACGGCTTTTCCATATCGCAGCTCCATGCCATAACGTAATTACCGCCTGCGCCAAGAAAGAAAATACAAAGATAATAAATCCAAGACGGCATAATTACTCCTTACAAGTAGTTTTCTTGAAAACGTAGTTGTGAGATTTTTCTGACATGTCGAATGTACGAACTTCAACTGTATTCATCTTTCCATCTCGAATACGAAGAATGCCAGTATTACGTTCATTGACATCAAAACCAGCGAATGCTGCACAATCAGATTCGTAAATCAACTTACCGTTGTCATACATCTGTGCTTTTTCGTTGCTTTTAAATTCGACTGGCTGCAATTCACATCCAATCATAGCAGAGGCAATTACGCCTAAGGCTAAGAATTTCTTCATTTATCTTCCTTGTTAGATTGTTCTTCAAGTTCGGCCTGTTGCTGACAGAGCATTTCAAAATCTTTAGGCGGAATACGAGATAATTGCATAGCTATATTCTGTAAATTACCAAGAACGCAGCTTGCCATTGTTCTTTCTTCCAAAGAATCTGAATTGTTAACTATCAATTCAAGTCGTTTATTAAAAGCGTTTAATTCTTCTAATGCAATCATGATTANNATATTCGAATTACTTAATGTCGAATTTGATAGCTTCTGGTTCTTTCTTTTCGACAGCAGGAATCTTAACTGTCAAAAGACCATTAGAAACCTTCGATTCTGCTTCCTTCAAGTTAAGTCTTGCTGGAACAAGAATCTTGACGTAAAGTTTGTTTGCGCCCTTAATTTTGTGAGCAGAATAAATGCGTTTTGCTTCTGCTTCCTTTTCTTCGTCAGTAAGTTCTTTTTCAATCGACTTAATGACCAAGAACTGCTTACCATCTTCGATAACACCCTGAACATCAATATCTTCACGAGATTTTCCAACAACTGCAAGTTCTACAGTGCTAGAACCATCTGTTTCATGAATGATATTTAGAGGAAGTGTAACTTTGTCTTCGACTTTCTTAATGCCAGAAAGTGCATCATTAAAGTCATCAACAATACTATTGAAAAAGAGATTTTCAAATTGCTTAAACATAATTTTTACCTTGGACCTAATCGTGTCCATTGTTTCAAATCAAGACTCATACCACGTCCGTGTGTATTTGTCTTTAGTCAGTGAAACATCTGACTAAATGTTATGTTTTGCACGCCATTCGGCTGAATATGTGGGCCAATTATCACGAAACTCTTGTCCATGTTCTTTGATCCACTGCATTACAAATTCTTGACCAGGATCTCTTCCGAGTTTTTCGCCTAGCAACCACTTAGCTACTTCAATAGCATCTGTTTGTGCTGCCATAAACTCTTTAAATTCTTCCTGGTTCATATAGTATTTATAATTTAATTCACATCTTCTTGTTTACCATAACTCAAATTATGTCTGTTTGTAGTTCTTTCTACAAACCCATATTCTGAAATCATAGCTTCCTTTGTACATGCCGATAATGGAACTGTGACGGGTTGCATTGCGAAAATGTTCTTTTTACTATCAATAGTGACCATGTTATTTGCATAATCATACGTAATAGTTGAACCGTCTTTGAACTTACATTCAGACATATTCCATGATTGAATGTTGTCAAGAACACCTTCAATGTTTCTAAAACGCCATAGCATCAATTGGTCTAAACCCATGTTACTCAAGTCCTATTTTAGTTTTGAAATTTTCTATTTGTTCTTTCTGTCTAGTTTCTGCTTCGTCTATATATGCTTTAACTTCGTCCAAAGTTAAGAAATGAGGTTCAGGTATTTTCTTCTTACGGAATCTATCCATAATAGAATCGTCGTTAATCTGAATTGAATATTGACTATCATGATAAGTATCAATAGTGATTTCACCATAATCATCAGCAGTCAATCCAGTTTTTAATTCGTGACGAGGTGTCATGTATTTCAAATTCAAAACATCAACATCAGCACGAATAAAGCCATGACCGACAAAGTCCAATTTATTTACTTTGACAATTTCAATATCTTGCAAATTTGGAACTGCAACAGGACCATCCCACTGCTTTCCGTATGCTAGCATGATTTTGCCTTCGTAAATCGGACGATACTTGTCAATGTTAGCATTTTCTTGCTTTTGTTTTTCTTCTTGAACTCTGTCATCGAAAAATTCTCTCAAATCACGAAGCTGATTTACATCTGTAATATCAAGAACTTCCTTTGGCAATAATGACTTTACAAATTCGTGCATAAAAACCTCTTAAGGTACATAAAGAATCGTTGGATTATCTTTATGTATGTCGAAACATTTCATGTAAATGCCATGAGTAAGACAGTAATTATTCCAATCTTGTCTGATTTGAGGAAGATATTTTGTATCACATACGTGAACAATAGTCTTATTCTTATCAACAATTGTAACAATTACGCTTTCACTGCAAGTACGTTGACAAACCTGAGAAAACTCATTGACATGCTTTAAGTACATATCAGTCAAGCTAAAATGTACACGATAGTTAAGATGACCATTTTCCATGTTACTTAATGTAAGTTGAGGAAGTGGTGCAGCAATTTGCTTATCCTTAACATACGCATCCCATTTCTGTTTGAAGTCTGCAGTATTAAAAGGCTTACAAACAATATGAACACCATGCTTAGTTGGAACAGTAAAGAATTCTCTGCTTTGATAAAGCTCTAATGCATCTTCATGTGTTTTGTTAAGCGGTGCTTGTTCGTACCATTTAATGTTAGATGCATGAGGTTCACATGTACAAATCATGTCTTTAATGTCCTGCATGTATGGAACATATTCTTCATCTAAGTCACAAATCCAAGTCTTGTCTTTACCTGCGGCATTTGCATTACCTGCTGCACTTGCAACCATAGTAAATGGACTGTTAAATGTCTGACCAGAACATGCCTGTTCCATAATGTGTTTTGCAACATTGAATGCCATCTGCTGATAATTACGTTTATTCAAACGAATATAAGCTCTAACATTGAATGTATCGCAAATCTTTTTAATTTCATCACGCTTTCTATCAAAATATTCGAGAGAAGGAATGAAATAGTCCTTAATAGAACGAGAATGCATGTTTCCATGATAGTTTGGATCAGGAACGCCATTTGTCATTGGATCGTCAGATTGACGACGAAGTAATTGCACATAATAACAATCTCCGTCTTTCCAATCTAATTGCTTATCAAGCATCCAATTTCTGATTAAATCGAAATTATCAACCATTGCCTGGACTCCATTTTTCAATTTTTTCTTTGATTTTGCGACCTAAGATTTCTAAGTCAGATGGATGTGCTTCTGCATATTCATCATAACCACCATGATAGCCATGTCCAAGTGCTGGACCTTCTACCCAATTACCATTTTCATCTTGATGTTCATAACTGCCTGTAAATGGATGAGACCAAATATCAGAACCTACATGATGGTTTACGGATGGGTCATCTTTCCAGAGTTTATCTGTAACAGAATCCCAAATTTTGTCAGTAATGTTAGCTAAAAAGTTCAGCAATTTCATATTAGTAATCGATGTTTTCTGTGTAACCGTTTAATAGTTTTGTTCTTACTTCGTCAAGAACTTTACCAAGCCAGTTTGTACCTTGCCACTGCAATTCATCATCTGCACGTGGATCTGCTTCACCAAGCTTAATTCCCCAAATGCCATCATAAGGAGATGCTTCAACGAACTTCTTTCCTTCAAGTTCAGGAGCAGTAATCTTGTCAAACAAGATTTTATTCTGACTGTACTTAGCCAAGCAAGCCTTGAGCATTACATCGTAAGCAACCTTACTCCATTCTGCTTCATCAAAACCCTTGACTTGTCTTCCAAGTTTCTTTGCTTTATAAGAATCTGCTTCTTTAAAGTTCAAATCAAGAATTTTCTGCATAATGTCGTAGTCTTTAAAATGATATGCCTTATGCCACATAAAGCATTGTTCTGAACTAAAGAACTTACGTTTTACGCCATCAGCGCATGTAACTTCCATAGGTGCCCAAGCAAAATTACTTGGCCAATCACCCCAAAATAAAATGTGTTTTTCAGTTATCGTCATATTCGTTTGCCACGTTAATATTGTCTAAAATTGTTCCATAATCTTTTTCAGTAATAGAATACCAAGTATCATCTTGCAATCTAATACCTAAATGGTCAGGTGTTATTAGCTTTAGATAACGCAAATTGATTAGCATTCCATTTGAAAGTATAATAAAATTTTCTAACTTCATAAACAGTTTTCACAAAAAAATTAAGCACCATGTGGGATTCGAACCCACAAATCTGGGTCGGAAGCACAGCAGTTTCACCATTAAGCCTAATGGTGCTAAAAAGAAAGCACTACACTTTCAAAGTGCGTGCTTTATAGAACACCTTAAGCTTGTCTAATTCTCTAAGTACAACTTTCGAGATATCTGCCAAGTCGGCATTCAAACTAGCTGTCTTCTTCTGACATTCGACCAATTCTTTCTGAAGCTTGTTCAAATCAAGCTTTCTGATAGAAGTAAGCTTTTGGTCCATCAAATATTCTGCTAATTCCTTTGCAAGTTTTGCATTTGTAGTGTGCAAAGTCTTGAGATAAGGAAGATTAGACACAATATAGTTGACCGGATTACTATCTTCAAGAGCATCTTTAATGACAGAAAGATTCTGTACTGCAGATTCCTTTGTCTTCAAATGATATTCCTTATCGATAGTAAGTTCAAGCTCACGCTTGGTCATCTTAGTTTCAATTTCTTTACGCCATTCAATCCAACTCGTCATAAGTTCGAGCATATTCGGAACAAGAATATCTACTTGAACATCCTTATCGATTGTAGTCGACTTATTACGTCTAATTGCGTAGAAACGATAATTACAAGTCTTAATTAGCAACTTATGAATTTTCGATTCAAAGAAGTCCTTATTCTTAATCAAGACTTCCAACTTCACTTTTTCAGACTTGTTAGCACTATCGTTAACATAAACAATGTCACCAGTCTTTACAAATTCAAGCATCTTATTGATGAACGATTCTGGTGCAAAGTTTGGACAATAACCAGTAATAGTGAGTAACCACTTATTTCCTTCAGGAACTAGAGTGTATTCACATTCATACTTTAAAGAGCCTTCACCTTTCTTATACAATTCTGCAACTTCAGATGATGTAGAAAGAAGTTTACCACCATAAGCATAGTCAGGACCTTTAATGTATTTCATAAGATCATTGACTGTTGCTGCTGGACCCTTTCGAATAATCATCTTAAATGCTTCTACAATTTCTTCAAGATTATGAGCCGGAATATCGCATTTCAAACCAACTGCAATACCTGCACAATCATTAACAAAGAAATTCGGGAATCTAGATGGAATAACAACAGGTTCCATCAAGTCACCACCATAATTTGGAACCAAGTCAGC
>LXOW01123967.1_pt1 | contig 14609 bp, 15 predicted proteins | sample 1368591 | NCBI WGS metagenome assembly LXOW01 (sample SAMN04884650, study PRJNA319009) | bovine gut metagenome | isolation source: Cow rumen | host: Bos taurus | place: Italy: Legnaro (PD) | collected 2014-07-09 | reverse complement strand
AGCTCTTTCCGTTGATGGCGTATTCGCTCTCTCCGCTGCGGTACACCCGGCGGGTCACGGCCACCTCAGCGTACTCCGCAGGCAGAGAGTGGTCCGAATTATCGAAGGAAAGGGTCACTTCGGCCATGCCCAGGGGCCGGCGCTTCTGGGTGCCGTTGAAGATCACGTCCTCCATCTTTGCTCCCCGGAGCGCCCGGGCGCTCTGTTCGCCCAGCACCCAGCGGACCGCGTCGGAGATGTTGCTCTTTCCGCTGCCGTTGGGGCCGATGACGGCCGTAATGCCGCTGCCGAATTGCAGTTCCGTTTTCTTTGCAAAGGACTTGAACCCTTGCATCTCCAGTTTTGTCAGTCGCATCCTTTAGTATATCTTTCTATCGCCATCCGGGCCGCCGCCTGTCCGGCCGCCTGCTTGGAGGGGCCTTCTCCTCTGCCCCATTCCGCATCGTCCACCAGCACCCGCATGGTGAACCGTTTTTTGTGATCCGGCCCGGATTCGCCCAGCAGTTCATAGCGGATGGCTCGTCCCTTATGATCGGCGTGGATCAGCTCCTGGAACGCGGTCTTGCTGTCCTTAGAGGAGGATCGATCCTCCGCGGCCTCGGCAGAAAGCACGTATTCCTGGACCAGCTTTTGCGCCTCCTGCAAACCTCCGTCCAAATATACGGCGGCCAACACGGCCTCAAAGGCGTCAGACAGAATGGAATCCTTCTCCCGGCCGCCACACTGCTCCTCGCCGCGGCTGAGCAGCAGATACTCCCCCAATCCCAGCCGCCTGGCTGCGGCAGCCAGAGCGTTCTCGCAGACCAGCGCGGAGCGAAGCCTCGTAAGCGCCCCTTCCCGCATCTCGGGGTGGGCGTCATAGAGATGGCGGGAGACCAGGTGCTCCAGCACCGCGTCCCCCAGATACTCCAATCGCTCGTTGTCCTCTCCCATCCGATGCTGCTCCACAGCCAGCGAGGAGTGGGTCAGCGCACGGCGAAGCAGGCCATCGTCTCCAAAACGGTAGCCCAGCTTCGACATGCAGCCATTTAGATCCATCATATCTCGCGCTCCTATAAAAAGGCCCGCATCCTGCCGGTGCGGGCTGACCCATTCAAAGGAAAGGGTGTGCTCAGATTATTTGGCAAGATAGCCCACTACATCGCCTACGGTCTTGATGTTGGGCAGCACCTCATCGGGGATCTCCACATCGAATTCCTGCTCCATATCCATGACCAGCTCGACGATGTCCAGAGAGTCCGCATGCAGATCGTCGATCAGGCTGCTGGAGGGCGTGATGGTCTCCGGATCGATGTCCAACTGCTTGGCGATGATCGCACGCACCTTCTCAAAATCCATTTGAATTTCCTCCTAAATAGAAATGCTAGATTTCATACAAAATTTGCTTGTCCATTGTAAAACACGGGGCGCAATCTGTCAACCAATTTTTTCTTCTGTCGAACACGCCTTGGCAGACTGGACCGCCGACGCGATCTTCTCCGTCACGCCGCCGCGCACCAACTTCTCGGCCTGGCGGATGGCGTTGAAAAACGCCTTTGCGTTGGAGCTCCCGTGGGCTTTGATAACGCCTCCGTTGACGCCCAGCAAAGGTGCGCCGCCCACTTCCGTATAGTCCATCTTTTTCTTCAGGGCAGCGAAGGCGGGCTTGGCGATGGCGCCGCCGATGGACCCCCGGAGGGACCCCATGAGCTCCGTCTTCAACATGGAGGTGATGGCCTTGGCCGTGCCCTCGGTGCTCTTCAAAAGCACGTTCCCGGCAAAGCCGTCCGTGACCACCACGTCAAAATCGCCGCTCATGAGCTCTCTTGCCTCGCAGTTCCCGACAAAGTGGATCCCTTCCAGCTCCTTCAACAGCGGATATGTCTCCTTGGTGAGCTCGTTCCCCTTCTCCGCCTCTTCGCCGTTGTTGAGAAGGCCCACGGCGGGCTCCCTGACGCCCTCCACCAGCTCCATATAGGCGCTGCCCATCTGGGCGAACTGAACGAGGTACAGGGGCTTACAGTCCACGTTGGCCCCGGCGTCGATGATCATGGAATGGCCGCCCTGCAGATTGGGGATGAGGGGCGCAAGGGCCGGGCGCTGCACGTCCTTTATACGGCGGATGACGAGGGTGCCGCAGGCGAGGACCGCGCCGGTGCTGCCTGCGCTGATGAAGCAATCAGCCTCCTTGTCCGCCACCGCCTTGGCCGCCAGGACCATGGAGGAGTTCTTCTTGCGCCGCACCGCCACAGCGGGCGCTTCCTCGCAGGTGATGACCTCCTCAGCGGCCTTGACCACGAGCCGGTCAGCCGGGTACTCTCTGTCCACCAAGCACATGTTTATCCTGGCTTCATCACCGAACAGCCAGATGACTACGTCTTTATCCAGTTCCCGCAGGGCCAGCAAAGCGCCGTCCACCACCGCCTCAGGGGCGTGATCGCCGCCCATGGCATCCAATGCTAAGATCATATCCTGCTCCTTCATTTGCTTTTTCTGTAGTATACATGGATTTCTCCCTGATTTCAACCGCAAATGTGCCGGGAGCAGAAGCGAGGCCGGACAGCTATTGCCTCTGGCGTTCCAGAAGAAGCCCCTTGACCATGGCCCCGGCCATGCCTGTGGCGATGCAGATCACAAGATCCCCCATCAGCGCCCAGGAAAGGGAGGCGTCCTCATTGCACAAATACAGGCCTGTCACCAGGATCAGTTCAAACAGAGCCCCGGCCACGGCGCCTGTCACAGCCGTACGCTCCGAAGGCCTGCGCAGGGCAAAGAATCCCGCCGCAAAGGGGCAGACCACCTTCAACAGACCGTTGACGGGGCCGATGGCCCCTTCCCCCGCCTTGTCCCAATAGATCAAGAGGGACAGAAGCAGCATGCCCAGCAGGGCGATCCCGCAGCCCAGCAGGGCCCCCGTCAGCTGACGCCAGGTAAACACGCTTTTCGAATGCCTTGTCCGCTTTTTCATCTCATGCCTCCCTATGGATTGATAGGAAAGCATATGCGTCCAACCGTTCTAAAATGAAAAAGCCGGCCAAAGGCCGGCACAGGAATGCGCTTTGCTTACTCCACCACGGACTCGTTCATGGTGTTCTCCGCGCCTTTCTCCTCGATCTGGGAGATGGCGCCCCGGGCAAAGACCAGATGGATCTTGTCGGGACCGACTTGGAGGACCACATAGTCGTCCTTCACGGAGGTGATGGTGCCGTAGATGCCGCCGATGGTGCGGACCCGATCGCCGGGACGGATGGAGGCCAGCATCTCCTTGACCTTCTTATCCCGCTTGCGCTGGGGGATGATCATGACGGCCATGAGGGCCACCATGATGAGGATCATAGGAAGGACTCCCATAAGGTTGTTGGCGGTGCCCTCGGCAACCGCGGCTACGATGGGGCCAAAGAAAGTATTCAGCATGTACATGGATTTCCTTTCCGAATTTCAATGTTGATTTTACGACATAATCCCGTCCGCGTCAAGAGAGAAAAAGCTCCCCCGCCTCGTATCCAAGGGGAGGGAGCCGATCTTATTTGAGCAAATTGCTCTTTTGGATGGCGCGGGCGGCCCGCTTGCCGTCCCGCTTCATGCGCCGCCATACGTCGGGATATATGGCGTTCATCGCCGTGACCGCAAGAGCCATTCCGCCGATCATGCCCAAACCTACGCCAGTTGCTTTCATCTGGTTGCACCGCCTTTCCTTCTCAATGGAGGGAGCAAAAAAAGCGTCCCTCTCCTGGTAGTATTCAAGGGAGGAACGAAAAACATGCAGGCATATTTTGTTTGTTTTTTATCCGCGCAGCCGTTTCACCGTGATCGGCAGAATGGAAAGAACGCGCTCGATCTCCTCTGCAGAGGTATACCGGCCCATGGAGACCCTGAGGGGCGCACAGCGTCTGCCGTCCAGCAATCCCATGGCCTTCAGCACGTGGCTGGGCTCATTGGACCCGGCCATGCAGGCGGACCCTGCGGAAGCGGCGATGCCCTGCATATCGAGAAGAGCCAACAGCTCGTCGGGGGAAACGCCCTCGAAAAGGAAGCTGACGACGCCGAAGAGCCGTTCCGTCCTGTGGCCGGTGAGCTGACAGTCGGGCACGGCCGAAAGGACGCCGTCCATCAGCTTTTCGGACAAAGCCCTGATCCGCTCCCGTTCCTTTGCCATGTCCTCCGTCTGCTCCAGAAGGGCATGGGCCATGCCCACGGCGGCAGCCACGTTTTCCGTTCCGGCTCGGCGATGCTTCTCCTGCTCGCCGCCGGTGACGAACGGCGCGATCGACACGCCTTTTCTGGCGTACGCGGCGCCAATGCCCCGGGGACCGTGGAACTTATGGGCGGAGATGGTCAACAGATCCGCCCGAAGGGCCTGCACGTCCACAGGAACGTGGCCGGTTCCCTGCACGGCGTCCACGTGAAAGAGCACGCCCCGCTCCCGGCACAGAGCGCCGATGCTGGAGATGGGCTGCAACGTACCCACCTCGTTGTTGGCCATCATGACGGAGATGAGGACGGTATCTGAACAGAGCGCCCCGAAAACATCCGCCACGGACACCCGGCCGTATTCATCCACAGGCAGGACGGTGAGCCGTATGGTCCCCTGTTTTTCCAGGCACCGCAGGGTGTTCAGCACCGAGGGATGCTCCACGGCGGAGACGATCACATGGCTGCCCCTGTCACGATTGGCCTCGATGGCTCCCCGCAGCAAAAAGTTGTTGCCTTCGCTTCCGCCGGAGGTAAAGACGATCTCGCTTTCCTCAGCGCCGATGCACCGGGCCACGGTTCCTCTTGCCTGTTCCAGGGCCTTCTTCGCCGCCCGGGCATAGCTATGCAGGGAGGATGGGTTCCCTTGCTCCCCCTCCATAAAAGGCAGCATAGCCGCCAGCGCCCGGGGGGAAAGCCGGGTGGTGGCGGCGTTGTCCAAATATATGCGCTCCATCTGCCTCGTTTACAGAGCCTTGCTGAGCATCTGTTCGAGGGCGGCCTTGGGCCGGGCGCCGATGGCCTTGTCCACGATCTCGCCTTTCTTGAAAAGCAGGAGCGTGGGGATGTTCATGATGCGGTACCGCTGGGCAAGCTCGCCCATATCGTCCACGTCCACCTTAGCCACGACCGCTTTACCGGCATACTGATCGGCCAGTTCCTCTACGATGGGGGCGATCATGCGGCAGGGGCCGCACCAGGTAGCCCAAAAGTCCACCAGCACGGGGGTATCGGCGGCGATAAGCTTTTCGAAGGCTTCCTCGGAGCCGATATGGATCACGTTCTCGTTTGCCATGTTTTTTCTCCTTTTCGTATTAGTCTTCCAGGTCTTTGAAGGAGATATGCAGCTCGTCCAGCTGCTTCTGTTCCACGGGGTAGGGGGCGCCGGTCAGGGGATCGGAGGCGTTCTGCACCTTGGGGAAGGCGATCACGTCCCGGATGCTGGAAGCGCCGCAGATCAGCATAGCCAGCCGATCGAGGCCGTAGGCAAGGCCGCCGTGAGGGGGCGTGCCGTACTTAAAGGCATTGAGCAGGAAGCCGAAGCGCTGCTGGGCTGCTTCCTCGGTGAATCCGAGGGCCTTGAACATCCGCTTCTGCAGTTCCGCCGAATGGATACGGATGCTGCCGCCGCCGATCTCGTTGCCGTTGAGCACGATATCGTAGGCCTTGGCCCGGACCGCGCCGGGGTCCGTCTCGATCAGGTCCAGATCCTCGTCCATGGGGCTGGTGAAGGGATGGTGCATGGCCATGAACCGGCCCTCCTCTTCGCTCCATTCGAACTGAGGGAACTCCACCACCCACAGAAGGGCGAAGGTGTTTTGGGGGATCATATCCAGCTTGTTGGCCACCTTCAGCCTGAGGGCGCCCAAAGAAGCCCACACCACGCTGTTCTGGTCCGCCACGATGAACAGAAGGTCCCCCTTTTCGAAGTTGGCCCTTTCCTCGATGGCCGCCACTTCCTCCGGAGACAGGAACTTCAGGATGGGGCTCTGTATGCCCTCGTCCTTATAGTTCATCCAGGCAAGGCCCTTGGCGTGGTAGGTCTTGACGAACTCGCCCTCCGCGTCGATCTCCTTGCGGGAGTAGCGATGGGAGCCGCCCTTCACGTTGATGCAGCGGACGGAGCCGCCGGCCTTGACGGCATTGGCGAACACGGAAAAACCGCTGTTATTCACCAGGTCGGTGAGGTCGATAAGCTCCATGCCGAAGCGGATATCGGGCTTGTCGGAACCGTAGCGGTTCATGGCGTCGATCCACTTGATCCGGGGCAGGGGGTTCGGGATATCCACGTCCAGGCACTCCTTGAACACCCGGCGCAGGAACCCCTCGTTCATGGCCATCACGTCGTCCTCCTCCACGAAGGACATCTCCAGATCGATCTGGGTGAAGTCGGGCTGCCTGTCGGCCCTCAAGTCCTCGTCACGGAAGCAGCGGGCGATCTGCATATACCGATCGAAGCCGGAGACCATCAGCATCTGCTTAAAGAGCTGGGGACTCTGGGGCAGGGCATAGAAGCTGCCCGGATGAACACGGGAAGGCACCAAATAGTCCCGGGCGCCCTCGGGGGTGCTGCCGGTAAGGACCGGTGTCTCGATCTCCATAAAGCCGTTCTCCGCGAAATACTCCCGGGCCACGTGGGCGATCCTATGCCGCATCATCAGGTTCTTCTGCATGGTGGGCCTGCGAAGGTCCAGATAGCGATACTTGAGCCGCAGGAGCTCTCCTGCGTTGGTGTCGTCGCTGACCTCGAAGGGGGGCGTTTCGCTGACGGAGAGGATCTTGAAATCCTTCACCTTCACCTCCACCTCGCCGGTCTTCATCTTGGGGTTCACCATGCTGCCCGTCCGGGCTTCCAGGGTGCCCCGAACGGCCAACACGTATTCGGAACGGATGGCGGACGCCCGCTCATAGTCCTCGGCGCTCAGAGTGCTGCTGTCGAACACCACCTGCATGAGGCCGGATCTGTCACGAAGCTGGACGAAGATCAGCGCCCCCAGATCGCGGCGCACGTTGCACCAGCCCATCAGCGTCACTTCCCTGCCTACGTCAGCTTTAGAAAGCTCCGTGCAGTAACAGGTGCGTTTCCATCCCTGCAGCAATTCACTCATTTTGACCGCCTCCTATCGTTTCTGCTATATCTTTCGCCGTGAGAGCGACCTCGATCTGCTCCCCGGTAGCCATTCTCTTTACGTTCCCCTTGCCGGCCGCAAGTTCGTCGCCGCCGATGATAAGCACGTGCTTCGCTTCCGTCTTGCCGGCGTACTTGAAGTTCGCCTTGACGCTGCGGCCCACGTGATCCGTATCCGCGGAAAAGCCCAGCTTCCTAAGGCCGTTCACCAGCTCGAAAGCCTTCTGCCGCTCGCAATCTCCCATGCCGAAGACGAGCACGTCAACGGGCTCCGGCTTCGGTATCTCCATACCCAGCTGATCCAGGTACAGCAGCAGACGCTCGATGCCCAATCCGAAGCCCACCGCGGCCACCTCCGGGCCGCCGATCTGCTTCACCAAGCCGTCATACCGGCCGCCGCCGCAGAGGGTGCCCTGGGCCCCCGCCGCACCGGAGACGATCTCAAAGACCGTCCGGGTATAGTAGTCGAGGCCCCGTACCAGCATGGGGTCCATTTCGTATGGGATGCCGATGGCATCGAGATACCCACGGAGCTTGTCCATGTGGACGCGGCACTCGTCGCACACGTAGTCCATGGTGTGGGGGGCGCCGGCGTTGATCTTCTTGCAGTCGTCCACCTTGCAGTCCAGTACCCTGAGGGGATTCTTTTCAAGCCGCACCCGGCAATCCTCGCAGAGCTCCTCCCGATGCTCGCCCAAATAGGCTTTCAGGGCCGCCTGATACCGGTCCCGACACTTGGGACAGCCGATGGAGTTCAGCTTTACGGTCAGATCCCTTGCCCCCATAGCGGTGAAGATGTCCCAGGCCAGGTCGATGACCTCGGCGTCCGCGCTGGGCTCGGGCGCTCCGAAGCACTCCACGCCGAACTGATGATGCTCCCGAAGCCGCCCGGCCTGGGGCCGTTCATAACGAAACACGGGGCAGTTGAGATAGTAGACCTTCATAGGCATGGCCTCCGCGAAGAGCCCGTGCTCCACGAACATACGCACGGTGCCCGCCGTGCCCTCGGGCTTCAGGGTGATGCTTCGCCCGCCCTTGTCGTTGAAGGTGTACATCTCCTTCTGGACCACGTCCGTGGTGTCGCCCACGGAGCGCAGAAACAGCTCCGTATGCTCGATGACCGGGGTGCGTACTTCCCTGAAGCCATAGCGGGCCGTGGTGCGGCGGATCAGCTCCTCCACATACTGCCAGCGATAGCTCTCCGTCGGGGTAACGTCCCTGGTGCCCTTGGGTGCCTGATATGCCATATTCATTCCTCCTGTTACGAAAAAACGGCCCCGTCCATGCGAGGGACGGAAGACCGCGGTGCCACCCTGATTAAGCGTAAAACGCTTCACTCTCGTTCCTAACGCGAACCACACGGCGGGCCATTTCCTGCCCGCGGCTCCCGGCTGTCCTTCAAAGCGCCCTCACCGCCCGGCTCTCACCTGCCCGAACTCGCTTTAGGGTCTTGCTGCGCCTCTACTCTTCCGTTCTCCGCCTTTTGGTGTAGTATACCCGCCTTTTGCAGGATTGTCAATCGGAAAACAGCCGTTTTTTCTCCGCAAACAGCTTCTCCTGCTTGTTGTACCAGGTGGGCACGTCCTTGGGGCTGGGCAGGCGCTCCACCCGCTCCCCCACGCCGTAAACCCTTTTGGTCATGGCTCCGGCTCCATGGGCCAGGATGCTGACGGTCTCCTCCATCATGTCGATGTTATAGACGCACTCGGTCCCGGGCTTAGCATACCCCACGTTCTCCAAATTCCCCTGCATATACTTCTGCCGGTACATGTAGTAGGGGCGCATGCCCATCTGTCGGGCAGCATCTGCGCCCAGGCGGACCATCTCCTCCACCGCCGCTCCCTCGGGCAGAGGGTATTCCTCCAGCCGGGCTTTCAGCCTTGAGGAGTGCTTGATGGCCAGGGTGTGGACCGTCAGATTCTCCGGATCGAAGGTGCGGACCGCCTCCAACGTGCGTGCGAAGTCTTCCACGTCCTCCCCCGGCAGCCCTGCGATCAGATCCATATTGATGCAGTCGAAGCCCTCCTGCCGGGCCATCTCGAAGCAGGCGGAAATGTCCGCCGCCGTGTGAAAGCGACCGATGGCCTGGAGGGTTCTGTCGTTCATGGTCTGGGGGTTGATGCTGATGCGGGAAACACCGTGGTTCTTCAGCACCCGCAGCTTCTCCCGAGTGATGGTATCCGGCCGCCCCGCCTCTACGGTGAACTCATGGCCTGCAACGCCGTACGCATCGTTCAAAGCGGACAGGACACGATCTAAGTCTGAAGGGGACAGGACCGTGGGGGTACCGCCTCCGAAGTAGAAGGTGCGGACCGAGAAGCCCGTTTCCTTCAGCAGCTCCGCCCCCTTTCGGATGTCCAAAATGAGATGATCCGCATACTCACTGAGCACCCCTTCCCTCCTGGCCACCTCCGCCCCGAAGGAGCAGTAGAGGCACCGGCTGCGGCAGAAGGGGATGTGCAGGTACACGGAGGCGCTTTTAGGCGCCACGGACTCGATATGGGGCCGCTGGATCTCGGTTATCTCCTCCACCAGCGATCGCTTTTGGGCTGAAACCGTGAACAGCTCACGGAAGGAACGCTTCGCTTCCGCTTCCCCCTGCCTGAGCGCGATCTCCCGAAATAGCTTGGTGGGCCGTATGCCCGTAAGGGACCCCCAGGGGGTGGCCGCCGGATACAGTTCCTGCATGACCTGGTAGACGCACAGCTTCAGCGCCCGCTTCTGCTGGCGCTTTACGTCAAGATGGTCCGCGCCGGGCTGCACGGTCACGATCCTTTCCACGTGCTGGGGCATGGCCAGACATTTCGCTTCGCCGCCCATGAGCACCACGAACAGGCGCAGTTCCGCTTCGGGGGCATAGGACAGTATGTCCGTCTGTCCCAAAAACAGACGGACCTCCTCGGTCATGTCGTTGAAAAAGCCTTTGGCGTTGGTGATCAACTGAACCATGGATGATCCCGATAGGCGTTCAGAGGATTGAACTGCTTCTCATGCTCGATGGTGGTGCTCTCCTCGTGACCGGGATACACAGCGTACCCGTCCAGGGCATAGAGCTTATGGAACAGGGAGCCCATCAGCTCCCGGATATCTCCGCCCAGGTCCGTACGCCCCACGCTCTCGCAGAAGAGGGTGTCGCCTGTGAACACCGTCTTTTCCTCGTCCACCGCGTAGCACACGCCCCCCTTGGTGTGGCCGGGGGTCTCCAGGACCCGAAACGTGAGGCCGCCCGCCTCGACCCTGTCCCCTTCCCGGACGAATACGTCCGCCGCGCAGGGCTTGAGGCCATGGCTCATGGCGGAGAAGTAGGAAGCTTTTCCCGCCGCCATGTCTGCGTCCGCCGGATGGATATAGACCTTCGCCCCGGTTAACTCCCGCAGATCCGCCGCGCCCCACACGTGGTCGAAGTGGCCGTGGGTCAGCAGGATATGGGTGCAGGCAAGGTTCTCCTTCCGGAGTCGGTCATATATGAGCTTTGCGTCCGCCGGGTCGATCACGGCGCAGGTGGAGCTGCCCTCCCGGCGCACGATATAGGTATTGGCCATGACGGGGCCGCAGGGAATGGCGATGAGCTGCATCAGAACTCCTTTCGGCTGTTGAGAAGGATGGTGAAGGGGCCGTCGTTGACGAGGGACACCTGCATGTCGGCCATGAAGGTGCCGCTTTCCACGGGTATGCCCCCCTCCCGCATATAGGCCTTGACGGTCTCAAAAAGAGGCTTGGCCTTCTCGGGACGCTCGGCGGCGATGTAGCTGGGCCGGCGTCCGTGGCGGGCATCCCCCGCCAGGGTGAACTGGCTGACGGCCAGGATGCTGCCGCTCACGTCCCCCACAGCCTTGTTGGGCACCCCGTTCTCGTCGTCGAACACCCTGAGGCCCACGCACTTGTCGGCGATATACCGGGCGTCCTTCTCCGTGTCTCCCACTTCCACGCCGATCAGGACCATAAGACCCTTTTCGATGGACGCGGTGACTTCCCCTCCGATGGAAACGGAGGACGATAGAACCCGCTGTACGACCGCTCGCATGGTTACCTCCCGTTGACCCGCCTGACTTCGATGACGGACTTGAGCTTTCTCAGGTTGGACATGATATGATTCAGTTGATCCGTATCGGAGACCACGAAGGTCACCAGCATAGTGGCCACGCCGTCGGCGGTGGTCTGGGCCTTCATGTCCGAAATATATACGTTCATGGTGGTGAGCAGCCGGCTGATCTCCAGCAGGGAGCCGGTCTTGTCCACCACGTGAATGAACACCGTAGCGGAGAACTCCTCCGTGGAGGAAGCCGCCCACTCCACGGGCACGAACCGCTCCGGCTCCAGGGAGAGACGGGGCATGTTCCTGCAGTCCGCCCGATGGATGGATACGCCCCGGCCCCGGGTGATATAGCCTACGATCCTGTCCCCCGGCAGAGGGTTGCAGCAGCTGCTGAAGTGGACGGACATGCCCGCGTCCCCGGCCACGATGACGCCGTTGGTGGGCTTTCCCTTTTTCCCCTCTGCAGGCTTATGGGACGCGGCGGGGGCCGCGGCGGCGTTCTGGAGCCGCTCCTGCATCTCCTCCAGCTTGTCCGCCTTGCGCTTCATCTCCATGAGCTTATGGAGCACCTGAGAGGAGGATATGCCTCCGTAGCCGATGGCGGAATAGAGCTCGTCCACAGAGGGAAGGGTGAGCCGCTTCAAAATGTCGTTATAGAACTCCGGCTTCATCAGGGTAGAGATGTCCACCGCCTGACGCCTGGCGGAATCCTCCAGCATCTCCCGGCCCTTTTGGATGTTCTCCTCCCGGTTGGCCTTTTTGAACCACTGCTTGATCCGGTTCTTGGCGGACTGGGTCTTGACGATGTTCAGCCAATCCCGGCTGGGGCCGGCCTGCGTGTTGGAGGTGATGATCTCCACTACGTCGTTGGTCTTGAGGGTGTAATCCAGGCGCACCATGTTCCCGTTGACCCGGGCGTGCTGGGTGTGGTGCCCCACGTTGGTATGGATGCGATAGGCGAAGTCCAAGGGCGTGCTGCCGATGGGCAGATCCAATATCTCCCCCTTGGGCGTCAGCACGTAGACGTACTCGCCCAGATAATCCTTCACCACGTTTTCAGCGAACTCGGAATTGTCCTCGCTGTTGTCCTTAGCCTCCTCCACCACCTGCCGAAGCCAGCTGGTACGCTTGTCCATCTCCGTCTGGACGGACCTGCCCTCCTTGTACATCCAGTGGGCGGCCACGCCGTATTCCGCCGTCTCGTGCATCTCGTGGGTGCGGATCTGCACCTCGAAGGGGATGCCGTTCTTGTTCATGAGGGTGGTGTGGAGGGACCGGTACAGGTTCGGCTTGGGCATGGCGATATAGTCCTTGAACCGGCCCGGCAGGGGCTTCCATTCGGCATGGATGATGCCCAAAGCGGCGTAACAGTCGTTCACCGTGTTCACGATGACCCGGATGGCGATAAGATCGTATATCTCGCTGATGCTGGCGTTGTTGCGCTGCATCTTGCGATAGGTGGACCATAGGTGCTTGGGGCGGCCGGAGAGCTCGGCTTCGATGCCCGCCTCCTTCATGAGCTCCCGCATGCGCTCCATGGCGGTGCCCAAAAGCTTCAATCGCTCCTCCTGCTGGCGGGATACAAGGCTGCGGATGCGCTCGTACTCCTCAGGCATCAGGTATTTGAAGGACAGATCCTCCAATTCGCTCCTGAGAACGCCGATGCCGAACCGGTGGGCCAGGGGCGTATACACCTCCAACGTTTCCTTGGCCTTGCGGATCTGCTTCTCCCGGGTGCAGTACTCCAGGGTGTGCATGTTGTGCAGCCGGTCGGCGAGCTTTATGATGACCACGCGCACGTCGTCGGCGATGGCCAAAAAAAGCTTGGTCAAATTTTCGTTCTGCTCCTGTTTCTTGGTGACGTATTCCTTTTGCCCGGACCGGGTCAGCTTGGTGACGCCGTCCACCAGATGGGCCACCTCCGGAGAGAACCGCCTGCTGATCTCGTCCACGGTGATGTCCTTTCCATCCTCCACCGTGTCGTGGAGCACCCCGGCCACGACTGTGGCGGCGTCCATGCCCATGTCCAGCAGGTATTCGGAAACGGCGATGGGATGGACGATGTAGGGCTCGCCGGACTCCCGCTTCTGCCCTTCATGGACAGCGGAAGCAAAGGCCACGGCTTCCTCCATGGTCTTCCCTTTCTCCGAGCCGAATTTTGCCTTGAATTTTTGGAGCAGTTCTTCCCTTGCCATCGTCGTCGAAAAGGGATCAACGCTGCCGCTGATCCCCGCTAATCAATCCTATTGTTTTAGTACTTGAGGATGGTGTCCACCTCGTAGTCCTTCAGGGCTTCCCGGCCGGGAAGTTCCGTGAGCTCGATAGCGAAACAGCAGGCCGCCACCACGCCGCCGGCCTTTTCACAGAGCTTGGCGCAGGCAAGAGCCGTGCCGCCGGTGGCCAACAGATCGTCCACCACGGCCACCCGCTGCCCGGGCTTTACGGAGTCGATATGCATATGGAGCTCGTCTGTCCCGTACTCAAGGCCGTACTGATAGCTCACGGTGGTGTAGGGGAGCTTGCCGGGCTTCCTGGCAAGCACCATGCCCACGTTAAGCGCATAGGCCACGGAGGCGCTGAAGATGAATCCGCGGGCTTCCGGCGCGATGATCAGATCTATATTCTTATCCCGCAGGAAAGCCGCCATCCGATCCACCATCTCGTGAAAGGCGTCCTTATTGCCCAGCAACGGCGTAATGTCCCTAAAGAGGATACCCTCCTTTGGGAAATCGGGGATAGACCGTACGTAATCCTTGAGTTCCATGATTATCCTCCTTAACGGCCGCTATCGTGTGGACAGCGCCATAAATAACTGACTCTCCATGCAGCTGCGGCGTTTGACGGCCGCGACGGGCACAAGCTCCCGGACAGGCTCGAAGAAGCCCAGCTCCTTAAAGATAAGGGCGGCCGCCCGCTCCTCATCCCGCTCCGGCACACGGCCCTCTTTGGCGTATTGCAGGAGCGCAAGATACGTGGGCCGCAAAGCCTCCTCCGAAACTTGGAAAGGGAAATAGCGAAGGAGGCTTTGGGCACACAGCCGTTTCGCTTGCCAGTCCGCAAACTGAACGGCACGCAAAAATGCAGTTTCAATTATAGTATATTCCCGGCAAGATTGCAAGCTTTTCCGGGGAGAAAGCCCTAAACAAATCAACTCGCAGGCGGACCGGCCCCGAAAATCGTTTCGCTGCAGGGTGCAGACAGCCTCTGCACGTTCCGCGCCAGCCCAAGCAGCGTACTCTGCGCCCTGATTGAACCCCACCAGCCGCAGCCGTTCCGTCCCTTCGCTCAGGTACCCGCCCACGTGCTTTTTCCCCTGTCCCAGGAAAGCCACGCCCGTCAGATCCCCCTGGACCAAAAAGCGGGGCTCCCCGTTTTCCTGGCCGAAGGGCGCAAAGGCTCTGAGCTCCTCGCACAGCTCCACCGTGCATGCGCTAAGAGGCAGCGCCTCCTCGTATCGCACGCTCTTTTTGGGGGGCCCGCCGGGACACAGGCGGG
>LXOW01210581.1_pt1 | contig 14615 bp, 14 predicted proteins | sample 1368591 | NCBI WGS metagenome assembly LXOW01 (sample SAMN04884650, study PRJNA319009) | bovine gut metagenome | isolation source: Cow rumen | host: Bos taurus | place: Italy: Legnaro (PD) | collected 2014-07-09 | reverse complement strand
GAAGTTCATGAAAAAGGCCAACGAGAAGCTGAACGGCGGGACGGTCTGATTGGCTGCTCCCTTCGGACGGGAAAAACAAAAAACTGTCTGTCAGGAGGAACCCATGGAACGAGCGGACATGCTTGCCCGGCTGCGGGCGCTTCCCTATGACCCTTCAGAGTACTGGGTCATCACAGGGGGCGCCATGGTGCTGTACGGACTTCGGGAGCGCACCCATGACATAGACCTGGGCTGCAAGTCCAGGATGGCCGATGGGCTGGAGGCAGAGGGGTATTTGTATCAGATCACGGAGGACGGAAACCGGTGGTTCAAGCTGGGCGACGACTTGGAGGTATTTGAAAACTGGCTGTATGATCGGGTCGTCCCGGTGGATGGGGTTCCGGTTATCTCTCTGCCTGGTCTGCTGGCTATGAAACAGGCCCTTGGCCGGGAAAAGGACCTCCGGGATATCCGGTTGATCCAAACCCTTCCAACCCAAACAAAGGGGGAAGGGGAGAACGCAGTCTATTCGTTCCGGCCGATTTCACCGGAATACGACGCCTCAATGGCAGGGCTGGTCCGGGTCAATCTGAAAAGCCACCGGCTGGATATTCCGGGGACCGCTTACTACGACCAGGCGCTGGATCATCTGTCTGCCTTCTACCGGCATCCCGGGCGGGCATATTATGTGCTGTTGCAGGACGGAACCGTTGTGGGCGGCATTGGATTTGCTGAGTTTCAAGGCGACTGCTGCGAGCTGCAAAAGCTCTACTTGGCGGATGGGGTCAAGGGAAAGAGCCTCAGCTATGGGATGATTTCCTTTGTGGAGGAAAAGGCAAGGGAGCTGGGCTACCGCAGGATTTACCTGGAAACCCACGCCAATCTCACTGCGGCAATCCACGTCTATGAGCGCTCCGGCTATCGGGAGATTCCCCGCCCGGCGGGGGTTGTGCACAGCACCATGAACAAGTTTTATCAAAAGCAGTTGTAGCCTGAGCCGCGTTTTGCGGCGGGCCATGGAAAGAACCCATCAAGGAGAAGCATCAGCCTATGAAGATTACGGTGATTCATGGACAAAACCATAAGGGCAGCTCCTACCACATCGGGCGGATGCTGGCGGAGCAGTTTCCGCAAGGACAGATCAGCGAATTCTTTTTGCCCAGGGATTTCAACCACTTTTGCGCCGGATGCTACGCATGCCTGGAGGACGAAGAAAGGTGTCCCTATTATGCCGAGAAAAAGCGGATAATGGAGGCAGTGGAACAGGCGGAGCTGCTGATCTTTACCACGCCCACCTACTGCATGCACGCTTCCGCGCCAATGAAGGCTTTTATGGATCTGACCTTTTCCTATTGGATGTCCCATCGGCCCAGGGCCTGTATGTTTTCCAAAAAGGCCGTGGTGATTTCCACGGCGGCCGGAGCAGGCACCAAAAGTGCCATGAAGGATGTGACGGGTATGCTGTTCTATTGGGGCGTACCCTATGTGAAGACCTACGGAATTGCGGTCCAGGCAATGAATTGGGACGGGGTTTCCGAAAAGAAAAAGGCGGCTATTGGCAAGCATGTGGAGCAATTAGCCCGGACAATCCAAAAGAAAACCAGGGTCCGTGCAGGGCTCAAAACCAGACTGATGTTCGCCATCATGCGGATGATGCAGAAAAAGGACTTGGGCGCTTCACCGAGGGAAAAGGAATACTGGGAGAAGATGGGCTGGCTCGGTTCCGCCCGGCCCTGGAAGTGACCGTCTGCCGAAAAAAGGAGGGAATGCTGTGAAATACGCTAACTCAATTACGGAACTGATTGGAAAAACGCCCCTGCTCAAGCTGAACCGCTTTTTGGCGGAAAAAGGGCTGACCGGGGAGATTTATGCCAAGCTGGAGTATCTGAACCCCGCCGGGAGCGTTAAGGACCGGGTTGCCCTGGCAATGCTGGACGACGCGGCGGCAAAGGGCCTGGTGAAGCCCGGCACGGTTATCATTGAGCCCACCTCCGGCAACACGGGCATTGGGCTGGCTGCCGTCAGTGCCGCCCGGGGTTACCGGATGATCCTGACCATGCCGGAGAACATGAGCGTGGAGCGGCGGAAGCTACTGAGCGCCTACGGCGCGGAGGTGGTTTTGACCGACGGCAGCCAGGGTATGCAGGGAGCCATTGCCAAGGCCCAGGAGCTGGCGGCATCGATTCCCAACAGCTTTCTCCCCGGACAGTTTACAAATCCCGCCAACCCGGCGGCCCACCGGGCTTCTACCGGCCCGGAGATTTGGGCGGACACCGACGGCAAGGTGGATATCTTTGTGGCAGGCGTTGGCACCGGCGGCACCCTCACAGGGGTGGGGGCGTATTTGAAGTCTCAAAATCCCCAGGTAAAGGTTGTGGCGGTGGAGCCTGCGGATTCTCCGGTACTGTCCCAGGGCAGGGCCGGTTCCCATCAGATTCAGGGGATTGGCGCCGGGTTTGTCCCGGATACGCTGGACACCGGGATTTATGACGAGGTTATCCCCGTGGGGAGCGAGGACGCCTTTGCCGCCGGACGGGCTCTGGCCTGCCGGGAAGGTCTGCTGGTGGGAATATCCTCCGGCGCTGCAGTCTGGGCAGCGGCCCAGCTTGCCAAACGGCCTGAGAACAGGGGCAAGGTGATTGTCGTTCTGCTGCCCGACACCGGGGACCGATACCTGAGTACGCCCATGTTTGCCAAGTGATCTTTCCATGAGAGTATCTATTCAGTCGCCTCTTCTCCGTAGTGGCCGCGCACCTGCGCGGCCATAAAAGCACCGAAGATAGAGAAAACAAAACGCCTTGCGGTTATTTTCCGCAGGGCGTTTTGCGCATGATCCGGAATGCTGAACAGGGGCGGAGCGGGGCTACCGTACTACCGAGGAGTGCCGATAGATATAAAACTCCTCCTGGCTTGGCATCCATTTCTTTTCCTTTGGCGGGAAGAGCGCGTCGAAGGCCGCCACAGCAGCCTCGTCCTCGCAGCAGTCGGCGGCGGTGCTGGGGATGAACATCCAGCGCCTGCCGTCCAGCGCTCCAGGCACCAGCTCACGCACCAGAAGGGCAGTGGGGAAGTTGCCGTCCGCGAAGCAGCAGACGTTTTTCTTTTTGCAGCTTACGAAGCCCCGGCTGACATAGTTGCCGGGATTGCCGAAATTGACGTTGACCTCGTAGCCCATTTCCAGGCCCAGGGCAAAGGTATGCTCCAACAAAAGCTTTCCCAGCTTTTGCCGTTGGAACTCCGGGGCCACGCAGAGGGGACCACAGGACAGAATTTCTTTCCGATATCCGCTTTTGTCCTCTAGCCAGGCTTTGGTATACATAATATTGCCAATGATCCGGCCCTCCCGTTCCAACACAAAGGCAAGCTGGGGCAGGAAGTCCGGGTGGCTGCGCATTTTGTGGACGTAATAGTGTTCGTCCGCTCCGGGCTTGTAGACGTTCCAGAAGGCTTCCCGGGTCAGCTCCTCCACGGCGCGATAGTCCTTCTCTGTTTCCAAACGAATGATAACGTGATCCATGTCGCCCTCCTGTTATTCCGGTCTGTCCGGCTGCTCCGGTGCGGGACTTCCTTCGGCGGCTTCCGCCTTTGCCTTCTCTCGCTCTGCCCGGCGGGCTCGGCGCTGCTCGCGGTTATTGGCCTCTGAGGCAAAGATCTCCACGGCCGCGTCCGTCATATCAGGGTCCCAGACACGTCCGTAAATGTTGGGGTTTGCCCAAGGACAAATCTTTTGATAATCCTCGTCCAGAATGACCGTATAGGGGGGACCGCACCGATCGTCTACGGCCATAAACAACTGCCTGCCCTGGTTGATCAGGCGGGTGGGCCATTCCACGTCCGGATCGTCCACGTGGTCGAAAATCTCCTTGGTGATCTCATACAGACTGACGTTTGGTCCGCCTCCGGTCTTTGCGGTATAGCGTCCCGTCTCCGGATCGTAGCAGCAGCGCCAGCCGTCTCCCTCTTTGAATATCATTTCCTTACTCCTTTCCTCCTAAGGTGTTTATGATGCAATTATCATAGCACAGCCGGTTCTGTTTGTCCATGTTTTTTGTTGACTTATGGGGTGGGCCCTGTATAATAAAGGAAAAGTATTGTGTGTAAGAGGAAACAAGAATGCGAATGCTGTCAGAGGCGCTGCGGGAACAGTACGGAGAAAAAGTCTATAAGCTCTCGCTCAGCGCCGGATGCACCTGTCCCAACCGAGACGGGACCGTGGGCGTGGGAGGCTGCGCCTTCTGCTCCGCAGGCGGCTCGGGAGAATTTGCGGCAAAGCCTGCCCCCATGGAAGACCAAATTGCCGAGGCCAAGGCAAGGATTGCCCGAAAGACGGACGCGAAGAAGTTTATCGCCTATTTCCAGTCCTTCACCAACACCTACGGCCCGGTGGACCGGCTGGAGCCCCTCTACCGACAGACCATCCAGCGGCCGGAGATCGTGGCCCTCTCCCTGGGGACCAGGCCGGATTGCCTGGGGCCGGAGGTCATGGAAATGCTCTGCCGCCTGAACGGGATCAAGCCCGTCTGGGTGGAGCTGGGCCTGCAAACGGCCCGCGACGAGACCGCCGAGCGCATGAACCGGGGCTATCCGCTCCATACCTTCACAGATGCCTACCAACGCCTGAAGGCCGCAGGGCTGATGGTGATTGTCCATCTGATTTTCGGCCTGCCGGGGGAGACCCGGGCAAATATGCTGGATACCGTCCGCTTTGTGGCGGGCCTAAGCCCAACTGTGGACGGGGTGAAGCTGCAAATGCTGCACATTTTGAAGGGTACTGCCCTGGGAACCCAGTACGAGGCGGAGCCCTTCCCCCTGTTGAGCCTGGAGGAATACGCTGACCTGATCGGGGAGAGTGTCCGCATTTTGCCGGAAACTACCATCCTCCACCGCCTCACCGGCGACGCCCCAGGTCCCCTGCTCCTGGCCCCGGAGTGGACCCGCAACAAGAAACGGGTGCTGAATACGATACATCGGGCAATGGACAGCAGGCAATAGAAGACGCGGGGGGAGCGGGGATCAGGGATCAAGGAGCAGGGGACGTAGGGATGGCACTCTGCCGTCCAGACCTGCACCTGCTGTAGGGACGGCACTCTGCCGTCCAGACCTGCACCTGCTGTAGGGACGGCACTCTGCCGTCCGGGCCAGCACCTTCCGTAGGGACGGCACTTTGCCGTCCGCTTACAGGCTCCACTGCGGCGCACCCTTCTGTAGTGCCGGCAATCTGCCTGCCAATCTATGCCAAACTCAACCAGCAGGCGAGTTGTGTGGAAAACCGCTGTATGGTTTTACCTCCTTCCGGGTGCTATGATAGGCCTGTAAGCAAAACCACAAAACAAACACACGGAGGGAACAATCATGGAACTTGGAAAGAAAATCAAACAGCTTCGCTATAAATCCGGTCTGACCCAGGAGCAGCTTGCGGAGCGGCTGGGCATCAGCGCCCAGTCTGTGTCCAAATGGGAAAACGCGGTGGCCATGCCCGACATCAGCACCCTGCCCCTGCTGGCGGAGGTCTTCGGCGTCACCATCGACGATCTCTTCGACCTGAGCAGCGAGCAGCGGCTCAACCGCATCGAAAACCGTCTGGACGCGGAGGACAATCTGCCCCAGGACGTGTTCCTGGAGTATGAGGCTTTTTTGCAGAACGAGCTGAAGGATGAAGCCCACAAGCAGCGCGCCACCGATCTGCTGGCCTATCTCTACTGGCACCGGATGGAGTCCTTTGGCCGCAAGGCAAGCCGTTACGCCAAGGAGGGCATTCGGATGAACCCCGGCGTGAAGTGCAGCCAATGGGTACTGAACAAGACAGACGGCTACGTCTGCTGGGATTGGAATATTTGGAATCACAGTGCCGCAATCGACTTCTACAGGGAAATCGTGGAGGCCAACCCGAACGTTCGGCTGCCTTATCTCTATCTGATCGATAATTTGCTGGCTGACCGCCGCGCCGACGAGGCGGAACACTATCTTGCCAGGCTGCGCACCCTGCAGGACGCAGACCCAATTTTGAACGAGGTATACCGGGCCCATATTGCCCTGGCCCGCTTTGACGCGCCGACTGCGGATCGGATCATCGAGGAACTGCTGGCGGCCAACCCGGAAGACGATACCTGTCTGTTTGAGGCCGCCCAGTATTATGCCGCCAAATGTGAGTACGACAAGGCCATGGATTGCTATGAGCGAGACTTTGCCTGCGACACCCGCCGCCCCCGCTACCAGGATGCCTTGATGGGAATTGCCGATATCCATAAGATCCGCGGTGAATACGAGCAGGCCGCCAAGACCTATGAGCGAATCTTGAAGCTCCTGCAGGATGAGTGGGGCATGAGCGACGAAGACGAGATCAAGACCGTCAAGCAGAAGATTGCCGCCCTGCGGGAGAAGGCCAAGTGACAATTAACAGGTGACAATGGACAACTGATTGGAAGGAGAAAACAATGCTGACGATTGCAAGTAAAACGGATCTTGATGAGCATATTGAGCTGTTTTATGCCCTTTCTCAGGACCTTACCCGTTCCTCATTTCCGACCTATACGGATGGAATCAAAACCAAAAACGATTTTATCGAAAGGATCAATGAGGGGCTGACGAGAGCGGACGAAGAGCTCCTGCTTTATCAGAACGATGCGGGTGAAGTACAGGGTCTTATCCATTATTACTGGATCGAAAAGGATCGTTATCTCTCCTTTGTGGCCTTTGATCTGCAACGCGACATGGCGCGGGCCATCGACGAGTTTTTGCGGTACGTAGGAAAACGCTTTGCCGGATATCAGATTGCCTTCGGCTTTCCAAAGGAAAACAGCGACGCATGTTCGCATTTGGTTGCGCTGGGTTTCCGCAAGCTTGAAGAGACGGAATGCTTTGTCCTGCATTTCCGTGACTATGCTTTGATGCCGGTGGATGCGAGCGTGCTCCCTGTGACAGAGGAAAACTATTCTGCCTTCCGCGCGCTGCATGACTTGGATCCGGATATGTATTGGAACAGCGATCGTCTGCTGGAGGGGCTTCGCGGCAAGACCAAGACGCCGTGGCGGCTGTACCTGTGCTGTGAGAACGGAGAGACGGTCGGTACTGTGTATGATACCTGCGTGAAGGATATGATGGAAATCTTCGGGTTTGACTACAAGGACCGGACATTTCGCCCAGACGTGATGAAAAAGCTGATGATCAAAGCGCTGAATCAGGCAAAGGCGGATGGCTTGCGGCACATGGTCTACTTTGCTGAACAGGAGGAATGCGAAGTGCTCCAGGAGCTTCCCGTTACGCACATAGCAGGCTATGTTTGCTACACAACCGAAAACTGACGCAAAAGAGCCGATCCACACAGAGGTCGGCTTTTTTGCCGTGATCAGGGCAGCCTGCTTGACTTTCTTGAAATTGTGTAGTATTGTGAACAGGAATATTTGGAGGGACAGGAGAGAGACTATGACAGAGATTGAACGACTGAAAAGCATCGTGGAGACCCTGCGCAGCGAACAGGGCTGCGACTGGGACAAGGTACAGACCCATGAAAGTCTGAAGCCCCCCTGCATCGAGGAGGCTGCGGAGGTAATCTGCGGCATCAATATTCTGAAAGCCACCGGCGACCCCACCAACCTGAAGGAGGAGCTGGGGGACCTGCTCTTGCAGGTGATGTTTCATGCGGTGATTGCCGAGGAGGAGGGCCTGTTCACCTTCGAGGACGTGGTGAAGTACGTCTCGGACAAGATGGTCCACCGCCATCCTCACGTCTTTGCCGGGGTTCGGTACGCCTCGGACGAGGAGCGCAATGCGGCCTGGGCCGCCATCAAGGCGGCGGAGAAGGAAGGCCGGGACTGGGAAGAGGCCTATTTGGAGCCCGCCATGAACGAAGCCGCCGCGCTGATCGACCGCGCCAAGGCCCGGAAGGGCTTCTCCCTGTAGGCGGCCAGCCCGTCCTTGGGCGTTTCCGGCGGCCAGAGGTCTGGCCGCCCTACGGCGCGACGAAGCAGCGTCGATGCAAACGCCGATTCTTGTAAAAAAAACTTGCAATCAGGGCGAACACCATGTATAATGTATCGTAATCTAATTCTGCACATTATGTAGAAGAGAAGAAACTATCGGAAAGTGAATGAATTTGAATGGATATTTTTGCGAAGTGCGACAAGTCTCCGGCAAAGGAACTGATCGAAAAGGGAGTCTATCCCTATTTCCACGCGCTGGAATCCCGGCAGGACGTAGAGGTCATCATGGAGGGCAAGCGCCGGATCATGCTGGGCTCCAACAACTACCTGGGGCTCACCACCCATCCCGAGATTATTGAGGCCGGCATCAAGGCCCTGGAGAAGTTCGGCACCGGCTGCTCCGGCTCCCGGTTCCTGAACGGCACGCTGGAGATGCACCTGGAGCTGGAGGCGGAGCTGGCCAAGTTCCTCCGCAAGGAAATGGTTATCACCTTCTCCACCGGCTTCCAGTCCAACCTGGGCATCATCTCCGCCATTGTGGGCCCCCACGACTACGTGATCTGCGACCGGGAAAACCACGCCTCCATCTATGACGGCTGCAAGCTCAGCTACGGCAAGATGCTCCGCTACCGCCACGCGGATATGGAGGACCTGGAGCGCCAGCTCCAGAAGGTCCCCGAGAACCGGGGCTGCCTCATCGTCACCGACGGCGTGTTCTCCATGGGCGGCGACATCGCCAAGCTGCCCGAGATCGTCCGACTGGCCAAGCAATACGGCGCCCGCGTCATGGTGGACGACGCCCACGGCCTGGGCGTCATCGGTGAGGGGGGGCGCGGCACAGCCAGCTACTACGGCCTGGAGGACGACGTCGATATCTACATGGGCACCTTCTCCAAGTCTCTGGCCTCTCTGGGCGGCTACTGCGCTACCTCGGCGCAAGTCGGCTTCTATATCAAGCACGCCTCCCGGCCCTTCATCTTCTCCGCCTCCATGACCCCCGCAAGCTGCGCCACGGCTCTGGCGGCCCTGCGCCATCTGGAGGCCCACCCGGAGATCGTGGACCGGCTGAAGGACAACTCCGCCTATGCCCGAGAGTGCTTCCACAAGAAGGGCGTTCGGATCATCGAGGCCGAGACCCCCATCGTCCCCATCTACACCTACGAGGTCATGAACACCCTGGAGAAGGCCAGACTGGCCTACGAAGCGGGCGTTTACGTCAACCCCGTTCTTCCTCCCGCCTGTGCCCAGGGTGAGTGCCTGCTCCGCACCAGCTATATGGCGACCCACACTCATGCGTTAATTGACGAGGCTACCGACATTCTTGCAAAGGTGTTGAAGTAATATGGGCAGTTCCGTTGCCATTGTGACTGGCGGCAGCTCCGGCATCGGCCTGGCCGCCGCCCGCGCCCTGCGGGAGCAGGGGCTGAGCGTGTACGTGCTCTCTCGCCATCCCTTCACGGAAAAGGGACTCCACCACCTCTGCGCGGACGTGGCCGACGAGTGCCAGTGCGCCGAGGCCTTTGAGACCGTCCTGCGCAAGGAGGGCGACGTGGACCTGCTGGTGAACTGCGCGGGCTTCGGCATCTCCGGGGCCGTGGAATACACGGAGCAGGCGGATGCCAAGAAGCAGATGGAGATCAATTTCTTTGGCACGGTGAATATGACCAAGGCTGTCCTGCCCTATATGCATAAGCGGGGCAACGGCCATATCGTGAACATCAGCTCTGTGGCCGCGCCAGCCGCCATCCCGTTCCAGGCTTACTACTCCGCCACCAAGGCGGCCATCAACGCCTGGACGGCGGCCCTGGCCAACGAGGTTCGGCCCTACGGCATTACGGTGACGGCCATCCAGCCCGGGGATATCAAAACCGGCTTCACCGCCGCCCGGGAGAAGTCCATCGCAGGCGACGAGGCCTACGGTGGACGGATCTCTAAATCCGTGGCCAAGATGGAGCACGACGAGCAAAACGGCATGGACGCCGCTGTGGCAGGGGCCTATATCGCCAAAATCGCCCTGAAGGATAAGCCCAAGCCGGTCTATACCATCGGCTTCAGCTATAAGGCCATCTGCGTCCTGCTGAAGCTGCTGCCCTGCCGCCTTTCCAATTGGCTGATTGGTAAACTGTACGCCTAAACAATTCAAAAATGCAAAATGCAATATGCAAAATGATGTCGTAATCGGATGGCATTCTGCATTCTGCATTTTGCATTTTACTTTTTGTGAGGAACCATGCCCAATATCTTTGACTATCTCCACTGGCGCTGCGACGTGCCTTTTTCTTCTGCGCCCTTCAACGACGTGGATAATTTGATTCTGGCCGAACTGGTCTATACGGACTTCGGCGGGATCGTCTCCGATGACGGGACGGCGCTGCCTCTGGCGGAGGTCCGAGATCGGTTTTTTTCCCTCCATGACCGGGCGGAGATTGAGCTTCGCACGGCCTATTCCTTTACAGCCCGAGCGCCTTTTTTGATGGACGCTATGCTGGAGGGGGCCCGTTTCCGAGATCTGCGTCTGTGCGCCTATGAAGCCCTCACCGACAAGGAAGACAGCACCCAGTTTGCCGCTGTGACCTTCCTGCTGCCGGATGGGACCGCCTATGTAGCCTACCGAGGCACCGACGGAACGGTGGTGGGCTGGAAGGAGGACCTGATTCTCTCCTATCACAGCGGCACCTCGGGTCAACTCCGGGCGGCAGACTATTTGGCCCGGGTGGCCACGCTGACGGCGTTTCCCCTGCGGGTGGGAGGCCACTCCAAGGGAGGAAACCTTGCGGTTTATGCGGCCTCAATGGCTTCGTACGCTGTCCAGGATCGGATTGAACGAATCTGGTCCAACGACGGTCCCGGCTTTCGGGAGGAGGTCCGGGGACGGGAGGGCTATCAGCGAATTCAGCCCAAATGTGTCTCCATTGTGCCGGACACCTCTGTCATCGGTTTGCTCCTGGATTCCGACTGTCTCTGCCGGGTCGTTAAGAGCACAGCATCCGGCCTGGTGCAGCACGACGGCTTTACCTGGGAGTGTGGTCCCAAGGACTTCCTCCTTTCGGAGCAGACCCGAAAGGGAGCCTACCTGGAAAAAGCCGTGGACCATTGGGTGGCCCGCCAGGACGACGCCACCCTCCGTTCCCTGGTGGATTCCCTGTTCACGGTCTTTGAGGCCACGGGGGAGGAGACCTTCCATTCCATGGCCGTCAAAAAGATTCGAACTGCCGAGCTGATGATGGCAGCCTTCCGCGCTCTGCCCAAGGAAAAGCAGCGGGAGCTGCTGGCCGCCACCGGCAAGCTTGTCACCAGCACAGGCGCCACGGCAAAGATGATGCTCACCGAGGACAAAAAAGATGAAGTGTGAATTGTAAACATAATTCCCGTGGAAACCGCATACCATCTCAAGAGGTGGTAATATGCGGTTTTTCCGAAGACTGTCCCTGCGGCGGCTGGGGCCATTGTCCCCACGGACGAAGCTTGTGCTGCTGGTTTTAATGCTGATTGCGGCGCTGTATCTGCATTTCAACTGGCTTCCCACGGTGCGGGACATGGTGACCATGGAGGTGGACAACGAGACCTCCAACCTGCTGAACGACGCGGTGGACGCCTACCTGGCCGGGGGTTGCCTCCAATATGAGGACATGGTGACCCTGGAACGGAATGGCGAGGGCAGCGTGGCCGCTGCCCGGATTGATTTGGCCGCCGTGAATCGGATGAAATCCACGATCCTGCGGGAGTTGGACGAGCGTATTCCGGATCGGGTGCGCCAGAGCGTCCGGGTCCCCCTGGGGAACGTGGTCATGCCTGCCCTGTTTTCTGGTCACGGTTTCAGCTTGCCTGTCCGGGTAGTCAATCTGCGCTCCACCAATGCCGAGCTGGAAAGCAGCTTTTCCCAGGCGGGGGTCAATCAGACCCTGCATACGCTGGCCCTCCGGGTGGAGGTGGATTTACTGCTGCTCACCCCGGCGGGAATCCTCTCCCGCCAGGTCTCCGCCACGGTTCCTGTGGCCCAGACCATCATTGTCGGCCAGGTGCCGAATATCCTTTTCAACACAGGAGAATAGACCATGGACCCAAAAGAAGAAGTATTACAGCTTACCAAAACCCTGAACGAAGCCAACTATCGCTACTACGTCCTGGACGACCCCACAATGCAGGACTTTGAATACGATCGGCTGCTGCGGCGTCTGGAGGACCTGGAGAAGGCCCATCCGGAGCTGATTGCCCCGGACTCTCCCACCCGCCGGGTGGGGGGCATGGCTCTGAGCCAGTTTGAAAAGGTGGAGCACCCGGTTCCCCTGGAGAGCCTCCAGGATGTGTTTTCCCTGGAGGAGCTGGCAGAGTTCACCGAACGGGTCGGCCAGTCCGTTTCCGCACCGGAGTACACCGTGGAGCCCAAGGTGGACGGCCTTTCCGTGGCCCTGGAATATGTGGACGGCGTCTTCGTCCGGGGCGCCACCCGGGGCGACGGCCGGATCGGCGAGGACGTGACCGAAAACCTGCGCACCGTCCGCTCCATCCCCATGAAGCTGGAAAACGCCCCCCATCGGCTCATCGTCCGGGGGGAGGTCTTCATGCCGAAATCCGTTTTTGAAAAGCTGAACGAGGCCAGGGAGGAGGCGGGGGATGCCCTCTTTGCCAATCCCCGCAATGCGGCGGCAGGCTCCCTACGGCAGTTGGACCCGAAAATTGCCGCCAAACGGCAGCTGGATATTTTGATTTTCAATTTGCAGCTCTGCGAGGGCCGGGACTTCTCCACCCACTCCGAGACCCTGGATTTTCTGCGTAGCCTCAAATTTAAGGTTATTCCCTACGTTCTCTGCACCAGGCAGGCGGAGATCGACGGGCAGATTGCAGCTGTGGATGCAGGGCGAGGGGAGCTGTCCTATGACATTGACGGGGCTGTGGTCAAGCTCAACCACCTGGAAGCCCGTCAGAAGCTGGGGTCCACCGCGAAATTCCCCCGTTGGGCGGTAGCTTACAAGTATCCCCCGGAGATCAAGGAAACCGTTCTGCGGCAGATTGTGGTTCAGGTGGGCCGGACCGGTGTGCTGACGCCCAAGGCTGTGGTGGACCCGGTCCGTCTGGCGGGGACCACCGTCACCAACGCCACCCTCCACAACCAGGACTTTATCACCGAGAAGGACGTCCGAATTGGGGACACTGTCCGCATTCGCAAGGCCGGAGAGATTATTCCGGAGATTTTGGGGGTGGTGCCGGAGAAGCGTCCCGCAGGGACCCAGCCTTACCAGCTGCCGACATGCTGTCCCGTCTGCGGGGCTCCCGTGGAGCGGGACGAGGACGGGGCTGCCCTTCGCTGCACCGGGGCCGAGTGCCCGGCCCAGCTCAGCCGGAACATCGCCCACTTTGTCTCCCGGGATGCCATGGACATTGACGGCCTGGGGGACGCCATTGTGGAGCAGTTGATTCAGATGGGGCATATTCAATCCCCGGCGGACCTCTATTACCTGACTCTGGACCAGGTTTCCTCCCTCTGGAAGAAGGGCGACAAGGCCCCCAAGAAGCTCCTGGCCTCCATCGAGGCCAGCAAGGAAAACGACCTGTCCAAGCTGATCTACGCCCTGGGCATCCGCCAGGTGGGGGCCAAGGCGGGCAAGGTTCTGGCCCAGAGCTTCGGCACCCTGGACGCCCTGATGGAGGCCGACGAGGAACGGCTGACCCAGATCCCGGACGTTGGCGCGATTACCGCCCGGAGCATTGTCTCTTGGTTCCGCAGCCCGCAGTCTCGTCACCTGGTGGAGCGGTTGCGGGGGGCAGGGGTCAACTTTGCCTCAAAGGTCGAAATCACCGACCGTCGCTTCGAGGGTAAGACCTTCGTCCTCACCGGGGCCCTGACTCGCTTCACCCGGGAGGAGGCCGAGGAAAAGATCGAGCTTTTCGGCGGCAAGGCCAGCGGCTCCGTGTCGAAGAAAACCAGCTACGTGGTGGCCGGGGAAGCCGCAGGCTCCAAGCTCCGCAAGGCCAACGAGCTGGGAATTCCCGTTTTGAACGAGGAAGAATTTTTGGAGATGCTTCAATAGGATTAGAGTCTGTAGGGACGAGCATTGCTCGTCCGCCGTCCTCCGTAGGGGCGGTCACCTGGACCCTCCGTGGGTATTGCCCCCCCGGCATTCGGAACCTGGCTTCGACTACGCGCCCTGCAGAATCGCCCTGCCGGGCGATTGTTTGCTTCGCAAACGCGGACGAGCAATTCTCGTCCCTACAGACGGGTGCGGCGCGGACGGTTATTGGTCGCCCCTGCAAAAGAAGCGTGATACTGAACTCCCATAGAAAGATTGAAAAATGTTCCGAGCAGGAATTGCGCCAGACGAGNNACGAAGTACGGCACAATTCCTGCCGGAACAGGTTAAAGATTTTTATGGGAGTTCAGTATCAAGGGCTTTCCGGAAGAGAAGCAATCAGAAAAACAGATCGGGCAGTCCGGCCAGAAATGAAGCCGGACTGTCCGATCAATTTCGTAATCCAATTGTCACCTTTCAATTGTAACCTGTAACTTGTCACTTGTTTTCCAGCGCGGTAATTTTGTCCACCCGACGCTGGTGTCTGCCGCCCTGGAACTCGGTGTCCAGGAAGATATCGATGAGCTCCATCGCCATCATGGGAGAGGTAATGGAGGCGCCCAGGGCCATCATATTGGCATTATTGTGTTGGCGGGTCAGGCGGGCGCTCATATGGTCATGCAGCAGGGCGCAGCGGACGCCGGGGATC
>LXOW01105814.1_pt1 | contig 14616 bp, 17 predicted proteins | sample 1368591 | NCBI WGS metagenome assembly LXOW01 (sample SAMN04884650, study PRJNA319009) | bovine gut metagenome | isolation source: Cow rumen | host: Bos taurus | place: Italy: Legnaro (PD) | collected 2014-07-09 | reverse complement strand
TCGCCGTACAAGGCATAATTCGAACTGAAGACGGCGACTCCGCCGCGTTCCGCCAATGCCTTGATTTTGAAGTACGGGTCGCCCATCTTGATGCCCAGTGCCTTGGCCTCGTTGGAGCGGGAGACCGTGCAGCCGTCGTTGTTGGAAAGCACGATGACCGGCTTCCCGTTCAGGTCCGGACGGAAAACCCTTTCGCAGGAGGCGAAGAAATTGTTGCAGTCGGCCAGGGCGTACATCCCTCAGGCTTTCTTGATGATCCAGGTGACGACCCCCCAGATGAGGAAATTGTTGTCCGCGCCGACGTGGATGGGCTTGAAGCGGGTGTTTTTCTCGTTGCAGGGCAGCAGCACGGCTTCCGTTCCCTTGATTTCCACGCGCTTGACGGTATATTCCCCGTCGATGAAACACACGGCCTTGCAGCCGTTGAAAGGGGAGACCGAGCGGTCCACGATGATGATGTCCCCCTCGTCCATGTCGGCATCCACCATCGACACCCCGTCGATGCGGAAAAAGAAGGTCGATGCGCTGTGGCGCACCAGCAGTTTGACGAGGTCCAGTTTTTCGCGGAGGTCTTCCGCCGGGGACGGGAAGCCCGCTTTGATTTCGCCCATATAGGCAAATTCCGGGTTGGGCAGGTCGGTGGTAGGATGGGGTTGCATGATGCTGCAAAGCTACAAATTTTTGGATAACTTTGCGCCATGGTTCAGAAGACGAATGCAGCAAGGCTGCTCGACGCCGCCGGCGTGCCGTATGACCTCATTCCCTACGATGTGGACGAGGAGCATCTGGATGCGGGACATATCGCCGCGCAACTGGGGGAGGACCTTGACCGGGTGTTCAAGACCCTTGTCCTGCGCGGAGACCGCACCGGCCCGTTTGTCTGCGTCATTCCGGGTTCCCTGGAGGTGGATTTGAAACTGGCGGCCCGGATTTCCGGGAACAAGAGTTGCGAAATGCTGCACCTGAAGGAACTCCTGCCGTTGACGGGATATATCCGGGGCGGCTGTTCTCCCATCGGGATGAAGAAGGCCTTCCCGACCTTCATCCACGAGAGCGCCCTGCTCTATGACAGCATCTTTATCAGCGCCGGCGTCCGCGGGCTCCAGTTCCGCATCGCCCCCCAGGACCTCATCGATTTCACCGGCGCGGAGATTTATCCGATGCTGTAGGGGAACTGTTTGGATTCGACCGTCCAATCCGCCCGTTTCAAAAACGCCTGAAAGGCGCCGCCTGTTTTTGTGAAAGATATCCAGATATGATATCAAGTAAAAAGTAATCAATTTTGATTATTTTTTATTAACTTTGCAATATGAACGCATACTTGGAAATAAAAGAAGCCCTCAAGCAGAACTGCCTCTCGCAAAAAGAAGCAGCGAAGGCCGTCGGCCTGTCCTACCAAAACCTCTCGAGCGCACTCTGCGGAAAAAGGGATATCCCCATGAAGGAATCATTCTTGCTTGATGAGCTTCTGGGGTTCTCTCAAGGGCATATCCATACCTTGTTAACCAGACAAAAGATATCCGAAAACAAGAGTCACCTCAAAGATACCCCATACTTCCAAAACAGAAAGGCCATCCTGAAAAAGATCAAAGAAAACGGCGGGTTCTGGTCGTATGATGGTATTCCTGAAAACATAAGCAACGACGACCTCATAGAAGAAGGTCTGCTTCATCTGGATTTTGAAGACTTCCATCTGATGTTTGAGAACTGGACTGAAAGCCATATCAGAAAAATTTGGAGGAAACGACTTCTCACTCAAGGGAAGAGACTGAACACTCTAAACCTGTTGCTGGAAATACTATTCTTTAACAATAAGCAAGATGGCAATTCATAGAATACAACCGGATGTAATCCCTGAAGGGCTTACACCAAAGACAAAAGAGGTGTTCAAGGACGTCAGCAACCTTGAATGTATCAAGGGGTTGGTTCTTTGCGGCGGCACAGCCCAATCCATACAGATGAACCATCGACTCAGTGAAGACCTCGATTTCGAGTTGATCGGCGTCAGAAAAGAACGGCCGCAACTGGATTTCAAAGGAATCATCACGGAAATCAACAAAAAATTTCCCGGGGCTCAAACTGAACTGCTCGGCGAAGAACATTTCCTGATGTACATCAACGACGGCTCGGTTAAGTTATCGTTCTTCAGACCGGAAAATCCCGTCAAGACCTTCAACGAGGGTTATTCGATGAACAACCTGAAGACGCCAACACTACAGGAACTGCTGGGTATGAAACTGTACACCTTGTGCGTACGGGAAAAGTTTCGGGATTACTATGACATATATTGCCTGGTAAACGCAGGATACAAACTGAAGGATGCCGTTGACTATGCAAGTTATCTGTCAAGGCACACAATCAGGTCAAAAACAATGCTGACAAGATTATTGTCGCCCCATCTGTTTCCCAAGAATTTGGATTTCGACAAGATGAAACCGAAATTCAACGTGACGCCAAAACAAATCATGGAAAGATGCCAAAGGGCAATCATCGAAGAAAATCTCGTAGGGAAAATTCAACTGGCAATACCAAAATTCTGACGGGCCCCGCCGCCTGTTTTTGTGAAACTTTTATATTTTCCTTTCGTATATTGGGATGACGAAAGATATAAAAATATGAAAGTGATATTCTTGGATTTTGACGGTGTATTGAACACGGAGAATTATCAGGTCCGGCGGCGCTCGGAGGGACTTCCTGTAATGGACTCCTATGGCCACCTGTTCGACCCTGAGGCCATTGCAAACCTCGGGAGCATTCTTGAGGCGGTTCCGGATGCAAAGATTGTCGTCGAGTCAAGCTGGAAGGTGATGGGGCTCCTGCACATCAGGCAGATGTGGAAGGCAAGGAACCTCCCCGGGGAGATATATGATGCGACTCCGGATATTTCCACGGAGGCTTTGTTGACCGCGGATCTTTCCGACCCCGAGGTGTTTCAAAAACTTGAAGGAGCCCAGAAAGCCGCGGAGATCAATGCTTGGCTTCGTGAAAAGGACTGTCAGTATATCATCATTGACGATGTTGCCAAGTTCTCTGGAGAGATGGCCAGGCGCCACATCAAAGTAAATCCGGAGGAGGGCTTGACATCGATAAAGGCTCTCAAGGCCATCGATGCGTTACTGTTTTTATAGTCTCTTTTTGTTTTCCTTATCTCCTTTCTGCAGCAACTGAACCTTTGTATCCAGTTCTTTGCGGACATTCCCCAGCAGGTCGGTATCTCTATATTGTTCACTGAGTACCAGGAGGCCGCCATCTGCGGAGATGACATCAAAGTTGGTCGCCCGAAGGGTTATTTCGCCCGCCTCCGCAATCTCTCCGTCAGTGTGGAGATATGAAAAATGCGACTCTGGAATCGATAGCCTGTCCCCCAGCAGTTTGTAACTGATCCTGCCTTCGTAATCGTCGTACTTGCGGAGTATGGCATCCGCAGAGGGGCAGGGAAGAATGTGTTTGGACTCGAATATGAGGGATTCTCCGATGATGAAAACATTGGCGGCACCCAATTGTGACTTCCAGCCCGAATCCGTAGTTGAAGTTATTTCGCGCACCTGGATAGATTCGACCGTCCATTCCCCTTGGAGTGAAGACCGGGAAATCTTGCTGCAGGCCGTTGCGGCGCATAATGTAAGGAAAACCAGGAGCCTACGCATATCTAGCGTGGAGTGTAAATACTATCTTCGAAGTTTGAATCTCGTATCCTTACCTTTCGGTCAATCTTTGTGCGCGTCATATTCATCGCCTTGTAAATGACATCAAGGCGCTCTTCGATATGAGGGACTTCATACGTGCCTCTCTGATACCAGTCATTAAAAAAAGTGAGAAGCAAAAATACTTTAGTTTTTTTGTTTTGATGAATAGCTTCTTCTATTTGAACGAGTTTTTCATCTGCGTATTTATTCCAATCCTTAAAGGCTTTTGAATCCTCCTTTTTGTTAAGCTCCCAACTATATGAATAAAGAGCGCCTTCAATATCAACATTTAGATGTAGGTAATATGTCTTTCCTTTTTTCTTAGCGATATTAAAAAAACCGCGTATGCTTTCGTAAGGTCTCACAGTATTCTTCTTAAGATAATTTTTATATAAACTCTGACGCTGTAGCCACTGTGAGGTATTAAAATTCTCAATTCTCTGTCTAGCCATAACGGACGCTTGATAGTTAGCAAAACTATCATACGTAGCGGAAACAGTAGATAAGGAGGCAATATTACCATTATAACTAATTATCCCACTACTAGCTGTATTTGAATATCCGGCAGATGCTGCGGCAAGTCCTTCACCAAGAGCGGCAAGTGCAACTTCTTGCTCCTGTTTTCTCTTCACGAGAGAAGTGTATTCGTTGGCAGACCATACGGGAAGATTGGTAGGATTCTCGGAACCTTTACCATAAGAATACGCCCATACACGATCGGAAGGATCAAATTCAATCGTAAAGGGAGAGTCATTTGTAATGATGGCTTCCACTTTATACCATTCGCCATACTCTAAGGCCTCTTCAATCGATAACGCAACAGTGATACCATTTTGGTGATGGAGGAGCCATCGTCGACCGTCACGAAAGACTTCCTCAATCTCGTTCTGAGCATTTTCCCAAAGAACCTTTTTACTCTCGCGATCAATCTTTAATTCCACACCCCTGGTAGAGCCATAGATGTAGTATGAATTAACATGTTGCCCATAGATATATTCATCTATTGTATAGGAACCATCTTCATTAAATACAGTCTTCGGTCCATCAAGTAGGTCGTTTTTATAATTAGAAGCAATTCGAATCAACCCATTCTCGAAATATTCCATACACTGACCATTTAACTTTCCATGGTCATAATTCATTCTTTGCTCTACATTACCGTTGGCGTAGAACTTCTCTACAACACCATCGTAAATGTTTTTCCCCTCATCAGTGGGATCGAGGTAAATAAACCCACCTCTTGTCTTTAATTTGCCATCGACGAGAAAAACTCGAAACAATCGCTTGGCGCTAGGATTATATGGATATAAAGCAATCAGATAATAATCAGCGAACGCTTTCTCTGGCACCACATTCCAATCGCGATCATAATACGTAGTGTCAATTCGGGTTTTATTCTGCGCAAAGATATATTGTGATGCCAAAAGACAAAGGAAGGACAATGTCAGGAATCGAAAAAAAATAGGTGTTGTTTTATGTAGGCTGGATATGTTTGATGTCATAATGATTCTCATATTATGAAAACTTACAAATATATAAAATACTACCTATCCAACCAATCTTGCGCTTCTTTTCGAATATTGTTAATCCGGATTGATGGATTGTCTTCACAAATGAGGGAAAAGGGGAAGACAACTGAGTAGTCGGGAATATGAAAATGCGCGTCAAAATGTTCTCCTTCAAAGGTGTAGTGCGATTCTTTTTCTGCAATAATTCCTCGATGTTCACCGTTAATATCCAAAACGAAGAGCTTTTTCCCAATTAATGTTTCGCCCAGATCACAGATAGTGATAGACGTCCCTGATTTATTGGTAATGTCTCTGATTGCTATGTTCTGCAGCTTTGACTGCCAGATAAATCCATTTAATTCTTGCTTGATTTCGAGCTGCTTTTCCCATTCATGGCTTACCGACTGATAATCAATAGGTTTAGCAATAGTTTCAGAAACATCCCAGAAGAAAGGAATTCTTAAGCCATTAATCTTAAAGGTAACGGATAAGAAGTTTTCTGCGCCTTCTTTTATGTTAAAATAGCCAGAAACTACCTCGCCAGATTCGATTGTGTTCTTCTTGAGGTACCCCTTCTGAATAATCTGTCGATCCCTGCCCCAACTTTCGGCAACACCAGCGAATGCCAGATCTGGGGAATAAAAATTAATGTTGCGCCCTGAAACATCAATATATGTCTGATGCCCATTTACACTGACTGTCCATGTGCTCGGAGAATATGCGCTACTGATGGCAGCTGCGGCAGATGAGAGACCCATAGCGATTGCAGCCAAAGTTTGCTGGTTCTTTACCTTTCTCATGTAATTTTCATAAGAAAATACTTCTAAAGGCATAGCTTCTACCAGTAAAGAACCAGCAGAATATCCGGAGGCTGCGTAAACATTTACTGATGGCTCGATTTCATACTTTAAATATGAGCTATTGTCAACGACTATTGACACTTGATGGTATGCTCCGTATTCTTTAACATCCTTCACAGACATACTAATTCTCATTCCGTTGGTAATATAGGTTACCCACGGCACGCCATCAATCCATTTGACAAGCATGGCTGCAGAATCGAAATCATCATGTATCATTGAATCGTCGGAGAAACGGAAACGTCCATATGCCCCCTTATCGTTTGATTTGAAATACCAATCATTTGCGTGGTTGCCGTTAGCGTACTCCATTTGAATAAATTCATGCCCACCTTCCATAAATTCTACATATTTGCCGTCGAACTTCCCATTCTTCATCGTAAAACGACGAGAGATGCTGCCATCTTCATTATAAAACAGGCACTCCCCGTCAAAGACAGCAAGATTGGCATCCCTTGGAATTAATGTTAAGTAGTGACCTTCCCCTNNAGATCGCTCGTCGGCAGCGTCAGATGTGTATAAGAGACAGGATTGGCATCCCTTGGAATTAATGTTAAGTAGTGACCTTCCCCTTTCACTTTTCCTGACATATAAAAGTCTCTAAAGACTTTTTCGTCATTTTCATTAGATGGTGTAGAATAAATCCGGTAGAAGTCTGCAAACACCTTTTCTGTCTGCTTCCCGGCACGATTATAGTACACTGTTTCAATCTGTTGTGAGGCGGCGCTAAAATCTGAAATAAATATTATTGCAATTATGCTTACAAAAAGAGTTCTTGCCTTTGAGGTTGTTGTTTTCATTCTTGTTGTCAGTCATTGTTGATCTTATGCTTGAACTTGTGAAGTTATGAAAAATGATTGACATAGGCAACTTACTGACATCCTTGCTTGTATTTCTTTGGAGGATGGTATACCGTTGCTCTCCGTAGTGCGGGATGTCCGCAGCAACTGAACCTTTGTGTCTATTTCCTTGCGGACATTTCCCAGCAGGTCGGTATCTCTATATTGTTCACTGAGTACCAGAAGGCCGCCATTTGCGGAGATGACATCAAAGTTGGTCGCCCGGAGGGTTATTTCGCGCACCTGGATAGATTCGACCGTCCATTCCCCTTGGAGTGAAGACTGGGAAATCCTGCTGCAGGCCGTTGCCATACACAAAGCAAGGAAAACGAGGAATCTATGCAGTATTTTTGTGTGATAGCAAAATATTATCTATATTTGCTAGCAAAATTTGAGTGGATTATGTTATCGGTCAGGACAACAAGAAAACAAACGGGATGGAGAATTGACCCCGTAATTATCAATCGGGTGAAGGAAGTTGCCAGGAAAAGGAAAATTAGCGCCAACGACTATGTTGAGTCGGTTCTTTCCGAGGCGACCAAGGATGTTGAATCTGAAGAAGAGCGTCTCGCGCGTGCCGCATCAAACAATGCGTTCCTTACCGCTTTTGCCGGGAAATGGAATGGTGATGAGAGTGCCGAGCAGATCCTTGCTTCTGGAAAATCCGATGTCGAATCTAAAGATGTCGTCGTTTTATGAATGCGCGCCCGCAAGCTATTCTGGATACCTGTGTGCTCGTTGATATCCTTAGGGGAAGAAAAGAGGACCTGTCCAAAAAACTACAGCATATTGACCTTGTCAAGTGCGCCATAACTGATCTTACCCGCTTTGAATTGTTATGCGGGGCGGAGGCCAGTAGGGAAAAAGATAAAAATTTACAGTTGGTGGACGAGATTTGTTCCAAGTTCGAAATATGGCCGACGTCTTGCGGCTACGAATTTGCTGCGAAAGAGAAAATCCGGCTGAATAGGGAGGGCGCAAAAATTTCCGACATCGATTTGCTCATTGGCTGTTTGTGTTGTACGGAAAACATACCGTTGGTTACAGGCAATTTCAAGCATATGGAGCGGATTACCGGAATCAAATTGATTCCTTGGTAGGGAGCGGAGATCCCTCTACCTCCTGCGGGATTTTGGGGCTATATCCGTGCGGGAGTAGAAGAAGTGAGGTAAGGCCGGACGCGTCGTAACTTTCTTTTGATTTCTTCATCGTTACGGGATTGGTGCATAGTATAATCCGCCTGCAAGCCCATCAGCAGGTCAGCGGAGATTCCCAGCGCAGATTCGATGTATAAAGCTGTAGGGACCGTCAAGGGTCTCCGCTCGTTCAGGATATCGTTGAGCATCGTATATGGAATGCCGATGTGGGCGGCAAAATCCTTTTGAGAGATTCCCCGTGCAATCAGTTCATCCTTGAGCACTTCTCCTGGATGAGTGGGTGTAAAATTCTTGCTTGCCATATTGTTATTGATAGTGATTCGATAATTCTAAAATGTTGCAGACGGTTACAATAATTTCTCCGTCTGAGCGCTCTGTTATGAACTCCAACCTGTACTTATCTGTTACCCGTACAGATTCCTTCCCCGCTTTGTCTCCGGATAGTTTCTCGTAGTTCAAGGAATTGAAGGGGAACAAGTCTTCAACCCCCTTGGCATGTTTCAGAATGTTAACAACCTTTATATATTTCTTGATGACTTCTGGTTGAAACCTATGCTTCTTGTCGGAAGTCTGGTTGTAATAAAGGTCGGACAGGTATGCCTGTTTAAAAACTATCTGCATCGCGCAACACTTTTCGGCAAAGATAGATAAATTTTTGAAAATACACTAAAAAAGTGGATTTGAGGAAAAGTGCGGATCTTTGAGGGCGGAGATCCCTCTTCCTCCGGGATTCCGCTGCGCAGGCTTTGCCTGCTTGCGCTATCCCTGCCCCGCTGCGCGGCTTTGAGGCTCGAAGAGCCGAAGGCGCTGTCAAGCGCCGTGCCGGAACGTGTTCTATGAGCGCAAAAGCGCGAACGGCGGGAGGCCGGTCCGTAGGATTGAGGCCGGGAGCCGCGGGGTACTTTAGGGGCAGAGCCCCTGAAAAAATGAAAGGGGATTCGCGCAAGCGACGAATCCCTCTTCCGAAGCGAAAACGCTGGCGTGAAGCCAGCGTTGAAGCGGAGGAAGAGGGATTCGAACCCCCGGTACGTTGCCGTACAACAGTTTTCAAGACTGCCGCCATCGACCACTCGGCCATTCCTCCGGATGATTCCGCCGCCCGCTTTCGGGGACAGCGCCGCAAATATAGGAAATTTTCGATATAATCGCTAAATTTGCACAATTGGGGCCGACAAGCGGACCTCTCTTCAAGTGTGTAACGATAACGAACAAAATACTATGAAAAAGAAGAAAAATCTGAACGGCGCTTACGACTGGAAATACACTTCCGTAGGCGGAATGGTGCGCGTGGATATCCGGAATGGTGCGGATATCGCCCACCTGGGAGAACTGGACCAGAAACTCTGGACGGTGTTGAGTTGTCCGGTGAACGGCCTGGAATTCGACAAGGACAGCCTGAAGATGCTGGATACGGATGCGGACGGCAAACTGCGCGTCAACGAGATTGTCGCCGGGGCACAGTGGCTGACCTCCGTCATCAAGAATGCGGACCTTCTGCTCGAATCCCGAGACGTGATTCCTTTCTCGGAGTTCAATACTGAGAACCCCGACGGTGCGCGTCTGCTGGTCTCCGCCCGTCAGATTCTTTCCAACCTTGGTCTGGAGAAAGAGGAAATCGGCGTTGCGGACACCTCCGACAATGTCGCCATCTTTGCCAAGACGCAGTTTAACGGCGACGGCATCATCACCGAGGCGAGCGCGGACGACGACGCGCTCAAGGCGACCGTCAAATGCTGCATCGACGCGACCGGCGCCAAGACCGACCGCAGCGGCGTAGCCGGAACGGACGCGGAGGGGATTGAAGCCTTCTATGCGGCCCTTGCGGATTTCGATGCCTGGACCGCCGAGAGCGAAGCGGCCAAAGCGGAAATTTTCCCTTACGGCGATGCGACCGCCGATGCGCTTGCAGCCTGCAACGCGCTGTCCGACAAAATCGGCGATTTCTTTACCCGCTGCAAACTGCTGGCCTTCGATCCCGCGGTCGCCGCTTCGGTAACTACCGCTGTCGAGAAAATCGACGAAATCGGCAGTTGCCCGCTGGCGCTGCCTTCGAAGGAGGGGATCCTGCCGTTCAATGCGNNGTTCAATGCGGTGAACCCCGCCTATGAAGCGGAATTTGCGAAACTGCGCAGCCTGGTGCTCGACGTGGATTTCCCGAAGGCGAAAGGCATCAGCGAGGCGGACTGGCTGGCGGTGCTGGCAAAGTTCGGTCCCTACAACGCCTGGATGGCGGCGAAAAAAGGCGCTGCCGTCGAGTCCCTGGGCATCGAAAAAGTGCGCGAACTGCTGAAGGCGGACCAGAAGGCCGCCCTGCTTGAACTGGTCGAGAAGGACAACGCCCTCAAGGCGGAAGCCGAGTCCATCGAGGAAGTGAACAAACTCACCCACCTCTATCGCGACTTCTACAAACTCCTCTGCAACTACCTTATCCTCAAGGATTTCTATGCCAGGGACCCGGAGAGCCGCGCCGTCTTCGAGGCGGGCGACCTCTACATCGACCAGCGTTGCTGCTCGCTCTGCGTGAAGGTGGCCGATATGGCCGGACACGCGGATATGGCGGGCCTCAGCGGGATGTTCCTGCTCTACCTCAAGTGCAGTTCCAAGATCCGTCCGGAGAGTTTCGACATCGTGGCCGTGATGACCGACGGCGGCATCAAGAACCTCCGCCCCGGCACCAACGCGGTGTTCTATGACCGCAACGGACTGGATTGGGACGCCGTCGTCACGAAGGTGGTGGACAACCCCATCAGCATCAAGCAGGCGTTCTGGAGCCCCTACCGCAAGGCGGCCAATGCCATCACCGACCGCATCAACAAGAGCGCTGCCGAGAAAGAAAGCAAGGTCAACGCCGATATGGCGGCCAAGGCGGAAGGAAACACGCTTCCCGAGCCCCCCAAGCCCTCTTTCGACATCGCCAAGTTCGCCGGTATCTTCGCGGCCATCGGCATGGCGGTCGCGTACCTGACCACTGCGCTCGCCGCCATCGTCAAGCCTTGGTACAACGTGCTGATCGTGCTGGGCATCCTCGTCATCTGCATCTCCGGACCGTCGATGTTCCTCGCCTGGCAGAAACTGCGCAAGCGCAACCTCGGTCCCGTGCTCAACGCCAACGGCTGGGCCATCAACTCCGTCATCCTGGTGAATATCGTCTTCGGTGCCACGCTCACCAGCGTCGCCAAATACCCGAAGGTCCGCACCAACGATCCGTATGCCAAGAAAAAGACCCCGCTCTGGCTCTGCATCCTTGATATCCTTCTGGTTGCAGCGCTCGTCGCCTGCGCCTGGTGGTACTTCTGTAAATAATGCCCTTTCTCCGGAGAACGTGGATTTTACTTCTGGCGATTGTCTTCGCCCAGATACCCGGCCAGGCCGGAAATCCCACCCTGCCGGTTTGGAGGGAAGGCTATTTTGACATACATCATATCTCGACCGGGAAGGGGGAGAGCCAGTTCCTGATTTTCCCCGACGGCACCACGATGCTGATCGACTGCGGCGATATGACGGGCTACGGAAACGGCTGGGCCCATAGCAAGCCGTTGCCCGATGCTTCCCGTACGCCGGCCCAGTGGGTCGCCCGTTACGTCGACACCTTCTCTCCCACGCCCGGCCGGATCGACTATTTTCTCCTCTCCCATTTCCACGCCGACCATATGGGCGGCGTACCTGCCGCCAGGGAAGGCGCCTACGGCTACCGGCTCTGCGGGATTACCGAGTTGGGAGAGTACGAGCAGATCGGCACTTTCGTGGACAGGGGCTATCCTTCCTACGATTTCCCCTCTGCGGCGCACCTGGAGCGGCAGTGCGGAATGGTGCCGGATTACAGGAATTTCATCGCCCGGCAGGTGGAAGTCTGCGGCGCAAAGGCGGAACGCTTCGCCACCGGCTCCCGCAGACAGTTTCGCCCCCGGTCCGGAAAATGGGATTTCCAGGTGTGGAACGTGGCGTCGGCCTTGATGGTATCGGACGGCGGAAAGAAACTGAAGCCGATGTACGCCCCCGGCCAGGATCCGGAGCAATTCGACGAGAATATGTTCTCCTGCGTAGTGCTGTTCCGTTATGGAGATTTCAAGTATTATTCAGGGGGAGACTTGCCGGGGAATCCCAACAGCCCCGGTTTCAGCCGGGACCTGGAGTCACGGATTGTCGACAAGGTGGCTCCGTGCCAGGTGATGAAGGCCGATCATCACGGTCATTACGACGCCTCCAATGCCCATTTCCTGTGGAAGATGGTGCCGGAGGTAATTGTGGTTCCCGCCTTTGAACTGAAACATCCGAGCGTCGATGCCGTCCGCCGGGCTACGGACAAACTGATGCCCGGGCGGCACGACATTTATGCCACCTCGGAGGTGGCCCGTGAAAAACTCGGGGAGGAATGGTCGAAGATCAAGGGTGTCGGACACATCGTCGTCCGGGTCTATCCCGGCGGCGGATCCTGGCAGGTATTCGTTCTGGATGCCTGTTCCGCCGAATATCCCATCCTTCAGCAGTCTGAACTTTATCCTACACGGAGCAGATAGTTTTATGGCAAACCAAGTCAATATAGGTCTTTTTAACGAGAGTTTTCCGCCTTTGATGGACGGGGTGTCCGTTTGCGTGCAGAACAACGCTTACTGGATGCAGAAGATGGTGGGTGGCGTGGAAGTGGTGGTCCCCCGGGTTCCCGGAGCGGATTACAGCGGATACAGTTATCGGGTGGAGTCCTTTCCTTCCGTTCCGGTTATCGGACGGAAGCCCTTCGTGACCGGTGTTCCGGAACTCAGCCCCTCGTTTCTGGCCCATTGCGCGAACACCCGCTATAAAATCGTCCATGCCCATTCCCCCTTTATGGCGGGAAACGCCGCCCTGCACATCGCCCACAGACAAGGCATCCCCTGCGTGGCCACCTTCCATTCCAAGTTCCGGGACGATTTCGCGCCCCTGATGCCGCATTTCGCCTCGGAAATCGCCGTCAAGATCATCGTGAAATTCTTCGAGAGCGCGGATCTGGTCTGGGTGCCGCTGGAGAATGTGAGCGAGACGCTTCGGGAATACGGGTACAAAGGGGAAATCGAGGTGATGGAAAACGGCTGTGACCTGGCCGGGGACTATCCCGAAAGTTTCTTTACCGGAGCCCGGGAACGGCTGAACATCGCCCCCGACGAGTTTGTGATGCTCTATGTCGGCCAGCATACCTGGCAGAAAAATACCCGCCTGATCATCGACGCGTTGGATCTTGTCGCCGATCTTCCTTTCCGGATGTTCTTTGTCGGAGAAGGCTATGCCGCCGGGGAACTGAAACGCATGGTCCGCGAAAAAGGCCTGGATGACAAGGTCAGTTTCACCGGGGTCGTTACGAAGCGGGAGGTCCTGGTGGACTATTATGCCGCAGCCAACCTCTTCCTGTTCCCGTCGTTATACGACACGTCCGGGCTTGTCGTCCGGGAGGCGGCGGCGTTGGGAACGCCGTCCGTCATGGCCTGCGAGGCCACGGCCGCTTCCGTCATCCGTGATTGGGAGAACGGATTCCTGACGGAGAATGCCCCGGCACCGTTCGCGCAGTTGCTGCGGAGACTGATGGGCGATCCGGAACTGGTCCGCCGCGTGGGCGTCCAGGCATCGAAGACCCTCGTCCGTTCCTGGGAGGACTGCGCCGAAGAGGCCCTGGACCGCTACAACTCCCTCTTGCGCCGCCGCGGCCTGCCGCTGATAGAAAAAATGCAGGATTGAAGGCGATAATTTTTGAATTTTCAAAATTTTACATACCTTTGCAGTCCTTTTGTTTAACCAATTAAATTTTTTGCTGAAATGGCTGAATATCTGATGCCAGAGAAAAAGCAGGAGATTTTCGCGAAGTACGGGAAGTCTAATACTGACACCGGCTCTCCAGAGAGTCAAGTTGCTTTATTTTCCTACCGTATCGCTCATCTTACCGAGCACGTGAAGAAGAACAAGAAAGACGTGGTGACGCGCCGCTCGCTTCTTCGCCTTGTCGGTAAGAGACGTCAGATTCTGGACTACCTCCAGGAAATGGACATCGAGAGATACAGGAAGATCGTCAAGGAGCTCGGTCTCCGTCGATAAATCACATAGGAAAACCACGGGGGATGGTCAGGACGGCCATCCCCTTTTTGAATGAAAAAGACGTAAAAGACGCTAAAGAAAACAGTAATGAACGTAATCAAAAAGACCATCTCCCTCGCGGACGGCCGCGTGATTGAGATTGAAACCGGCAAACTCGCCAAGCAGGCGGACGGTGCCGCTGTCGTGAAGATGGGCGGGACGATGATCCTCGCCACCATCTGTGCCGCCAAAGACGTAAAAGAAGGCACGGATTTCATNNCAAACCCTCCGACTACGAGGTGCTTGTCGCCCGCCTGGTGGACCGTCCCATCCGTCCCCTCTGGCCGGCCGATTTCCATAACGAGGTATTCGTGTACCTCAACCTGATTTCCGCGGACAAGGACACCCAGCCCGACGCCCTCGCCGGCCTGGCCGCCTCCTGCGCCCTCGCCACCTCCGACCTGCCTTTCGGCGGTCCGGTTTCCGAGGTCCGCGTCGCCCGCGTGAACGGTGAATTCGTCATCAAC
>LXOW01309639.1_pt1 | contig 14623 bp, 22 predicted proteins | sample 1368591 | NCBI WGS metagenome assembly LXOW01 (sample SAMN04884650, study PRJNA319009) | bovine gut metagenome | isolation source: Cow rumen | host: Bos taurus | place: Italy: Legnaro (PD) | collected 2014-07-09 | reverse complement strand
CTTAATTCTCGCAGAACCCGATTTTTTGAGATTTTCAGAAATCTAAAATGATTTTTTTTGAAAATAAATAATTGGAATGAGGTCGAAGCAAGTTGAACCGAAAAGATGAACTTACAAAACTTTGCGGCTCTCTGGACGAGAGCACGAACAAGATCATTTCTAAAATTATCGAGGAGATATGTTTTTTAGAATCGCAGCTCGACGAGCTTCGGAAACTTCCTTTCATTGAGATCAACCCGAAAAACCCGAAACAGCAGAGAGCAACTCCGGCGTCCAAGCTGTACAAGGAAATGCTGCAGCAGTACAACGGCTGCATCAAGGTTCTGCTTTCAGCTTCCGGCAAGTCGGAAACTGCGGAAGAGTCTCCGCTTAGGACTTATCTGAAAGGCCTGCGGAAAGATGAATAATACATACATTCAGGATTATCGCAAGGCTATCAGATCCGGCGAAATAGTTGCCGGGCGTGAGCTCATCGATGAACTCGATGCTCTGATCAGGGACATGGCCGATGACCGTTACATTTTCGACACAACAGACGCGGATCAGCGAATTGACTTCATGGAAAACTGCATTCGTCTGACAAAGAGTCCGTTCTACGGTAAGCCGATGAAGCTTCTGCTCTGGCAGAAAGCGTTCATTACTGCAGTTTATTCTTTCAAGATGGCCGATGAAACATATATCGATCCTTCCGGGAAAGAAAGAAACGTTGACCGGTTCAAAAAGGCGGTGCTTCTGATTGCACGAAAAAACGCCAAGTCGGAAACATGCAGCGGATTGACGCTGACTGAGGCTATTATGGGTAACGAGGGTGCGGATCTTGTATGCAGTTCAAATGATGATACTCAGGCGAATATCCTGTACGACGCAATCGACACGATGCGGCTTATGATAGATCCGGAGCAGAAGGACACATGGAGAAATCAGAAATGGATTCGCATTAACGATACTAACAGCAAGATCTTTAAGATCTCGGACAGAACCCGAAACAAAGAAGGTCGAAATATTGACTTCTCTGTTATCGACGAAGTTCATGAGATGAAGGAGAACACGATCATCAAGTCAATTGAGCAGTCGCAGTCACTGAAAGACAATCCGAAGCTGATCATCATAACGACAGAAGGCTTCGTGAACGACGGCGCTCTTGATGAGATCCTTCGCCAGTGCCGTAGAGTTATCCGAGGCGAAGACGACGGAGCTTCAGCTGAACGTCTTCTTCCCTGGCTTTACACACAGGACTCAGAACAAGAGATCTGGGCGGATGAACGTTCGTGGCAGAAGAGCAATCCAAGCCTTGGCGTTATCAAGAAATATGCGTACTTACGAGAACAGATTGACGCTGCAAGGAAAAGCACTGCAGACAGAGCCTTCGTTCTCAGCAAAGACTTCAACATTAAGCAAAACGCAGCGGCGGCATGGTTGCATATTGAAGACTATGCATACAACGCTGAATTTGACATTGAGGATTTCCGCGGATCGCTTATCCTGGGCGGAGTCGATATGTCAGAAACAACGGATATGACGTCCGCAAAGGCTCTTGTGATGCGAGCAGGAGACAAACGGAAGTACATAATTCAGCATTATTGGATTCCAGAAAGCAAGCTAACCAGTGCCGACGATCGTGAGGCCGGCGCGAAATACAAAGAGTGGGCGAAAGCCGGAATTCTTACGATTTGCGAAGGCAATGACATTGACTTATCGCAGGTTGCGGACTGGTATTACTCGCTATATAAGCATTACGGCTTGCGATTGTTCAAGTGCGGTTATGATGTGAAATTTTCAAAGGATTTTTTAAAACGCATGGACGAATATGGATTTGAGTGCGAGCTGGTATATCAGAGTAAGCAAGTTTTAAGTAACGCGATGAAGCTTGTTGAAGCTGATTTCAAGGCTCAGCTGATCAATTACAATAACAACGAAATCGACAAATGGTGTCTCGGCAACGCGGCAGTTGAAGTCGATAACGCTGGCAACTGTCAGGCGGTCAAGATCAAAGGACAGCCGGCGCGAAGAATAGATGGAGCTGTAACTTTCATTATTGCTTATGAAATATACAGACGGTATCGAAGCGAGTACGCTCAGATGCTGAGATAATAACAAGGAGAGTGAGAAATTGAAATGGTTTGATAACCTTTTTCGGAAAGCACCGAAAAACAATCGGCAGGCGATGACGCTTGACGGGTTCACGCCTTGGTATAGCCAGTTCGGAACTGATATCTACGCTTCTGATGTTGTGCAGCAAGCTCTTAAGTGCATCGTCGATGAGATCAAGAAACTGAATCCGACACATGTGCGAGTCAACGGAGCTGATCCGGCACCAGTGCCGAAGAGCTCGGTTCAGAAGGTACTCGATGAGCCAAACCCGATTATGACGACTTCCGAGTTTATCGAGAAAACGACATGGCTCTTGCTTCTGAATTATAATGCGTTCGTCATTCCGGCGTACTATACATGGATTGACGACAAAACAGGAGCTGAACGCCGGTACTATACGGCGCTTTATCCAATCAAGCCGTCACAGGTTGACTTCATAGAAGACGAAAGCGGTGCGCTGTTCGTAAAATTCTACTTCCTGAACGGCTACGACACAACGATCAGATACTCAGATGTTATTCATCTGAGATATAACTATTCAGTCAACGAGTACATGGGCGGCGATATGACAGGGCAACCAAATCACAAGCCGATTCTGGAAACATTGTCTCTGAACCATGATCTGCTTCAGGGTGTCGCGAAAGCGATGAAAGCTTCTTACGCTGTCAACGGCGTTATCAAGTATAATACACTGATTGACGACGGAACGATGGAAAAGAATCTTAAGGATCTCGAAAAGAAGCTCATGAACAACGAGTCAGGTTTCCTTCCGATGGACTTGAAAGCAGACTTCACGCCGTTGGAACGAAAGACAAACCTGGTTGACAAGCCGACGCTCGAATTTATCGATGAGAAAATCCTGAGAAACTGGGGCGTTCCGCTTGCGATCTTGACAGGAGACTACACCAAAGAGCAGTATGAAGCGTTCTATCAGAAGACACTTGAGCCTTTGATTATCGGATTCTCACAGGCTTTCACGAAAAAGATATTCTCTGAACGTGAGAAGAGCCTGGGAAACGAGATCCGGTTCATGCCGAAGGAACTCATCTTCATGACTGTCAGTCAGACTCTGGAGATGATCAACATACTGAGTCCGACGGGTGCGCTTTACGAGAACGAAAAGAGGGTTGCTCTTGGTTTAAGGCCTTTGCCGGAGCTCGAAGGCAAGCGATATATGTCACTTAACTGGATCGATGCCGAAAACGCGGCGCAGTATCAGACTGGTCAGAACGTGAATGTTGATATTGTCGATGAGTCCAAGACAGTGACAGACGAGGAGGTATAGAGATGGTAACACTTAACGGAAATACAGGAAGTTATCTCGGCTTATCAGTTGACACCAAGCCGACACTCACGGCTTCTCCGGAAGACAGAAATACACTGTTAGTTGAACTTGATACCGGGAATGTGTTCTACTGGGACGGGGACACATGGAGAAAATTCGGAGGTGATTCTTAATGGATTTACTTTCGATCGCAATTGCTAAAGCTCTTGCCGGTGGCGGCGGCGGTGGTGGTGGCGAAACTAAGATTTACAGAGGCACAACCACACATTGGAATGCTCAGACCGACAGATCGGAGCTCAATGCCCTTTACATCTATACCGATTTCGACACGGATGATCAGGGCGGACTCATACCAGCTTTAAAGATCGGTGACGGTGTTAATACCGTTGCGACTTTAAAATTCATAAGCGCGGGTTCAGCTGCTCTTATCACAGAGCAGGACGTTGACAAGTGGAACACGAATGTTTCAGTTGACAAGTCAGAACTCGCAGACGGAATACTTTCATTAATTTAATTCATTCATTTTAGGAGGAAAACATCATGGCAGAAATCAGTAAACTAAAATTTGACAATGTGGTATACGACATCAAGGACGCTGCAGCGCGTCAGGCAATTTCAGGTTGCATCAAGATCCTTGGAGAAACATCAACAGCTCTTACCGACAACGCAACAACAAACCCAATCACAATTAACGGTGATTCAGTTACAGCAGTAGCTAATGACGCAGTATTCTACGACAGCAAGGAATTCGTATTCGACGGTACTTATTGGCATGAATTCGGTGACATGACCGGTCTCGGTGATCTTGCTCAGCATGATCTTTCAGACATTGAATTCGAGACAACTGTAAGCTCACAGACTGCTTCAACAACTGTTGCAACATCATCAACAGAAACTGCAGTTGTTGCACCAGCTCAGACTGGTGAAGCTACATATACGCCAGCCGGCACAATCGGAAATGTCGCTATCGGCGTAGCAACATCAGAAACATGGGACAATCTTGCTGTATCATACGGCGGCACAACAGGAACAGACGCTGAAACACTTCTCTTCACGACAACTTCAAAAGAGGCTGCTAAGACTGTTGAAGTTACAACACAGCCAACATGGACTGGAACAGGCGTAAGACTCGAAGGTACAGTAAGCGTTCCTGCTACATTCACAACTACAGTTGATCAGGCAACAGCCACAACAACTGCAGATTACGCATCATAATGTGTTTCGTGATTTTAACAAAGAAAGGAGGTTGATCTGCTTATGGCAGATATAAAAGATATTAAGATCGACAGCACCAAATACAACATCAAGCTGCCGAGCGATAGAGTCAATTCGATGGCCGATTACACCAAGCCGTCGTCAGCNNGAGCGATACTCTTAATCAGGCAGTCGGAAAGCTTGAGTATAAAGCGGATGTGAACCAAACAAATATTTTGTCGGTAGAAGATATGATATGTGATACAGAATTTTCCACATCAACTGCTTATACAATTGGTGATATAGTTACTTATGAACACGGGTTGTATGCGTTTACCACAGATCATAGTGCGGGAGCTTGGAATAGTGATCATGTTATTCCGATTAATCTTACATATGAGGTATCAAATAAGATAAGTTCGTGGGATTACGCCTCACAGAATACAGGCGGAACTGTACGTGTATGGACTACTACGGTCGGCTCTGATACTGTACTCCACATATCTAATCAGGCGGCAACGTGAGGTGATACTATGACTACAGTATTAGACGATAGTATTACTTCTGTTGAGTATAATGGTACTCCGGTTGATGTTGTAGAATTTAATGGCGTTGAGGTTTGGCGAGCTAATAAGGACGATTGGAGCGTTAAGAATTGGAATTTACCATTATTCAATATGCAATTTTATGGTGATTACATCTGGACTGATGGAGATAATATCTATTATTCAAATGGTTCAGAGCAGCGTGTGCTAAACAAATCCACCGGAGAATGGACTACAAAATCATGGAGCGGTTTAACTTCGTTTATTGGTAGCTACATCTGGACTGATGGAGATAATATCTATTATTCAAATGGTTCAGAGCAGTATGTATTAAATAAAAGTACAAGCACATGGACTACAAAGACTTGGTCAGGATTAACTAATCCTAATGTATTACGTCTTTGGACTGACGGAGATAATATCTATTATTCTGGTTGGTCAGAGCAGCTTGTACTAAACAAATCTACAGGAGCATGGACTACAAAAACATGGAGTGGATTAACGGATTTTAATGGTGTTTACATCTGGACTGATGGAGAAAATATCTATTATTCATACTATTCAGAGCATTATGTATTAAATAAACGTACAAGCACATGGACTACTAAGACTTGGTCAGGATTAACTTCGTTTAGGGGTAGTGATGGCATTTGGACTGATGGGAATAATACATATTATTCAAGTGGTTCAACTCAATATGTATTAAATAAAAGTACAAGTACATGGTGTACCAAATCATGGAGNNAGTACATGGTGTACCAAATCATGGAGCGGTTTAACTTCGTTTGCCGGAGGCAATATCTGGACTGATGGGAATAATATCTATTATTCAGGTGGTTCAGCGCAGTATGTATTAGATAAAAGTACAAGTACATGGTATACCAAAACATGGCTTGGTGATGGTTTTATTGCCGGTAACTACATCTGGAATGATGGAGATAATATCTACTATTCAAATGTTTCAAATCAGTTTGTATTAAATAAAAGTACAAGTACATGGACTACTAAGACATGGAGTGGATTAACTTCGTTTTATAGTAGTTCCATTTGGACTGATGGAAATAATATCTATTATTCGAGTGGTTCAACTCAATATGTATTAAATAAAAGTACAAGTACATGGTGTACCAAATCATGGAGCGGTTTAACTTCGTTTGCCGGAGACAATATCTGGACTGATGGAGAGAATATCTACTATTCAGGTGGTTCAAAGCAATACGTATTAAATAAAAGTACAAGTAGATGGACTACCAAAACGTGGAGTGGGTTAACTTCGTTTTATGGTGGTAGTTCCATTTGGACTGATGGAGAGAATATCTACTATTCGAGTGGTTCAAATCAATATGTATTAAATAAAAGTACAAGTACGTGGACTACCAAAACGTGGAGTGGATTAACTTCGTTTTATAGTAGTGATGGCATCTGGACTGATGGAGAGAATATCTACTATTCCGGTGGTTCAAATCAATACGTATTAAATAAAAGTACAAGTACATGGACTACCAAAACGTGGAGTGGTTTAACAAACTTTTATGGTTACAATATCTGGACTGATGGGAATAATATCTATTATTCAGGTGGTTCAAAGCAATACGTCTATCGCAAAACATTAACTTAAAGGAGGAATTATTATGTATTACTTAGCAATCGTACAGAACAACAACACACAGGCACTCTATCGTTACGACTCTTATGATGCTGCTCTCGCTGCTTTTCATTCGGAGTTAGCGTATCGTTCTGCTGACAGAACTTCAACAAAGTGCGCACTTCTTGACGCTAATCTTTCCATGATTAGACAGGAAGTTTATGGTGCTGAAACAAACACAAACGAAACTGAAGGCGAATAATCCGTACCAAAGTTTTATTTGATACGGTAAGGTGAGGTGAATTGAATGGAAAAAGAAAAGGCGGAACTACTAAATAAGTATGACAAGGAAATTGTTGACTTATTTGAAGAGATCATGACTGACTATTTTTCTTTACCGCGCCCAAAACCGTGTGAAATTTCTATCAGCGATAAAGGCACATGCGGTTGATGCTCGAACCAAAATTTAATTTTGTAGGTGAGAAGATGAGCGAAAAGAAAGAGATAAACTATCTTTTAAGATGCCCTGAGTGCAACTTAGCGTTATTTAAGTCAAGACGTATTAGCAAATTACCGATTAAACAGGGTTATCATTGTTATGGCTGCGATAAAGATGTAAGTTTTAGCTATTCTGACGTAGAGCTTGTTATCGAACCAAAGCGAGATCAGTGAACCAAATTTGATTTTTGTAGGTTAAAAAATGAGAAATTTATTAAAAGTTTGGCGTAAATCGCCTGCGTTCAGAGAGTTAGGAACAGGAATTATAGCGTTATTATTTGCAAGTGTCGATTGCATCATAGCTGTAATAGCAATGTGTTTCCAGTGCTATCCATTAGGAAAAATAGCGTGTGTTGCTATTTTCGTTCATTTCTGTTGTGCAGGTTGGTTTAGTCCGGATTAGCTGAACCAAATTCCAGTTTGGTACATAAAACATTAAAGGAAGTGAAAAAGGTGAAAGACAAGTTAGAAAAAAGATCATACAGCTTCGATGTCCGCGCCGAGCAGGGCGAACGGGGAAGCAGAATAACCGGAAGACCGATTGTCTACAATTCCAGGACTGACATCGGCGGCCTGTTCGGTGAAGTCATCGAGGAAGGCGCACTGAATAACGCNNGATTAATCATGATCTCTCTCGGATTCCGCTTGCAAGATCCAGGAACAACAACGGCAACAGCACTATGCAGCTGAGAGTTGATTCTTCTGGTATGGAAATTGATGTTGATCTCGATACTGAAAACAACGCTGACGCTCGTGCGCTTTACTCAGCAGTTTCTCGCGGTGACATCACCGGCATGAGCTTTATGTTCGCAGTCGGCGATGAAGAGTGGGAAAACATCGACACGGAATATCCGACACGAAGGATCAAAGAAATTAGTTCAGTTGTTGAAGTTTCTGCAGTGACATTTCCTGCTTATGCTTCGACTTCTATAAATGCGAGAGATGCAAGATCTGCACTGGAGAGTGCAAGATCAGCACTGGAGAGTGCGAAGCAGCTTGACGCTCGATCACTGGAGAGTGAAGAAATCAATAACAAAAATAACGACGAGCTTGAACTGTTAAAGCTCAAGACTAAGCTTTTAGGAGGAATTAAGTAATGAGAAAAAAGATTCTTGAAAAGAGACTTGCCCGCCTCATGAGCAAGAGAGATGCACTTACCAAGAGAGCTCTTGAATCACAGGACGCTGCAGAAGTAAGAAGCATTAATGAAGAGATCACAGATATCAACGCTGATATCGATGAAGTTAATGAAGAACTCGCTGCAATTGCTGAAGATGAAGAAGCAAGAAGTGCTCAGCCGCTTACAGTACCAGCAACAGCAGTTCCGGTGAACGGTGACATCAGAGCTTCTTTCGGTGTTGCTAATCCGACCGAAACAAAGAAGAAAACAGAAAATCCGCTTGCTTCTGAAGAATACAGAATGGCGTTCAAGGAATATGTTCAGCGCGGTGTTGCTATCCCTCAGGATATCGTAAGAAGCATTGATGAATACAGATCAACTCTTCCTGTCGATCAGAGAGCGAACGTTCCAGTGACAACAGCTGACACAGGTGCGGCAATTCCACTTACAATCATGCGTCAGATCATTAACACAGTTCGCGCAAGATACGGCAATCTTTATAACAAAGTTCGTAAGATGAGCATACAGGGCGGCGTTGAATTCCCGATCGGCTCACTCCAGGCAAGCTTCAAGTGGATTAGCGAAGGCGCAGTTTCCCCAAGACAGAACATCGGTTCACTTGGCAAGGTGTCATTCGGCTATCATACAGCCGAGATCCGCATCGCTCAGAGCTTCCTTTCACAGCTTCTCACAATCGAAGCATTCGAAGAAGAGATCACAAAGGTAATTGCTGTTGCGTACCTTAAGAACATGGATTTCGTAATCCTCAATGGTTCAGGTAACGGCCAGCCTCTCGGCATTCTCAATGATCCAAGAGTTGCAGCTACGTCAAACACAATCACAATGTCTGCAGCTGATATGAGCAATTGGACGGCGTGGAGAAAGAAGTTCTTTGCAAAGCTTCCGCTTGGCTATCGTGATGGCGAATTTATCTTTGCGAACTCTACAGTTGACAGCTATCTCGAAACAATGGCTGACGGTAACAACAATCCGATATTCCGTCAGAGCACTGGCCTTGAAGTGAACGACGGCGACGCTCAGAACCCGAACGGAAGATTCTTCGGCAGGAACATCAGCCTTGTTGAACCGGATATCCTCAATGATTTCGATTCTGCAAGCTCAGGCGACACTGTCGGTGTATACTGGCAGCCGGAAGAATACGGACTCAATGAAAACCTTGGCTTCACTATGAGAAGATACTTCGACGAAGAAACAAACGAGTGGGTTACAAAAGCGCTCGCAGTTGTTGACGGTAAGGTTCTCAATCCGTACGGCATCTGGCTCATCAAGAAGGCGTAAGGTGATCGCATGAATAATGTCGCATCTTTGAAAGCTTTATATATTGCTTTAGGCGGCAGTTCTGCGGACGTTGCAGAGGCATCGACAACCGTCGATGTCCTCAATGCAATCGCTGTTCTTCGCGGCGGCAATGGTGACGCAGTGACTAATGCAGAAGCAATAGACAACATCACAGCTACATTTGATTAAGGACAGGGAGGAAAACAATTATGATTAATCAGGATCGAATCGTGCCAGTAGTCAGAACAGACCTTCTCACTCTTCTCGGCACAATGTTTGTTATAGCAGGTACAGCAATCACTGCAGCTGAATCTTCAGCGGTCGGTGAATTCACAGTTGCTTCTGCAAGCGGAAACTACATTGCGAACGAACCAGTTCGTAAGTTCAACTTCGCTTCAGGTACATCAGCAGTCGTTTACTTCTTAGCTGACTACGAATACGACGGCTTTTATGTTGCCGGCGAAAAGGTAACAACAACAGGCGGAACAGTATCAGCTGACGGCAAGACACTCTATTCAGCAACTCTTTCAGACGGAGCTGTCGCAATCGCCAAGGTCGGATTTTAATTTCTGACACGTTCTACCATGCAATAAATTAACAAAAGGGTGATACACAATGGCTGATTCAACATTACTTAGCGCAGTGAAATCCGCTTTAGGTGTGACCGGTGATTTTACTGACGCCACAATATCAGTTTACATTGACGACGTTGTGGACTACATGACGGGAGCGGGCGTTTCACAGGCGGTAATCATGAAATCAGCCGGCGTTGTTGCCCGCGGCGTTTCAGATCTCTGGGATAATGACGGCGGAAACGTTAAATTCTCGCCGTACTTCCACGAGAGAGTTTCTCAGCTGGTATTAAGGGGTTGATGTTATGAGCTACAAGCCGCGTAATATTTGCGAACTTAGAACAGCAGTCAAGCTCTTGAAGGTCGTAAACGTCAAAAAGAGCGGGGGCGTTACACGATACGAGTACACCGATCCCGCCGAAGCAGAGGTAATTTTCGTAAACTGGAAAACTTTCGGCGGTACTGAACAGACCGTCAACGGCGTATATTCGATTCTTGACACAGCTGATATTACATGCCGATACCGTCCTGATATTACAGCAGCATGTCGCCTGTTAAGAGAAGACGGGGCAGTATATCAGATCAAGTCAGAGCCGGAAAACACAGACATGAACAACAGATACCTTGAATTTAAGGTTGAACGCGTCAAGGGTGGTGCCGGAGCATGAGCAAGAACAAGATATCACTTGACTTCGCCGGCTTCACAGTGCTGAAGAAGCAGCTTGACGTTCTGGGTGGCGACGCTACAAAGCAAGCCGTGAACAATGCGCTGACAGCATCACAGCAAGTGATCGCAGAAAAGAGCAGTGCTGCAATGCAACCGCACCGGAAAACCGGGAAAACAGCGGGAAGCATCGTTGAAGGTGCGTCATACAAGCCAGTCTGGACTGGTACGACAGCCGAAATCGCAGTCGGTTTCGACATTTCAGACAACGGACTTCCGAGTATATTCCTGATGTACGGGACGAAGCTTCACGGACAGCCGCACGTTGCACCGGATCGCAATCTTTACAATGCGGTTTACGGTTCAGCGGTGAAAAAGGAAATTCAGGCTATACAGCGAAAAGAGTTTGAAAAAGTACTGGAGANNCATTAAAGATGATTTAATAACACTACTTGAAACGCTCGGATATCCGGTATTTCTGCAAGGCTCAGTCAACAGCCTGGAAGACTATCCAGAAAGTTTTTTTACGATCTGGAATTTCGACACTCCGGAAGGCGCTTTTTACGATAACGACGCTAACCGGGCAGTCTNNTGATCCGGAATTGGTTCATTCAGAACCGGAAAAGGCTCGAAAATTGCTGAAATCAAACGACTGGACGCTTCAGGGCAAGGCGAACGACATATCCGTTGACAAGCCAACACATACAGGCGCGTTTTTTACGGCCTATAAAATAGAAAGTTATCCAGAAGAATAGATTAATTAACAAGGAGGAAATAAAATGGCTACATTCGAAGGATCAGCAGTTGAATTCCGTGGTTGTGATAACCTTGTGATCGCAGAAGTTACACAGGACTCACTTACCGAAACTTACACAGCTGGTACAGTCAATACACTTGCGCCGGTCGCAGAAATCTCCAAAACTGTTGAAACAAACAGCGAAACACACTACTACGATAACATCGGTATGATAACAATTCATTCCGAAGGTTCTGACGAGATCACGCTCACAGTGCCGGCACTTCCGCTTAATACACTCGCGTACATCACCGGTAAGATTATCGACACCGACACAAACGCGTTTATTGACGGTGAGGCAAGACAGAAGTATTTTGCAATAGGCTACAGACTCAGACTCACAGACGGTACTTATCGTTATGTATGGCGACTCAAAGGCACATTCTCAATTCCTGATGAAACATCCGCAACAGAGAATGACGGCATTGATACAAACAATCAGCAGATCGTGTTCACTGGCGTTAAGACAGTTACATCATTCACCAAGGGTGACGCACCTGCCAAAGCGGTCGTACTCGATGAGAGAAGCACAAAGGTTAATCCATCAACTTTCTTCTCTGCAGTACTGACACCTGATACAGTCGGCACACTTCCGCCTCTCTGATAACTCAGTATTTTTCGGTATAAATAGTCCGTGCGGACTTCCGGTGTTTGCCACGGTGACGCACGGACTTTGTTTTTTATAGGAGTATATACAAATGGAATTAAAATTAAATGTCTACAACAAAAAGAAAATCGTAAAAACTTACACATGCGACACTCTGGACTGCAGTTTCGGCGTAATTGAAGATATCATTGACACGATCAATGCTGATTCAGCTGACTTCGATATTTCTGACACAAAGAAGCTTGCGACGATTGTCGTTAAGTGTTCTAAGCAGCTAAAGCCTTTTCTGCAGGATCTTTTCGATATTTCAGATGATGAGCTGAGAAATACTCACGTTTCAGAGATCATCGATGTGTTGAAGGGCGTATTCAACTACGCAACTGATGAACTCGGTATTGTCGCTGCAAAAAACTGAGCGGGGGGGACATATCCCCCGAAGAGCTCGAAGATCTGACGTTGTATCAAGTATTATATGATATGACGGCAAATATATGTGAGAATTATCCCGCTTTAAGTCCGTTTGACGTCCGGAGAGAGAACTTCCACGAAGTCATCAAGCTGTTTATCAGAATGATCGACCGGAAGCAGCGGATCGATAAACGCGAAAATAAAAACGGAAAGAGCGGGAAAAATGTAAATAACGAAACCCACAGGTACAGCGGAGGCTATCTTCACGGCAATTCTATCACCCGTGACGCTCACGGGCGAATAGTACGACCGGCAAGAGATGATTCGTGGTACTGATATGATAGATACATAAAAGGTGGTGGGGATATGCCTAACAACGAAAATGTTACAACCAAATTCAAAGTTGACATTTCAGACTTAAAGAAAAACATTAATGACGCGAATAACCAGATCAAACTGGCGAATGCGCAGTTTAAGAACGCGACGGTCGGTATGGACGACTGGAGCAAGAGCGCTGACGGACTTTCGGCGAAAATCAAAGCACAACAGAGCATTATCGAAGCCGAAAAAAGCAAACTGGCAGCGTTAAAAGAACAGCTCGCCCGTGTAAATCAGGCGCAGGAAGAGTCAGAAAAAGAAGTCGAAAGACTTAATGACGCTTACAAAGAAGCGGTTGAACAGTTCGGCGAGAACTCAAAAGAAGCGCAGGCCTACGCGAAACAGCTTGAAGCTGCAGAAAAAGCTCAGCAGAAAAACGCAGATGCAGCAGATAAGCTTACGATCCAGATAGTTAATCAGGACACGGCGGTGCAGGAAGCAGAAAACGCTCTTGCAGGTTATGAAAGCGCATTAAACGGACTTGATTCCAGTACTGAAAACGCCGAAGACGCAACCGAAGAACTGAACGACAGCGTTGAAGATAACTCTCAGGCATTCAACGACGCCAGCGAGGGCGGTGTCAGTGCGTTTGCGGTTGCTCTCGGAAACTTAGCCAGCAAAGTAATCGAAAAAGCAATTGAAAAGATCGTTGAACTCGGCTCGAAAGTCAAAGAAGCGTACCTTGAATTCGATGACGGGCAGGATGCCGTGATCAGAGCGACAGGCGCAACCGGCGAAGCCGCAGAAGCATTAACAAAGTCATACGCTAATGTTGCGAAGACAATTACCGGCGATTTTACCGACATTGGTTCAGCACTCGGTGAAGTAAATACGAGATTTGGCTATTCCGGTGAAGCACTGGAAGAAACCACACGAAAGTTTTTGAAATTTGCTGACATTACTGGCGGTGACGCAGTTAGTTCAGTGCAGAAGGTTTCAAGGGCGATGCAGAACGCCGGTATTCCACTGGAGAATTACGAGAAATTACTTGATCAATTAGCAGTTGTCGGTCAGGCAACAGGTATCAGCGTTGACAAAGTTGCCGACAGTCTGACCGCGAACGGTGCAACAATGCGAGAACTCGGCTTCGATACTGCCGAAACAATCGCAATGCTCGGCCAGTTCGAGGTTGCCGGTGTGAACTCCGAAACAGCGATCGCCGGACTGAAGACAGCCGTTAAGCAGTGGGCGAAAGAGGGAAAAAACGCAAACGACGAATTTCACAACACTGTTGACGCAATCATGAGTGCGCCATCTGATATCGAAGCAACTCAGAAGGCGATTGAAGCATTCGGAAGTAAAGCCGGCACTGAACTTGCAGACGCAATGAGAACAGGAAGATTCGCTTACGACGAATTACTGGCAACCATAGCAGAAGGCAAAGGAACAGTCGAAGAAACTTATGATGCTACACACGACGGATTCGACAGAGTTGCTCTGACACTGCAGAATCTCAAGGCAACAGCCGGCGAAATGGTGGCGAATCTCGTTGATAAGTATGAACCACAGCTCACGGCGGCCATTGATAAAGTTAATTCGATGATCGAACAGGCAGTACCGGTCGTTGAAAAAGGCATTGAC
>LXOW01005144.1_pt1 | contig 14626 bp, 6 predicted proteins | sample 1368591 | NCBI WGS metagenome assembly LXOW01 (sample SAMN04884650, study PRJNA319009) | bovine gut metagenome | isolation source: Cow rumen | host: Bos taurus | place: Italy: Legnaro (PD) | collected 2014-07-09 | reverse complement strand
CACGACTGCCGTGAGGGTATCTGCGGTGCCTGTTCCCTGTATGTGGACGGCCGTGCCCACGGTCCGGACGACCAGGTAACCACCTGCCAGCTGTTCATGCGTCATTTCAAACCCGGTGCCACCATTACCGTGGAGCCTTGGCGCAGCGGCGCTTTCCCGGTAATCAAGGACCTGGTGGTGGACCGTACCGCCTTCGACAAGATTATGCAGGCCGGCGGTTTCATCACCGTGCGTGCCGGTAGCGCCCAGGATGGCAATACGCAGCTCATTCCCCACGACGATGCAGAACTGTCGATGGATGCAGCAGCCTGCGTAGGTTGCGGCGCCTGTGTAGCCACCTGTAAGAATGGTTCCGCCATGCTGTTTGTGGCTGCCCGCGTAAGTTCCCTGGCCCTGCTGCCGCAAGGCCGTCCGGAAGCTGCCCGCCGCGCCCGCGCCATGGTGGCCAAGATGGACGAGTTGGGCTTTGGTAACTGCACCAACACCCGCGCCTGCGAGATGGAGTGCCCTAAGCACGTTACCATCGACCATATTGCCCGCCTGAACCGCGAGTATCTGAAGGCCCGTTTCAGCGAATAAGGCTGATACAAAAAAATGAACGGGGCCCGGAAGGACCCCGTTTTTGTTTTCCTTATAGTTTATGCGTGCGTGTGTGTATACGTGCGCGTATGTAAATAAGGTGCGTAGACAGTGTTTGAGGGGGTGTAAAAAGCTGAAGAAAAACAAAATCACGGTTTATTAAAAAAAATTAAAAAAAATTATAGTTTATATTTATTAGAAAAAATTGCAATTATCTCATAAATTATAACTAACTTACGCCGAATTTTTATAAAAAACTGATTCATTAACCTATAAGGACTTAATATATTGCATTTAATGCATTTTTTGACGGATTTGCAAAATTGAAATTGTTTTCCAATCTTTGCAGCCGAATATCCGTATTTGTATACGGACATATTGTAGTGTATTGCTTACGCAGATTTTGAATGTGTATCAATATTTATGTTTAATTAATCTATTGTGCTTATGAAAAAAATCCGCATTTTTTTCACGGCCATGGTATTACTGGCTCTGTCTGCAGCAGCCCAGGCACAGAATATCACTGTGAAGGGTACTGTGAAGAACGAGTCTGGTGAGGCTATTGTGGGTGCCAATGTGCTCCTGCAGGGCAGCCGCACGGTTTATACCATGTCGGACGTTAACGGTGCCTTCACCCTTAGCGTTCCCGCCAATGGTGTTTTGGATGTGAACTGCATGGGTTACCAGGATGCCCAAATCCAGGTAAACGGCCGCACTTCCATTACCATTGTCCTTGCAGATGACAACCAGCTCCTGGAGGAGACTATCGTTGTGGCCTATGGTACCGCAACCAAGAGTTCCTTCACGGGTTCCGCCGCACAGGTGGAGGCTGAGGTCATCGAAAAGAAAGTGGCCACCAGTGTTACCAGCGCTCTCGCCGGTACTACTCCTGGTGTGCAGGTAACTTCCTCCAGCGGTGACCCCGCAGGTGGTGGTGCTCCCACTATCCGCATCCGTGGTATCGGTTCCATGAGTGCCTCCAACACCCCGCTCTACATTGTGGACGGTGTGCCGTACGATGGCTCCATCTCCGACATCAACCCGCAGGATGTTGAGTCCATGTCCGTTCTTAAGGATGCTGCCGCCAGCGCCATCTATGGTCACCGCGGTGCTAACGGTGTTGTGATTATCACCACCAAGAAAGGTAAGAGCGGCGACGCCCAGGTCAAGCTGGATGCCCGTTGGGGTGTGAACTCCCGCCTCATCCCGCAGTACGACGTGATCGACAATCCCGGTCAGTACTATGAGACCTTCTACACCATGTTGTACAACCAGTACCTCTATTCCGGTCACTCCGTGGCAGAGAGCTATGCTTATGCTAATAAGTACCTCCTGGACGAGAAGAACGGTGGTCTGGGTTACCTGGTGTACACCGTTCCCGAAGGAGAAAACCTCATCGGTACCAACTTTAAGCTGAACCCTAATGCAAAGCTTGGTTACTCCGACGGTGAATACTACTACATCCCGGATGACTGGTATAAAGAAGCTTTCCACAATGCTTTCCGTCATGAATACAATGTGAGCGCTTCCGGTGGTGGCAACAAGTTTAACTACTATGCCAACGTAGGTTACCTGCAGAACAAGGGTATCGTGAACAACTCTGACTATCAGCGTTACACGGGCCGTATCAATGCAGATTACCAGGCAAAGAGCTGGCTGCGTTTCTCCACCAGCCTCAACTTCTCCCACTCCGATTCTCAGACCGCAGACTGGTCCACCGGTTACGGTTCCTCCGGCAACCTGTTCTACATCACCAACAACATCGGCCCTATCTATCCGCTGTATGTTCGTAAGCTGGATGCCAGTGGTAACCCGTACATTGTTAAAGAGGATGGTCGTATTGTGTACGACTCCAACAATACCAACCAGAAACGTCCTTCCATCGTAGGTAACGCTATCCGCGACAACGAGTACGACAGAACTCGTTCCTACGCCGATGTGATCACTGGTAAGTTCGGTCTCAACCTCACTCCTGTTAAGGGTCTGTCCCTGAGCGCCAACATTGGTTTCACCAGCGACAACACCCGTTCCAGTTCCCTTGGCAGCCAGTTTGCCAACTCTTCCACCACGGATGGTTCCGTGAGTGTGTCTCACGGTCGCATGTTCACCGTGAACCAGCAGTATCTGGCTGAGTACAAGTTCGACTTCGCTAATGTCCACAACCTGGACTTCCTGGCCGGTTTCGAAAAGTACAGCTACACCTATCAGGCTCTGAGTGGCAGCAACGATCACCTGTTCAACCCGTATATTGGTGAATTGAACAACGCTGATGGTACCGGTTCCCGCGTGAGCGCTGGTTCCTACACCAACCGCTATGTGACCCAGGGTTTCCTGGCTCGCGTACAGTACGAATTTGACGGCCGCGTCTTCGCTTCCGCCAGCTATCGTCGCGATGCTTCTTCCCGCTTTGCAGAAGGCCACCAGTGGGGTAACTTCGGTTCCGTAGGTGCCGCCTGGCTCATGAGCAAGGAATCTTGGTTCACCGCTAAATGGGTGGATATGCTCAAACTGAAAGTGAGCTATGGTATCCAGGGTAACGATAACCTGGGTAGCTACTATCCCTACTCCGATCAGTATTCTCACTCCTGGAACGAGGATACCGGTTATGCCGTTGAGTTGAGTTACGTCGGTAACGAGAAACTCACCTGGGAAACCTCCCGTTCCTTCAACGTCGGTGTGGACTTTGAGCTCTTCAAGGGCTACCTCAACGGTACCGTTGAGTACTTCTCCCGTAAGACCACGGACCTGCTCTATTCCAAGAGCGTTCCGCTGAGCGCCGGTAACCCTACCGGTCGTATCCCGGTGAACGTGGGTTCCATCCTGAACAATGGTGTGGAACTGTCCCTGGACGGTGCTATCATCCGCAACCGCAACGTCAACTGGACTTGGAACTTCAACATGAGCCACTACAAGAACACCATTCTTTCCCTGGATGCCAGTGTTTCCGAGGACGGTATCCGCGGTAGTAACTCCATCTACAAAGTGGGTGGTTCCCTGTACGAGGCCTACATGTACCGCTATGCCGGTGTTAATAAGGAAACCGGTCAGGCCCAGTACTATGGTGAATTCCTGAAGGAAGACGGTGATTATGGTAAGGCCGGCACCTTCGTGCAGCGTCCTACCCAGAAGATGATTGATGGCAACATGACTGAAACCAAGGTTGTCACCAGCTTCTCCCAGGCTTCCCAGTATGACATTGGAACTGTTCTCCCGGCTGTGTTCGGTGGTTTCGGTACCTCCCTCAGCGCATACGGTGTAGACTTCAGCGTCCAGCTGTCCTTCCAGCTCGGCGGTAAATACTACGATGGTACTTACCAGTCCCTCATGCACACGCAGGCTTCGGCCGGTAATGCCTGGCACAAGGATATCCTGAATGCCTGGACTCCGACCAACACCAATACCAATATCCCTCGTAACGATGGCGATATCCAGGTTGCACAGAGCGCCCTCGACCGTTTCCTGGTGAGCGCCAGCTACCTGAGCGTGAACAACGTAACCCTCGGTTATACCTTCCCGGCCAAGTGGACCAAGAAGATTCATATCCAGGGCCTCCGTATCTATGTGGCCGGCGACAACCTGGCCGTCGCAACTGCCCGCAAGGGTATCGACCCTCGCTTCTCCATGGGCCTTGGTTCCATGACCAGCGGTACCGGTCTGAACAGCGGTTACTACTCCGCCATGCGGAATATCACCGGTGGTATTACCCTTACTTTCTAATTTAAAACCGTTCAAGCAATGAAACTCAATAAATATATTTCGGTTTTATTCGTGGGACTCGTGCTGGGTGCTTCCTGCACCAAGCTCAGCGAGATTGTCCCTGAGAGCGGCACCATGCTCAAGAGCCAGCTTCAGACCACCAATGCTGCTGTTCCTTCCCGTTCTGCTGCATCGTTCAACGGTCTTTTCAACCCGCTGGGTATGCCTGACTATTATGGTTATGATACCCCGGACGATTTCGGTGTGCTCATGATGCTCTTCTGCAACGACCTTGAAAGTGCCGACGCTACCGCATCCGATAACAACTACAACTGGTTCTCCGTATGCGGCGAGTACTCTTCCCGTAACGCCAACTACCGTAACCCGGTTATCCGTTACCGTGCTCCTTATAGCATTATTGCTTCCGTGAACGATTTCCTGGCTGGCTTCGGCGAGGACGTATCAGATCCCGAAAGCCTGGCCATGATTGCCCAGGCCAAGGCTCTCCGCGCCTACGCTTACATGCTGCTCGCCAGCGACTTCCAGTTCAACTACACGGATCATAAGGACGATCCTTGCGTGCCCATCTGCTCGCCGGATACTGAGGATCCTACCCACAACCCGCGTGCTACCGTCGCCCAGATTTATGAGATTATCATGAACGACCTCAACGCTGCTGTCGAGGGTCTGGACGGTTACGCCCGTTCCAGCAAGAAGTACATCGACCAGCAGGTGGCTTACGGTCTCCGTGCCCGCGCCAACCTGAACATGGGTAAGTATGCAGATGCTGCTTCCGATGCTGAAAAAGCTGCCAAGGGTTACACTCCTGCATCCATTGCAGAAGTAAGTGTTCCTTCCTTCCAGGATATCAATGAGCACAACTGGATCTGGGGCTTCGACATGACCGCCGATGACGCCAAGACCTTCCGTTATGCCACCACTTCTTCCTGGCTGCGTTCTTTCTCCGGTTGGGCCTATGCCGCCGGTACCGCTACCTACACCTGCATCAACAAAATCCTGTACAACAAGATTGCCGCTACGGATGTTCGTAAAGGTTGGTGGTTGGACGAAAACCTCACTTCCCCGCTGCTGAACACTCTCACTTGGAACGCTGGTTCCCAGGGTTCTGCCTCCGGTCAGGGTATCTCCCTGTTCGAGTACGATGACAAACTGGCCTTCGTTCCCTATACCAACGTGAAGTTCGGTTGCACCCCTATCGGTACCACCGACAACGCTGAGGATATGCCGCTGATGCGTGTTGAGGAAATGATTCTCATCCAGGCAGAAGGCTATCTGAAGGCTGACAACCCGAACCCGACCAAGGCCAAGCAAATCCTCGAGGACTTTGTGAAGACCTATCGTGACCCTTCTTACACTGTTGACTTCGGAGGTCGTGATCTGGCCGACGAAATCTGGTTCCAGCGTCGTGTAGAACTTTGGGGTGAAGGTTTCGGTATCCACGATACCAAGCGCCTGAACAAACCCATGGTGCGTTTCCTTGGCACTGCTGAGAGCACCAACGTATCTCCTGCATTCCGCTTCAACATGGCCGCCGATGATGCCTGGCTGCTCATGCGCTTCTCCAGCAGTGAACTGAATACTAATTTCAGCATCATTGACAACACGGGTAGTGATCTTCCTAAGATGGACCAGAACCCTACTCTTCGTGACGGTGTTACTGACTAATTTAATGAGGAACACGTATGAAAAAGTATATTAATATCTTATTTGCAGCAGCCGTATCGGCCCTGGCTCTTGTTTCCTGCGTAAAAGAGCAGGAAGTAAAGCCCGGTACTCCGGATGCTGAGGACTGCCAGGGGGTTTATTTCCCCAAACAGGACGTGATTGAGGAAACGCAGATCTTTGACCCTACCCAGGAAAAGGTGGCGATTATCAAGGTGGCCCGTGGCGTGAGTGAGGGTGCCCTCACAATCGTTCCTAAGGTTTCCCTGAGTGCTGGTACTGAAGATGGTGACGTTGCTCTCTTCACTGTTTCGGACATTATCTTCGAGGATGGTCAGACTGAGACCGAAATCGAGATTGAATTCCCCGAAGTGAAGGAAGGCGTCCAGTATTCCCTGCACCTGGCCGTCGAAGGCGACCAGTACACCTCCAAGTATTCCTCCAAAGTGAATACCTGCGACTTAAAGGTTATGTGCGTGGCATATCAGGATTTCCTGAATCCTCTTACTGAGAAGCCCGCAAAGGTTACCTTTAAACAGGGTTGGTGGGGTGAAGTACATACCGCTTACATCAAGTATTATGAGGTAGACGGAATCAGACACTGCCAGACGTATGGTGAGGAACTTGTTGGAGAAGGCAGTACTAAAGGCGGTTTCTGGGGCATGGGTGAAGACCAGCACCTCACTTTCTTGTGGTATCGCGTTGATGATCCTGAATGCAGTGATTGTGGAGAAAAACACTCTCACACCATCCCTGCAGGTTATGATCCTGCTCCCGAAGGCGCTGAGGTGATGACCTTTGACGGTTATCAAGAATTCGATTTTGGATGGTCTTCCGGTAAGCCGGTCGTAGTAGACTACTACTACTATCAGCTGGAAGGTGGTTATGCCCGTCCTTACCTCCACTTCCTGGATGCCAACTCCAAGTATGATAATGCTAGCTACTATGACGGAAATGGTGGATTCTATTTCTGGATTCTGGGCTACAATACAGTGGCTAACCGTGGCAGCGGATGGGCTTTCCCTCAGGACTACGATATCATTGGTATCGCCGAAGGTTTCACCCGCGCCGATTATAGCCTGAGTCTGGACTTCGGTCTGACCGAGTATAACAAGGAAGCAGATGCCAATGTGGTTCCTATTAGCTTCAAGGTTGGTGCCGATGTGGACAAAGTGGGTTACACCATTCTGGATGGCATTGCTTCTGGCGCCGCGATTGACGCCGAGGTGGCTGCTATCGCCAAAGATACCGTTGACTTTAAAAATGCTACCTATGTAGAGGCTAAGGGCAAATCCTTCACCGACAATATCGCATTGGAAGAGTCTGGTATCTATACCCTGGTTGCTGTGGGTCTGGACACCCTGAAGAAGACACAGTCTTATGCCAGCATCAACTTCAAGTACCAGACGGCCAAAGATACGGATGCAGTGATTGTGAAAGTGAGCGCCAGCACCACAGAAGCATATGCTTCCAAGGGCTACAGCTCCGATAACAGCATTGCTTACACCATTTCCGGTGCAGGTGTATCTGCTGTCATCCCGATGGTTTATTCTTTGGCTCAAGCAGAGAAAGAAGGCGGCATCGACAAACTTGTCAGCGCAATGAAAGCTGCTCCGAACACGTTCTTTGACATGCTTAAGGATGAGGATTTCACCGGAATGCTTTCCGCTGAGGCTTTGGCAAGCGTAAACGACAACGGCTATACCGACCTTTATACTAACGGCGTTACGCCTGGTACGACATACTATGTCATCGTTTGGGCTACCAACGGTTATAGCACCGATGTAGTTTATGATACGATGACAACCACGGGTGATCCGCTGCCTATTTATCTGAACTATACCGCTGCAGATTGGGATGAAAATTATGAGCTTGCTAATGCAGAGGCCTGGTGTGGAACTTGGAACCTGTACGGCGTTAACTACGATCTCGGTGGCAGCCTCAGATCCTACCTGGGTAAAGTTACTATTTCCATGAGTGATACTCCTGCCGAAGGTCCGGATGATAATAATCTGTATGATGAGTATGTAGACGTCAAGGGTCTGTTCGGTGACTTCAGCTGGCTTGAAAAGTATGGAATTGTCGGCTTTGACGATACCTTTGAAATGGATGTCTATGGTGGCGCCATGTACTCCTGCTCCAATGTCCTTAAGAATGACAATATCTTTGAGGATTGCACGGTGTACCTGTATTCCAAGGGCCAGGGAACTTATGGCTGGAATTATGCGCAGAACTACTGGGCATGCTTCATCCCTGTTGCTGACGGCTATTTTGCCCTTGTTGATGGCTCTCAATATGCCGCTATGTACAATTTCTGCGGATTTGGTGTTAATTCTGCTGAAAATGGTTGGCTGAACAGAGTCTCTGAACAACTCCTGGTCGATCCTGCAAAGGATGACAATGGTCTTGCTCCGAAATCTATCCAGCACGCTATTAATGCTGCCCGGACTAATTTCTCCGAGTGTGTGATCAAGGCTGAGAATAGTGGCCTCACCGGTAAGAAAGCCGCACGTGCCGCTGTTGACGCCTACATGAAGAGCTACAGCACCAAGATGCACGCCATCACTCCTGCCGGTGTTGAGGGTCTTGCCCCTGTAACCCGCGTACATCGCGTGGCTGCCAAGCACACCGTGTCCTTCATGGTTGTCAAATGCTCCAAGGAGAATCCTACCCTGGTAGAGTTTGGCATGAGTAAAAAAATGAACTAATAAACCGTGATAATTATGAAACGTACGACATATATTCTTGCGGCTATTTCCTTGCTTGCAGTTGTTTTCTCCTGCAACAAGAAAACAGAGCCTTACGTTCCTGTCCTGAATCCGGACGGCGTAAAGGTTACCGGTATCACGCTTGACAAGACTTCCATCAAGTTCACGGAAAAGAAGCAGACGGCCCTCCTGACGGCGACCATCGCCCCGGCCGACGCTGCCGACACCCGTATTCTTTGGAAATCCTCCGACGAGAACGTAGCCAAGGTCTCCAACGGTGTTGTGGAAGCTGTAGACTACGGTATCGCAGTCATTACGGCCTCTACTTATGCCGGCGGTTTTTCCGCCTCCTGCGCCGTGGACTTTTCCAAGGTTACCGTAGACTCCCGTGCCATTGATATTCTGGGTACCAGCTCACCGATTTACTGGTCTTCGGTAAACTATGGTGCAGAGAATCCCGGTGATTTTGGTGCTTACCTCTCCTGGGGTGAAATTATCCCCAAGAGCAACTATACGTGGGACACCTATATGGTTCCTTTCGTGAGTTGGTGCGGTACCGACAAAGATCCGCTGGCTAACGCCGCGCTCATCGCCGGTGAAGAAGACTACGATGTAGTGTCTGCCCGTTGGGGTGACGGCTGGAGAATGCCTACCGCCGCCGAGATTGCCACTCTCGTCAGCAGTACTGTCTGGACTTGGACGGCATCTGACGAAGGATCCTACGGATACAAAGTGGAGAATCCCAACAACGGACGCTCCATCTTTATCCCGGTTGCCGGTTATTATGATGACGATGTCCTTGCCCACGCCGGTGCAAAGGGCCGTTATTGGACCGCTAACCCGGCAGCAGGAAACGCTTATTCTGCAACGTCCTTTGACTTTAGCTCCGACGCAATTGACTTTGACGAGCACAGCCGTTATATGGGCTTTACCATTCGTCCGGTCAAGGATAAGTAATTTCTCCTGTTAGCAACATTTAAGGGGCGATCAATCGGTCGCCCCTTTTAATAAAAATAAGCCTGTGAAAAACATTGCAGTATATAGCATCATAGCGCTTTCGCTGTGCGTTTCCTGCGCCAAGGTTGCGGAGGTTACCGCTATTGAACAGAACGACAGTACCCCCCAGCTTGCCACCAAGGCGGTGAATTCTGTCAAGGAAGCCTCTCAGGATAACTTTCTTGTGAAGTTTGAAAAAACACCTTCTTCAGAGGAACTGACCAGCCTGAAAGGCGTGAAATCCGTCTCGCCTCTTTTTACCGCCCTTAACCAGAACGAGGAGCTTGAAAAGCGCTTTGGTCTGGATTTGTGGTATGTGGTTGAACTGGAAAACGGTGTTTCCCTTGATGCGGTAGCAGAGACGGCGGCATCGCTGTCTTGCGTAAGCAGAATCGAGTTTAATACCATCGCCCAGAAGCCCGATTGTGCCGTACATCCGGTGAGAGAAGGCGATTTCCCGCCGACGAAAGCCTCACAGGAGGACTTCAAAATCTTTAACGATCCGCAGTTCTCCAACCAGTGGCACTATATCAACATTGGCGACATGGCCATCTCCAAGACTGTGTATGCAGGCGGTGACATCAGCGTAAAAGACGCTTGGGCTAATGCTACCTGCGGAGACGCTTCGGTCATTGTCTGTGTTGTCGATGAGGGCGTAAAGTGGTCGCATCCGGACCTGATAGACAATATGTGGACCAACAAAGGTGAAATCGCTGATAACGGTATAGACGACGACGGAAACGGGTATATCGATGACGTCCACGGATATAATTTTGTGGACCGCGGTGCCATTTCCTGGACAAAAAAGGGAGATGGGGGACACGGAACACATACCGGTGGAACCATTGGTGCCGTTAATAATAACGGTATTGGCGTTGTGGGTGTTGCCGGAGGCAGTGGAAAGGGAGACGGTGTCCGCCTCATGTCCGCCCAGATTTTCTCGGGTGACGGCGGCGGCTCTGTGCCACAAGTGGCCAACGCGATAAAATATGCTGCTGACAACGGTGCGTCCTTGATCTCCTGTTCCTTCGGTTATCCTGCCGGAACCTTTAATTCGGATGGCGCCTACAGAAGCCATGGCGGAGCAGAATATGATGCGATGTTGTACTTCAACAACAAGAAGAACAACAATGCGATTTCGGGCGGTATCATTATTTACTCTTCTGGAAACAATGGCGCTGCTTACGCCGGTTATCCCGGTGCCCTGGAGAACGTAATCAGCGTTTCTGCGCTGGGTCCGGACTATCTTCCCACTTACTATACCAATTATGGCCCCGGCTGTAAGATTGCCGCTCCCGGCGGAGAAGTGGGACAACCTGTCCCCTCCGGTGGCTATAGCAACCGGGCACAGGTGCTCTCCACTTATCCTTCCGAACTGGATCCCAACGGCGGAGAGTATGCCTATATGCAGGGAACCTCTATGGCTTGCCCGCATGTGACTGGCGTTGCAGCCCTGGGTATTGCCTATGCACTTAAATTGGGCAAAACATACACGGTGGACGAATTCAATTCCATGATTGTTTCGTCGGCAAAGGACATCGACGCCCGCATCAATACCGTGGGCTCGAAAAACCTGGTGTATGCCAGCGGAAACCCCTATACGACGATGAAGTTGTCGGAATACTATCACAACATGGGCTCCGGTTGCATTGATGCATGGTCCCTGATGATGAAGATCGAGGGCGTTCCTTGTTCCCTTATTGCAACAGGCAGTTCCCAGTGGGTGGACCTCTCCCCTTACTTTGGAACCGCATCGACCAGCCTTACTTATACAGGGTTCGAGATGAGCGAGAGCGCCAAAGAGACCCTCGGACTTGTCGGTGAACCGGAACTCAAACACGGTCGCCTGTATCTTCATGCAACCAAGATAGGTTCGGCGAAAGTTACNNACTTCTACTACTGGAGGATGGCTATAAAAAATGGATGCTATGAAAACAAAAGGTTTAGTATCAGCCCTCTTTGCGATGCTCTGCATCCTGACGGCTTGTAATAAAGGTGGAGAAGAGAAACCGGCCGCCGGCCCTTCCTGCGTAGGAGAGTGGCAACTCACAAATGTTGCCGTTAAAAGCGTAACCTATGCCGGACAGGAGGTGGACGTTTATGTCGCTTTCCAGGAAGGTGGAAGCTTTGAACTTTACCAGATGGTGGGTCAGGGCCGCTATAGGAAGTACACCGGAACGTGGAATCTGGACGGAACGGTGCTCTCCGGCAAATATTCTTCCAAGAAGGATTGGGGAAGTTCTTATGAAGTATCCCAGGATGGCGACAAACTGGTACTGACTTCCAGCGTAAGCGGCGAAGTGGATACGTATAAAAAGACCACCATTCCGGAAAGCGTCAAGTCTACAGCCTATAAGGAATAAAACAGTGAAAGTCAAGCACTTATTACTTAAAAGCATTTGTGCAGCGGGACTCTTGGGTTCCGCTGCGCTGATGCATGCCCAGGATTTCCAGCAGCAGGCGGGAGAACTGTCCACCCTGTACAGGGGGCGCACGCCGGCGGTATATCCGTACCGCTACAACGGTACCGTATACTGGGATACGCGTCATTTCTCCAAGGGAGACCTCCTGTATAATGGAAAGTTTTACCGGAACATCCTGCTGAATCCGGACGCCTTTACGGGCGATTTGGTTACGCGTTCCGCGGAACAATCGGCCCCCATTGTGCTGAACCGCAACCAGGTGGCCTGGTTCACGCTGGAAGGTCGTCGTTTTGTGAACTTACAGTATCTGGGCTATCCGGATGCCCCGGAAGGCTTTTTCGAGGTACTCAAGGACGGCCAGGAGCCCCTGCTTATGCAGCGCCAGAAAATGCTTCGGAACGATGTCCACAAGCAGAATGAGCTGCCTTTGGACTGGGACAACAATTACAGTTCGGAGGTAATCACGTTCTTTATCCCCAAGGACACGTATTATACGTTGACGGGCGGTAAAGTGAAAAAACTGGGCAACGGGGCAGCCCGTCGCAAACTGCGCGAGGCCAGCCATCCGGAGGAGAGTATTTTCCCGGATGAGCATACCCTGGTGTGGCATCCCACCAGCGAGGCGGAGAGTGGCATGGTGCCGGCCCGCACTGTGAACAAAGTGGGCCTGGGCCTGCCGGACGGCTATTTCTCTGAGCAAAAGGTGGATACAGTCACGGTCAATTATGCCCAAAACGTGCTCACGGCCACCTATCGGAACAAAATTTACGAGATTGGCACGGAAGCCAAAGGCAGTACGGCCCGCGTGAGCGGCACCGTATTCGAGGCGGAAACCGGCCTTCCGCTCCCCGGGGTGGTCATCTTCGACAAGAATACCTCCACCTACGTACGCTCCAACGCCAAGGGGCAGTACGATATTACCCTCCCCGTTGGCGACAATAAACTGAATTTCAATGCCGAGAACAAGAGCGACCTTGAACTGAGCGTGGTAGTGCACGGTCCGGGTGAACTGGACGTGGTGATGAGCGAGAAAGTGACGCTCCTGAAAGGCGCCATCATATCGGCAGAAAGTATGGCGCAGCACCGCAGTACCGCCATGGGCGTGGAAAGCGTGAGCATGCGCACCATAGGAAAGATACCCTCCGCCTTTGGCGAGGGCGATATTATCAAGGCCGTCCTTACCCTTCCGGGCGTAAAGACGGTGGGCGAGGCCTCCGGCGGCTTTAACGTCCGCGGCGGCTCGGCCGACCAAAACCTCATCCTGTTCAACGATAACACCATTTACAACCCCAGCCACCTGTTTGGCATGTTCTCCAGCTTTAACCCGGACCTGGTGGACGAGGTACAGCTGTACAAGAGTTCCATTCCGGCGGAGTATGGCGGACGCATCTCCTCGGTGTTGTCGGTACAGACCAAGGAAGGCAGCACCGACCGGGTGCATGGTTCCCTGGGCATCGGCGCCCTTACCAGCCGGGCCCATGTGGAAGGCCCCCTGGGTAAAAAGACCACCTTCATTGCCGGCGGGCGCATCACCTATTCGGACTACCTGATGAAGCTCCTGCCCAAGAATAGCGCCTACGCTGGCGGCAGCGCCATGTTTGGCGACGCCAACCTGTCCGTGACGCATCACTTCGACAGTGAAAATTCCCTGCAGGCGTTCGGTTATTTCGCGAGCGACAAGTTCGGATTCAGTGGCGATACTACCTTCCGCTATACCAATATCAACGGCTCCATCGCCTATAAGCACAAGGGGGCCGATGGCAAAAACTTCAAGGTAAGCGCCGGTTACGACCATTATACCAATACCATCGGCGCCCATGCTTGGGAAACGGGTGCCTACGATATGCAAACCTTTATCCGTCAGGCCTTTGTGAAGGCGGGCGGCAGCATTCCCCTGGGAAACCATACCCTGGCCGCCGGTATCGACCTGATAGGCTATGGCCTGGATCCGGGCATCATGCAGCCCTTCGGGGAGAATTCCCAGGTAAAAACGACGCGGCTGAACCGTGAGTGGGGTTTCGAACCGGCCTTGTATGTGTCGGACGACTGGGCCATCACGGATATTTTCTCCGTTGATGCCGGTATCCGCCTGTCATCGTTCCTGGCGCTGAACCCCAGCAAGTTCTATATCGGCCCGGAATTCCGTATTTCCACCAAGGTGTCGCCGGCGAAGAACTTCTCCATTAAGGCGGGTTTCAACACCATGCGGCAGTATATCCACCTCATTTCCAATACAGCGGCGGTATCGCCTATGGATACCTGGCGGCTGTCATCGACCGATATTGCTCCGACTACCGGTTGGCAGGGTGCGGCCGGCGTGTATTGGACGCTGCTGGGAGCGGGTATCGACTTTTCGCTGGAAGGCTATTACAAGCAAAGCCGTAATGCGCTGGATTACAAGAGCGGCGCCATGCTGTCCATGAATCCGCAGTTGGCGGATGCCCTGGTGCCCGTGTTTGGACGGGCCTATGGCGTGGAGGTGATGATGAAGCGCCCCGTGGGTAAGGTGACCGGCTGGCTCTCCTACAGTTATTCCCGCAG
>LXOW01223253.1_pt1 | contig 14629 bp, 11 predicted proteins | sample 1368591 | NCBI WGS metagenome assembly LXOW01 (sample SAMN04884650, study PRJNA319009) | bovine gut metagenome | isolation source: Cow rumen | host: Bos taurus | place: Italy: Legnaro (PD) | collected 2014-07-09 | reverse complement strand
AAGGTTCGAGCATTTTACGGACCACCTCCTCGCGGCTCTTGCCCGACTCCGCCATATATCGCTGAATGTATGCCTCTTCGTCAAAATAAGGGAAAAACTTCTCGATGAGCGTGGTCACGGAGGTGTAGTCGGCGGTGCCGGTGGTGTTACGTCTGTCGGCGTAAGTGTGCGTCGCCTCGTCGAAAACGATTTCGGGACGTTGCGAGTCGGAAAGTGCAAAACCGTTCTCACGAATTTTTTGTCGCAGTTCTTGTAAATGTTCCGGCTGTCCGAAAGTTTGGATGCTCAAGTATTTCTCCCTCAAAAGGTCTCGCTCTGTATCAATCGCCTCCTTGAAAGTCCACCGCTTTTCGGGCATCACATTTGTCGTAATCTCCGAGACATCGCCCTGCAATTGTCTGACCACCATACGAACAACCTCCAAACAAGCTTCAAGCTCTTTTCGCACTTGCTGTTCCGTAAAGCGTACTACCGTCCAACCGCAATCGTTGAAATAGCCGTCGCGCACCGCATCTTTGCTGTCAACATAATGCAAAGGTACGCGATACCACCCGTGATAAGGGGCATCAATCTCCACATCCACACACCAGCGACCCGTTTCGTCCGACAGCACTATCGCCGGTTCGTAGGGAATCGCCCGACACGGCACCTCCAAATGGCAATTTCGATGTATCTGCACACCTAAATTACCATCATTCAACACTTTCCAAAAATAATCATCGGAATATCCGCGAATATTGGAACCACCGGATTGTGGCGGAACAACCTCAACACCCTCCGTCGGCCATAAAATCATCGGATATTTGTTATTGTCATCTTTTGTTTTCATCGTATTTGTTTTTTCCTATTATCGTTTATTTTTCATCATCCAATCCTAGGGCTCGCTCCGCTTACCCTAGGCTGACATATTTCNNTATTTATCTTCTCATCTCTTCATCGCCTCATCTTTTATCATACAGGGACTTACATCCTTGTCTATGGAAAGCCAGCCCTACGGGCATCTCAAGGAAGCGTTTTATTTCTCTTCGAATTTTTCCAACACGATGCCGAAGCTCTCGATGCCGACCACCACATCGGTGCGCATGCCCTGCGTGACGGTGAAGATATACTCGCCGTTGAAGGGGAACCGCACCTTGGGCTGGAACAAAAACTTGTTGTCTTTCAGTCGACCGTTGCCCTTGCCCGTCCAGTTGCCGAACTTGTCGCAAAGGATGAACCCCAAAGTGTCCTGCTCGGTGTGCCCGTCGGGATACTTCGTTTTCATGAAGACATAGAAGTTCTGCGTTTCGAAATCGGTGGTGTTGCGCAGCTGAATGTACATGTTGTAATACTGCATCGAATCCTCGATGGTCATCTTGTAGTACAACGGCTTGTCGACCGCCCACTTCTCGTCAGGCAGCTGCTTCACCTCGGCGTAATAGGTTTTGGAATTACAGCCGGCAAACAGCAGCAGAGCAAAAAAACTGATTATCAAATATATCCGTTTCATATCGACTAAGAATCTGCAATATGTTTGAGTTCTTCGGCGCTGACGTTGTTGTTCTCCTCCATCTTCTTCTGGTTGACAACAGCAAAGCCCTCCAAGTTTTCCGGCATCTTGCCCTGCTCGTTCATCTTGATAATCTGCTTCACGCGCTCCAACGGGATGGAGAAAATCGTGGAAGGATCATCTTCATAGGAATACCACACAATTTTCTTGAAGATGTCGATTTTGTTGTAGATGCCCTTGCCTTTCTGGGTTTTAAGCACCACATGCGAAGAGGGGAACTCCTTGAGCTCGCGCTGGTAAGTGTCCTGCTCGAAATTGAGACAGCATTTGAGTTTACCGCACATACCGGCGAGCTTCTGCGGGTTAAGGGAGAGCTGTTGGGTACGAGCCGTATTGGTTGACACAGACTGGAAATTAGTGAGCCACTGTGAGCAGCATAGTTCGCGACCGCAGGAACCGATACCGCCCAAACGGGCCGCCTCTTGACGCACACCAATCTGACGCATCTCAATGCGGATATGGAACTGCTCGGCCAGTATCTTGATCAGCTCACGGAAGTCCACACGTTCTTCAGCAGAATAGTAGAAGATAGCTTTCGTGCCATCGCCCTGATATTCAACGTCATTGACCTTCATCTTCAAATCGAGGTCCCAAGCAGTGTAACGTGAGGAGAGCATAGTGGCGTACTCCTTGTCAACGGTGGCAATCCACTCCTCAATGTCGGCGTAACGAGCATGACGATAGAGCTTCTTGACCACATCTTCGGGCTTCACGCGCTTGGCCTGCATCTGGCGCTGCACCTGCAGACCGAGCATGGAGACGATACCGATATCATGTCCGGGATTGGCCTCCACCGCCACTATGTCGCCCACCTTGAAGACGATGTTGGGCGGCAGCAGGAAGAAATCCTTGTGGCTGTTTTTGAAGCGCACCTCCGCAATGGGGAATTCCAAGTAGTCGAGTCCGATTTCCAGCTTGTCCATCCAGTTGTAGGAGGGCAATTTACAGGAGCTGTATTGGTATTGTTCGCAATGTGCACGCTCGGGGTTGGGAGTGTCCTTCAGACCGCGGGTATGAAAGATGTTGCCAGCGATTTTGTCGGCCTCGTAGGAGACACCCGTACGGATATCCATGTCGAGATAGGGTTCCCAGTCCTCGCCGGCGGGTACGTTGCTTTCAAGATCTTGCTTGTCCACCGAGGCGGTCTTGCGGCGCATCATGCGGGTAGCCTCCTCCAGCTCCTCGGCAGTCATCGTGTCGAAATACTCGCGATCCTCTTCGGATTCGTCCTCGCTGTGCACCAGCTCGGGGTCTTTCAGCAGCCGTTCGCCGCTCACCTTCTTGCGGTCGTGGCGACGGTTATTATCCTTCTTTTTGCGATCTTTTCCGCCGTTCTGCTCTTTCTGAGCCTCTTTTTCGGCCTGTTTCACCTGTTCTTGACCCGATGCAGCAGTGTTATTATCTTTTTTGTCGGCGTTATCTTCAACTGGTTTATTCTCAGCTGTTTTAATATTTTGGTTTGTCTCTGTCTGAGGTTCTGAGCCTTCTCTTCTTCGATTATTTCTTCTTCTATTGTTGTCGTTTCTCATTTCAAAGTAATTAAGCGGCAAAGATACAAAAAAAATGGACAAGCTCACGACGCTTGTCCATATATGATATTGTAGAGACGCGATTAATCGCGTCTCTACAGGGATTTCGGAATTATGCTCTCTCCTCTTCGATAGCGGCCTGAGCAGCTGCCAAACGTGCGACGGGCACGCGGAACGGTGAGCAGCTGACGTAGTTCAGACCGGTCTTGTAGAAGAAATGCACTGATGCGGGATCGCCGCCGTGCTCACCGCAAACACCGCACTTGAGGTTGTTGCGGGTGCTGCGACCGCGCTCCACACCGAGCTTCACCAGTTGGCCAACGCCTTCTTGGTCGAGGGTGTTGAACGGGTCGGCAGGGATGATCTTCTCTTCGATGTAGTCCTTCACGATGGCGTTGACGTCGTCGCGGCTGAAACCGAAGGTCATCTGGGTGAGGTCGTTGGTACCGAAGCTGAAGAACTCGGCCACGCTGGCGATCTGGTCGGCCACCAAAGTAGCGCGAGGAATCTCGATCATCGTACCGTACATGTAGTTGATCTTCACACCGAACTTGGCTTCCACTTCAGCCTTCACGCGGTTGGCGATGGCCTTCTGGTGCTCAAGCTCCTTCACGTTGATGGTGAGCGGAACCATGATCTCCAAATGCGGGTCGAAGCCTTCGGTCATCAATTCTGCGGTAGCCTGGAACAGGGCGCGGAACTGAGTCTCGGTGATTTCGGGATAGACGATACCCAAACGCACACCACGCAAACCCATCATCGGGTTCACCTCATTGAGGGCGTCAATGCGTTTCTTGATCTCTTCGAAGCTGATACCACGCTCTTTGGCGAGGGCTTTCTGTTTGTCTTCGGTATGAGGCACGAACTCATGCAACGGCGGGTCCATCAAGCGGAAGGTCAGCGGCTTGCCATCCAAAACCTTCAGTGTGCCCTTGGCAGCGTTCTTGATGTAAGGCTCCAGCTCGTTGAGAGCAGCCACACGCTCCTCGGTAGTGTTGGCGAGGATCATGTTGCGCAGCTTAGCCAGAGGTTCTTCGCTGTTCTTGCCGTAGAACATGTGCTCAATACGGAACAGACCGATACCCTCGGCGCCGAAGTTGACGGCGTTCTGAGCATCTTCGGGGTTGTCGGCATTGGTGCGGACACCCATCTTGCGGTATTTGTCAACCAGCGCCATGAATTGCTGGAAGAGCGGATTTTCAGTAGCGTTGATCATGCCAACGGGTTCAGCATAAACCCAACCCTTGGAACCGTTCAAGCTGATGGTGTCACCTTCCTTGAACTGTTGGTCGCCGATCTTCACGATGCCCTTCTCGAGGTCGATCTTCACGGCGTCGCAACCCACGATGCAGCATTTACCCCAACCACGAGCCACGAGAGCAGCGTGAGAGGTCATACCGCCACGAGCGGTCAGGATACCGTCGGCAGCACGCATACCTTCGACATCTTCGGGGTTGGTTTCCTCACGAACCAGGACGTTGGCCACCTTAGCGGCGCGATACTCCTTGGCCTTCTCGCTGGTGAGGGCGATTTTACCCACAGCACCGCCAGGACCTGCAGGCAGACCCTTTGCGATGACGGTGTGCTTCTTCTCGTCAGCAGCGTCGAGGATCGGGTGGAGCAGCTCGTCGAGTTGCTCGGGAGTGAGGCGCATGACGACTTCCTTCTCGTCGATGAGGCCTTCCTTCAACATGTCGAGAGCCATGGTCAGAGCGGCAACGCCAGTGCGCTTACCGACGCGGCACTGCAGCATGTAGAGCTTGCCGTCTTGGATGGTGAACTCGATGTCGAGCATGTCGTGGTAGTTCTCTTCAAGGATGCGGCGCACCTCGCAGAGTTCCTTATAAGTCTCGGGCATCAGCTCTTGCATGGAATGCATGTGCTTGTTCTGCTCGTTCTTGGTATCATCGTTCAGCGGGTTGGGGGTACGAATACCGGCCACCACATCCTCACCTTGAGCGTTGATCAACCATTCGCCATAGAATTGGTTGTCACCGGTAGCGGGGTTACGGGTGAAAGCCACACCGGTAGCGGAGCCTTCGCCCATGTTACCGAACACCATGGTCTGCACGTTGACGGCAGTACCCCAGTCGTCCGGAATACCTTCGATACGACGATAGGAAATAGCCTTCTTACCGTTCCAGCTCTTGAACACGGCCTTGATACCGCCTTCGAGTTGAGCTTCAGCGTCATCCGGGAACTCGGTGCCAAGCACTTCCTTGATGCGGACCTTGAAGTCCTCAGCCAGTTGTTGCAGCTCTTCGGCCTTCAGTTCGGTGTCGCTCTTATAACCCATTTTCTCTTTGTAAGCGTCGAGCATATCGTCGAGTTGCTTGCGGATGCTCTTGCCATCGGCGGGTTCGATGCCCTCAGCCTTCTCCATGACGACGTCGGCGTACATCATGATGAGACGACGGTAGCTGTCATACACGAAACGGGGGTTGTTGGTCTTCTTGATCAAGCCAGGGATGGTCTTGGAGCAGAGACCGATATTCAGCACGGTGTCCATCATGCCGGGCATCGACTTGCGCGCACCAGAACGGCAGCTGACGAGCAGCGGGTTCTCGGGATCGCCATATTTCATGCCCATGATGTTCTCCATGTTCTTCATACCAGCGTGGACCTCATCCATCAAGCCGGCAGGAAGTTGGCAATTATTCTGATAGTAAGCGGTGCAGCACTCCGTGGTGATGGTCAGACCAGCCGGAACGGGGAGCTTCAAAAGGCACATTTCGGCCAGATTGGCACCCTTGCCGCCCAAAAGATTCTTCATGTCCGCTTTACCTTCGGCCGTTTTTCCGCCAAAAGTATAGACATACTTCACATTGTTATTCGTCATTTTCAATTAGTTTTGATAAAAAATACTCACTATAAAATCGGCCGCGAAAATACAAAAAAAGTGGGAACGAACCCACAGGCGTTGCATTTTTTTCGCCTGCGGGCTGTTCTCTGTTGCTTATAGCCTAAAAAATCCTTATTCCTTAGGCATTTTGATATCCCGGGTAATGTAGAGACGATGTGCACATCGTCTCTACAGGGGGACGGCACCACGGTTCATTACGCGACCGTGACGGCAGTACCTGACGCAGTGACCATCAACATGCCGTTGTTCTGGCCCAGCACCTCATAGTCGATGTCGATGCCGACGACAGCATTGGCACCTTTTTCCATTGCGCGTTGCTCCAGTTCCTGCAGAGCGGCGTCGCGAGCCTTCATCAGCTCTTCCTCGTAGGATCCCGAGCGGCCGCCCACGAAATTGCGGACTCCAGCGAAGAAGTCCTTCACAAAATTGATGCCGGTGATGACCTCGCCGAACACGACACCATGATAACTTGAAATCTGCTTGCCCTCGATGGAGGGTGTGGTTGTTAAAATCATATTGGTTAAATTTTAGGTTTAAGGTTTATAGTTTAGAGCTTAGGAGCTTAGAAGGTTAAAAGGTTAGGAGATGAGGAGATGAAAGGGGGATTGCGATATGTGATTTGCAGTTTACGGATTTCGGTTTGCGGTTTACGGTTTGCGATTCGCGACTACACTGTTGCCTATTGCTTTTTGCCTTTTGCCTAATCACTCTTAACTGCTAACTACTAATTCCCACGGTACAGTTCCAGCAGTCGCACCTGATAGAAATACTCGCAACGGGCTTGCGCCAGATTGGAGGCTGCTTGCAGGTAGTTGTTCTTCGCTTCGTTGAACTCGGTGCCGGTGCTTTTTCCCGCTTCGTACAACGCTTCCGCCAATTCGAAATTCTCGCGCGCACTCGCCTCCGCCACGCCGCTGCTCAACCACTTCTCGCGCGAAGCCACCGCATTGTAGTAAGCCTGCTGAATCTCTTTGTACAATGCCTTGCGGACGTTCTCTGACTGCAACTGCTGACTTTCCAATTGCAACTTCGCCATACGGACACTGTTGCGCGTTTCCAACCTATTGAAAATCGGGACGTTAAGTGTAAACCCCACATACGGACTGAAGTTGTCGCTAAGCTGCGAGGCGAAACCTTTCGAGGTGTGTCCTAACAGCGCATAATAGTCTGTGATAATGCCGCCGCTCATCGACAATGTTGGCCACCAACCGGCCTTTGCCAGCTTGATGTTGGTCTCCGCTGCCTCCGTGCGCACCTCCTCAGCCTTCACCGCCGGACGCACGGTCACAGCCTGCGCGAAAATCTGCTCCGGGTCCGACAAAATCTCCGGTGCTAACACCGACTCGTCCGGTGCCACCACCTCAAAGCCTTCCGGCGAGGGCAACTCTAACAGCTGGGTCATCTCCAAAATAGCGATACTCAGGTTGTTACGCGCCTGCGTGAGGGTCACACGACTCTGTGCCAAGGTTGATTTCCGCGAAGAGACCTCAGCTGGTCCGATTTTGCCCGCATCTCTTAAGGCAACCAACCGCTCTACTTGTGTGGAATCGATAGAAATCTGAAACTCAGCCACTTTGCACAATTCCATGTTATACAGAATCTGCATGTAAGCCTGCGTCACCGCGATGCGGATGTCCTCCTTGGTTTTGTCGCAATCGGCGGAGGCGGCCTCCAGATTGAGCTTTCCCATCGTGATGTTGTTCTTGACCCGCAATCCGGTGAAGAGGTTCATGCTCCCACCGACTCCAAACGAAGTGTTGGCGGTGTTGGAGCTCACGTAGGTGTTGTCCTCCGAAAGACCTCTGCCGAAGGAGAAGTTCTGCGAAGCGCTCGCCTGCACCGCCGGCCAGATACTGTTCTTCGCGGTGTTCAACTCGATTTCCCGTTGCGCCACGACATTCTCGCTCTGTTTCACCGTCAGGTTGTGGTCCAGCGCGTATTGCACACAGGCGTCGAGGGTCCAGGGGTTGGTTTGGGCTGTGGCAATGGCTGAACACATCACCGTGAAAACTATTAATGCTGTTATTCTATTCATTTTTATAATTCATAATTCGTCTTATATCCTCACCTTCTCATCTCCTTATCTCCTCATCTTCCGTCCAGGGGTTGCGCTTCGCTTACCCCTGGCTACCGAGCTCTTGCCCCTAACGGGGCTGCTCAAAGAATATGTTTTATATTACTAATTACCAACTATCCTGCTTCCCCGCACCTTGTCGCCCTCTTTCAACCCGCTGATAACCACGATGTTGATGCCGTCGCTGATGCCGGTGGTGATGGCTTTGCGGTCGTAGGAGCCCGTGGCGTTCTTCACATAGACGAAGGTAGAATCGCCGGAGAATTCGAGGGCGCTCTCGGGAATGGTGAGCACGTGCTCGGCACTCTCCAATATAAGTTCAGCATTCGCACTATAACCAGAACGTATCTTGTTCTCTTTCTGCGGTTTGACGGCGGCGCGAATCTCGAACTGGTTGACTCCGTTGTTCTGCACGGCCTTCGGGGCGATGTACTCCAACACGGCATCGAAAGTGTAGTTCTGCAACGCCCCGATGGTGATGGTCATCGGCATCCCTTCGCGCAACGTGCCAACTTCGGTTTCATCGACGTTCCCCTTGAAAATCAGGTCGTTCATGTCGGCGACGGTGGCCACGGTGGTACCGTCGTTCAAGGTGTTGGCCTGGATGACGGAGTTACCGACCTTCACGGGCATATCAAGAATCAAGCCCGAAATGGTGGAGCGGATGAGCGTGGAACTGGACTTTGCATTGGCGGAGGAAACTCCGTCGCGGATGATTTCCAAAGCATCCTGCGCCGCCGACTTCTCTTCTCGCGCCTGTTTCAACGCCTGCGATGCCTGCTCGTACTCCTCGCTGCTGACTAACTTTTTGTCATACAGCGTTTTCTCGCGCTCGTAGTTGGTCAACGCCTGCGCGTAGTTGATTTCCGCCAAGCGCACACGACTCTCCGCCGCGCTCAGCGAGTTCATGTCGGGAATCACCTTCAGCTTGGCGATGACCTCGTTCTCTTTCACCTCCTGACCGGCCTCTTTGTAGAGTTCCGCAATGATGCCGTTGATCTGCGGCTTCACGGCGACTTCGTTGCGCGGTCCTATCTGTCCGGTAATCAGTGTTTTACGACTTACATCCGAGTAGATCACCTCATACTCGTTGAACATCTCCTTCTCGGGTCTCGATTTCTTGAATAGGAACACGAAGGTTCCGATGAACACGAGGGCGATGAGCACCCCGATGGCGTATTTTAGTCCTTTTTTCATATTATTGGTTTTATTTTTCTGTCCATCCCCACATTGCGCTTCGCTTATATGGGGTTAATTGCACTTCGTGCGTCTTGCCTCTCCGAGGCTGCTCAAGGAAGAAGTTTAATATTTTCTTTCTTCTTTCTTACTTCTTCCCTCTTCCTTCTTCCCTCATTCATCCCTCATCGCATCCACAGGTTTGATGTTCATGGCGCGGCGGGCGGGTGCGATGCCTGCGAGGAGACCAAGAAGTCCGAGGAGCAGGAGCGCTGCCATGGCCGTGCCGAAATCTATCTGGAAAATCGTTTTGTGCTGGGCGATAACCTCTAGAAGCTGCAACAGCAGTACGGAGAAAACGATGCCCGAGCTGCCCGCAACTATCGTGAGCGCGACACCCTCCAAGACAATCTGCGAGAGGATGTCACGCGGGGTGGCCCCGATGGCTCTGCGGATGCCAATCTCCACCGTCCGCTCGCGCACCACCACCAACATGATGTTGCTCACCCCGATAGCACCCGCCAACAGCGTGCCAATGCCCACCATCCAAATCAGGAAGTTGACACCTCGGAAAAGATTATCCATAATCCGAAACATCACTTCCATGTTAAGCACCATGATCGCCTCTTCGTCTTTCGGGTCGATATAGTGCTGACGAGCAATCACTTGCCGAATTTTCCCCTCTAAATCGCTCATGTTCACCCCTTCACGGCCGATGGCGCAGATCATGCCCACGGATTCGCCGCTGTTCAAAAGGTCGCGCATCACCGTGATGGGCAAGGTGACCGATTCCGCACTGCTTCCCCCGATGTTAATGTTGGAGGTGCTCACATCCACGCCAATCACTTGATAGTAAACGCTTCCCACACGGATAAACTGTCCACAGGGATCGTCTCCATCAGGGAAAAGCGACTGCCAAATCCGCTCACCAATGACGCATACTTTCCGTTTCTGTTGCACATCCACCTCGTTGAGAAAGCGACCGAACTTCATAGAAGGAGTCTCCACCTTTACGTAATCCGCCCTCACTCCTTTTGCGTGACAAGAGACGTTATATTCATCGCGAGTGGCGGAAAGTCCCCACTCTGGCAGTTCTGGCGTAACCACCTCCAACTCAGGGACTAATACTTTCAGACGTTCAATGTCCGTATATTGCAAATTCCAACTCCTACCCTCTTTGAAGCCCTTATAAGGTTTGGTAGTTTCATTGGCGGCAATCACAATCGAGTTGCTCGCAAAACCTTCGAAGTTGCGCATCAGCAACGACTTCACACCCTTACCACCCCCGATGAGGAACAACAGCATGAACAGTCCCCAGAAGATGCCGAAGCCCGTGAGGAGACTGCGCCGCTTGTTCCGCACCAGCGCGTCTGTGATTTCTCTGTAGGTGTCTATATCGAATCGCATAATCTTACGTCTCATTCAATGCCTGCATCGGGCGGATCTTCGCGGCTTTCATCGCGGGGGAGAGGCCGGCGAGGGTGCCTGCTATGACCAGCACAATCGTGACGCCAATGGCAACATCCAAGCCGACGGTCGGGTTGACGAACAGACGGATGCTCTCGCCGAAGAACTCCACGGAAGACTGCCCTACCGTCATCTTCATCACCTCACACGCCACCATGCCTAGGAACATCCCGACATAGCCAAAAAATGCTGTGATAGAGACACTTTCGGCCAATATCAGTTTCATAATCTCCCATGGCGATGCACCAATAGCCTTGCGCACGCCGAACTCGCGAGTGCGCTCTTTCACCGTAATCAACATGATGTTGGACACGCCAACAATACCACCTATCAACGTGAGGATGCCGAGTACCCACAAAGCTTTCCGAAGAATACTTGTACCCTTGTTCATCTGCATGTTCTGCGTAAAACGGTTCCAAATCCAAATTGAACTCTGATCATCAGGCGCGGCCTTGTGCGCTTTGTTGATTGTCGCACGATAACGCGCCTCGAACTGGTTGTTATCTTCTTCTGTCGCAAGCCCATGGAACGAAAAGTTAATCTGCCCTACTCTATTCAACTCATTAGTAAGTACTTGCAATGTCGGCATCGGCACATATTCCTCCACGCGCTGCGCACTTTTGTCGGTCTTATAGACCCCGACCACCATCCAACTATTGCCTCCGAAAGAGACACTTTTGCCTAACAGGGATTCGTAATCTTCACCACCGTTCAGTAACTGCGAAGCGTGTGAAGCGGAAAGCACCAAACTTTTACGCTCCATCTGCATGTCCAACGGGTTGATAAATCGTCCGCATATCAGCTCTATCTTATTCATATTTTTCATGTTAGGATAACAACCCACCAAATAAGTGGAAACGTGGCGACCATTGAAAACCAGCACATATGGTCCACTGTACATGGTAGCACCCACTTCATCGACATTTTCGGAAAAAAGGGCACTTTGTGTGATACTTATATCATTGTTGTTCAGCTGAATATAGCGTCCCGCTTCGTAACCGTTAGCAGGCTGGCTAGTCACGCCGCCATACACCACCATCGTGTTGGAAGCGAACTGTTCGCCCTGTTGGTTGAAGGCGTTCATCAGTCCGTTGCCCGCGCCGAGGAGCACGATGAGCATGAAGATGCCCCACGCCACCGCGAAACCCGTGAGGGCGGTGCGCAGCTTGTTGCGCCGAATCGATTCCCATATTTCCGCTAACAGGTCTTTCATGGACTACTTCATAATGGTGCTTGTTCCGAAAACAGAAGCTTTATGTTGCTCATTCATAGTTGTTTCGCCGATAATGCCATCCTTGATGTGGATGATTTTGTCGGTGCAGTTGGCCACACCGCTCTCGTGCGTCACCACGATGATGGTGACTTTCTCGGTGCGGTTCAAGTCGGTGAGCAGATTCATCACCTCCACGGAAGTTTTTGAGTCTAATGCGCCCGTGGGCTCGTCGGCCAGGAGGATCCGCGGATTCGTGATGAGCGCTCGCGCAATGGCCACACGCTGTTTCTGACCACCGGAAAGCTCGTTCGGGTAATGGGTTGCCCACTCTGCCAGACCGAAGTGTTCCAAATATCTCATCGCCAGCTCGTTGCGCTTCTTCCGCCCAACGCCCTGATAGTACAACGGCAACTCCACATTCTCCACCGCCGTCTTGAAATTAATCAGGTTGAACGACTGGAATACGAAGCCTATCATCTGGTTACGGTAATGCGCCGCCTCCTTCTCGCTCAGGTTTTTGATGAGCTTGCCGTCGAGCCAATACTCGCCTTCGTCATAATTGTCCAAGATGCCGAGAATGTTCAGCAATGTGGATTTCCCCGAGCCGGACGCGCCCATGATGGAGACGAACTCGCCCTGTTCGATCCCGAGGTCGATGCCCTTCAGCACATGCAACGGCTGCCCGTTGTCGTAGGTTTTGTGGATGTTGTGTAGTTCTATTAACATAACGTGAGTTAGAATAATGGCTGTTGGCTGTTAGCTATATAGTATCAACTAACGTACTGTCTGCTTTTTTATTGCTTTGAATACGAACGTTCACACCTTTTTTAGGATTGGTTTGGATAGAGATGTCGTAGGTGCTTTCTTCATCACGCAAATTGTCGAGCACGGGATTGATGATGCTGTCAAGGTCGTCCGTGTTGTAATACTCATCACGAGTCGTATAGTCATAGTCATCTTCATCAAACCAGCGTTCGAGGGCCTCGCCGGTGCGTTCGATACGCTTGTCTAAGTCGTTCTGCTTGCTTTCCTGAATGCCGAAACCGACAATGCCGAAAATGCTCAAAATCCACACTGCAAGCAATGTCCAACCGACCCATTTGTGCTTGCGCTCGCCGCTGGCCGCACGCGTACACAGCACCGCGATGCCGATGACCGGACAGAGCAGGAATAGTGCGCAACTGCCTAACAATCCCATATCTACAGCGTTGCCGAAGGAGCCTGGCGTATGCAACAGCATAGCGGAAAACATCGCAATGAAGATGCCCAACACACCGATGGCAAGACTTACGCCGATGATCACACCCAACACTATCAAACAGATTTTGATGATGTTACCTATGGCGCTGGAACCGACACTTCGCTCCACGGGCTCCTGATGGAAATTGTCGATGTTTTCCAACGTCGGCTCAATGCCTTGCATTTCAAGGAATTGCGCTTTGGTTTTCGCCTCTGGCATTGCGATGAGGAGAATCAGGTAGATGAGGACGCCCCAGCCGAAGCTGATGATCGTCAGCACGACGAACAAGATACGCACGATAGCGGGATCAAGGTCGAAGTAGGCTGCCACACCGCTCGCCACGCCGCTCACCATTCGGTCGTTGCTGTTGCGGTAGAGCTTACGCGGACGGCGTGTCTGCTGCTTGCCCGCGGTTGCTTCTTGAGAGGAAAAGGCGTTGGATGCAGGCTCCTGTTTAGCATTATCGCCACTCTCGTCGTCGAACTGTTCGGGACGACCAATGACCTCGATCACCTCCTCCACGTCGTTGATTTCCACCACATTGCGGTTTTGCAGCTTGTAAGTCAGCAGCTCCGCCATGCGTTCTTCGATGTCACGGAGAATTTCGCCGCGTTCCTCTTCAGGAAAACGTTTTTCCAGATCGGAGAGATATTGACTCAGACGATCACATGCATCGTCATCGATGTTGAAAACGATGCCGCCTAAATTGATTGTTACTGTCTTTTTCATATTTCAAGGACTTTTTTTATTTTCTTATATCCCCCACACTGCGCTTCGCTTGTGTGGGGTTAATTGCGCTTCGCGCGTCTTGCCCCTACGGGGCTGCTTAAGGAATTATATTTGGGTGATATCATTCTTTGTTCGTAATAGTTGGATGGCGTGGGCGAGTTCCTCCCAACCGTTTTCCAGTTCCGCGAGGAAGATCTGGCCCTTTTCGGTGAGCTCGTAGTATTTGCGAGGCGGACCGGAAAGCGACTCTTGCCATTGGTAGCTCAGGATGCCGTTGTTTTTCAGTCGCGACAAAAGCGGGTAAAGGGTGCCTTCGACCACGATCATCCGCGCCTCTTTCAGCTCATTGATAATGTCCGATACATACGCTGGCTTTTTGTTGATAATCAGCAAAATACAGTACTCAAGGTAACCCTTGCGCATCTGTGATTTGACATTTTCGACATTGATATCCATCTTTTTATCATTTCAAATTCGCGGCAAAAATACAAATTATTTTAATACCTTGCATTGCAAAGTACTATTTTCATTTTAATAAAACGGAATTTGTACATAATCGAAATTTGTGTACTTTTGCACACTGAAATATAAATATGGTATAAAAACGAAAATATGAAAAAGATTATACTTTTGTCCACTCTATTTTTGGCATTTATCCTATTGATTCCCAGCAATATATCAGCACAAAAAAGCAACAAAAGCGGGAAAATTCCTTTGTATAAGACCATTTATCCCTCTTCATTTTTCACGATAAATGCGGAATATATAGGCTGTCTCTTATACACATCT
>LXOW01347461.1_pt1 | contig 14630 bp, 13 predicted proteins | sample 1368591 | NCBI WGS metagenome assembly LXOW01 (sample SAMN04884650, study PRJNA319009) | bovine gut metagenome | isolation source: Cow rumen | host: Bos taurus | place: Italy: Legnaro (PD) | collected 2014-07-09 | reverse complement strand
CGGCTGCGCTCGTCGTGATTCTGTCGGTCTATAACGGTTTCGACGCCATCGTCCGCGAAAATCTGTCCGATCTGGATCCGCAGGTCCGCATCGAACCGCGCGAAGGAAAGTTTTTCGTGCCTTCGGATTCGCTGCTGCAGGTGCTGGCTGCGGATACGCGCGTCGCTTCGTTCGGTCCGGTGCTGGAGGAGAATGTCTTTTTGCGCTACGGCGATGCCCAGGCGCTTGTTTTTGCCAAGGGCGTCGATGCCTCTTTCGAGGAGCGTTCCGGGCTGCCCCGGCACTGTACGGCCGGTGAATTTGCGCTGGAGCGCGGGGAGACGCCGCTGGCTTCGGTGGGTGCCGTGCTGGCGTGGAATGTCGGCATCCGTCCGCATTTTCTTACGCCGCTCGAACTGTGGTTCCCCGATCCGGATGCGCAGATATCGCCGCGGAATCCTGCCGCGTCGATGCGTTCGGAGAAACTTGGGGTCTCGTCGCTGTTTTCTATCGGCGCCGATGTGGATGCGAAGTACGTGATTCTGCCTTTTGAGGTGATGGAGCGGCTGCTTGCGCGGACGTCGGAACCCGGACGGGTGAGTGCGCTGGAACTTTCTCTCGTGGACGGGAGCGACCGTGCCGTCCGCCGCTTTATCCGCGACTTCTCCGGTCTGCCGGGGCTGGTGCTCAAGGACCGCTATGCGCAGCACGAGTCGCTGTATCGGATGATGCGGCTCGAAAAGGCGGCCATTTACCTGATTCTGCTGTTCGTGGTGCTGATTATCGCGTTCAATATCTTCGGCGCGCTGTCGATGCTGATGCTGGAGAAACGCGACGATATCCGGATTTTTGCGGCGATGGGTGCAACCCCCGCGCTGATTCGTCGGATCTTCGTGCTGGAGGGATGGTTGATTTCACTGCTGGGTCTGTTGGCCGGACTGGTTCTGGGTACCGGTCTGGTGGCTTTGCAGCAGGCGACGGGCTTTGTGAAGATGCCCGGGAATTTCCTGGTTTCAGCTTACCCGGTAGTCCTTGCCCCGGGGGATCTTGTCTTCGTCGCTGTCGGGGTCGCCGTGGTAGGTTATGTCATCGCTCTCCTCCCGACGCTCGGTCGTGACCACGAGCAGGGTGCTCTCTGAATCAGCGGGTTTGAGTTGATAATCGCCCACTTCGGCGGGAACCAGCAGGATGCCGTCCTGGGGGACTTCCGTGATTTCTCCGTTGTCCGTGGTCAGGGTGAAGGCGCCTTTTAGGGCGTAGAGGAGCGAGTAGGCGTCGGTGATGGCCCCGCGGATCTGCAGGGGAGCGGTGAGATGCAGTTTGGAGATGCTGAACTGGGGGAGTTGCAGGAGGCTTCCGGAACCGGCCTGAGCGTTTCCCGGGACGTATTTTTTGTAATCGATGAAGTCGAGGGCTTCTTCCAGCAGGTCCGGGAGCGGGAAGTCGAGTTCCGATGACTGGCTGACCTCGATGAGTTCCAGTTCTCCCTCGGCGCCGTGAATCGTTCCGGCCGGGATGGCGAAATGGTCGCCGGGGTGGGGGATGACGCTGTTCAGCAGAGCTTCCGCTTTGGCGTTGTCCTGGAAGGCGGCCCAGAGCGTGGAGGCGTCGCAGTCCTCTTTGAGGCCGAGCAGCAGGCGGGCGCCTTTGCCGGCTTTTTTGACATACCACCATTTTTCTTTGCCGAGGGCGTCGAAGCGGGGCTGTGCGGTGTCGTCTCCGGGGTGGACCGTCAGGGGGAGCCCTTCGGTGGTCTGGATGCGGCGCAGTTGTACCGGGAACAGCAACCCGTACCAGCGGAAGACGTCTTCGCCCGTTACGCGGTCCATATAAAGTTCCATCAGTTCGTCCAGCGTGGTGCCGCCCAGCCAGCCTCCGCCGACGATGGTTTCCATATAGCCTTGCTCCGTCCCCAGGAGCCGCATCGGGTATAATTTTTTGTCTTCCATGAAGTTGAGTTTGTATTTTTCGCGTCCGGTTTGTGGCCGCCTTTGCAAATATACGGTTTTTCGGCCATTTTCCGCGTCGCGGCGTGCTTTATCACCGCTCTTCCCGCCCCGCAGCACGCCGCACCCTTGATTTTCGCCCTTTTTCCGCGTTCCCGCGTGCTACCAGCACGCCGCATCCTCGATTTTGGCCCTTTTTCCGTGTTCCCGCGTGCTACCAGCACGCCGCATCCTCAATTTTGGCCCTTTTTCCGCGTTCCCGCGTGCTACCAGCACGCCGCATCCTCGATTTTCGCCCTTTTTCCGCGTTCCCGCGTGCTACCAGCACGCCGCATCATCGATTTTCGCCCATTTTCTGCATTTCCGCGTGCTCCCGGGCGAAAATGGCCCGCGGGCAACAGTGGGGCGCGAGGAGGGCCTTCCCTGTGATATGCACCCCAGAGCCCCCCGCAGCGCCCCATCTGTAGCTGCCGGAGACCGTATATTCCGGCAGCGGTGCCCGTCATTACCAAGACAAGTTACCGAAACTCCTTCGCATTCAGCGCCTGGTTTATAGAGTATTCGCTTATCCGCAACGGTCTGCCAAGTTGTTTTGCCGTCAGTCCCAGTCGGCGATTCAGTTTCACCGCCAACAGATACTTCTCCCGATTATCCATACTCACAATCGTTTTCCCCGGATATAACTGTCTGGCCTCAGCGCTGACGATTTCATTGATTTCACCCTCGCTCAACTCAAAGTTTTCCTCCAACTGAGTCGATATATAAATATGTCGTTCATAGTCTTTGACCAACTGGCTGATGTAGGCCTTGGGAGATTCGAACAACGACAAAAGTTTATCATTCTTAATGAAATTTTGCGGGAGGATACCCAGGACAGGATGAATCTCCCAGTGATCGGGTAATTTTTCCAACGTATTCGTAATCCTCACGACAGAAATATGGCTCATTCTCCCGACGGCTTCTCCCTTGACAAAACTGAATAAACGATTGAAAATCATACAATCGCTCCCCCAAGGGTAACTTCCCGGAATGCAATATCCCTTTTCATACGGATTGCGGGCAAGATACAGGAAGTGGGAACGAAGAGATTCCTTACTCTCAATTGGAATCAACTTAAATCCATAATCATCGGGGAGCGGAGAACAATCGTCCTTTCTCAACAGGGCGGAACACCGTCTGATAAAAGAATCATACGCCTTTATCACTTCCGCGCCCGTCCCGGACAGAATGAGGTGTATATGATTCGGCATCAGCACATAAGCATAGACTGAGACATCGAACTTTATCGTGATCAGGGCAATGCTGGTCACCCCCGAGGCATAATGACGTTCGTTGTGAAATAACAGCCCATCCCTCCAACCATCCGAGCATAAATGATAATATCCCTTGGGAAGCAGTTTGTATTCCCGACGCAATTTCTGAATTCTATCCATACCGCAAATATGAGACAAATGTTGCCGTTGAAAATTTTATTCAACGGCTATTTTTACTATCTTTCGAAAAAATCCGTCAAACTGTCCCCATACTATGAAAGGAGTCAATATCTTTTTAGCGGAAGGCTTTGAGCCCATCGAGGCACTTGCCCCCTGTGACGTTCTGCGTCGGGGAGGGCTGGACGTCCGCCTCGTCGCCATCGACGAAGAACCGGTGGTTATGTCTGCGCACGGAATCGCCGTAGGTCCGGATACTTTCCTGTCGGAACTGCCGGACGCGAGCGGGCAGATAAGCGCCGCCGACGTGATGATTTTCCCCGGCGGAATGCCGGGCGCCCGCAATCTGGCGGAAAATCAGTGCCTGATGCGCCTGATGCGCGAACACTACGCCGCCGGCGGTACGCTTGCGGCGATTTGCGCTGCGCCGGGACTGGTCCTGTCGCAACTCGACGATGTGAATGGCGTGCGCTTCACCTGCTATGATGGCTTCGAAGCGCCGATGCAGGCCAAGGGCGCGCTATTTACCGCAGCGGGTACCCAGACCAGCGGCCGCATCATCACCGGCCGCGGACCGGGATACGCTACGGAATTCGGACTGGCGATTCTCGCCGCGATCAAGGGCGCCGACGTTGCCGCGCAGGTCCGCGCCGGAATGTTTCTTGACTGATGCCGGAAAACGTCCGGATTGACAAATTCCTCTGGGCCGTACGGATTTTCAAGACCCGTGCGGATGCGGCGCAGGCATGTGCTGGAGGAAAGGTGCAGCTGAACGGGTATAACACAAAGCCTTCCAAGGCAGTAAACCCTGGCGACACGCTTTCGGTACGAAAGGGAACAGCGCTATTCAGTTACAAGGTCCTGGGACTCACGGAACACCGTATCGGCGCATCGCTTGTTCCGCAATATCTTCTGGACTGCACCCCGGAAACGGAAAAGGAAAAACTCCGTGCGCCGATGATGGCGGCTGTTCCGCAGCGGGACAGAGGTGCCGGGCGGCCGACAAAAAAAGAGCGCCGGATGATGGGCGCCCTTCTTTCCTTTCTCGAGGAAGACTGATTACTTCTCGAAGAAACGCTTGTAAAGGCCCTGGAAGCCGGCGCCGTGGCGCGCTTCGTCCTTGGCCATTTCGTGGACGGTGTCGTGAATGGCGTCGAAGCCCAGCGCTTTAGCGCGCTTGGCGATGGCCAGCTTGCCCTCGCAGGCGCCGCATTCGGCTTCCATCCGCTTCTTGAGATTGGTCTTGGTGTCCCAGACAATCTCGCCGAGCAGTTCGGCGAACTTGGCGGCGTGCTCGGCCTCTTCCCAGGCGTAGCGCTTGAAGGCTTCAGCCACTTCCGGGTAGCCCTCGCGGTCGGCTTGGCGGCTCATCGCGAGGTACATGCCCACCTCGGAGCATTCGCCGTTGAAATGGTCGTGCAGGCCCTGCATGATTTCTTCGTCGTCCACGCGGCCGTCGCCCAGGCCGTGCTCGCAGGCCCAGTTGAGGCCCTCGTCCTTGATTTCAGCGAACTTCTCGCTCTTGGCGTGGCACTGGGGGCATTCTGCGGGGGGATTTTCTCCTTCATAAACATAACCGCAGACCAGACATCTGAATTTCTTTTTCATAAATCGTGTTGTGTTATAATTTCGTTACCTACAAAGATATACAAATTTTTTGGCCGTGCAACCCTATCGCGCGGAATTATTTGTCAATCCGGCAACTGATATCGAACTCCCTACCTATAACTGTAAGCCTGGGCACCGCTGTCGGAATATACGGTTCTCCGGCAGCTACAGATGGGGCGCTGCGGGGGGCTCTGGGTGATATGCACCCCAAAAGTTAGACAAAAAACTTTTGGAGAATGCATACAAAACATGGCTTTAATGAGAAACTCCGGTATATTCGAATGCTGGAGGAAGGTTACACCATTGATTACATCAAAAAGCAGTTTGGGATCAATGATACCCAACTGAAAGTTATGTGGGTAAAGTATCAGAAAGATGGGCTCTCTGCTTTGGAAGACCGCCCCACAAATAAACAAACGCCCTCATTGATGAAAATTGCCGCGGTTGAAGACTTTGTGAAAAAAGGGTTATCTTTGGCAGAGGTATGTATAAAGTATGACGTTGATAAGAGCTCGATTCAAAGATGGAAGAGCAAATATATACATGAAGGGGTTGATGCTTTTATCCGTACACAAGAGGTAACAGATATGGGAAGGCCCAAGAAAAAGAGACCAGAGGAAATGACGGAACTGGAGCGGCTCAGATATGAAAATGAGCGCCTCAGGGCCGAGAATGCTCTGTTAAAAAAAGTGAGGGCCTTAGTCGAGGAAAGAGAAGCCCGTCTGCGCGAGATAGGGCAAAAGCCATCGAAGAACTAAGGCCTGAGCACAACCTGGATCTCCTTCTGGAGTTCGGGAAGATGGCACGTTCAACATTCTATTATAACACAAAGAGACTGGGACAGCCTGACGGTTACGATGCCGTCAGAGACCGTATCCAAGTAATATATGACAAGCACCATGGCCGTTATGGATACCGGCGTATAACTGCGCAACTGCGCAATGACGGTCTTGATATCAATCACAAGACCGTTCAAAAGTTAATGCAACAGCTGTCGCTAAAGGCAAAGCGTAAAAAGCTGCATTATCACTCATACAAAGGAGAACTGGGCAAGATTGCCCCCAACGTATTGAATCGGGACTTCAAAACAACAGCGCCAAATCAGAAGTGGACCACCGATGTTACCCAGATAAGAATAAAGGACAAGAAACTATATCTATCTCCCATCTTGGACATGTTCAACGGAGAAATAATCACTTCTGTAATATCCAGTAGTCCGAACCTTCAAATGGTCATGACCATGCTGGACCGCGCATTCAAAAAGAGAGACATACAAGGGAACCTTATACTTCATTCAGATCAAGGTTGGCAATATCAGCATACGAGATATCAAATAGCATTGAAGAACAGGCATATTACGCAGAGTATGTCGCGGAAGGGAAATTGCCTAGACAATGCAATGATGGAAAACTTCTTTGGAATAATGAAGAACGAATTGCTATATTTGCAAGAGTGGGAGTCCGTTGAGCAGTTCAGAAAAGAACTACGGAAGTATATCCACTACTATAACAACGATAGAATCAAACTCCGGTTGAACGGAATGAGTCCGGTACAATATCGTACTCAAAACATATAAATTAAATAAACCGTCCAACTTTTTGGGGTCATCTCAGGGGAAGGCCCTCCTCGCGCCCCACTGTTGCCCGCGGGCCATTTTCGCCCGGGAGCACGCGGAAATGCAGAAAATGGGCGAAAATCGATGATGCGGCGTGCTGGTAGCACGCGGGAACACTGAAAATGGGCGAAAATCGAGGTTGCGGCGTGCTGGTAGCACGCGGGAACGCGGAAAAAGGGCGAAAATCGAGGATGCGGCGTGCTGGTGGCACGTGGGAACGCCGGCGATGAAGGCACGCGGCCCCGTCAATTAATAGACAAACGGGATGACGCGTTTGCGGGGGGCGACGGCTTCCCGGCCGAATTCGTCACAGTAGTGTTTGTAGATGGCGTTCGCTCGGGGAACGAGGTTGGCGGCCGTCCAGATCGGAAAAATCCACGCGGCGGGAGAGGCGGCGGCGAGAGCAAAGCCTACCCATTCGATGATTTCGCCGAAATAGTTGGCGCTGGTGACATAACGGTACAGCCCGCTGGCCGGCAGATAGTGCCGGGTGTCGCCGGGCTGACGGAGATGCCGTATCACGCTGTCGGAGTGGAGGTTGATGGCAAACCCCGTCAGGAAAAGGGCGATTCCGGCGATGGCGTTCCACCGCAAGAGGTAGGCGGCGCCGTCGGCGAAGCCGGGATTCGGATACCAGAACAGGGCTCCACCTTGCAGGATGCCGTTGACCGTATTGAAGCACGCTCCCATCAGCATGATGGCGACGGGCATCCGGCCGCTCCCGCGCAGGAGCATCGGGAAAATGAAACTGCGCTGGAAATAGTGGGTTTCAAAAAGAAGGAGCAGGGCAAAGGCCGGAAGTTGGAAGGAAAAGCCGGCGCGGCCCCAGATGAACAGCATCACGAAAAAGACCGGGGCTTCCATCAGGATCCAGGCCAGGCGGTTGCTGATGCTCCAGCCCCATTTCCGGGTGCGGAACTGGCCGTAACCGGCATTCACGAAATAAAGACTGACGAATACGACGAGCGCCAAAACGGCCATCGCGCTGATCAGCATCTGGAAACCCTGTTGAGAAATCATCGTAAAAAAGGCCTTCTAATAGGTCAAATCAAGGAACTTTGCACGGGCAAGCAGGCAGTCGCCCAGACCGGCGGCAGTGCGGCCGAGCCGGGAGAGAAGGAAGCGCGTGTCGCTCGTCACTTTATGCATGGACATCTTGTTCACGGCGGTTTTGATAGGGAGCATCAGGTAGTCTTTGCCCACGATCAGCCGCCCGCCGACGACCACGAGCCCGGGATTGAAGATGTTGAGGATGCCGGCGATGCCGCGTCCCAGCGTTTCGCCCACTTCCTCGATGCCCTCGATGGCGATCATATCTTCCTCCTGAATGGCTTTCAGGATATCTTCAAGGTCGATTTCACCCCGCTGGGAATAGATGGAGGAGAGGACGGAGGAACGACCTTCGGAGAGTTTTTCTTCGATGATCCTGCGCAGGGCGGATCCGGATGCAGCGGTCTCCAGGCAACCCACCTTGCCGCAGCGGCACATGATGTCGTTGTCCAGCAGAGGGAAATGGCCGATCTCTCCGGAAAAACCGGACTTGCCGTAGTAGAGTTTTCCGTCCAAGATCATCCCCATCCCGAGTCCCCAGCTCAGGTTGATGAAAATCATGTTCGGGTCCGCATCTTTCCCGAGGGACATGTATTCTCCATAGGTCATCGCCCGGGAGTCGTTTTCGATGCTGACGGGGACGCTCAATTCCTTGCGGAAGAGTTCCAGCATAGGAATTTCTTCGCTGACGGAGTAGGTGAGGCTGTAGCCCTTTTCCGGGTTCACGCGGCCGGAAAGGCTGATGCCCGCGGAGAAGATCTTGATCCAGGGGATGCCGGCGCCCACCACTTCGTCGATGACCCGGCGGCACATCCTCCGGAAGGAGTCCGCGCCTGCCTCCAGTACGAATTCGATGTCCTGGATATAGCGGATGAGGGTGCCCTTGAAATCGGTGACGGCGATGTGGAAGTGATGCCGTCCTACGTCGATGCCCAGGAAGTAGCCGGCATCGGGGTTCAGTCCGTAGGTGTTCGGCCGACGACCGCCGGAGGTGCCGATCTTGCCTTCGTCGCGCAGAATGCCGTCGGCGAGGAATTCTTCGACGATCTTCGTCACGGTCGGGACGCTGATGCCCAGCTCCCGGCTGAAATCCGCAATGCAGTAACTTCCGTGCCCGATGCAGAGGCGCAGGAGTTCTTTCTTGGTCTTGGCGTTGCGGTCAGAGGGCTTGACGCCCGGGAATTGTGCCATCTTTTCCTGGAGGTATTTTTAGCAAAAGTACTAAAAATTTCGTACATTTGTGGATAATTAATGAAATTTTTTAAAAATTAGGGACGATGAAGTCCAAGTTTACGCTGAGTCTCCTGTCCATTGCGGCGGTCCTGCTGATTGCCTCTATCATTTCCGTAATGGAGTATGGCAGAATGAGTTCCTATGTTTCGGACCTCGTTGCGGAGGACATCAGCAGCATCAATACGGCAAGAAAACTGGCATCGCTGACGAATGCCTATAACCTGGATATCCTCGCGGTGGTGGGGGACGAACATTCCGTGGCCCTGCCGGACTTCAACGAAGAGGCGTTCATGGCCTGTTCGGACACGCTCCGCGCGTCGCAACTCTCGAAACCGGTCGCATCGCTGACGGATTCGCTGCTTTATGCCTATTCGGCGTATATGCTCACCTCGATGGAACTGCAGAACGTGCTGCTGTCGGATTTCATCGACACGCGTGCCTGGTATTTCGAGCGCCTGCAACCCCGCTACAACCGCCTGAACGCCCGTATCGAAGCACTGACTGCGGCGATATACAAGGACCTTCAGGCGCATTCCGCGATTTTCGAGAGCGGCTTTTACCGCAGCATCATCCCTGGTGTCGTCGCCGTGGGCGTGGGCATCGTCCTCGTGCTGCTGCTGCTTTTCTTCGTGATGTCGTATTATGTGCGGCCGCTGTACAAGATGCTTGCGTCGATGGAAGCGTACCGTTCGCACGACAAGAAGTACACGGCCACCTTCGAGGGCGACGACCAGCTCCGGCAACTCAACGACGGCATCCGCGCCCTGGCGGATGAGAACCAGGAACTGCGCAAGCGCATCCGCGCCTTGAAGAAGAACAACGGAGAATGAACCTGAAGACCGTCAGCAAATATGTGGGGTACGCGCTGCTCGTGAGCGCCCTCTTCATGCTGTTTTCGGTGGGCGTGTCGCTGCTGGAAGGCAGGGACAGCGCCTATGCTCCGCTGCTGGTGAGTTTCCTGATTACCGGCATTACGGGCATCTTCCCCTTTATCTTTGTCCGCAAGACCAAAGAAATCACCTTGAAGGAGGGTTATCTCATCATCACCCTTTCCTGGTTGCTTTCCTTTGTGTTCGGGATGCTGCCGTATGCGCTGTGGGGCGGACCTTTCAGCCTGGCTAACGCCTGGTTCGAGAGCGTGTCGGGCTTCACCACCACCGGCGCCACCATCCTCGATGACGTGGAGGCGCTGCCCCGGAGTCTCGTGTTCTGGCGCGCATCGACGCATTTTATCGGCGGTCTGGGGGTCGTGGTGTTCCTGCTGCTCGTCATTCCCGGCACCAGCCCGGTGAAGATGCGGCTGACCAATATGGAGGTCTCGAGCCTTTCCAAGAGCGAGTATGCCGTGCGCACGAATCGCAGCGTGTACGTGTTTGCCGCGGTGTACCTGGCCCTGGCCGTGATCTCGCTGCTTTCGTACTGGGCGGCCGGAATGCCGTTCTTCGATGCGGTCTGCCACGCGTTCAGCGTCTGCGCCGCGGGAGGATTCAGCAGCCGGACGCTTTCCATCGCTTCGTTCGGGTCGCCGCTCATCGAGGGGCTGACCGTCCTGTTCATGCTGCTGGCTTCCCTGCACTTCGGGCTCTTGTTCCTGACGGTGGTGAACCGCTCGCTGCGACCGCTGAACAACCCTGTATTGAAGTTTTACCTGGCGACGGTCGCTACGGTGGTGGTGCTGATGGGCATCACGCTTAAGACCGGAGGCGCCGTGCAGGACTGGGGGACCGCGTTCCGTTATGCGGGTTTCCAGACCGTGAGCATCGCGTCCACGACAGGCTTTTCCATCGTCGATTATTCCGAATGGCCGCGTCTCGCCAATGCGATCATCGTGGCGCTCTCACTGATGTGCGGTTGCGCAGGGTCACCTTCCGGTGGCTTGAAAGCGGACCGTATCTTGTTGGTACTCAAAAGCGTAAACCGGCAACTCGGGCGCGTGCTGCATCCCTCTTCGGTCAACGAGGTGAAACTGGGCCGCCGGACACTGCGCGATGAGGACATCTATCCGCACTTGCTGTATATCCTGCTGTATGCGTCGCTGCTGGCGCTTTCCATCTTGTTGAGCAATGCCATCGGCGTGAACCCGCACTGCTCTTTCTCCGCTTCGGTCGCGTCGCTGAGCAATGTCGGTCCGGCGATTCAGGAACTCGGCGGTTTCTATAGTTTCAATGCGCTGCCCGCTGCCGCAAAGTTCCTCTATTCGATGGATATGTTCCTCGGCCGTATCGAAATCTACCCTGTCATCGCCGTGCTGGCGATGCTCTTCGACGGCAGGAGGCGTACGGCCCGATGACGCGCGCCGACCATCTGTTTTCGGCTTTTTGCCGACGGCTCAACTTCGAACCGACCGCCTGCCAGCAGAAATTGCTGCGTGAAACGGCGGATTTCCTTACTTGCGACGATGCGGACATCCTCGTCGTCAACGGTTATGCCGGGACGGGCAAGACCACGGCGATGGCGGCGGTCATCGGCGCTGTTCGGGCGCTCGGGACCCCCTGCGTGCTGCTGGCGCCGACCGGGCGTGCCGCGAAGGTCTTTTCCGGTATCGCCGGGCTTCCCGCCTGGACCATCCACAAGCATATTTACCGCCAGAAAGGGGTGGGGGATGACGGATTCGGCCGTTTTTCGCTTGCCCCCAACGAGGCGCACGATACCCTTTTCATCGTCGATGAAGTCTCGCTGATCGGGCTGGACGACGGCCAGAAGGTGATGCAGTTCGGTTCGGGCAACCTGCTGGAAGACCTGGTGCAGTTCGTACGCAGCCGCCCCGGCTGCCGCCTGATTCTGGTGGGGGATGCCGCGCAGTTGCCTCCGGTAGGCCTGGACGCCAGTCCTGCGCTGGATACGGAATATATGGCGTTTTTCGGTGGAGTGCGGCGGACGGAACTCGTGACCGTCGTGCGGCAGGCGCTCGGTTCGGGCATCCTGGTGAATGCGACGGCCCTGCGCGAACGCATCGTCGCCGGCGGTCCCTGCGACATCCGGCTGTCCCTTGCAGGCTTCGAGGATGTCGAACGCATCGACGGAAGCGAACTGATCGATAAATTGTCGGACGCTTACGGTCGCTATGGCGAGGACGGTACCGTCGTGCTATGCCGCTCGAACAAGCGCGCCATCCGCTACAACAAGGGGATACGCGCGATGGTGCAGTTCAAGGAGGAACGCCTGGTGGGCGGGGAGCGGCTGATGATCGTCAAGAACTGCTACCAGTTCGTCGAAGGCGTAAAGGGGATGGATTACATCGCGAACGGCGATATCGCCCGGCTCGGCCGCATTACGCGCCACCATTCGCGCTATGGCTTCGAGTTCGCGGAAGCACAACTCTTTTTCCCCGATTACGACGATGCCGCCGTCAAGGCCTACGTCTGCCTGGATACGCTGGAAAGCGAATCGCCGTCCCTGACCTACGAGCAGCAGAATGCGCTGTATCTGGCGGTGAGTGAGGATTATGCGCATATCCGCGGCAAGCAGAAACGCTGGATGGCGGTGCGCGAGGACCCCTTCTACAATGCGCTGCAACTCAAGTACGCCGAGGCCATCACCTGTCACAAAAGCCAGGGCGGCCAGTGGGACTGTGTATTCATCGACTGTCCCTTCTGGCAGGACGAGCAGAGCGTGGAGGACCTGAAATGGCTCTACACGGCCCTGACGCGGGCGGTGAAAAAAGTATATCTTGTCAACTTCCCTGACCGGTTTTTTGTATGAATGCCCTGTTGATTACCCTGCTGTCCGCCGTGGCGGCCCTGGAAATGAATGTCACGCCGTCTCCCGATTCGACGATGGAGGCGTTTACCCGGGACGGAAACCTTTGGGTGCGTTCGATCGGCAGCGGCGCCGAGCGTCGGCTGACCTCCGACGGGGGAGGGCTCATCAGCAACGGCTATGCCTCCTGGGTGTATTACGAGGAGATTCTGGGACGGTCGTCCCGCTATAAGGCCTTCTGGTGGAGTCTGGATTCCAAGCGGCTGGGCTTTTACCGTTTCGACGATGCGCCGGTAGGGGAGTTTCCCATCTGGTCGCCTTTCGGTGCCTATGGCGCATTGAAGATGACGCGCTATCCCAAGGCGGGAACGCCGAACCCGACCGTCTGGGTGGGCGTCGCGGAGGCGGACGGCAGTGCCTTGCGCTGGTGTCCTTTCCCGGAGACGGAATACTTCGGCATTCCGTTCTGGAGTCCGGACGGGAAGGGCTTCTATATCAGTACGATGGGGCGGGACCAAAACCTTCTGGAACTCTGGAGGGCGGATGTCGGCGACGGCTCCCTGACGCCGGTCTATGCCGAGTCCGCCGATACCTGGCTGGACTGGATTTCGGGCATCCTGCCTGCGGAAAAGGGATTTTATATGGTCCGCCGCTTCGAGACGGACTGGGAACAGATTTATTTCCTGCCCTGGACGGGAGGCGTGCCGACGCGGCTTTCCGACGGCCCCAACTGGGGGGTGCAGTTGCTCAAGGCGGATGAAAGACGCGGCGATGTCTGGTTCATCGCCAAGCGCTCGTCCCCTCTGCATCCCGCGCTCTACCGTCTGGACCGGAGCGGGCGGGTGACGGAACTGACGGACCCTTCGTTCTGGGCCACCGATGTCAAGTTCTCTCCGGACGGAAAGCGCTTTACGGCGAGGCTTTCCACCGCGGCGATGCCCTGGCGTACGGTGGAGGCGGATGCGTACAGCGGCAAGAATCAGAAAGTCATCGCGGTGCCGGAAACTGTCCCGGAGGACCGTCCGATGCCCGTTCCGGTCTCTATCCGGAACGACGGCTTTGACCTGTATGCCTTGATTTCCTACCCGCGCGGCTTCGACCCTGCCTGCCGCTATCCCGTGGTGATGCAGGTGTACGGCGGTCCCGGGACGCCCTATGTGCGCGATTACTGGGCTTCGCGGGACGCTACCAACCGCTGGTGCTACGAGAACGGCGTCATCTATATGGTGGCGGACCCGCGCTCGTCGGGCGAGAACGGCAAACGGGGAATGGACGAGGCGTTCCGCCGGATGACCGTCCCCGAACTGGGGGATTACCTGGCCTGGGCACAGTGGCTGAAAAGTTTGCCCTGCTGCTCCGGGAAAATCGGCGTGACGGGTTTCTCTTTTGGCGGAACCAGCACGGCGATGCTGGTGCTGCGCTATCCGGAGGCCTTCTGCTGCGGCATTGCGGGCGGCGGCGTCTATGACTGGACGCTCTACGACAGCCACTATACCGAACGCTTTATGCAGACTCCCGCGCAGAACCCCGAAGGCTACCGCGAGGCCTCCGTGCTTTCCTATATCGCGGATTTGAACCCCGAGGCCGTGGGCCGTTTGAAACTGACGCACGGGACCGGGGACGACAATGTCCACCTGCAGAACACCTTGTTGCTGGCGGACGCCCTGCAGCGGGCCGGCATCGCCTTCGAGATGATGCTTTATCCGGATGCGCTGCACGGTTATCGCGGTGAGCAGAAGGCGCACAGCGACGCGGCGGATGCCGAATTCTGGAGACAAAACCTCTTATAATATATGGAAAAGTACATCATTGCATTGGACCAGGGGACGAGTTCGTCCCGGGCCATCGTTTTCGACAGGGAGGGGAGCGTCCGCAGCGTGGCGCAGATGGAATTTACGCAGCATTTCCCGGAACCCGGCCGCGTGGAGCACGATCCGATGGAAATCTGGTCGTCGCAGGCGGCGGTGATGACGGAGGCGGTCTCGAAAATGGGCATTTCGTTCGCCCAGGTGGAGGCCATCGGCATCACGAACCAGCGGGAGACCACCGTGGTCTGGGATGCCGAAACGG
>LXOW01135276.1_pt1 | contig 14634 bp, 11 predicted proteins | sample 1368591 | NCBI WGS metagenome assembly LXOW01 (sample SAMN04884650, study PRJNA319009) | bovine gut metagenome | isolation source: Cow rumen | host: Bos taurus | place: Italy: Legnaro (PD) | collected 2014-07-09 | reverse complement strand
AGGCTCTTCGGCAAACAAGGTTTTGGGAGCTTGCGGCTGCGGAGCGGACGCTGGTTTAGGTTCGGGCTTTGGCTCAGGAGCCGCTTCAGGTTCAATCTTAGGCTCGGGCTCAGGAACAGGAACCACTTCAGGTTCGGGTTCGGGCATCGGTTCCGGTTCAGGCTCTATAACTCGTTCCGGTTCAGGGATTGGTTCAACCACTGGCTCCGGAGTCGGTTCAAGCTCGGCAAACAATTCAGGTTCAGTATGAGCAGCCTTGGTTTCCTGAGGCACCTTATGGATGAACTCCAGAATATCGCTGTCCATCTCCTCTTCTTCAACATCTTCAGCCCCCTCCTCTTCTGATTCCTCAGCGGGAGTTTGAATTGGAATTTCTTCTCTGTTTTCTGAATTCTTTGACGGAATTTCCGAAATTTTCTCCTCTTCCACCGGTTTTTCCTCCTCTTTTTCCGTTTCCTCCTCAATCACCTCGGGTGCTTGAGGCTCTTCTATTGTTTCCACTTGATTTTCCTCCACTTTTTCCGTTTCCTCCACAATCACCTCGGGTGCTTGAGGCTCTTCTATTGTTTCCACTTGATTTTCAACACCTTGATATTCTTCTGTAAGCGGCATACGCATCACCGCCAAATAAGCTTCGCGCAGATTCTGAAGCAGAATATCCTTGTCAATTTGTGAAAAATCGGAACTTTTGTCCTTTATAAGCAAAAGATTTTCAATTATTTGTTCCAGAGTTTCGTTGATGTGCTGCATTTTTTTACTTCTTTAAGCCGAAAATATCCCGATAAATTTACTAATTTTGCCTTTTGAAAAAGTGTGTAAAAATACAAAAATAATCAATACCTAACACGACAAAAAAATGTTTTTAGAGAATAAAGCGAGCAGAAGCAAAAACAAAGGCTGGATTGAGGTGGTTTGCGGCTCCATGTTTTCGGGCAAGACGGAGGAACTGCTGCGACGGATTCGCAGGGCGACTTTTGCCCAGCAGAAAGTGGAGCTTTTCAAGCCAGCCATCGACGTCCGGTATGATGAAAACGACGTGGTATCGCATGATGAGACCTCCATGGTGTCCACACCGGTACACAACTCCTCGGAGATACTGCTGTATGTGAACATGGAGACCGTTGAAGTGGTGGGTATTGACGAGGTGCAGTTTTTCGATGAGGGCATAGTGGACGTGTGCAACCAGCTAGCCTCCTGTGGCATACGTGTCATTGTAGCGGGTTTGGACATGGACTATCTGGGCAAACCCTTCGGACCGATGCCCCGACTGATGGCAGTGGCCGAATATGTGACGAAAGTCCACGCCATCTGCACCCGCTGTGGCGACCTGGCGCAATACTCACACCGCATTGTGCATGGTGACAAGCAGGTGATGCTGGGCGAGAAAGAGAGCTACGAACCCCTCTGCCGCCACTGCTTCGATGAGGTGACAAAATCACAAAGTGAAAAGAGTTAAACGATAGTGGCACATTAGCACATTGATAGTTAGCATATTAAAATTATTTGTCAATTCAATTAGCACATTGGCACATTAACTCATTAGCACATTAATTTATTTTGTATCTTTGCAGGTTCAAATAAAAAACAAATGGCACTACAAGACAATCATATTAATTTGTTCATTCCCTGTGAAATGGATATGTTCAGCCCCTCGGTGGCTGGCAGTGTGGTTCACCTGCTTGAGAAGTTAGGTCTTGAAGTGCACTATAACGCTGAGCAGACCTGCTGCGGCCGTAACTTTTTCTTCTCGGGAGAGATGGAAACCGCCAAAGAGTTGGGGACCAAAATGATGTCGGAATACGAAGGCACCAAACACCCCCTGGTGATACCCTCCGCTGCCTGTGCGGGCTTTATACGCAAATACTACGGCCAGCTGCTTACCAATGTCAGCGTGGTAAACGACCTGAAAAACTTTGTGACCAACACCTTCGAGTTGTGTGACTTCCTGGTCAACATCATGGGCATCAACAAACTCGGGAATCATTTCCCGCAAAGAGTGTTCTACTTCAAATCGTGTGCGGCACGCAACCTATACGAACTGCAAAACGAGGCGGAGATACTGCTGAGAAACACAAAAGGACTTGACCTGCTGACCGACCCCGAGATGACCGATTGCTGCTCGGCCAACGGACGCTTCTCGTTCACCAACCCCGAGACCTCCGACCGCATGATAGAGAAAATCGTCACTAAGATATATTCCATGGGAGCCCAATATGTGACCTCAACAGACATCAACTGCCTGCAGCATTTTGACGCTTTCATACAATCAAAAGGCATGGGACTTGAGGTTATCCATATTGCCGATATACTCAATGCCGAAGAATAAAAAACCTATACTACCATGTTACAGATTCAATTAATTCGCGAAAACCCCCAGTTCGTAATCGACAGATTGAAAGTAAAACATTTTGATGCCGAAAAAATCATTGCTGAAATCTCACAGCTGGACATCGACATCAGACAGAATAAAAAAACACTTGATGACAACCTGATGGAGCAGAGGAAACTGTCTGCCGACATCGGAAAACTGTTCAAAGAAGGCAAAGCAGAGGAAGCCAACGGCATGAAAAAACACATTGCCGAACTGAAAGAGGTGGAGAAACAGCTACAAGCCAAAGTGGCCGAAGCCGCTGACGAAATACAAAACAGGCTGTTTCTGATGCCCAACCTGCCCCATAGCTCGGTTCCCGAAGGCAAAACAGCCGAGGACAACGAGATTGTCTATACCGAAGGCGACGCCTCGAACTTCAATTACGATGCCCTGCCCCACTGGGAACTGGTGAAAAAATACGACATCATCGACTTTGACCTGGGCTGCAAGATTACCGGTGCGGGATTCCCTGTGTACAAAGGCAAAGGTGCCCGCATCCAAAGAGCCTTGATCAACTTCTTCCTGGAAGAAGCCATCAACCACGGCTTCACCGAGATACAACCCCCTTATATGGTGAATGAAGCATCAGCATACGGCACTGGACAGCTGCCCGACAAAGAAGGCCAGATGTACCACTGCGAAGTGGACGACTTCTACCTCATCCCCACCGCTGAGGTGCCCATCACCAACATCTATCGCGACACCATCCTGAAGGAGAGCGACTTCCCCATCAAAAACTGCGGCTACTCGGCCTGCTTCCGTCGTGAGGCCGGCTCGTATGGCAAGGATGTGCGCGGACTGAACCGCCTGCACCAGTTCGACAAAGTGGAAATTGTGGTAATTGAACACCCCGACCGCTCATACGAGACTTTGGAAAAGATGAAAACCTACGCCATGTCACTGCTCACCAAGCTCGGTCTGCCTTTCAGAGTGCTGCGCCTGTGTGGTGGTGATATCAGTTTCACCTCTGCACTGACCTTCGACCTGGAAGTCTATTCCAAGGCCCAGCAACGCTGGCTGGAGGTGAGTTCGGTGTCTAACTTCGAAAGCTTCCAAGCCAACCGTCTGAAACTGAGATTCAAAGACGAAGCCACAGGCAAAATGAGACTGGCCCATACCCTGAACGGCAGTGCTCTGGCCCTGCCGCGTGTACTGGCCGCCCTGCTCGAAAACAACCAAACCGACAAAGGTATCATCGTTCCTGAAGTCCTCAGAAAATACACGGGCTTCGATATGATAGACTAATTTCCTCATGCGACGATTCCTGTTAACCTGCCTGCTTCTCATTGTCTCGTCACTGGTGTTTGCCCAGCAAACCCCTGACGAGCAGTTGGCTATACAATACTATAAAGACGCTGAATATGAAAAAGCCGCTGAGCTTTTCGACAAAATCAACCTGACCAAGAAAAACTCATACATCTATTACTACCACTTCCAGACGCTTTATGAGCTGCACGACATGGACAAGCTGGAGAAACTGGTCAAGAAACAAATCAAACTGTTTCCCGAGCAACAACGGTATAAAGTTGACCTGGGTTTTGTGTACGAGATTTCGAACCAGCCGGGTAAAGCTGAAAAAGAGTACCAGTCCACCTTGAAAGACCTTGCCGCCAAAGACTACAGCATCAAAGACCTATACAGCGCCTTCCTCTCCAAGGGGAAGCGGGAATATGCCCTCAACGCGCTTATGAAAGGCCGTGCCTTGATGAACGACAACAAGCTGTACACCAAGGAAATCACCGGCATCTACAGCCAGCTGGGGCAAACCGACAAACTGTTTGAAGAGGCTTTGGCTTTGGTTCAGGACAACGACGCCAAGTATCTGCCACAAGCCGAGGAAATTATACAAAACGCCCTCGCAGATGACGAGAACCAGCAAAAATACCTCAACATCAAAACGCTGCTCCAGAAAAACATGCAGAAATATCCGGAAAACGACTGCTATACCTTGTTGCTCACCTGGGTATATCAGGTCAACAAAGACTTTCCGGAAGCATTGGTACTGGCCAAAGCACTGGATAAGAAAAACCAAGAGGACGGCTCGCGTCTGGTGCAACTGGCCGTGAGCGCCGAGCAAAACAGGAACTACGATGTGGCCATTGAGGCACTGGACTATGTGGTAGCCAAGGGTAAGGACTCTCCACAATACGACAATGCCGTCAACAAACTACTGAATATCAAGTACCAGAAAATAGCCAACTCCTATCCAGTGAATATGCAGGAAGTGGCCAGTCTGGAAAAAGAATACCAGAAATTTGTGACGGAAAAAGGATTGGCCTCCTGCTCAAGCGAGCTGATACTGAAATACTCCTCCCTGCTGGCTTTCTATCAGAACAACAGCGAAGAAGCCACAAAACTCTTGGAAGAAGCCATAAAAAACTCCAGCCGTGACCAACAACAGATGAACGAATACAAGGTTCAGCTGGCCGACATCCTGTTATATACCAACAACATCTGGGACGCCACCCTGCTATACTCGCAGGTGGATAAAGACATGCCCAACGATGAGATTGGCCAAATGGCCAAATTCAAAAACGCCAAACTGTCGTTTTACATCGGTGAGTTTGCCTGGGCCAAGAGCCAGCTGGACGTGTTGCGTGCCTCCACCTCCAAGCTGATTGCCAACGACGCCATGTATTTCTCGCTGCTGATTTCCGACAACGAGGAGGAAAACGAGGATGAGGATGGCGGAGAGGAGGAAGACACCCTGCTCTTTAGCGGTGCCGTCACCAATATTCCCCTACAATACTACGCCAAAGCCGATTTCCTGATGTTCCAGAACAAAGTGGAGGAAGCCTACAACACATTCGACTCGGTCATCACTCTGTCGCCCTTCGGCACACTGGTGGACGACGCCCTTTACCAGAAAGCCCTTATCCTGATTCGTAAGAAAGACTATATATCAGCAGAGCAGTTGCTGCGCAAAATCGAGGAATCCCATTACACGGAACTACTGGCCGACGACGCCCTGTTCAAGCTGGGAGAGCTGTATGAATACTACATCCACGACCCCAACAAAGCCATGGACTGCTACCGCAAGCTGCTGCGCGACTTCCCCTCCAGTTTATATGTCAACGACGCCCGCAACCGCTTCAGGACCTTGCGGGGAGACCTCTAAGCCTTTGTCATGCCTCTTGTCAAGCCCAAAAAGAACCTAGGACAGCACTTTCTTCAAAACGAGGACATTGCCCGACGCATTGCCGAAAGCATCGCTACAGAGCCGCAAAACGTGCTGGAAATCGGTCCTGGCATGGGAGTGTTGACCAAATACCTCTTAACACACCACTACCCCGATTTCAAGGTGGTGGAAATTGACCGCGAATCTGTCGATTATCTGGAACGTCACTATCCCGACTTACGAGGCAATATCCTGTCGCAGGACTTCCTGCGCCTGAAGTTGGACGAACTGTACAGCGCCTCGCTTACCATTATCGGCAATTTCCCCTATAACATCTCTTCTCAGATACTCTTCAAGGTGCTGGACCACAAGAATCTAGTCAATGAAGTGGTGGGCATGTTTCAGAAAGAAGTGGCCGAGCGTGTAGCGGCCTCTCCAGGTCACAAGCAATATGGCATTATCAGTGTCCTGTTGCAAGCGTTTTACGACATTGAATACCTGTTCACCGTAGATGAGCACCAATTCTTTCCACCCCCTAAAGTGAAATCTGCCGTTATCCGATTAATCAGGAATCCAGAGAAGCAGCTTCACTGCTCTGAGGCACTGTTCAAGCAAGTGGTGAAAGCCGCCTTCAACCAGCGTCGGAAAACCCTGCGCAACTCGCTCCACCAGTTTGTGTTTACCGAAGAGTACCGGCAGAGCCCCATCTTCGCCAAACGCCCCGAACAGCTGAGTGTACAGGAATTTGAAGCCCTCTGCGCCAATATCATCCCATAAGTGCCAAACACAGGAATTACTTCCCATAGGATATCATTCCTTTAAAATAATAAGAGACGGTGCATGCACCGTCTCTAGTGTTGTATAACCTTATGTAGAATAGTCTCTTGAGATTATTTCACGATGAACTTCTGGATGGTTCTGCCTGTAGGCGTATTCATGTGCAGGAAATAAATACCGCTTGCCAAGTTGGAAACAGGAACTTTATAAATCTGCGAACCGCCATTGTGGCTGATAGTATTGCTGTAGAGAATCTTGCCGCTTACATCCACAATATTCATATTAATATTCNNGATATACATTGATATCTGAAAGACCACTACCCTGATTGATACCCAAAACTGTCCAATATTCCAATTCAAAACCATCGCCTTCCTGCCAATGATCGGTGACGAATCTGATTTTCATCTTGGTGGCGTCGATGCTGTAGCCGCCAACAGCGGGATAATTGAAAACATCAAACTTCTGCAAAAGTTCGGGAGTAGTCTCAATGCTGGTGATTTCGATGAAATCGCCCGCTTTCAAATCAAATTTCGAGAAGTCGATATAATAACCCACCGCATTGTTAGGCTTCACAGTCCATGAGCAAATGGTATTTGCAGCGTATGGAACATCCTCACTTGTAATAGCGTTGATGGAAGCGTCTGCGTTAGGATCGGAATCTTCAATCACAGGCTGTGCCTCATCAGTTAAAATATAATGGTAATTAGTCAGTGTCTGGCTAGGAGCGCAAGTTGAGATTCCGCTCTGGTCGTAAGCGGCCTCATATTCCAAAACAAAACCATAATCCTCGATAGTGTCATTAGAGGTGAATGTAATCAGAACCTTGTCAGAATTGACAGTAAATGAATTGGGAAGAGCCGGCATGTCGAAAGTCACCTGCTGCGAAGAACCCTGAGTTTGGTCGGTAGCGGCAACGGTAAGATGTTGACCTGAGAATGACTGAACCAAATTAGCGGGATTAGCCTCTTCGCCAGCATAAACTTTGATAACGTCGTTTACGGCTTCCGTATTCAGACGCTTGAAAGCGAAAGTATAACCAGTAGCATGGGGAGCATTAATCAACCATTGTCTGTTAGAATTGCTTTGATACTCCATATTACCTGCACCATCGCTGATAGTACCGGCTTTAGCGGTAACTTCGGTCGTACTGCTGATGGGTTTTTCAATATTAGGTTCATCCGGTTGCAAGAATCTGATAATGCTTTCTCCATATTTATAAGAGAAGTTGTTGCTCGGGTACATGTAATATGCCTTCTTCATTTCATTGGCGGTTGTGGTAGATGAAATGTTCACATGGAGGAAAACATTATTTCCTTGTGAACTGGCCATATATTTATAACCATCAATCACAAAGCAGACATAGCTAGGCTGAGCAGGATCCTTATATGCCGCATAAAAGACAGGGCGTCTGGCATTCAACTCTGTAACCACATAATCAGCAATCCATATACTGTCATCTTGGATTTCAGTAGGTCTGAAATACATCTGTGCATCATTTGAGAAACCCCAATATTGTTTCAGGGCGTTAAAAGCATTGATAGGTTCTGTTTTGGTCTTTTTGTTGCTTTCTCTTTCAGCACTATAATTGGTCAATGCGGTAGCACCCGTGTGGAATAACAACTTGGCGACTTCCCCGTTGTAGCCAGCGAGGGCGGAAGTCATAGCGTTATAGTCATATTCCACATTATTGAGATCCAAATAAATACGGGGGTAAGTTTCCTGATATGCACCCCAATCGTTGCTAGAGATATAACTCACACCACCGTTACCCATAGTAGGATAACGATAATAATAGATAATGGAGGCCATTGCCAAACCTGCACTACCCACTGTGGTACGTGAATCCTGGTCGTTGACACCTGCATGTCCATCATACGGGCAATACTGGTTGTAATAAATTTTCTGTCCCCAGCTGGTGGTCAACAAAGGCTGGCATTCGGTAGCCGTACCCTTAGCCTTGGAGAAATTCCTGGTGTTGAAATGATTCCATGCCTTTGTGGCGTTGGCATTAATTGGCTGCTGAGCGGCCTTTACATCCTTAATGTCCTGCTTGTAGCTGGCACAGAAAGCGTCGTTTTCTTTGCTAGCAGCATAGTTAGACTCGTATGAAAAAGCAACAATAGGATAGTAAAGTTCTGTAGCGGAAACGATTACAAATCCCTGATCATTTAACTGGAAACGATAGAACAACGGCTCACCATTCTCATCGGTTTCCGTATGCTGCAAGGTTAGTTGGACGCTGGCAGGGTTGATGTAACACTGCTCTGTTAAGAAATTGACGGCTGTCTGCTTGGCTTCGTTAACAGTCACCACAGGCTTTCCTGCAAACGCGAATGTAAATAAAGAAACCAAAGTGAATAAAAGAATAGATTTTTTCATAGCTATGTATTTAATTTGCATTATATTTCTATATTAAGATGGCAAAGATACAAAAAAAATCATACACTCCGCATGTTTGCTCAAAAAAATAACTAACTTTTAATCATGATGATAGGGCTCGTTGTGCAAAATTGTGAACGCTCGATACAGTTGTTCCGTAAAAATAAGGCGTGTCATTAGGTGCGGGAATGTAAGTTTTGACAGGGAAATGGAGGCATTTTTTCGCTGGTAAACTGCCTCCGAAAAACCGTATGCGCCACCTATCACAAACGTCAGTTTTTTGATACCGCTGTTCATTTTTTGCTGCAGGAATTTGGCGAAATCCACAGAGGAAATCTCTCTTCCACGCTCATCCAAGAGGACAACAAAGTCAGAATTTGTGATTTTTTTCAGCAACAGCTCGCCTTCTTTCCTTTTCTGTTCCTCAAAAGAAAGTGCTTTGGTGTTCTTCAAATAGGGGATGACAACAATCTCGAAATTGTTGTACAGTTTGATTTTTTTGGCATATTGCCTGATGGCCTCCTCAAAAGCATCTGCATTATCCTTGCCTATACACAACAACTCTATATTCATACCCCTATAAACCTTCTAAACTTCCTAAACCTCCTAAACCAATTATCAACAAAACAAGGTCTAAATCTTACTCAGATCTATCTTAAATGAGAAATTCTTTTCCTCTGTGCAAGGGAAATGACAACCACTGCAGGCCGACAGCTCGCCACTCAGGCGCTTCTGGGTCATCTCCAGAAGGCGTTCACGCAAGGAATCAATCTCCACATGGTTCACAATCTCATTGGCAAAGGCATACATCAATAAAGCCCGCGCATTGCGCTCACAAATACCCCTGGACTTAAGGTAAAACAGAGCCTCGTCGTCCAACTGGCCTATAGTGGCACCGTGACTGCACTTCACATCGTCGGCATAAATTTCCAAAAAAGGCTTAGTGGTAATCTTAGCCTCATCGGTCAAGGCAATATTCTTGTTGGTCTGATAGGCGGAAGTACGCTGCGCCTGCGGCCTGACCACAATATGTCCATTGAAATTGGCCCGTGACTCATCATCGGCAATGCCTTTGTACATCTGGTAGCTGGTACAGTCGGGTACCGCATGGTTCACATATACTTGATTATCCACAAACTGCTTTTTGTCCACCAGATACAAACCATACAACTTGGCGTCAGCAAAAGGCTCCGTCAGGTTCACATGAATCATGTTGCGCAAAAAACCGGCATTGAAAGTAATGGCATTGGAGAAGAATGAGGAATAGCCCTTCTGGTGCACAAAAATATGATTCAGCGACATGGACTGCATATCCTTATTCTCCATCTTATAATATTTCAAATCGGCCCCCTCGTCTAAAACCACCTCTATAACATGGTTGCTGAAGCTCTGGTCGGCCTGCAATGAATCATCGCACTGCACCAACGACAACTTAGCATGCTTGCCTAAGACTACCAAGCTGTGATTGTTGATCATCAGATGTTTCTGACTATTGACAATGGAAACAAACTGCACAGGCTTGTCTATAGCAACTTCATCGGGCACATAGGCAAAAAAACCATCGTTGAACAAAAGCTCGTTCAAACGGACAAACTTGTCTGGTTTATCTGAGTAATAACGGGACAAATGAGGCAACACCAGTTCAGGATATTGTCTGATAGCGGCCATCAAACTACCCACAACCACCCCATTGGGAAAAATGGTAAGAGGGGCGTTTTTGTGGGCATACCAGCCGTTCAGCATCGAAAACATATAGGTGTTGATGTTGCTGACATTGCACTTGAAATATTCTTCCAATGGCTGATATGGATCAGCTTCCAACTGAATATCATACGACTCCGTCAGTTTCTTCTCTATGGGATAATGCCTCCACAATTCATCCTTAGAGCTAGGCAATCCTTCGGCCACAATATGACTCATAGCGTCCTTACGCAACCCCGCCACTTGGACTTGGTCAGCATTCGGCAGTTTGGATTGAATCTCGGCAAACGTCTGTTGCAGGTATTGAATAAACTTATCCATATTAATTCAGTTTGCCTTCGTTATATTCCGATTTAATCCACTCGTAACCCTTGATTTCCAATTCTTTGGCCAACTCCTTCGGACCAGATTTCACTATTTTGCCATCGAAAAGAATATGTACTATATCGGGCACAATGTAATCCAACAGTCTTTGGTAGTGGGTGATGACTACAGTGGCGTTGTCCTTGGTTCTCAGTTGGTTCACCCCGTTGGCCACGATACGAAGCGCATCGATATCCAAACCCGAGTCGGTCTCATCCAAGATAGCCAACTGCGGTTCGAGCATAGCCATCTGGAAGATTTCGTTTTTCTTCTTCTCACCTCCAGAGAAGCCTTCATTCACCGAACGGTTGCTCAATTTGGCGGTCAGCTCGACCACCTTTTTCTTCTCTTCCATCAATTTGAGGAACTGAGCTCCTGACAGAGGTTCCTGACCGCGATACTGACGTATCTCGTTTAAAGCGGTGCGCATAAAATTGGAGATGCTAACCCCCGGAATTTCCACAGGATATTGGAAACCGATGAAAATACCCTCACGGGCACGTTGCTCCACCGGCATTTCCAACAAATTCTTTCCCTTATAAATGATGCTACCCTCGGTAACTTCGAAAATCTCTTTGCCGGCAATCACAGAAGCCAAAGTGCTTTTCCCAGTGCCGTTGGGTCCCATAATAGCATGAACCTCCCCCGGTTTGATTTCCAGATTTACTCCTTTTAATATCTCTTTCCCTTTGATGGAAACGTGTAAATTGTCAATTTTAAGCATACTCGAATTTTTAGAGGTGCAAAATTACGGATTTTTTTTTATTTATCGCTTGATGATTTTTGCCGTTTTGATATTGGTATCTGTTTTAACACGAACCATATAAAATCCTGGTGTTAAATCAGCTACAGGGATTTTATTCAGAGTGTACCAGCAATTCTCAACCCTACGTATCAGTTTGCCGCTCACATCATATATTTCTATTTGGCGGATATCCCCATCCGGATTAGGAATCAACAGTTCGTTCCCGCAAGGATTAGGATACAGCAATAAGGACGGATCGGGTAAGACAGCTTCCTTGATAACCAAAGCATTATCGAGGTAAGCCTGATACATATCGGGAATGCCATAACCCATGGCAGAGTCAGGAGTAAGGTACTTGTGTCCATGCTCGCGTACAATATCCAATATCTCCAAAGCACTCTTATGAGGCAATGCCTGTCGCAGGCAGGCAACCAATCCCGCCATCACGGGACTTGCAAAGCTGGTTCCATTGCCCGCATTAATCCATCCCGCTGAATTCACCACGTAGGTATCCCAACCCACACTTGTCACATCGGGCTTCACCCTACCGTCGTAGGAAGGCCCATACGACGAGAATGAAGCCATTGCGCTGTCAACAGCCCGTGCCGCACCCACACTGATAATGTCAAAAGCATCGGCAGGATGTGAAATATAGTGCCAGGGCTTAGTACCCTCGTTGCCTGCCGACACACAAACCGCTATACCCTTGTGGCAAGCGAGGCTAGCATTACGAGAAGCGATACTCGTCACTCCATCGCAAGACTCGTAGGTGAAATCACCTTGGGGAAATTCGGAAAATGTGGAATAACCCAAAGAAGAATTGACAACATCGGCACCCAGACTATCGGCAATCTCAACAGCCTGTGCCCAAAAGTCCTCTTCTATAAGTTCTTCCGAAAAAGGGTTTTCCGACATAATGAAATAATAGCTGGCGTGAGGGGCAGTTCCTATCATCTGACCATTGACAGCCATAGCCATCGTGGAGGTTACACAAGTGCCATGAGTACCATTTTTATATACATTATTATGTTCTGGTATCAGGTCACGGGTGCCAAGAAGCTGACCATTTTCATACATGGCTTGAAAATAGGGGATGGTGTCGAATCCTTCCCAACCTCCATCCAACACCACTATCAACATTCCGTCGCCATAAAAGCCCAATTCGTGCAGCTTATGCCCATTATGAAAAGCTATCTGCGCCAATGCCGGACCATAGTCATACAAACTGTCGAAGTGCAAGTCGTCATTCTGCAGCATGCTTTCCCAGTTGGCAGGCACCGTTTCATATTTATTATCCTCACCGCTCTGTATATACGAGGCGACAGGGATGACAGTGGTGTCAGTAAACGGCAGGTTTTTGATGGCTTCCAACACACTTGAATCAGGACAATAAACCACCACTGTATTCTGCCACTTTGATTCCGCAAGTATCTGGATAGAATTATCCACCGCACAAATCTGCTGTTTATACTGCGGGTTCACCGGAAGATCCTGCTCTGTAATAATAATATTGTATCGAGCCTTGTTGCTGATAGCCCTTGGCGAGAGAAACTCCTCTGGACGGTTGACAGAGTAAGGGCTCTGGTTTTTATCCTTCATCTGAATACGGTAGCAAGTGGCCGGTTGCTGTGCCACCACCTGAAGCACCAGTGCAGATAATAAAAACAGAAAGGTGATTATTTTCAATTTCATTATGTATGTTTTTCCCCTAAGGTATATCTNNCTTTTATATTAAATGTTGAATGATAGACTACTGTAAAGTGAAACGAATCGGGAGGTTGAAGTAGCATCTTACGGCTTTGCCCATCTGCTTGCCAGGTTTCCATTTTGGCATTTTCTTCACCACGCGGATAGCTTCAGCGTCGCATTCGGGGAAGAGGGAAACCAAAGGCTTCACATTACTCACGCTACCGTCTCTTTCCACCACAAACTCCAACAGTACTGTTCCCTGGATACCATTGTTACGGGCCACTTCGGGGTACTGCAACTCATTTCTGAGGAAAGCATACATAGCTTCCATACCACCCACATATTCGGGCATTTCTTCAGCGAAACGCACAGGCGGTGCATCGTCCACTTCTTCCTGCACGATTTCAATCGGAACGTATTCTTCGATTTCCAAGTTTTCATCGAAATCCTGGCTGAAATCGAAGTCAGTGTTAACCTTGATATTGTCGTTCACAATATTCAAGACCACCTCCTGCTGCTGAGCCACTGGTGGTGGAGGGGGTGGAGGGGTTTGATCAGTTGCGATAACGTCTTCATCCATCACTTCGATGAATTCGTCATCGTCAATAGCCATCACCGTGCCCTTGTCACGGGAGGCGAACAACTCGAAACTTACATAAGTAAGCGCGAGGACGGCGGCAAAACCGATCAAGAGAAATGAGGTTTTTCTCTTTTCCAGGTTGCCCTTGTCTGACTTTTTCTCTATCATGGCTGTATAGTTTAATGATTCTTATATTTCTAACGGCAAAAGTACGAAAAATANNTTTTGGCTTAAACTTGAAATAATATCAACAATCAAAACTATTTTGTAAATTTGCACGTTCATATAGAAATCCATCAAGATATGAAAAGAATAGCGCTTATCATTTCACTTTTTACCATTAGCATTATGTCAACTTTTGCACAACAAAACCCCAAGGATATCCAGCGTCAGCTGAAACTGTATGAAAAACAAATGCAGCAGTATGACAATGCCTTTGACACCATTTACCTGTCTATCAATCAGCAGATTGAACAACAAAAGGACAACCCTGCCAATGTGGCGATTTGGCAAAGCTGCATGGCCCAACTGCTGTCCGCCTACTATCAACAGAACCGCTGGCAGATCATGGACCGCACCGTTATGGCTGATGAGAATGAAGTGGGCAAGGATTTCAACACCTGGGATGCGCAATACTTCGCCAAACAAATCATCAAACATTATCTGCTTTCTATCGAGAACAAAGTAGCACTCAGCAAAATTCCCATCCGGGAGTACGCTGTTTTGTTGGACTCGGTGACTTCGGAAGCCTACCGCCCCACTTTGTATGACTTTTTAGCTTTCCGCTTTTTGGATTTCCTGCAGAATGAAATTTTTGAACTGCCTATACCTGAGATTCCCTTTAATGTGAATGATGAGCTATACTGGGCTGAACCTCAACAATTTGCCAATATTGACATTCCCGCTAC
>LXOW01226929.1_pt1 | contig 14655 bp, 13 predicted proteins | sample 1368591 | NCBI WGS metagenome assembly LXOW01 (sample SAMN04884650, study PRJNA319009) | bovine gut metagenome | isolation source: Cow rumen | host: Bos taurus | place: Italy: Legnaro (PD) | collected 2014-07-09 | reverse complement strand
GGAACAATAGAATGTTTTAGGGAAGACGCATATGATTTGGATATGTTTTTCGCAAAATTATCCGCTATTTACAACCAACATCTTTACATTAGAGAAAGTCTTATTATTTTTGACGAAGTTCAGTTGTATCCAATGGCTCGGCAACTAATCAAACATTTAGTCGCAGACGGGCGATATGATTATATTGAAACAGGTTCCTTGATTAGCCTACGAAAAAACGTCAAAGACATTTTGATACCTTCCGAAGAAGAGCACATAGAAATGTTTCCAATGGATTTTGAAGAATTTTTGCTTGCTAATGGTGATGCTTCCACAATTCCATTCTTAAAAAACTGTTTTGAAAGAAAAAAAGCTTTAGGGCAACAGTTGCACAGAAAAATAATGAATGATTTTCGAAAATATATATTAGTTGGAGGCATGCCACAGGCGGTAAACNNCTTTGAAGCCGTTGACAAGGTAAAAAAAAGAATTCTTTCTTTATATAGAGAAGACATAGGCAAATACGCTGGAAAAGACGAACAAAAAGTATTTTCCTTATTTGACAATATAGCAGGGCAATTATCTAAAAAGGAAAAAAAATTCAAACTTGCGGATATTTCTGAAAATGCAAGAAATAGAGAATATGAAGATGCTTTTGTATGGCTAGGGAAATCTATGATTGTTAATAGATGCGTCAATGCCACTGACCCCAATGTAGGTTTAGCAATGAGTAGCGACCATACAACTCAAAAGTGTTATATGGGGGACACGGGGCTTTTGATTACCCAGGTTTTCAGAGACGATGAATATTCTGACAATATATTGTATAAATCCATATTACTAGACAAACTGAACATTAACGAAGGAATGATTATGGAAAACATCGTAGCCCAAATGTTGCGTTGCAGAGGCTATCAATTATTCTTCTATTCTAGGTCAGACAAAAATAATAGAAGCAATAATTTAGAAANNTCATAAACAAATTTGGAAATAAGCTAGGAAATAAATATATTCTTTACCAAAACGACTTACAAATCAAAGAAGGAATAATACACCTGCCAATTTATATGGCGATGTTTATTTGAATTCATCTAGGCAAGTTTAACTACTACTTATGTTTTAATATCCAAATTAGCAATTTTAGCATTTTTTTAAATCCAAACATCTTGTATACAATATATAGTAATCTACGAACAATATATGACATGTTTAATTATAATTTTTGGTATGTTTAATCGAAACTGTTCACATATTATTGCTATGTGATATTTTTAATCGTTCTGTTTTTAACGCTTTACGTAAATTATCAGCATTTTTTTGGAAAATAATCCAAGTCAAAGAACCTGAAATAACTCCGCCAATTAGCGGAATAGCTTTGCTCAATGCCCTTTTTGTTAAATCCCTGCTAACAACAACTCCAATTCCTTCCAATATTCTTTGCTGAATAGTTTTTTTGAGCATGTCTTTTGCGATAGCCTCGCCTAATTCTGTTATAGCCTTTGTAGCTGCTTCAACTCCCATCATACAACCCAAAAAAACAGTCAGTGTATCTCTTGCGCTTGAATTGTTAGCAATACTTAAATCGCTCCAACCATAAAGATATGCCATTTTTTGCGCAAGTCTAAGACACATAGTAAAATATTGGATTAAATCAGCGCTTCCTACACCTATTGCAGTTAATGCTCCTCCTACATTGACCAATCCAGTACCAAACGAGATAAGCGCGGTCATGTGTTTTTCTTCGCTAATAGCTTGTTCTACCAATTCTTCGATACGATTTGCTGAAACTCCTGACGATACTGGCGAAGTATTAATAATGTTATTGACGGTATTAATATCATAGTATTTACTAAATACTTCTTTTAAATATTCTGATCTACTTATTCTTACTCCTGGAACTTCCATAACTTTTACAATAATATCGCTAGTTTCCACTGCTATTCACCTCTAACTTTTACAACTTGGTTATGTCTAAACAAGCTAAACTTAATTATTTATCTTCCCCAAAACATTCTGGCTAATATTCTCATAAGAGAAACACCAGCACCCGTCATCTGTACATTGCTTGTTTCTTTTGTTTTGGCTCCGTTAAACATTTTATCTATAGTGGAAGGTTCTTCAGTCTTTGTTATATATTCCACTACACCAAGATTAGTCTTTTCTGTTTTTGTTTCGCCTTTAAATAATCCCATAATATTTCTCCTGCTATATAATAAATAACTTTTAAAGATAATAGNNCTCTAGTATAATACTAGAGCATTTGCGTGCCCTTATTTGCGTTTGAAATGGGTTCATACATACTGCGGTACGTGATATGTTTAAATGTGTTGTTTCTTTATTGCGTTAAATGAGACTATTCTATACAAATATTACAATGTTGACGGCTTTATTTTGAGGTGTTAGTATAGATTTGAAGCAAACAGTTTATGAAGCGAGGGCTAGCATGGGAGTTTATTTGAATCCAGGAAAAAGATTATTTGAAGAAGCCATAAATTCTGAAATTTTTGTAGACAAAACAGAGATGATCTTGTTTCTGAATACTCTTGTAAATACAAAACAAAAGTATGTCAGCGTTTCCCGTCCTCGCAGATTCGGCAAAACAATGGCCGCCGACATGCTCTGCGCATATTACGACAGAGAAGCCGACAGCAGAAGCATGTTTGAAAAGCTTAAAATTGCAAAGAGCATTGAAAGTAGCGAAAAAGATAAATGGGATAAATATCTTGGGCAATTTGACGTTATAAGAATTGTCTTAACAGACTTTATGGGTGGGCACAAATCAGTAACAGATATACTGAAAAATCTCACCTACGAAGTTTCCGAAGAACTAATGGAAGACTATTCTGATATAAAAATAAACAACACAATGAATCTCCATTCTATCTTAGGAAAAATTTACGCAAAATCAAAACGACAGTTTGTTATCATCATCGACGAGTGGGATGCAATATTCAGAGTTACGCAAGACGACAAAGAAGGACAAAAAGAATATCTAGACTTCATTAGAGACTTAATGAAAGATAAACCATATTTATCTCTTGCATATATGACTGGCATTTTACCAATAAAGAAGTATGGCAAACATTCTGCGTTAAATATGTTTACCGAATATTCTATTATGTATCCGCGCAAATTAGCGCAATTTACAGGTTTTACCGAAAAAGAAGTAAAAGAAATATGTTATCAATATGGGCGAAACTTTGAAAATGTAAAAGACTGGTATGACGGATATAATGTTAACGATGTAGTTCCGCCAGACACTGGTTATCAAATGCTTAACGAAACTGGTAACTCCCCAAAAGCAAAGAAATTTGAGATTTATTGCCCGCTTTCTGTAGTAGAAACAATGATTACAGGTCAAATAAGAAATTACTGGAACAAAACCGAAACCTACGAAGCCTTAGCCGAATACATACGCATGGATTACGACGGGCTTAAAGAAGCGGTCGCCATTCTAATGGACGGTGGAAGAGTCAAAATCGACACCTCAACATATCAAAACGATATGGTTACGTTNNTTATCCCTAATAAAGAAATTTTAGACGAGTTCAAAACTTGTGTAAAAATAAACAACCTAATAGGCATCAACTACGATAAAAACATTCCAAACAACGACGAAGATTTCAAACGCCACAGCTGCGTGATTGAGAAGGCATAATGCTTTATTCAGAAAACCAAATCATAAAAGAAATGAAACAACACAAAAAGCAAGTTATTGCATCAGTTTTTTTATTTTTTTGCAAAATCTGACGTCATAACTTGCTTTTTTCTCTTAAAATTCATATTATAATTTTAGGAGAAATAATAATGCTATATAAAAGAGAAAAATACTTAAAAAAGATACGCAGTTTTTACGACGCAGATGACATAATAAAAGTTATAACTGGCGTTAGGCGCTGTGGCAAATCAAGCTTAATGCAGACCATAGCTGATGAATTACGCGAAAAAGGCGTTCCAGATGAAAATATAATTTATATTGATTTAGACAGGCGAGGCTATCAAAAAATAAAATCTCCAGACCAGTTAGACAACCTTATCGAAAACAGCGCTAAGGTAAATGGTTTAAAATACGTTTTTATCGATGAAATACAAAACGTAAAAGGTTTTGAGGATATATTAAACGGATACAGAAACGAAGGAGGTTATTCTCTTTTTGTCACAGGCTCTAATTCTTATCTTCTTAGTGGGGAACTAATCACTAAATTGACAGGAAGATACATCGAATTTGAGTTGTTCACTTTGAGTTTTGATGAATACATCAAAATGAAAAAATTTTATAACAAACCTATAAACGCAAACGAACAAATAGAATTAAACAACTATATTCTTGAAGGCGGATTTCCAAGAACAATACAAATAGACAATCTAAATGATAAAAGAACCTATGTAGAAAGCGTTGTTAAAGAAATATTCATAAAAGACATAAAAAAAAAAATAAAATAAAAGACGTAGCCTCATTTGAAAATGTCAGAAATTTCATAATAAACAATTTCGGAGCAACCACCAGCATATCCAGTTTATGCAAAGCTTTAAACAAGCAAGGACTTACAATCACCAGAGCCACTGTATCTAACTATATACAAATATTGTTAGACGCAAAAATTCTTTGTGAATGCGATCGCTTCGATATGAAATCCAAACGTTCGCTGTCTGGAGAAAAAAAGTATTATCTATCAGACCTTAGCTTTTACTATATGCTAAATACGGATAATCGAATAAACTATGGCCCAAATCTGGAAAATATAGTTTATATTTATGCACGCAGTTTAGGTTATTCCATAAGCGTCGGAAGAATAGGAAAGCTAGAATGTGATTTTATATTAAGAAACAACAGTATGGATTATTTCTATCTGCAAGTAGCTTATACCATAGCTCTTAGCAAAGAGACCGAGAATCGTGAATATATACCATTGGAACATATAAAAGACAACTACGCAAAGTATGTTATGACAACAGACTACCTTTTACAAAAAAGAAACGGTATTAAGCACGTAAACTTAATAGATTTTATTTTATCAGAATCATCGTTTTAACTCTTTAAACTATTTGCTTAATGTAGCCATACTAATAGACAGCGGAAAAGTCAAAATCGACACCTCGACGAAGATTTCAAACGCCACAGTTGCGTGATTGAGAAAGCGTAAAAACAAACGCAAATGCATAACAGCGTTTCAGCCAATCAGAGTTGCAATGTAGATTTTTCACTATTTTTCTTGCAAAAAAATTGAAATGCGTTTAAATTTAAATTCATAAGAAAAAATCACAAAGACGGGGAATAATTGATGAATTTTGACAAGAAAATAGAAAAATTTGCAGAATTAACAGTTAAAACAGGCTTAAACATTCAAAAAGACCAATTAGTTATTATAAACGCCAACGTAGAACANNCAGACCCGATTTGCGGAAAAATGACAATGGTTAACGCAAACGAAGAATATTTAAAGTTAAATCCACAATGGGAATTCGATAGAATCAGAGACTTTCAAAAACGTGGCTGTGCAACAATTAACATTTTAAGCTCCGACCCCAAACTAATGGAAGACGTTGACACTGGTCGAATCAGCCGAATCGAAAAAGCTCATTCCGAAGCAATTAAAAAGAACGAAGACATCAAAAACTACACTGCTAAAAACATAGGCCAATGGTGCATTATAAGCTTCCCCAACCCAAGATGGGCAAAAATGGTTTTCCCAGAATGTTCCGAAGAAGAAGGCATAAAAAAGCTTTGGGAAGATATCTTCCATATGTGTAGAATAACAGACGACAACGACCCAATAGCCGAATGGAAGAAACACACCGACAAAATTATCGAACATAAGAAAAAACTCAATGAATACCAATTTAAAGAATTAAAATGCGTAAACAGCCTTGGCACAAACATTACTGTTGGTTTGGTAGATGATCACGTATGGGCTGGCGGTGCCCTGCAAACCACAAAAGGTATTTCTTTTGTTCCAAATCTTCCCACAGAAGAAGTATTCTGCATGCCCCACAAGCTTAAAACCAACGGAAAAGTTTTTGCATCTAAACCACTTTGTATATCTGGGAAACTTGTCAAAGACTTCTGGTTTGAGTTTAAAGACGGTAAAGTCGTAAATTCTGGAGCAAGCGAAAATTACGAAAGTCTTAAAAACTTCTTAGAAACAGACGAAGGCGCTCAACATCTTGGAGAAATTGCCCTGCTTTCCTATGATTCGCCTATTTCAAATTTGAACAGGATTTTCTACAATGGACTCATCGATGAAAATGCTTCATGCCATATGGCTATCGGCACAAGCTTCCCTTATAATATACGAAACGGTAATGACCTTTCCGATGAAGAATTAAAGAAAAGAGGAAGCAATATTTCTACCGTTCATCTTGATTTCATGTTCGGGACAAGAGATATGCGAATTATCGGCATAGACAAAAACGACAATGAAGTTGAAGTTTTCGTAAACGGAAATTTTGCAATCTGATTTTTATCTTCAAATAAAGATTAAATTAACTACGCTTTCNNTATAATTAAACTATGTCATTTACCGTCTATATATTGATTGTTTCGCTGATTATCATTCTTGATATAGTTGGATATATAGGTTCTATTCTTCCTGCGATACCTGGTCCTCCTATTTGCTTAATAGCTTTACTGATTGCTTATTTTTGTTTTCCACAAGCTGTATCTTTGGCAGTTCTAATAATAATGATTGTTTTATGCATATTAGCTGCTATTTTAGATTATTTCGCCCCAACGATTGTTACAAAATTAGGTGGAGGTTCAAATTATGCAACTATTGGTTCAACCCTAGGAAGCATTATAGGACTTTTCTTTCCACCTTTCGGAATTATATGGGTTCCATTTGTTGGAGCCTTAATAGGAGAGCTAATCGCAAACTATAAAAAAGTTGGTAAAGCCTTTAAAATAGCTTTTCTATCTTTCCTTTCTTTTATTCTTACCACAGGATTTAAACTTATTCTGTGCAGCATAATTTCCTTTTATTCAATTAAAGCTTGCTTTTAAAGAAAATTATTAAACAACGCTAAGAATATCGCAATCTTTGTTTAGATATATAACCTTAGGAGACATAGAATCAAGACAGAAAGCGCTGTCGCATAGCTTACCGAAAGAGTTCCTACTGTGCCCAACGATTTGAATGACGTTTTCGCCAAAATAATTGTCTTCGCCTTCCCACTCGCTTGAATCTGCCCAAAGTATTGAACCATGATCGTGAGCGTAACCGCCTCTTATAGGATCAACAGTCCACAAACACCAACTCATAAATTGATTTATATCTGGTTCGTCAATTCTTTGAAGCAAATCATTGAAAAAGCCCTGCATAATGCTTTCTTTAAGTTTTGCTTCATCTGAAAACACTTTATCTATAACTTCGATTTGTTTGCTATAATTTAAGACAGATAATTTCGACCAACCTATGTGCTTTATAATATCTTTAAGTATTTCGCTCCATTTATTATGGTTGATTTCCTTATTTCCCATCGTTTTTGCTTTATCAAGCTCGTTTTTTATAAGTCCCAACCATTTTTTTGTAATGCCTGCGTGGGAGAACAAATAGGTTTTATTACCCAGTGAAACGCAGTGAGTTAATTTAAATAAATGTAAATTGTTTTTAAACGATTTTTTGATAGCAGTGCGCATTTCTCCTGACGCTTGTCTGGAACATCTAAGATCTAGTAAATAGCCTACATCGTGGTTTCCAAGAAACAAAGTTACCTTGTCTGGATAAGATTTTTTAAATTCAATAATTTCTAAAAAATTTTTTAATTCTTCTTCTCTACTTACGCCATAATAAGAATCGAAATAATCGCCAAGAAAAACTATTTCGTCAAGCGAGTCAACTTTTTCTTTGACTTCTTTCCAAAAGGTTTTGCCATGTACGTCTGGAACTATTGCAATATTCTTATCTGATGATATCATATAAATTCTCCTTTTAACTGATTTAACTTATATATATCAGATTTGAATCATAATAAGGTCATTTGGGAAATGACTTTGCATTTATTAAATAATAATAACATTATAAATTATTAAAACGGCCCTAATAACATGTATCAGAGCCGTTTAATAATTTATTTATCTTTTTGTTCTTCGTACATCTTCTTAAAGTCTTCTTCTTTATATTGTTCGACAGCTTTCTTTACGTCTTCTACGGTTAATTCTCTCTTTCCAGAGGCCAATACAGAATTTACCGCTTTTCCAACCGCCATAGTTATTCCAAACGCCAATGGTGCCCCAACCCAATTCTTTATTCCAGGAATAAATGATATTATAGTTTGAGCTGTAAGTCTTCCGCCCAAAGATGTTAAGACAGGCGTAATCAGGCTCAACGCTGCTTGTTTCGTAAGTTCTACTTTATATAACCTGCCCAAATGAATGGTCATAGCAATTTGTATTGCAGAAATAGAAATAAAATCACAGCCAACCATAGGGTTTGCGACCACCGCCGCTGCCGCTGCCATAGAGTAATAATTTGCCAATCTGCACCCTTCTTCGTCTAACATTCTAGCAGCACGCGCATAAAGAGTTTTTGCCGCAATAGGAAGCAAGTCATAAATTCTTTTCTTTAATACTTCTATATTATACGGAGCTCTTGGCTCATAGTCATCCTCATCGTCTAGTTCCTGAGCCGGCGCAGCTAATGGAACAATGCGATTGCTTTCGTATAAAGTCTTAAATTCATCCAAGCTAAATACATAATCCATATATGCACATATATTTTTTTCTTTCTTTTTTACGGGACAGTCTAAATTTAAGCTTTCAGGCTTCCAAGATTCAACAGGTTGCATTTTGTCTATCTGATTTATTACAACGATGATTGGAAAATCCTTAAGTTTTTCTTCGGAAAACCACTTTTTCAGGAAATTACATTCAGGTTCAAGTGCCCTATCATCGCATTTTAAAACGAGCAATGCCATGTGAGCTTCATTGTTTTTAGCATAATCTATAAGCTTGTCTTCGTATTTTTTGCCATCTTCTGTGGCTTCTTTGGTTGGGTCAGCAAAACCAGGCGCATCAACAGCTATAATGTCAAATTTGTCTGAACGAACAGTACGTTTTTCAAATTCTCTAGTAGTCGGAGTTACACCTATTTCAAATTTTGTTTCGCCTACAGAACCATTTACAAACAGAGCATTTAGCACAGAAGATTTGCCAACGCCTGTTTTGCCAATCATAAGAATTGTGGGCTTGATTTCTTCGCCAAGCAACAAACTTACCTGTTCATACACTTCCTGGAAAGGTGCACTCTTGAATAAATCCTCAACATCGGTATTCCCAATATCCCATAATTTCTTAGCTCCAGCTTGAACTTTCTTAAAGCCTTCAGAATTCAATAGTTTTTCAAATTTTTTCTTATTTTCTTCACTCATTTTTAATTCTCCTTATTTACCGAAAATTAATTTAAACAAACCAGCAATACAGGAAAAAACGAAAAATATAATGACAAATGGATACCCGCCTAAGAGAAGCACTCTTAAAGCAAAAGCAAGCGGAGTAATAATCGCCACAGTAAGACAGCCACACATAATCGTTTTTTCCTTTCGTTATATTTCATTTTGAATATAACAAGCCAATGAAAACTAAGGGTCATTTCAGAAATGACTTTTTTGCTCTCACAGGTATAAAGTNNTTCATTTTTTTTGTGAATAAAAAAATATACATATTGCAGACAGAACTGTCAATTTTATGCAAAATCATTAAAAATGTCTTTATTATTGTGAATATAAGCTAATTACAGATTACATTCAAAACATTATATGTGTATAAAACTACTCACTTTTTTCAGTAAACAGCGAAAACAACATCTATGAAAGCCTATATGTGGCTATGCGGTTGTCTCTTTCATCTGGCGATTTAACAGATATGATGAAAAGAATGGCTTTGTTTATCTTTTTGAGTTTAAAATAGACAAAACCGTAGAAATAGCCATAAATTAAATTATAACCAAACAATATTTCAAGCCTTATCTTAACTGTGGAAAGAAAATTATCGCCGTCAGCGTAAATTTCGACTCAAATACTCGCCAAATGGCAAGCTGGAAGCAGGAAACAATTTCCTAATAAAATAATTATCATTATCTTTAGCTATAAAAGAGTTTATAGGTGGCAATTACGCCTTATTTTCTTTTAAGCATAAAGTCAAATCCTTGTTTCTTATATTCATAAAAAATTATTGCATTATTATACCTTTTTTAGTATAAAAATTTGTATGCAAAATGTGTTACTAAAAAACTTATTATTGCATATAAAGAATATATTGAAATCCTTTAAAACTATGGATGAACTGGTGTTTCATAGTCTAATTAGATTAAGCAATGATTTAGGAATGTATATATGAACACATATAAATGTAAATTATGCGGTGGGGAACTGGATATTTCTCCAGATTTGACGATTGCGGAATGCCAGTATTGCGGTACCAAGCAGACTTTGCCAAAAATAGACAGCGACCGTCGCAGAAATATGTATGACAGGGCTGGGCATTTTCGCCGGAACAACGAGTTCGATAAAGCGTTAGGCCTTTATGAGCAAATCTTAAACGAAGACAATACCGACGCCGAAGCTTATTGGTCTATAGTTTTATGCAGATATGGCATAGAGTATGTAGTAGATCCCTCAACTGGCAAAAGAGTGCCTACGGTGAATAGAACGCAACTTACGAGCATTTATGCTGACGAAGACTATAAATCCGCTATTGAATACGCAGACCCAAGCCAGAGAGAACTTTACAAAGAAGAAGCCGAAGTAATAGACAAAATACAGAAAGGCATATTGGAAATTTCCAACAAAGAAGAGTCTTTTGACGTGTTCATCTGTTATAAAGAAACAGACAGCGCTGGGCAAAGAACCAGAGATTTCGTTCTTGCCACAGACCTTTACCACGAGCTTACGAAAGCCGATTTTAAAGTATTTTTCTCTAGAATTACTTTGGAAGACAAACTTGGAAGCGAATTTGAGCCATACATTTTTGCGGCTTTAAATTCGGCAAAAATTATGGTCGTTTTGGGCACTAAGCCAGAATATTTTACCGCTCCTTGGGTTAAAAACGAATGGTCAAGGTTTCTCGCCTTAATTAAAAAGGGCGAAAACAAAATACTTATACCTGCTTATAAAGACATGGACCCATACGACCTGCCAGATGAGTTTTCTCACTTGCAAGCCCAGGATATGTCTAAATTAGGCTTTATTCAGGATATTATTCACGGAATAAAAAAGCTTGCCAATAAAGATAAGCCTAAGCAGACGGCAAACGCACAGTCAACGGCGACAGTTGCGGAGCAAACTGGCGGAGCTTATGTCGCCCTGACCGAAAGAGCCTTTATGTGTTTGGAAGATGGCGACTTCCAAAAAGCCGACGATTTGTTAGAGCAGGCTTTAAATACCAACCCCAAATATGGCTGGGCATATCTTGGCAAGCTGATGATTGAATTAAAAGTCAAAAGAAAAGAGGCTTTAAAAGAACTGGAAACGCCTTTTGACAGCAGTAAAAATTATCAGAGAGCCGTTCAGTATGGCGATGATTCGCTGAAAACTTTTTTAAATAGCAGTTTAACGAGCGTAAAAGAACGGCAACTGGAAATATATTTAAGAGATATATTTGAAAAAGCACATGAAGCTATATTGAGTTCGGTTTCTGAAGATGAAATCGACAGTATCGTCAATCAGTTTAAAAGTAAACTAGTAAATATAAAATACAGTAAAATTGAACAAGAATACTATAATAGGATTTTATCTGAACAGGAAAAATTAAGAACGGCTTTATTAGAAAGAACAAAGGCTTATGAAGAATTAGTTGAGCGTTTTAACAGAGCAACTACAGAAAAAGAGTTTGACACTTTAGCTGGAGAATTTGCAAAGTTTGGATTATTTAAAGAATCGGAAGCATACGTAAACAAATGCAAAGAGAAAATTGATGACATTGAGTTTAATTGTAATAGAAAGATTTTTTTAATAATAATTGGAGCAATAGGGGCAATAATAGTGCTTCAGAACATTATTAACGACAAAAATCATACCATCGCAATGAACGAATTAAAAAAGAATCATGCTATTGCAATTGATAACGAACTTAATAATTTGTTTGCCAATATGGTATCTTGTCCTGCTGGAAGTTTTATGATGGGCAGTCCTGAAAATGAACTAGGTAGAAAATACGACGAAAAATATCATCAGGTTACATTAACAAAGGATTTTCTTATAGGCAAATTTCCAGTGACTCAAGCTTTGTATAAGGAAGTATTAGGTAGTAATCCTTCTAAATTTACAGGCGAGAATAACCCAGTAGAAAACGTTAACTGGTATGTTGCAAAACTGTTTTGTCATATATTAAACAAAATATATGCTCCTTTATTGCCAAGAGGCTATGTTTTTGACTTACCAACGGAAGCGCAGTGGGAATACGCTTGCCGTGCTGGAACAACAACAGCATTAAACAACGGTAAAAATTTAACTACTTCTAGTGGCAATTGTTTAAACTTAAATGAAATTGCTTGGCATCATGATAATTCAGGATATAAAACTCACCCTGTGGGACAAAAAAAGCCTAATGAGTGGGGTATATATGATATGCTTGGCAACGTGTGGGAATGGTGCAGAGACAGTTATGGCACTTACCCATCTGGCAACGTTACAGACCCCATTGTTTTTTTTAACAATAGAAATCAAGTGCTACGCGGTGGGGCATGGTTTGACAGAGCTAGTTATTCTCGTTCAGCCAGCCGTTACGACTACTCTCCCGACTGCAGTTACAACTATCTTGGATTCCGCCTTGCGCTTGTTCCAAATTCTTGATGTTTGTTCCATATTTGATTTAAGAGTTTACATTTATTGCCTCTAGTAGGCGAATGCCTGAAGGCGTCGAGAGATACTAAACAAGTCATAATATAAGTCTTAATATAAGTTGTAATTTAAGTCGCAATTTAAGTCGCAATTTAAGTCTTAATACAATATTAATATATAAGTTTCAACATAGGCTCTAATACAAGTTTAAATGCAGATCCTAATATAAATCGTAATACAAGTCTCAATATAAGTCGTAATATAAGTTGTAATATAAGTTGTAATATAAGTCGTAATATTTTATTATAACTATGCGGAGGCAGAATAATATGTCATTACCAATTAACATCGAATCTTTGCTTAAAAATAGAGAAATTGAGTCCAATAGAATTGAATATAAACGCAATTGGAATCCTAGAGAATGTATAAGAACTATTTGCGCTTTCGCAAATGACATAGAAAACGTTGATGGTGGATATATTGTTATTGGCGTTGAAGAAAAGAATGGACTTCCTGTATTGCCTGTTAAAGGTATAAATTCAAATGAAATAGACGATATAGAGAAGGATTTGCTTAATAAATGCCATTTTATCGAGCCTTTTTATTTTCCAAGAATTGAAAAATGCGAATATGAAGGAAAAACTTTATTGGTTCTTTGAGTTACGGCAGGAGAAGGTAGGCCTTATAAGGCAAGCAAAGAAATATCTAAAAATCAAGGCGATAAATATTACTATATAAGGCATGGCTCAAAGACTATACAAGCCGATGGCTATTCTTTAAAGGAACTTTTTGAAAATTCAAGCAGAATTCCTTTTGATGACAGGGAAAACCCATTTGCGAAGGTTTCTGATTTGAATTTGAACCTGCTTAGAGATCATTTAAAAAAAGTCGGAAGTCCGTTGTATGATTTATCAAAAAAAATGGATTTAATAGAAATCGCTCAAAGTATGAAGTTGCTTTCTGGACCAAAAGAAAGATTGCTTCCAAGAAATATTGCGTTGTTGATGTTTTCAGAAAATGTTGAAAAATATTTCCCTTATGCTTATATAGAAATTGTTGACATGCCTGAACCCACTGGTAAAAATATGACAGAAAAAACTTTTAAAGGTCCTGTTCAATATCAGCTTTCAGAAGCTTTGCAATATATTAATAACTATATGATTTCTGAAAAGGTAATAAAAGAAGAGGGGATTATAGAAACAAAAAGAATATTGAACTATCCAATAAACGCTATAAAAGAAATATTAGCTAATGCAGTATATCACAGAGATTATCAGATAAAAGAGCCTATAACCGTTATTAGAACGCCAAATTATATTGAAATTAAAAGCTTTCCTGGCTTAAACAGATCNNGAAGAATTGGCAATTTTCTTAAAGAATTAAGACTAACCGAAGGAAGAAATACGGGTATTCCGTTAGCTATAGAATTGCTGAAGAATAATAAATCCGATCCTCCGCTTTTTATAACTGATTATGAACGCCAGTCATTGGTTGTCCGTATCCCTGTTAATGAAAACTTTCTTAAAGTCGGAGATTTTCAGATAAAAATAAATCCTGGCAAGCGCAGAACTCAAGATGAACTTAAAACTAATATATTGGCATTGTTGTCTACAGGAGATTATTCCGCAAGTATGATAGCAAAAAAATTAGGTTATAAAGGTGTTTCTAATGCCATGAGAAAAGCTTTTCAGGATTTAATCGAAATCGGAAGAATAAAAATAGAGGGCTCTTATAAGTCTAGCATTTATTCAAAACTATAGTTGCTGGTTTATTTTTTATTTATACAGATTATAACACGTAAAATAAGAAAGAATGTGTTGGAGTTATATTTTTTACAAAATTAAATTCAACTCAAATTGATTTTAATTTTGCATTTAATTGCTATATTCTGCCAACTTGCGG
>LXOW01192642.1_pt1 | contig 14656 bp, 11 predicted proteins | sample 1368591 | NCBI WGS metagenome assembly LXOW01 (sample SAMN04884650, study PRJNA319009) | bovine gut metagenome | isolation source: Cow rumen | host: Bos taurus | place: Italy: Legnaro (PD) | collected 2014-07-09 | reverse complement strand
ACCCAAATGCCTGCATCAAGGCCGCACCGTCGCCAGGAATAATCCTGACGACGGTTATCAATTCTTGTAACAGGGGGACGGTTCTTTTGTTATGTAACAAGCCGTTCAATTGATTATCCAACCGACATCTGATTAACAGATGAACCAAGTCACAGAAAATGAAGAAAAATAACTCACTGAAAGCATTTTTTTGTGTCTGACTATTGCAGGTTTGGTTTTTTTTTGCTAACTTTGCACCATGAGAACAAAAAATATTTATATTAACCCTTTAAAACAAAAACCTAACATGAAGAAATTTGTACAAATGGTGCTTGCCGCTACCCTTATCTGCGGCTCAAGTGTATTCACGGCATGTTCGTCTGACAACGACGACAACCCCTCTCAGGAGCAAGCCAAGAAGAATCGTAAGGAGTTTATACTGCATACCCGCCAGAACCTGAAGACGCTGGCCGACAACCTGAACTTCAGATCATGGGAAGCTGCCAACACGCTCAACCTGCGATTCAACCAGTATGTGCTTAACAACCCCGAGTTCTCAAGAGTAGTCATTGCCTCCTTCATACAGAAGGCCATGCAGACTATAAAGCCTGTGGAGGAGGGGAGCAAATTGGCAGAGATGGGCTTCACGAGGTATGGTACCGTCGACCTGACCAACTTCAACTACCGCTTCACGATGAAGGATGACATGACTGGCTTCGATATTGAGGAAGCCGACGACTTCGAGGTCATCCTCAACGGCTGGAATCCCACGACCCAGCAGGTGGAGAACGGCATATACAAGTTGACGTTGAAGTCTGGCGGTGAGACGTGCATCAAGAGTTTGATATCACCCAAGAATTTCGAAGGACTCGCCCTCATACTGCTCTTGCCTACCGAGTTCCAGTTTGCCATTTCCAGCAAAATGACAGGAACCTGGGTTGATGGCTTCAAGGGCAATTTCAAGAACAGGTTTGATACCTCTCCCGACGCGGAATATACAACGCTGAAGGAAGACAATTGGGGCATCAGTGGAACCTTGATCAGCCAGTTTGCTGCTGTGCCCCAGGCAGGTATGAAAGCCGACAACACCACGCTTAACTTCTCTATTGACCACGACAGAGTGAACCACAAGGCTGACTTGGCTTTAGACTGGGAACAGAACGGACTCAAGATGTTCAGCCTCTCGCTTAAGGAGTCGGCCGATGGTACGGGCGGCCTGCCAGCCCTCGACCTTTCTAATTTCACATCTGCATCCAGTATCTTTGACTTGTTCGCTGCTCTTTGGGATGGCCGCAGCATTGACGAGGGTAAACTCACGCTTCTCGATGACCTGACCACCACCATCAGTATCAGCGACATGGCAAAGGCTGTGGAGATTGCCCGCGCAAGTAAGGCTGCACGCCGTAATTATGCAGACATGAAAACCATCGACCAGTATACTCAGGAGTTGAACCGTCTGATTAAGTGCGAAATGACCTGCAAAGGTGTGAATCAGACCATTCCTATGAGCATGGTGACCACAAAGTTCGGCGTTGACTACTGGTCAATGCCCGCGTTAAAGTTCTCCGATGAGAATGGCTTTGTGCCCTTTACAGAGCTGCTCGATAAGGAGAGTATAGAGTATGGTTTCAACATCATCGACCACGCTGTCGAGCCGATGCAGCAGAGCGTCATTGTCGTTCGCCAACTTGTGCAGTTCCTCCTGACGATTAGTGGGCAATTTAGCCAGCAGAACGGGTAAAAGAAAAAGGTGGTCGATGATTCGACCACCTTACTTTTTCAAGTCGGGATCATTAGTCGCTGGGACAGGTACTTGGGTATGACGGCTGCTATGACTCAGGTACCCATGACTATCCTTTCGCACAGGCCTGCTATCTGTTGCAGAACGACTTCAACTACTGGTTTGAGCTCGACGACATCAGGTCGCTCGAAACCCATGTCGAGTCGTTCATGGTGCCCACCAGCGAGGAAGAGCTCATACCCATCTACTTCTCGCCGGCCAAGATGGAGGATGCCGGATCGAAGTTCCTCACCCTGGCCGAGATCTCCGCCAAGATCTCCTCGCTCGGCAACCTGAAGAAGAATCCCGACCCCCGCCGTCTCGGTGCCATCATGACCAAGATCGGGTTTGTGAAGTCGCGAAGCGGGCACAACAGCACCCGGGGCTATTATGTACGTGAGCACACGCAGTCGGAAATTGAACAGGCACACAATCCTGATGTCTTCTGATGCCGACATGCCGACAAGCCGACATCAGTTTCCATAGATTTATAAAAGTATCATACTAGAGCACCTTTACTGCCGGGGTAAATGAACTCACTGGGGACGGTTCCGAATGAGTTTCTTGCCGTTGCGGATGTAGATGCCTTTGGGGATTGCGTGAAGCCTGCGGCCGGAGAGGTCGTAGATGGGGGCCTGACGATCGGCGGTTGCCGAGGGCTGGCCGTCGATGTCAGCGATACCCGTGGGGCTCTCGACTTTGAGGGAGACAGTGGTGAAGACGAAGTAGTCGCTTGGCGAACGGCTGATGAAATCGTCGGCAATCTTCAGATCAACATAATATTCGCCAGGCTCCAGTGCCCGGGGCAAACGGATGGAAAGATCCGTCCGCTGGCCGGAATCAAGAATTAACATGCTATAGAGTAAGGGCATCTCCGGGAATATGATAGGATTCCATTCGCCATTGTCATCAAGCATGAATAGTTCAGCCAATACGGCGGCTTTGTACCCCATCGGCGCATCGTTTACCAGGTTGAGGTCGAGGTAACAGGCCGGATTGCCCTCTTCGTCAGGCTCCTCCCTGTATTTCGCTCCCCGACAATAGAAGGCCAGATCTTCTACGAGGATACTCTTGTGGGCGATATAGCCATCTGCCTGCCTGATGTCCGCGAGTTTCCGACCTGTCAGAATCTCGCCGTTCGTCGTATATACGAAGACATAGCTGCCAGCATAAGAGAAGGAAATAGGGGATGTGATGTCGGCAGTGCCGTGACTTTCAATCATGATGCCTGTCTGTGAAATTTTGTCCAGGGATACCAGCGTGTTGTTCTCCACATAGTAGGCCATACAGTACACTGTGCCGATAAAGTCATCGTCGCTATTGTTCTGAATGGTGACGGTGACGTTTTGGCAGAGGCCGCGCTGCATCAACCCGTCGATCGTCATACTCTGGGTCGAGGCGGTCAGCTGTGGCAACGGGTGGATGATGGTGTCAGTGGGCTGTCCATCGTCGCTGATGATGAATTCCACGTAGCTATTGGGTCCGAAGACGGGTTGCCAGGGTGTGTCGGTGCCTGCTTCCCTGTTGACGAACACCATTTTGTGGCTTCCGGGTGCAAGTTCCTCCGTAATGCCGGCTGGCAGATTGATCGCTACGTTTCCATTTTTACCTATATCGTAGCCTGCACAACAGTAGCCCTCAGCTTCCACGTTCTGCTGTCCGAGGAGGCGGCTGAGGTCAATAGTGCCATCGTCGTTCAGCCCAGCCAGGGCGATAGAGAAAGTGCCCGGCCGGTACGACAGGTTGATTGCCAGGAAGGCGTGGGATAGGCCGTAATCATTAAAATCCCAATATTCACAATTAAGATAGCGATAGTAGTCAGAGGACTGGCTCGCCGGCTGCAGTCCGATGAGTGCGAACTGGCGATGGTCGTAGGCGGTCTTGAAGGTGGTTCTGCCCATACCTGACATATCGGGATTGAGCAGGCTGAGCTTGTAGAACCCGTTGGCACGACCGCCCCAGCCCCAGTTCAAGTGGTAGTAGCCGCTGCCGTCATGCACCTCGTAGCCATCCACGATGAAGGCATGGCCACCGGAATTAGACTGACCAGTGTAGTACACAGGGCGGCCTTCCTGAATCTCTTTATAGATCAGCTTGTCCCAGCCGCTGACGGTATAATCGCTGGAATGAGCCTCATAGACGCCGGGGGCATAGCCGAACTGATTGACCAGAATGTCTGTATCAGAATGACTTCCACTAGTTTGATTAGGGCTATATATTAATGACATCAATTGCCCGCAATAGCGCATGAGTGTGGCGACGGCCATCTGCTGGGCCTCGGTGGTGGGCTGAAGATAGTCATCGACCATATTGTCCCAGTCGAAGGTCGTTGAGGGCAATGCCTCGATGATGGATCCGTCGGACTGCGGGTAGGCTCGCAGTTCGCCGTTGATGGGTTCCTGCGGCCAGCGGTGGTAGTTGAATATCTGCGCCAGAGCCGTGGCCGTGCAACCTGTAACGCACAACTGTCCGTCGATTACGGGGCAGAGGGCGTTGTATGGGTTCTGAGGATTGTAAATGGGTTCGCCCTGGCTCCACAAGGTCTTTATGAGGTACGGCACATCGTCGTGCAGAGCCAGCGCACGGGCCTTCATGCCCCTGCGGCTCATCTCGGCAATCCGACTGGCCATCGCGTCGAGCCACCACTGCATGTTTGAAGGCACGGCTTCGGCTTCGAAACTGCCGCAGTCAGTATAGCCCAGCACGAGGTCGTCGCCCACGCAGTCGTCACCACTCACGATGACGAAGCCTTTCCGGTCGGTGGCGTTGAAGATGTAGTATGGAACGATTTCCGACGTTTCTCCGTCGTCGGCCGGTTCACCCATCGCGCGGTGTCCTGCCTTCACGGGTTCGTTGTTCACCACTGACACCCCTTTCGCCTGTAGGAATCTGGCGGCTGCCTGGCGTGCGGCAGAGGGTGATACGGGTTCCGCCATCAGGTTCGTTGCGCAGTAAAGAACGACTGCGAGCGTGATCAAAGCTTTTCTCATATTTGTTAGTTTTTACTCGTTTTGTCAAACAAAAAAGAACCGTCCCCAACTGTTTGTTGGTGCGGTTTGTTACAAGATGCTGGGTTGGGGAATTTCCTGGCCGCGACAGAAGCGGTGGAGAATCTGGCGGTCGTCGCCGAGATAGATGTAACGCTCCAGTCGGTGAAGCAGCGAATAATGATCGTGGTTCAGGTCGCTGTCGTCGATGACGAGAGCGTCGAACTCATAGCCGGGCTCGAAACTGCCCACACGACCGAAGAAACGGCCTGCCGACTTGGTGGCTATCCAGAACACCTCGGACAGACTGAGGAACGCCCGCTCGTGGTTCTGATGAAAGTGCATCTTGCTCACCTGAATGGCGTAGACCATCATCCGGAAGATGTTGAGGTCGTGGCCGCCGCTGATGTCGCTGCCAAGGCCCACCTGCAAGCCTGCATCGAGGAACTTACGGATGGGTGCCATGCCCGACGACACATTGAAATTCGACGTGGGACAGTGGGCCACCACCACGCCGCGACGCTTCATCAGCTCCAGCTCGTCGCCGTCGGTCCACACACAATGGGCCATCACGGTGGGCGTCTGTCCGAAGAGGCCGTAGCGGTCGTAGGCATCGCCGTAGCTGGTGCTTTCGGGCTCCAGCTCCTGCACCCAGGCTATCTCGTCCTTGTTTTCCGAGAGGTGCGACTGCACGGGCAACTGGTACTTGGCGGCCAGCTCGCCACAGGCACGGAGCATCTCCGACGTGCACGAGGGCACGAAACGGGGCGTGACGATGGGACGGACTATAGGTGAAAGCTGATCACAGTCACGAATGAGGGACTCGTAGCCGGCGACCATGTCCTCTACCGATTCAGAGAGGCCTTCGGGACAATTACGGTTCATGCCCACCTTACCCACGAGGGCGCCCATGCCGGCCTCCTGGAAGAGGCGCATCAGCAGACGGGTGCTCTCGGTATGGATGGTGGCAAACACGCAGGAGCGCATGGTGCCGAAGCGCCACAGGTCGCGCACAAAGCGGCGGTACATCCGCTCGGCATAAGCCGGATCGGCATACTTCATCTCCTCGGGGAAGGTGTAATTCTGGAGCCACGGCAACAGTTCCAGGTCCATGGCGATTCCCTGGTTGCGATACTGCGGGGCGTGGACGTGCAAATCGTTCATGGCCGGTATCAGCAGACGGTCGCCGAAGTCGACGATCTCCGCACCCTCGCTGTCGAGCGATGCCAAATCAGTTGCCACACCCGTCACGCAACCGTCGGCACCGACGGCCACATAACCATTCTCCAACACCTCGAAACGGCTTTGCTCCTTCGTAAAAAGTATATGAGCCTTATAGATTCTCTTCATGATCAGTAGGTTTTTATTTGCAAAGATAAGCAATAAAATTGAAATCTGGCGCGCGTTTAATTTTATTAACTTTCATTTCCTCACAAATATCCTCCTCACAACATGACTATTTCAAAAAAAACGTTTACCTTTGCAGCCGAATAAACGAATTAGCATCATGTCGTTCTTAACCCGAAAATACCCGTTTCCGACAAGCAATCACTGGCTGAGGGACTGCGCCATCTATAGTGGCATCGTGTTTCTGATACTCTATCTGCTGCAGCCTTTCGGCTTCAGTATGTATCAGGGCAACAAGCTGCTGGTGGCACTGCTGTTCGGTGTCATCACCTTCGGCTGTTGTCTGTTGACCTTATTCGTCGAGCGCCCCCTTCATCAGCATATCTCCCCCTGGCGCGTCTGGCACGAAGCCCTTGCGGTGCTGCTGATGATACTTTTTATCGGCATCTGCAATTTCTTTGTGTTCTCGCTGGTGTTCCAACTCCCGATCACGGGCGTTCTGTTAATGATGTTCCTTTATTGGACGCTGATCATCGGGGTGTTCGTCACCGTCTGTTCTGTCAGTCTGAACTATTACCGCTATCTGCGCAACCAACTGGAGACGCTGCTCGACAAGACGACCGAGGCGCAGACGGATATCCAGGTGACCATCCGCGATGCCTCGGTACGGGGCGACGACCTGCAACTGCCCATCAACGACCTGCTGTATGTGGAGGCGCAGAAGAACAATGTCGCAGTCTGCTATGTGAAGGAGGGCAAGCCCAGCACCGTGGAGCTGCACACGACGCTCACGGCGGTGCTCGACGACCTGAAGGCTTATGAGAACATCTTCCAATGCCACCGCTCGTTTGTGGTGAACCTGAACAACATCACCTCGGCGCAGGGCAATTCCAACGGCTACCAGCTCCGACTCGGCAACTGTCAGACCATGGTGCCTGTATCGCGAAGCTACGTGCCGAAACTGCGCTCGTTTATCGCTTAGTCATTTGTCATTTTTTGTAGTCATTCGTCCGGCGGATTAGTTGTCTGTCAGCGGTTTTAGCTGTCTGTCCCGCAAATTTGGAGGGCTCGGTTTTCGTGTCTATCTTTGCAGCATGAAACATCGACTGACAACTATCATCATCCTGCTGCTCATGGCCTCGACGGCGATGAGTCAGACCACAGTAACGGGCATTGTCACGGACGGACGCGAGCCGCTCGCAGGTGCCAATGTATTCATTCTCGGTACGATCGACGGCTGCCTGACCGACTCGCTGGGACGGTTCTCGTTTCAGACCAGCCAAACGGGCGAGCTGACGCTGCGCGCCACCTTCATCGGCTTCGATGATTATACAGAGACCATTTCTGATTGCTCACCTCTTCATATCCACATGCACGAGCGGGCGACGGCCATCGACGAGGTGGTGGTGACGGCCAGCACCTACAGCTTCGGCAAGAGCGACAACTTCAAGACGATGGATGCGCTCGACGTGGTGATGGCAGGCAATTCGTGTGGCGACATCGTGGCGGCCCTGCAGACGCTGCCCGGCACACAGAAAGTGGGCGAGAGCGGCAAACTCTATGTGCGTGGCGGCGAGAGCGACGAGTGCCAGACGTTTGTCAACGGCATGCACGTGCTCGTGCCTTATTCAACGAATGTGGAGAACAAGGCCGTGCGCGGACGCTTCTCACCCTTCCTGTTCAAGGGCATCAACTTCTCGCTGGGCGGCTACGGTGGTGAATACGGACAGGCCCTGTCGTCGGTGCTGCCGATGGAGACAACCGACGTGGCGACGGGCGACAAGCTGGGGGTGAGCGGATCGATGGTAGACTGGAACATCGGAGGCACGAAGGCCTTCAAGAAGAGCAGTCTGTCGTTTAATGCCGACTACATCAGCATGGGTCTCTACAATGCGCTGTTCCCCGACCGCATGGACTGGACGCGCCCCTACCGCAAGCTCTCTGGCGAGGCGCAGTATAAGGCAGACCTATCGACAGCCTGCGTGCTGAAGACCTATGTGGGCTACGATCTGACCTCGGTGGGACAGCACATCGACAACCGCCGGTTATCCCTTGCCGAGCATAATTTCTATGCCAACGCCACGCTGCGGACGAATATCGGCCGAGGTTACAGTTTGTTTACGGGCATCGCCTATTCGTCGGTCATCAACAACGTCGACGATGCGCTGACCGCCGGCGACCACTATCACAACCTGCGCAACGAGGTGCATCTGAAAGCCGAGTTCCGCAAGGTCTATTCACCGGTGCTGAAGCTGTCGGCAGGTTTGGAGGACTATCTGCGCCACAGCACGAAACGGTATGACACCGGCCATTACACACTCGACTATCATCTGCCAAGCGCCCATGTCGATGCCCAGCTGCGCGTGATAAGGAAGTGGTTTCTCAACGTTGCGGCGAGGGCAGAATATGTGAGCTACCATGACGGTTGGCTGCTGATGCCCCGCGCCACGCTGAGCTATGTGCCCAACAAGCGTTTCCAACTGTCGGCGATGGTGGGACGATACAGTCAGACGGCTGCCGACGACTATGTGGTTATGAGCGGGAAACGGCTGGCTCAGGGCACCGCCGACCATGTGATCCTCAGCATGCAATACAGCACGCCCGACCTGTTGCTGCGCATCGAGCCCTACTATAAGAACTATCATCGCCTGCCGTTGCTCAGCCAAGGTGTCTATACGGCCGACGGCTATGGCAAGAGCCGTGGGTTCGACCTCTTCGTCGAGAACCACTCGCTGGTGAAGAACCTGATTACGACGCTCTCTTATTCGTTCAACGACTCTGAACGGTTCTACCTCGACAACACCAGCCTGCAGACGCCCGACTATGCCTCGCGGCATAACCTCCGTCTGACCTTGAAATACGGCATCGGCAAGACGATTATCGGACTGGCAGAGTCGTTTGCCAGCCCCCGACAGTATCCCGTCGGCCAAACACCCTGTTATAACAGCGTGGATGCCAATGTCACCTATCTGCTCAGTCCGAAGGTCATCGTCTATACGTCGTTGAGCAACCTCTTCGGGCGCACCAATATCTTCCGCTACAATACTGACGGCTCGCCTGTCACAGCCACCCGCGACCGTTTCTTTTATATCGGCATTTTTGTTTCACTTAAAAATAATAAAGCGTATGACATTTCAAATTTTTAAAAACAGTGTGTTCGCCATTGCCCTCTTCATGATGGCATCAGTCAGTATCAATGCCCAGACGTCTGTGCCCATGCAGGCGCTCATCGGCCAGTCGCTCAGTAAGATCCAGCCCGCATCGCCTGAAACGATGCTGAACTGCATCGCCGAGCTCAAACGCATCGATGCGCTCTTTCCCGACAGCATTCTGCCCAAGTACCAGATGGCCCTGCAAAGCCTGAACTACTCGGTGATGAACCCCCACGCCCAGCAGACTGACGACCTGCTGACCGAGGCCGCACAGACCATCGAAAAGATGGAGAAAATGAAAGGTGCAGACCTGTCGGATGTCTGCACCCTACGGGGATTTCTCTATATGGTTCGCATCGTACAGAACCCTGCCCTGAACGGACAGCGATACTACATCGATGTGATGCATAACTACGAGAAAGCCTTGAAAATCAATCCCGACAACGAACTGGCCAAGCAGCTGCAGGCGAAGTTTGAGGAGGGGATGCGACAGGCCGTCAGAGATTCTGGTTCTTCTCTCTGATGTGCTCCTCGTATTCGGCCAGTTCGCGCTCACCGATGTGGGCAAGGCCGTAGTGCTCGTCGTGCTGTGAGAAGTCGAGACCCACCTTTTCGCTGTATTCCGAAACACGCATGGGAATCATCATATCGATGAGTTTATAACCAGCCCAGCTCATGGCAAAGGTATAGACAAACACGATGACGATGGCCAGCAGGTGGTAGAGGAACACCACAAAACCATCCCATGTGCCTGCGATGAGACCCTCCTGGATGAAGATACCCGTGAGCACCGTGCCGAAGATACCGCCCGTGCCATGGGTTGGGAACACATCGAGGGCATCGTCGATGCGCGAGTGCGAACGCCAGTAGACGGCGATGTTGCAGATGAGCGTGATGACGAAGGCGATGAAGATGCTCTGGCCTACGGTGACGTAGCCGGCAGAAGGCGTGATGGCCACCAGACCGACCACGCAACCCACGGCAGCACCCATGGCAGAGGGCTTACGGCCGCGCAGACAGTCGAAGAAAATCCAGGTCATCATGGCCGTAGCCGAAGCGGTATTGGTGTTGAGGAAAGCCTTGATGGCCTGTCCGTCGGCATGGAGGGAGGAACCTGCGTTGAAGCCGAACCATCCCAGCCACAGCATGGCGGCACCCAGCAGCACGAAGGGGATGTTGGCAGGCTCGCTCTTACGCGTCTCCGCCTTACGCCTTCCAAGGAAGATGGCACCTGCGAGGGCAGCGATACCACTGGAGGCATGGACCACGATACCACCGGCGAAGTCGATGACGCCCCAACGGCAGAAAAGACCCTCGGGATGCCACGTCATGTGGGCCAGCGGACAATAGATGACGAAGAAGAAAAAAATCATGAAGAACATGTAGGCCGAGAAGCGTACACGCTCGGCAAACGAGCCCGTGATCAGCGACGGCGTGATGATGGCGAACTTCATCTGGAACAGGGCGAACAGGGCCAACGGAATCGTCGCACCGCCCAGAACATTGCCTGCGGGCGTGGTATAGACAGCCCCTCCTACCCCATGGAACATCGGGAACGTCAGGGGATTGCCGATGACACCGCCGATGTCGTCGCCAAAGCACAGCGAGAAGCCGATGACCACCCAGAGGACGGAGATCAGACCCATGGCGATAAAGGATTGCAACATGGTTGAGATGACATTCTTAGCGCCCACCATGCCGCCGTAGAAGAACGACAGACCGGGTGTCATCATCAACACGAAAATCGTGGCCGTGATCAGCCATGCCACATCGGCAGCGGAGATTACCGACCAGTCACACTCGAATGTAGGCTCACCTACAAACACACCTGCGAGGGCAATCAATGTCATTGCCGTCATCAGGATCATCCAACGTTTTTTAATCTTCATATCTTTTTGGTTTTAAAAAGTTTGCGAAAGAAGAAGTCCCCCCTTCCGCTGGACTACGGAAGAGAGGACAGAATGGTTAAGTTTACGGTTGTATGGTCACACCCAGAACCAGATAGGCCTTCTGTGAGCAGGGGTTGGCGACTACCTGTCCGAAGATGGGTATCGAGAACGAGTCGGTCACCTTGATGTCCTTCGTGGCCTTCAGGGCGAGGTTGGTGACGGCGAAGCCCGTCGTGCCGTAGAAGTCGGTGGCAAAGGGGACGGCACCGGCCGTAGCAGTCCAGTCGACGGTAGCAAGTTTGAATGGGACATTCGCCTCAACATAACTGCTATAGGCGCGCTTGCCGTCCTTGTTGACACCATCGTTGCCCGAGAAGTTCGTGTACCATTGCAGCGAGGCGAGTCCGAAGTCGTAACCGACGGTGGCCTCGAAGACATGGTTCGTGCCGTGGGCATCGTATTTGAAATAGCGGGCCTCAGGATCCTGGCCGGCGTTGAACCAGTAGTCGGTGACGCCGATGTTGAAGCCGCCTACCGAATAGGCAAGAGTCAGGTCGAACTCCTTGGTATCAGAGGGGTCGGCAATGCCGTAACTGCCCCAAGCGGTCAGCGACAGGCCCTTGTAGCCCACGCCGAGTGTCGGCTGGATGGCCGTGCTTCCCAGATCCTGACCACGCCAAATGTAACTACTTACAACGTCTGTTGCTACTGTTGTCTCTATCTCATCCTGTGCAAAGGCTGTCGCCCCAGCGACCAGCATCATTGCTAAAACAAATATCTTTTTCATAATTCTTTCCATTTTTACTATTCACTTAGTTGTAGCAGGCTTCACCGTGCTCGTAGATGTCGAGGCCTTCCTCCTCAACGCGCTTGCCGACACGCAGGCCGTGAACCTTCTTGATGCCGTAGAACAGGGCGAAACCGCAGGCAGCAGCCCAGAGGTCGATGACCAGAATACCGAAGCACTCAGCACCGAAGAAGCCCCATCCGTGACCGTAGAAAGCACCATTGCTGGTAGAGAGCAGACCTGTCATCAGGGTACCCAGGATACCGCAGACACCGTGTACAGAGCTGGCACCCACAGGATCGTCGATGTGCAGCACGTGGTCGATGAACTCGATGGCATAGACCAGTACGAGACCGCAGACGAGACCGATGATCACAGCACCGAAAGGCGATACGAGGTCACAGCCAGCCGTGATACCCACGAGACCTGCCAGTACGCCGTTGAGCGTCAGAGAGAGTGAGGGTTTGCCATATTTAATATAGGTGAGGAACATGGTAGCCACACCACCGGCTGCAGCAGCAAGGTTGGTGGTCAGGAACACGTGAGAGATGGCCACGCGGTTCACTTCGCCAGAGGCAGCCAGCTGAGAACCGGGGTTGAAACCGAACCATCCCAGCCAGAGGATGAACACACCCAGGGCAGCCATCGTCAGGTTGTGACCGGGAATAGCACGGCTCTTACCGTCCTTACCATACTTACCGATACGGGGACCAAGGGCCAGGGCACCAATCAGAGCCAGCACACCACCCACGCTATGCACAATGGCAGAACCGGCAAAATCGTGGAACACATCGCCGAAGGTCGACATCATAAAGCTGTCGGCAGCATCGTTGCAGAGCCAGCCGCCGCCCCAGGTCCAGTGACCCTCGATGGGATAGATGAACAGCGAGATGACTGCACTATAGATGAGATACATCGAGAACTTCGTGCGCTCGGCCATGGCACCACTGACGATGGTGGCAGAGGTGGCACAGAACACCGTCTCGAAAATCAGGAAACCCTCTACGGGCAGATCGCCTTTGTAGAAACTCAGGTCGCCCCAGTTGGGTGCGCCGATGAAACCTGCGCCCTCGCTGCCGAACATAAAGCCGAAGCCGAGGAAGAAGAACAGCAACGAGCCGAACATGAAGTCGACAAAGTTCTTCATCAGGATGTTGGCCGTGTTTTTACTACGCGTAAAACCTGCTTCACACAGCGCAAAGCCCGGCTGCATCCAGAAAACCAACATNNACCAACATGGCTGCCAATAGCATCCATACAGTATCGAGTGATAATCCAATTTCGTTCATAATGCTTTTGTGTTTTTGTTGTTATCCTTATTATTTCTTGTCTCGTAATACGGTGTCGCCGTGCTCACCGGTGCGAATGCTCCACGTGTCGATCATGTCGCTCACGAAGATACGGCCATCACCCACTTCACCCGTGTGTGCCACGTTGAGGATCACCTTGACGGTAGGCTCCACAATCTGGTCGCGGCAAACGATGGTCAGAGCCACACGCTCGATGACGTCGGTAGAATACTGTACGCCACGATAGATTCTCTCCTGGCGGCTCTGTCCGATGCCATGAACGTTATGGTACTCAAACCAGTCGATGTCCGATGATAGCAAGGCTTCCTTGACCTCCTCGAACTTCGTCTTCCTGATAATTGCTTCAATCTTTTTCATACCTTTAATCTTTTTACCTTATTAATTATTACTAACTAACCCTCTCATTGAGTGTTTTCTGCCAATTGACGGTGCAAAGGTACGACGATTTGGAAAAATATCCATAAATTATTCTTCATTTTGATTGTTAAAACCTAAACAATCTGACACTTCNNACACCATTCATTCCGTAACATATTGTCAAATGGATAGAAAAATTTTCTGTTTGCGAACACAGCGACCTTAATTTTGGGTCGAAATGACAATGTGTAAGGATTCTAGGACACAGATCAACCGATTCTTTTCAATTTGAAAGCAAATCCGGCGTTTTTCGAGCAAAATGATAGTTAAGCCGAATTTTAACGTGAAAAACGAAAGCAAAATCTTGTTGATTATAACAAATTGCACTACCTTTGCAGCCGAAAACAGACAAAGTGAAAGTAAAAGTAAGGATAATATGACAAATTGCAAACTTCAAACGTCACTTTACCAACCCGACTATGAGCACGATGCGTGTGGTGTGGGAATGGTGGTGAACATCCACGGAGGCAAGAGCCACGAATTGGTGGACAATGCACTAAAGGTATTGGAGAACATGGAGCATCGCGGCGCAGAGACCAGGGATAAGACTGGCGACGGCGCCGGCATTATGGTACAGATTCCCCATGAGTTTATTCTGTTGCAGGGCATCCCCGTGCCGGAGAAAGGAAAATACGGCACAGGTCTGGTGTTCCTGCCTAAAGACGAGAAGGCACAGCAGGAGATCCTGAGTGTGATGATCGAAGAGATCGAGCGCGAGGGTCTGCAGCTGATGCATCTGAGAACCGTTCCCACGAACCCCGAGGTGCTGGGTGCCGGTGCCCGTGAGGTGGAACCCGCCATCAAGCAGGTGTTTGTGACGGGCGTTGCCGACGAGGATGTGCCGGTATTCGAGCGTACATTATATAAAGTACGCAAGCGGATTGAGAACCGTATCGACAACGAGGACTTCTATTTCTGCTCGCTGTCGAACAAGAACATCATCTACAAGGGTATGCTGACCAGCGGCCAGCTGCGTCGCTATTTCCCCGACCTGTCGAACGATTACTT
>LXOW01018951.1_pt1 | contig 14659 bp, 13 predicted proteins | sample 1368591 | NCBI WGS metagenome assembly LXOW01 (sample SAMN04884650, study PRJNA319009) | bovine gut metagenome | isolation source: Cow rumen | host: Bos taurus | place: Italy: Legnaro (PD) | collected 2014-07-09 | reverse complement strand
CGGGGCGGGGGGAAAAGGGGCCGGATGATTGGGGAAACATGGATGAAATCCCCGTATTTTCCTTGGTATCGCGAATGTGCGGGGCGAGGGGAAAGAGGAGAATGCCGGAGGGGAACCCGGGAGCATCCCGGGGATTACGGAGTGGGAGGAGACTCGGAGGAGGGTTGCCGGGCGGGAGGCCCGCGCACGAGTCGGCCGCCCGTCAAGGGGCGGCCGGGGTGGCTTTGAAGTCGAAGCGGTCGGGGTGGTCGGGGGAGTAGTCGACCGTCACGCGGGAGCCGTCGGGGATTTCGCCGGCGAGGACGCGGGTGGCGAGTTCGTCGAGGATCATGCGCTGGATGGCGCGCTTGAGGGGGCGGGCGCCGAAGGCGGGGTCGTAGCCTTCGCCCGCCAGGGCCTCGGAGGCGGCGTCGGTGAGGTCGAGGGCGATGCCGCGGTCGGCAAGGAAGCCGCGGACGCGGTCGATCTGGATGGCGACGATCTGGCGGAGCTGGTCGAGGCCGAGGCTGCGGAAGAGGATGGTCTCGTCGATGCGGTTGAGGAATTCGGGGCGGAANNTGGCCGTCGGTCAGGCGGCCGTCGTCGAGGATCTGGAGCATGATGTTGAAGACGTCGGGATGGGCTTTTTCGATTTCGTCGAAGAGGATGACGGAATAGGGTTTGCGGCGGACGGCCTCGGTGAGCTGGCCTCCTTCGTCGTGGCCGACGTATCCGGGAGGGGCGCCGACAAGGCGGCTGACGGAGTGTTTTTCCATGTATTCGCTCATGTCGAGGCGGACCATGGCCTGGTCGTCGTCGAAGAGGAAGTCGGCCAGGGCGCGGGTGAGTTCGGTCTTGCCGACGCCGGTGGGGCCGAGGAAGAGGAAGGAGCCGATGGGCCGGTTGGGGTCCTGCAGGCCGGCGCGGGAGCGGCGTACGGCGCGGGCGACGGCGGCGACGGCTTCGTCCTGGCCGACGACGCGGGCGCGGAGGCGCTCTTCCATGCGGAGGAGTTTGGCTTTTTCGCCTTCGAGGAGGCGGCTGACGGGGATGTGGGTCCAGGCGCCGACGACTTCGGCGATGTTTTCGGGGGTGACTTCTTCGCGCAGGAGGCGGCGGGTGCCCTGGAGGTCGGCGAGGGCGGTCTGCGCGGCGGCGATCTTTTTCTCGGCGGCGGGCAGGCGGTCGTACTTGATCTCGGAGGCGCGGGCGAGGTCGCCGCGGCGCTGGGCCTGTTCCTGCTCGGTGCGGAGGCGGTCGACGTCGGCGGTGGCGGTGCGTATGGCGCCGAGGAGGTCTTTTTCGCGCGACCACTGGGATTTCAGGGCGGAGGATTTTTCCTTGAGCTCGGCGAGTTCCTTTTCGAGAGCGGCGAGGCGGTCGGCGGAGGCGCGGTCGGTCTCCTTGCGGAGGGCTTCGCGCTCGATTTCGAGCTGCATGCGGCGGCGCTCGAGTTCGTCGATCTCGACGGGCATGGAGTCGATTTCCATGCGCAGGCGGCTGGCGGCTTCGTCGACGAGGTCGATGGCCTTGTCGGGCAGGAAGCGGTCGGAGATGTAGCGGTGGGAGAGACGGGCGGCTTCGACGAGGGCGCCGTCCTGGATGCGGACGCCGTGGTGGGCTTCGTAGCGGGGCTTGAGGCCGCGGAGGATCGCGATGGTGTCCTCGACGGTCGGTTCGTCGACGAGGACGGTCTGGAAGCGGCGGGCCAGGGCGGGGTCCTTCTCGACGTACTTGCGGTACTCGCCGAGGGTCGTCGCGCCCACGCAACGGAGTTCGCCGCGGGCGAGGGGCGGCTTGATCATGTTCGAGGCGTCCACGGCGCCTTCCGCGCCGCCGGCGCCGACGAGCGTGTGGAGTTCGTCGATGAAGACGATGATTTTGCCGTCGCTCTCCGTGACTTCCTTCAGGAAGGCTTTGAAGCGGTCCTCGAATTCGCCGCGGTACTTCGCGCCCGCCAGCATCGCGCCGAGGTCGAGCGATACGACGCGCATCCGCTTGAGGCCCTCCGGCACGTCGCCGGCCACGATGCGCTGCGCCAGGCCCTCCGCGATGGCCGTCTTGCCGACGCCCGGTTCGCCGATGAGGACGGGGTTGTTCTTGGTGCGGCGGGAGAGGACCTGCACCACGCGGCGGATTTCCGCGTCGCGGCCGATGACGGGGTCGAGTTTGCCCGCTCGGGCGTCGGCGGTGAGGTCGCGGCCGTACTTCTTGATGGCCTCGTACTTGTCCTCGGGGGCCTCGTCCGTCACGCGGCGGTTCCCGCGTATGGCCTGGAGCGACTGCAGGACGCTGTCCACCGTGACACCCATGGCGGCGGCGACGCGGGCCGTCTCGCCGTCCTTCTCGCCGAGGGCGGCGAGGAAGAGGTGCTCCGTGCTGATGTACTCGTCCTTCATCCTCCCCGCGATTCCCGACGCCGCCTCCAGCACCGCCTGGAACGCGCGGTTGGGAGAGGGCTGCACGCCGCCTTCCTGGCGCGCGTGGGTGTCCAGCTGCTTTTCGAGGGCGGTGGCGAAGAGGTCCGGCTTGACGCCCGTCTTCTCCAGCACCGACGGCACGACACCGCCCTGCTGCCGCACCAGCGCCAGGGCGAGGTGGAGGGGGGTGAGTTCGCCGTTGCCGCGTGCCCCGGCATCCTGGATGGCGGCCTGGAGGGCTTCGCGGGCCTTGGTCGTCAGGTGGTCCAGCGGAATGTTCGCATTCTTGTTGTTCATGTCGTTCAAATCCTTTCCGGCCTTCCGCGGAATCTCCCGGTCGGCCTCCGCACAACATACGGCGGTTTTGCCGGGTTGCAAGTCCGCCACCCCGAAAATGCCGGCTGCCGCCCCGGGCCGGCCATGCCGGAGGGATCAAGCCCGCGGGGAGGAGTTCCGGAGCATGATGCGGATGATTTCGCCGTTGGTTTCGCGCATGCCGTCGTGGCCGAGGCGGGCGATGTTGCGGATGGTCGCTTCGACGCCCTTGGTGACGAGGCCGTCGCCGCCGAGGAACTGCTTTCCGGCGAGAATCATCTCGACGCCGAGCAGGGCGGCATCCACCGCCTCCGCGATCTTGGCGGCGCAGGAGGCCTTGGCGCCGTCGCAGGCCATGCCGGGAAGGATGGCGAGGGCGTTGACGAGGGCGTGGACGACGGTGTGGTAGTCGCGGGTCAGGAGGTAGGCCACCCCGGCACCGGCGCCGGCGGCGGCGGTGGTCGCGCCGCAGAAGGCGGAGAGGCAGCCGATGCCGTCCTTCTGGTGGATGGCGACGAGGTTCGCGAGGGCGAGCGCGCGGTAGAGGTCGTCGTCGGTGGAGCCGAGTGCGCGGGCGTAGGCGATGACGGGCAGGGACACGGCCAGTCCCTGGTTGCCGCTGCCGCTGTTGATGACGACCGGCATCTCGCAGCCGCCCATGCGGGCGTCGCTGGCGGCGGCGGGCCAGGCCTTGGCGCGGGTACGGACGTCGTCCCGGCCCGAAGCGAGAACGACCTTGCCGATTCCGGCGCCCCAGTCGCCGCGGAGGCCTTCCTCCGCGATGGCGAGATTGCAGCGGATCTGCCGGTCGAGTATTTCCCGGACGTCGGCGACGTCCAAGGCCTCCACGTACTCCCAGATGCCCGGCACCGTCATCCAGTCCCGGGAATCGGCTTCGGCGGCGGCTTCCGGCAACGGCATGTTCTCCGCGCCGGAGGGACGGCCGTTGCGCTCCCGCAGGACCACGCGCGTATGGCCACCGGTCAGGCGGACCCGTCCCGTGGATTCGCCGCGCCACGCGGTCACGCGCAGATCGAACACCTCGCCGCTTTCCAGCGCGGCCACTTCCACCTGCGAGTGGGCGAGCCACTCCCGGACGGCTACCCCGGTATCCGCCCCGGCCTCCGCGAGCAGGTCCAGCTCCCGGGAGGCATCCCCGGCCAGGACTCCGACCGCGGCGGCGGCATCCAGCCCCTTGAGCCCGCCGGTATGGGGGACCACGACGGATTTGACGTTCTTGATGATGGAGCCCGACGCCTCGACGAGGATGCGGTCCGGCACCCCGCCCGCAAGATCCCGCGCGAGGGCGGCGGCGTAGGCGACGGCGATGGGCTCGGTGCACCCCATCGCGGGCACGAGTTCGCGCCGGAGGACGGCGGTGTACGCCCGGCAGGCGTCGTCCCCGCGCTGCATGGTGGGCCCGTCACCGGCGGCTGCCCCGTTTGCCTTCATCGCATCGTGCTTGTCCATGTCCCTTCTATGCCACATTCCCCGCCGGCGCACAACCCCCGCCGGTGCGTTTCCGGGCGCTTGGGGAGGTGAATCCATGGAGGGGGAGGCTGGGGAAAAACAGCCGGAAAACGCAGGTTTTCCCGTAATTGCAAAAGTGATTCCCGCGGGGGCGCCGCTTGCGGATTGCGGAAGGCGGGGGGCGGGGCTATGATGGGCGGCATCATGAGGATATTGGCGATCAACATCGGGAACAGCCGCGCGGCGGCGGGATGGTACGCGGACGGGGAAATCGTGCGGACGCGGCGCGGGGCGGAGCTGTCGGCGGCGATGCTCGGCGGGGGCGGCGGCGCGCCGGACGGCATCGGCGTGGCGTCGGTCGTTCCGGCGCGCAACGCGTCGGTGCGGAAGCTGCTGAAGGAGCGCTGGCCGGGGGTGCCGGTGCGATGGGTGGGGCCGGGGCTGGACCTGGGGATCCCCTTCGACCTCAAGGTACCGGAAAAGACGGGGGCGGACCGCTACGCGGACGCGGCGGCGGCGGCGGAGCTGTACGGGACGCCGGTCATCGCGTGCGATTTCGGGACGGCGACGACGTTCAACCTGGTGCTGCCGCGCCGCGGCTTCTGCGGCGGCGTCATCGCGCCGGGATACGGGATGTGGTTCGAGGCGCTGGGGCGGGGCACGGCGCAGCTGCCGGTGCTGCGTCCGGGCGGGCTCGACGTGCCGACGGGGCGCGATACGGAGGAGGCGCTGCGGCTGGGCGCGCGGTGGGGATACCGGGGGATGGTGACGGAGATCCTCTGGCAGCTCTCCAAGGCGTGCGGGAAGAAGTCGCCCTGCCTGGTGGCGACCGGCGGCCACGCGGAGGCTGTGCTGCGGGATGCGGGGTTCGAAATCGACCTGCAGCCGGACCTGACGCTGTGGGGCATCGCGCGCATCGCGGAACGGAACCTGTGAGTCCGGGCGGGCAGAACAGGGGCGTGCCGCTGCTGGAGGTGCGGGGGCTGGCGGTGGGGTTCCGCCGCGACGGGGGAGGGGAGACGCTGCGGGCGGTGGACGGGGTGTCGTTCGAGCTGCACGAAGGGGAGACGCTGGGGTTGGTCGGCGAATCGGGATGCGGCAAGAGCGTGACCGCGCTCTCGATGCTGCGGCTTCTGCCGAGTCCGCCCTCGGTACGCGAGGCGGGAGAGGTGCTCTGGCGCGGCCGCGACCTGCTGTCGATGCCGGTGGAGGAGCTCCGCCGCGTGCGCGGGGGGAAGATCGGGATGATTTTCCAGGAGCCGATGAGCGCGCTGTCGCCATTGCACCGCATCGGCGACCAGCTGGTCGAGGCGGCACGGTTGCATCTGGACATCGGCCGCCGCGAGGCGCGCGCGCTGGCCCTGGACTGGCTCAAGCGCGTGGGGCTGCCCGACGCGGAGCAGCGGATGGAGGACCTTCCGCACCAGCTCTCCGGGGGGATGCGCCAGCGCGTGATGCTGGCGATGGCGATGCTGCCGGAGCCGGAGATATTGCTGGCGGACGAGCCGACGACGGCGCTGGACGTGACGGTGCAGGCGCAGATCTTCGAGCTGCTGGCAAAGCTGCGCGGCGGGCGTACGGCAGTGCTGCTGATCACGCACGACATGGGCGTCGTGTGGGAGGTGTGCGACCGCGTCCACGTGATGTACGCCGGGGCGATCGTCGAGCGCGGCCGCCGGGAGGACGTCTTCGCGCGCCCGTCCCACCCCTATACGCGCGGGTTGCTGGCCGCCATGCCGTCGCTACACCGCCGCGCCGCGCGCCTGCCGGACATACCGGGCCATCCGCCCGCGCCCGGCGAATGGCCGCCCGGATGCCGCTTCGCCCCGCGCTGCCCGCGCGCCACCGACCTCTGCCGCGCCGCCCTGCCCGATTGGCGCGACGCCCCCGGCGCCGGCCACCGCGCCGCCTGCCACCACCCCCACGAGGAACCCGCGACATGATCACCCGAAAACCCGCCGAAACCGAATCCCGCCCGCCGCTCTTCTCGCTGGTCAACCTCGGTTGCCCGAAGAACACCGTCGATTCCGAAGGCCTTCTCGCGGGAATGGCGCTCGCGGGGTTCGCCTTCGTGGAGGACCCGCTGGAGGCCGACGTGTGCATCGTCAACACCTGCGGCTTCCTCGACGCCTCGCGCCGCGAAGCGCAGGACGCGCTCGACGCCATCGCCGCCGCGCGTGCCGCCGCCGACTCCGACCGGCCGGCGATCGTCGCCGTCGGTTGTGCGGTGGAGCGCGCCGGAGGGGATGCCTCGCTCGGCGGCGCCCTCGCGTCGGCGGACCTGTGTGCGGGGTTTGCCGACTACCCGCGCCTGCCGGACATCTGCCGCGGCCTCGTCCGCGCCCGCCGTGCCGGGGGCTACGCCGGGGCGCGCCGCCTGCCCGGTGCCTATCTCTCGTGGCTCGGCGAGCCGCGCATGCGCATCGGCTCCCCCTGGAGCGCCTACCTCAAGCTCGGCGAAGGCTGCTCCAACTGCTGCGCCTACTGCTCCATCCCGCTCATCCGCGGCCGCCGCGCCAGCCGTCCCGCGCGCGCCATCCTCGACGAAGCCCTCCGCCTGGCCGAGAGCGGCGTGCGCGAACTCACCCTCATCGCGCAGGACACCACCGCCTGGGGGCTCGACGCCATGCCGCCGCCGTATTCCCCCGCCGCCGCCCGCTGGCGCCCGCCTGCCAGCGCGCCCTTCGCCGCGCTCCTCCGCGACCTCCTCGCCGAACTGCCCGCGCGCGGCATCTGGGTCCGCGTCCTCTACGCCCATCCGCGGCACCTCGACGGCGCCATCCTCGACGCCCTCGTCTCCGACCCCCGCATCTGCCCCTATCTCGACCTCCCGCTCCAGCACGTCAACGACCGCATGCTCCGCCTGATGGGCCGCGGCTACGGACGCGACCGCGTCGACCGCCTGCTCGCCGACCTCCGCGCCCGCTGGCCGGGTGTCGCCATCCGCTCGACGTTCATCGTCGGCCACCCCGGCGAGACTCCGGGCGCCTACCGCGAACTCCTCGACTTCGTCCGCGGCGGCGCCATCGACCACCTCGGCGTCTTCGCTTGGTCGCCTGAACCCGGAACCCGCTCCGTCGCCCTCGATCCCCGTGACGCCCGCCGCGTATCCCCCCGTCTCGCCGCCGCCCGCCGCGACGAACTCATGCGCGCCCAAGCCACCGCCTCCCGGCGCCTCCTCCGCGCCCGCATCGGCACCGCGACAACATTCCTCCCCGAAACCTGGCGCCGCGGCGCCTGGCACGGCCGCACCCCCTGGCAGGCCCCCGACGGCATCGACGGCGAAACCGTCGTCCCCGCCCCCGAATCCGCCCTCCGTCCCGGCAAGATCGTCCCCGTCCGCATCACCGCCTCCACCACCTACGACCTCAAGGCGGAACTCCGGAAGTAGACGCATCCGCGCGTCTTTTGGCCCGGATGCGCGTACCATCCGGGCGGCGGGCGTTCAGTCGTCGAATTCGGGCAGGGGTTCCTCGTCCGGGGAGGGGAAGGCGCCGTCGCGGCGGGTTCGGAAGGGGGTGGTGAGGGCTTCGTCGAGGTCGCAGACGTCGTCGAAGTCGGAGAGGCGGTCGTGGGAGGTCTTGGAGAGCAGGCCGGCGCCGATGAGGGCGTAGACGATTTCGCCGAAGTCCAGCGTCTTGCGGATGCCCCAGAGATGCAGGACTTCCTGCGCCAGGGGGCCGTAGTCGTCGATCGCCTGCCCCACCAGCGAAACCACCAGCTCCTCGCCGCCGACGTGGCGGAGGCCTTTCTCTTCGTCGACCACCTTTTCCAGCAGGCGCTCCAGCGATTGCAGAAGCCAGTAGTAGGCCTGCGGGGCGTAGCGGGTGTCGCGCCCGGTCAGCCGGGCGATGGCGTCGCGCACGGCCTGGTCGGAGTGCGGCGGCATCAGGGAATCTCCGCGCCGGCCGGCGGGGCGAACGTCCGCGGTCCGGCCTGGGTGTGCACGGTGACCCACCGCCCCGCAAGCGCGAGCGCGGCGAAGAGCAGGATTCCGGCCACCAGGCGCCGCTCGGTCAGGGTCCAGCCCAGCCACGGCCGGAACGCGTCGCGGAGCCGCGCCAGGATGGAGTCCGCCGCGCGCACGTCTCAGCCGTTGGCGGAGTCGATGATCTGCTTGGTCTCGACGGCGATCTGGAGTTCCTCGTTGGTGGGGATCATGAGGATCTTCAGCGGGGAGTCCGCGCGCTGCAGTTCGATGGGGTCGTCGGAGCGGACGCGGTTCTTTTCGGGGTCGAGGCGGATGCCGAGGTGCTCCAGTCCGGCGCAGACGCGCTCGCGCACGGGTTGCGAGTTCTGGCCGATGCCGGCGGTGAAGACGATCGCGTCGAGGTTTGGCACGACGGCCATGTACGCGCCGACGTACTTCTGCACGCGGTAGCAGAACATCTCGAACGCCGTCGCCGCCATCTCGTTGCCGCCGGCCGCCGCCTCGATGACTTCGCGCATGTCGTTGACGCCGCAGACGCCCTTGAGGCCGGACTTCTTGTTGAGGGTGGTGAGCATCTGGTGGATGTCCATGCCGGTCTGGTCCATGATGTATTCGAGCGCCGAGGGGTCGATGTCGCCGGAGCGCGTGCCCATCATGAGGCCTTCGAGCGGGGTGACGCCCATGGTGGTGTCGACGCACTTGCCGCCGCGGATGGCCGCGATGGAGCAGCCGTTGCCGAGGTGGAGGCTGATGATGTTGGTGTCTTCGGGAGCCTTCCCGAGGTAGCGTGCGGCGGCGGCGGCGATGAACTTGTGGCTGGTGCCGTGGAACCCGTACTTGCGCAGGCGGTACTGCGTGTACCACTCGTACGGCACCGCGTAGAGGAACGCCTTCGGCGGCATCGTCTGGTGGAACGCCGTGTCGAAGACGGCCACCTGCACCGCGTCCGGGAAGAATTTCTCGGCGACCTCGATGCCCATCAGGTTCGCGGGGTTGTGCAGCGGGCCGAGCGGGAAGAAGTCGCGGATGGCGGCCTTGACCTTTTCGTCGATGCGGACGGTGTCGCTGTAGACTTCGCCGCAGTTCAGGACGCGGTGGCCCACGCCGGCGATTTCGGAGGCGTCCTTGATCACGCCCTCCGCCGGGTCGGTCAGCAGCTCGACGACGCGCGCCATGCCTTCGTTGTGGGTCGGGAGCGGGCGCTCCTCGACGTGCTTCTTCTCGGCGCCGCCGGCGTAGGTCTTGTGGACGATGCGGCCGACCGGCTCGCCGATCTTCTCGACCAGCCCCGACGCCAGCACGCCGTAGCTGTCCACGTTTTCGAGATCGATCAGCTGGTACTTGATCGACGAACTGCCTGCATTGATGACCAGAATCTTCATGAACTACGCCTCCCGGCGGAAAAGGGTTGGAAAAAGGGAAAGGACAAAACAAAAGGAGCCGGACGCATCCGGCTCCTTGCCGCGGGAGCCCCGCGGATGGCTCAGAGCGAGGCCGCGTACGTGGCGCGGCGGGCGTTGATGCGGGCGCGCGCGGCCTTGCGGCGGCGCTTCTCGCACGGCTTCTCGAAATGCCGCTTCGCCCGGATGTCGCGCATGATGCCTTCGCGATCCAGCTTCTTCTTCAGGCGGCGGAGCGCCTTCTCGACGGATTCGCCCTTCCTGATCTTGACTTCAGTCGTTACCAAAACAAATCACCTACTTTCGGAAGTATTTCCCGCCTGCGCGGGATTGCGGAGCCATCCGGCCCCGCACAAAATCGGGGCGCACCATACCCCGTCCCCCCCGCCGTGTCAACCGCTTTTGTCGGAACGGGCGTTCAAATCGCTCCGCGGATTTTTTCCGCCAGCGCCGCCGCTTCCGCCATGTCCGCGTAGGGGTGGGCGTCCCAGTTCCACTTGTGCGCACGGCCTTCGAACTGCGGGATGACGTGGAAATGCAGGTGCCCCACCGTCTGGCCGGCCACGGCGCCCTGGTTCGTGATGACGTTGAACCCGGCCGCACCCAGCGCCTTCATCTGGGCCACGGCGATCTTGCGGGCCACCGCGATCAGGTGACCGGCGATTCCGTCCGTCGCCTCGCCGAGGTTGGCGAAGTGTTCCTTCGGCACCACCAGCACGTGACCCTGCACCACGGGCCCGATGTCCATGAACGCCAGGCACTTCTCGTCTTCGTACACCTTCGTCGAGGGAATCTCCCCCGCCGCGATCTTGCAGAACAGGCAATCCTTCATCGTTTGCTCCTTGTTGGTTTTCCGCCCCATCCTACTCCCCCTCCCGCCCCGGAATCCATCCCAATCCGCGCGGAAATCCAGACCGCTCCGAAAAAACAAACCGGCAAAAGGCCAAGCCCATGCCAAACTCCCCGACCGGACCCCTCCTCCTCACATCGCGCGGCGGAGGATTTCCCTGGCGGCGGCGGTGTCGCCGCCGAGGGGGCGGGAGGGCGGAGGGGAGCAGGGAGAGGGAGGGGGCTAGGTCGCCGGCGTAGAGGTCGGCGGCGGGAATGTGGACGTGGCGGAGGTGGAGTTTTATGGCGCGTTCGAGGACGGGGTATTCGGCGAAGTTTTCGCGGTCGGCATAAACAAGCGGTTTGCCGTTGGCGGCGCAGTCGGCCAGGATGCCGAAGCCGGGTTTGCTGAGGACGGCATCTACCGTCGCCACGATGTCGGAGAAAGGGAATTCGCCGCGGTCCACGGCGTGGATGTTGGGGATTCCGGTCCACTCCAAGGGGCGGACGGTGAAGAATTCGGTGTCGGGGATGGCGGCAACGCGGGCGAGGGCGGCGGGTGTCCAGTCGAGGGTGGTGAAGGAGAGGAGAATCCAGCGGCGGGCCGGGTCGGCGCCGGTACGGGCGGCGAGGGCGGCGCGGCGGGGGCGTCCGGGGCGCGACGGGAGGGGGATGTCGAGTCGCCGCGGGAAGGTGGCGGACATGTCGGGGGAGAGGGGATACTGGAGGAGGATGTCGGCGTTGGCGTAGTCGGCGCGGAAGGCGTCCACGGCGGGCTGCCAGCGGGGGTCGGTTTCGGCGTAAGGGGCGTAGATCCAGTCCCAGGAGAAGTTGCCGATGGCGATGCGCGGCAGTCCGGCGCGCGCGGCGGCGGCGAGGGGTATGGCCGGGATGTCGGCGACCACGATGTTGGCGGCGGCAGCGCGTTGCCAGGCGGCTTCTTCGTCGATCAGCGCGGGCCGCCGGGCGAGCAGGGCGGTGACTTTTTCGAGCGTGGCGGGGATGTCGGCGCGGACGGAATCGAGCTGGACGAGTCCGACATCGAACGCCGCGCGCCGGAAGTCGAGCGTCCCTTCGGGAAAACCGCGCAACCGGTCGCGCAGGAAATCTTCGGGGAGGGCGGATACGACGGTGAGGCGCACGCCGGGACATTCGCGCCGCAGGGCCTGCATGACGGCGGTGGAACGGACGCCGTGGCCGTAGCCGTGGGCGGTGAGATACCAGACGATGTGCGGCGCACGGTTCACGACCAGTACTGGCGGTCGAGGGAGCGGTACTGGATGGCTTCCGCGACGTGCTCTTCGGCGATGTCGGCGGCGCCTTCGAGGTCGGCGATGGTGCGGGAGACCTTGAGGATGCGGTCGTAGGCGCGGGCGCTCAGGTGGAGGTCGTCCATCGCGCTCTTGAGGAGGAGGTTTGCGCTTTCGCCGAGCCGGCAGTGGCGCGGCACGTCCCGGGCGCGCATGGCGGCGTTGCAGGTCGGGGCGTTGGTCCCGGCCGCGGCGAAGCGCTCGCGTTGCCGCTCGCGCGAGGCGACGACACGCGCGCGGATGGCCTCCGACGGCTCGCCCTTCTCCAGCGACGCGAGCTGGCGGTACTCCATGGCGGGGACTTCGACGTGCAGATCGATGCGGTCGAGGAGCGGACCGGAAATCTTGTTGCGGTAGCGTTGCATCTGGAGCGGCGTGCAGCGGCAGGCCTTCTGCGGATCGCCGTAGTGTCCGCAAGGGCACGGGTTCATCGCCGCAACGAGCATGAACCGGCACGGGAACGTCACGGTCGCCGCCGCGCGGGAGACGGTCACCTTGCCGTCCTCCAGCGGCTGGCGCATGACTTCGAGGACGTTTCGGTGGAACTCGGGCAGCTCGTCGAGAAACAACACCCCGTTGTGCGCGAGGCTGACTTCTCCCGGCACGGGATGGGCACCGCCGCCGAGAAGTCCCGCGTCGGATATGGTGTGGTGCGGTGCCCGGAAGGGGCGCCCCGACACCAGCGCGCGGTGCGCGGGCAAGACGCCCGCGATGCTGTGGATTTTGGTCGTTTCAAGGGCTTCTTCGAGCGTCAGCGGCGGCAGGATGGTCGGCACCCGCTTGGCCAGCATCGACTTGCCGGTGCCCGGCGGCCCGACGAGCAGGATGTTGTGTCCGCCCGCGACGGCCACCTCGATGGCGCGCCGCGCGGTCTCCTGTCCCTTGACGTCGGCGTAATCGTCTTCGTAGCGCGTTCCGCCGCCGAAGGCTTCGCCCATGTCCACGCGGCACGCGCCGATTGGCCGCTTGCCTTCGAGGAACTCGGCCGCCTCGCGCAGGTTCCGCACCGGCACCGCCGCGAGACCGGCCACCACGGCCGCCTCCTCGACGTTCTCCGGCGGCACCAGGATGCCTTTCCGCCCCGCCGCGCGCGCCATCAGCGCCATCGGCAGGACGCCGCGGACGCGGCGGACCTCTCCCGAGAGCGCCAGTTCCCCCGTCACGCACCACTCCTGCAAGCCCTGGGCGAGAAGCTGGTCCGACGACGCGAGCATCCCGAGCGCGATGGGGAGGTCGAAGCTGGGGCCTTCCTTCTTGATGTCGGCCGGCGCGAGATTGACGGTGGTGCGCGCCATCGGCGGCCGGAACCCCGAATTGACGAGCGCGGTCCACACCCGCTCCGAACTCTCCTTCACCGCCGCGTCGGGGAGGCCGACAACCACGACCTTGGGCTCGCCGTGCCCCGAATCGACCTCGATTTCGACCTCGTAGGCGTCCACCCCGAAGACCGCCCCCGAGTACACCTTGGCGAGCATCGCGTCAGCCCCGGTAAACCGGCAGGTTGGCCTCCGGCACGTCGGCCAGCGCGGGCGCGGCGAGGTCCTTGGGGGAGGTGAGCGCCGCGGCGGCCTCCTCCGCCGACCAGCGCCAGTCGATGCCGAGCGCCGGGTCGTTCCAGCGGATGCCGTACTCGTCGCCGGGCGCATAGAAATTGTCGCACTTGTAGAAGAAGTCCGCCGATTCCGACAGCACCCGGAACCCGTGCGCGAACCCGCGCGGGATGAAGAACTGCCGCCGGTTCTCCTCCGACAGCTCCACCGCCACGTGCTGGCCGAACCACGGCGACCCGCGGCGGATGTCCACCGCCACGTCAAGCACGCGCCCGCGCAGGACGCTGACGAGCTTCGCCTGGGGATTCTTCAACTGGTAATGCAACCCGCGCACCGTCCCCGCCCGCGACCGCGACATGTTGTCCTGCACGAACGCCGCCTCCAGCCCCGCCGCCGCGTATTCGCGCGTCTGGTACGTCTGCATGAAGAACCCGCGTTCATCCCCGAACACCGCCGGCGTGAACACCCGTACACCCGGAATCGCCATCTCTTCGCATATCAAGTTCATGTCTGACGTTTACCACACCCGCCCCGTCCCCCGCAAGCCCGCGGCGCGTTCCCGGGTTTTCCAGCCATTGGAAACTTTTTTCCCAATGGCTGGAAAACGTGCGCCGCAGCGGTCCGCGCGCGCATCGGCGCTTGCCAGCGGGTGGCGAAAGGGATAATTTGCGCGGCCATGATTTCCCTGCTCAAAGTGCGGAACCTGGCGCTCGTCGAAGAGGCCGACGTCGAGTTCGGTCCGGGGCTGAACATCGTCTCGGGCGAGACCGGCGCCGGCAAGTCGGTGCTGATCGGCGCGCTGTACCTGCTGCTCGGCGAGCGCGCCGATACCGGGGCCGTGCGCGCCGGTGCCGCCCAGTGCTCCGTCGAGGCCGTGTTCTCGCTGGAACCGGACGCCCTCGCCGCCGTCGACGCCGCCCTCGCCGAGGCCGGCATGGCCCCCTGCGAGGACGCCACGCTGATCGTGCGGCGCACCGTGCGCGCCGCGGGCGGCGGGCAGATACACGTCAACGACGCCCCCGCCACCGCCGGGCTTCTCCGCCGCATCGGCGCCTCGCTCGTCGACCTCCACGGACCGCACGACCACCAGCTCCTCTTCCATCCCGCCGAGCAGCTCGCCATCCTCGACGCCTACGCCCACGACGGGGCCGAGCGTGCCGCCTACGCCGTCGCCTGGGACCGCCGCGCCGCCCTCCTCGACCGCAAGGCCGCCCTCGACGCCGCCGGCGGGCCCGATGCCGCCGCGCAGGCCGACCTGCTCGCCTCGCGAATCAAGGAAATCGAGGACGCCGCGCTCGAAGAGGGCGAGGAGGAAGCCGTGCGCGCCGAGCAGCAGACCGCCGGCAACGCCCAGCGCATCCTCGAACTCGGCCAGCTCGCCACCCAGACCCTCAGCGAGGGCGAGGACTCCATCCTCCAGCGGCTCGTGCCCGTGCGCAAGGCCCTCGACGAACTT
>LXOW01304655.1_pt1 | contig 14663 bp, 14 predicted proteins | sample 1368591 | NCBI WGS metagenome assembly LXOW01 (sample SAMN04884650, study PRJNA319009) | bovine gut metagenome | isolation source: Cow rumen | host: Bos taurus | place: Italy: Legnaro (PD) | collected 2014-07-09 | reverse complement strand
GCGCTGGAATACGGTATCCAGACGTACGTCTATACCCGCCGGCAGCCTTTTGATTTCGGGCTTTTCGACGATGCGGTGTTCCGCAAATGGCCCGCCGGCATCATCCGCGCCAAAGGGCTTTGCTGGTTCTCCGACGAACCCGGAAAATGCTGGCTCTTCGAGCAGGCCGGACGGCAGAAGCACGTTCGCGAGGCCGGCCTCTGGTATGCGATGATGCCCGCCGACGAACTGTCGGACCAGCTGGAGCGCGACGCCCAGCTCCGCCGGGACTGGGACCCCGTCTACGGCGACAGGATGCAGAAAATCGTCTTTATCGGACAGCACCTCGACACGGCCGCCATCGACGCGCTGCTGGACCGCTGCCTGACGGATTATCCGGGATAACCGTCGTTCTGGTCCAGGAGCGGATTCATCGACAGCGCATCCGCGGGAATCGGGAACAGGCAGGTATAGCCGGTCTCCTGCTCGTCGGGCAGGGACGGCCGGAACGACCAGGGAGCGGTGTAGGTCCCGAAACGGATCATATCCTGCCGCCGGAGGCCTTCCCAGGCGAACTCGATCAGGCGTTCCCGGAGAAGCAGTTTTTCATCGACCCATTCCAGCGGAGCCGCGCCGCAGCGCGAACGGACCTCGTTCACGATAGGCAGCGCATCGTCGGCGTGCCCCGTCCGCAAGAGGGCTTCCGCCTTCATCAGCAGCGCGTCCGCATAGCGGAAAATCACCCAGTCGTTGTCCATCAGTTTTCCGTCCTTGAAGGCCCGGAAATCAATTTCGTATTTCTTCATCCTGGCTCCGGCGGTTTTCTCGTCCGGTTTTCCGCTCAGGTCAAGCGCGATGGAGAACGGCTTATAATCAATGACTTCGCCGACCGTGTAATAGTTATCATAGAAGCGGGGGTCGCAGGAAAGAGTCCCGTATCCGTTGGCATCGAGCACCTCGAGCGTGGCCGACGACCCGTTTTCCCCGGTAAAGCCGAGCGCAGCGGCGTGCTGATAGTGGCGGGACCGGAAGAGATACTGGTTCTGCGCCGCATAGAGGTGCTTGTCCATCGGAATGGTGAAGATGTTTTCCGGGGAAGGCTCATTGGCCACCGCAAAATTATCCGAATAGTAAGGGGCCAGCGAATAGCCCGCCTCCGTCAGGTAATCGGCGTAACGGATGACCTCGTCATAGTAGGTCCGGCCACAGTAGACCGGCGCGTTCAGGTAGATTTTTTCCAGGAGGAAATAGACCACAGGACGGGTAATCCGGCCATAATAGGGACCGAAAAAGTTGCTGCGGTATAAGGGCAGGCCTTCCGCCGTTTCCTCCAGTTCCTTCACGACGAACTCAAACACTTTCGCCCTCGGGGACTGGACGGTCTCGTGCATCGGAACGTCCGGGTCCGTCACGATGGGGACATTGCCGAACATATCCAGCAGATAATAGTAGAAAAAAGCGCGCAGGGCCCGCATTTCACACAAAAGGTCGGGATAGTCCTCCAGCAGCGGGGCCGCTTCGTTGGCGGACACGATCATCTCATACAGGTACTTCCAGGCATTCATCAGCGGCGCTTCCCCCGGCGTCCAACTGTGCAGGTACAGCCGCTGCCAGAGCCCGCCGTCGTACCAGTCGCCGCTGCGGGTAGGCATACTGGCCTCGTCGGTGGTAAAGGTGTTGAGGTCGTAAATGCCCCGGTAGGTCCCCGCAATCCCCTTCCCCTCGGCGTCGGAGCCGATATGGGCATAGATCTGACCCAGCGTCATCAGGTAGATGTTGGTCCGGGAATCGGAGATATCAGCGCTGGGACGCTGGTCCCTGGGCTGCTCGCTGAAAAAAGAGCAGGAACAAAGGCAAACGGCCCCGAGGGCGGCAAAAAGAAACTTTTTCATATCAAAAATGGATGCCGATGCTAAGGGAATAGGTGCGGAAAACGGGATAGGACACTTTGTCGTCCAGTCCGAAGTTGGAGCCGACGACGGAACTGTTGAGAAGCGGCGTCAGGCCGGAGTATGCGGTAACTGTACCGAGGTTGTTCACGGAGGCACTGATTCTCAGGTTCCGCACGACACGGCGGACCGGGATGTTCCAGCCGATGGTCAGATAGGCGAAATTCAGGTAATCGCCCTTTTCCAGCCAGTAGTCCGTCACCGTCTGGTCGGCGATATTCCGGGCAGGGGCTTCGGCAAGGACGTTGTAGTACGGAAGGGAGCCGGTATTCATATACGTAAGCGACGTTCCGTTGTAAATTTTATGGCCAAAGGCGCCGTTCATATGGAGCGTCAGGTCCCAGTCCCGCCAGCGGAAACCCAGGTTGGCGCCGAGCCGGGCCTTCGGGGTGACCTGGCCGCAAATATGGTTGACCCCGTCGGTTTCGTAATGGAAAGTACCGTCTTCCGCCTGCACCAGACCCGTGCAATGCGGCAGATAAAAGACGCCGAGCGGCTGACCGACAATCTGATAGACGATATCGTTGTCCCCGCCGTGGAATCCGGCTCCGTTCATGGCGTTGATGGCCTGGATATCCGGAGCGCTGAGGTATTCTCCCTGCCACCAGCCGCTCAGGGAGACCAGCCGGTTCCATTGGAAGGCAAGGTTCATATTCAAGGTCAACTGCATCTCCCGGGTGCGCAGCGGGGCGGCGCCGAATCCCAATTCCAGACCGCTGTTCCGCATCCGGCCCAGATTCGCCATCAGCCGGTCATAGTGGAAGGGCGGAACGCTCACCTGGTATTCATAGAGCATATCCCGCGTCTCCGACCAGTAATACTCCGCATTGAAGACGATTCTTTCATCCAGGAAAGAGGCTTCCAGCGATGCGTTGGCTGACGAACGCACTTCCCAGCGCAGGTCCGGATTCTCGTTCCGCACGAGCGAAAAGATGGTTCCCACGTCACCGTCATAACTGACGACCCCCGCCGGCGCGAGCAGTTCAAGGGAATTGTACGGACCGAGCGCAGCCTGATTGCCGGACTGGCCGTAACCCGCACTGATCTTGAGTTCGGAAAGCCAGGAGACGTTGCGCAGGAATTCTTCTTGCGATGCCACCCACGAGGCGGAAACCGAAGGGAAAAGGCCCCAGCGGTGATTCGGACCGAAGAGCGAGGAGGCATCGGTGCGGAGGGAGGCATTCAGGATATAACGGTCCTTCCAGGCATACACGGCATTGATCATCCCCGAGAAGTTCCGCACGTCGGAAACATAGGACGCCGTTCCGCTCCACGGGCGGTCGGTACCCGCCTGGATGGCATCATAGCCGAAGATGTTCGTCGTGAATCCGGTCGTCGTCGTAAAGAAACCTTCGCGCAGGCTGCGCTGGATTTCCGTCATCCCCATCAGTTCGAGCCGGTGGCCGCCCTGCCATTGCTGCTTCCAGTTGACCGACAGATTGCCCAGCAGGTCCTGTACTTTTTCAGAACTGCGGTAGGCTTCCCCGTGCGACCAGACAATCGTCGGGAAGAAGCGCGAATCGGCATTCATGTCGTAGGTATAAGAACCAAAGGCTGAAATCGTTACGGAGGAGACCGGCCGCGCGTGGGCCGACATATGGAGATTGAAGTGGGCGGTGTTGGTATCGTATTTTTTCTCCAGCAGCGATACCGGATGATTGATCTGGCTCGCTTCGGGAATCTGCACGTAGGTTCCGTCCGGCTCCTTGCCGGGTCGGATCGTGGGATTGAAGGCAGAAGACGAATAGAAGAGGTGCTGCATATCGTGCAGTTCGCCGTTCCACTGGATGGAGCCGAACATTCCGAGGTCGAAATGCAGGATGCCGTTGAAGGCTTCCTGCTGCACGTCCACCTTGGCCGTATAATTCTGCGTTCCCTGCGTACGGATGACCGCCTGGTCGTCCATCACGGCAAGCGAAACATTATACAGGCTGCCTCCGCTGCCGCCCCCGAAGGACAGATGATGCTTCTGCACATAGCCGGTGCGGAGGATGGAGGACGGCATATCCGAATTGAATCCCCCGTCCAGATAGGAATACCCGTGCGCATCGTTCCAGGCGCGAAACCCGTCGGCGGAAAGCATCTTCATATTCCGATAGACGGACTTCACTCCCCCGGTGCCTTCATAACGGATGTGGAAACCCTTGTCGGAAGACTTGACGGTCACGACACGGATGACGCCAGAAGCGCCTCGGGAGCCGTACAGTGCCGTTTCCGAGGCATCCTTGAGAATTTCAAAACGCTCGATGTCTCCGGGATACATGGCATCCAGCGTAGAAAGGTCGGCGATGACGCCGTCGATGATGACCAGCGGGTCGTTGCCGCCGGTCAGGGAGGTCGTACCGCGGACACGCACGGCCGAGAGCATCGCCGCCTGACTCCCCTCGGCGATGGTGACACCGGCCACCTGCCCGGACAGGGCTTCGAGGGTGGAGTTCACCAGACCCTTGTTCATCTGTTCACCGGTAACGGTATGTACCCTGTTGGAGGGAGAACGGGAGGTCGTATCCCGCTTTGCCTGTGCCCCGGCGCCGACAAAGGGCAGCAGCAGGGCAAAAAGCAATCCTGTCAGACGCATTTTCATAGCGTCCAAGATAAGGATAAATTATCAGTTGCGCAAAAAATCGCCGTGGGCCGGCTTGCCACACATCTGAAGCCACACTTAGATCAGGTCGGGGCCGGTACTTTTGCGCAAAATCGGCAAAAATCACAAAGAGTGGTGCCCTATGGCCCGCACTTTTATCAAAAATCGTTGATTTTCAACAAAAGTACCGGCCTTGTCAGTTACTTCCTTTTCAAAGAAATTGGGTAATTCCATTTTTCGGTTCCTACAACTCGACCATTCAAATAGAACACTTTATGCCATTCTTTCGACCCCACAAGTTCTCTATTTCTCGGCGACAACTTATAATAATAAAACTCTACTTGATTATCATTTTCAACCTTCACTAAACTTGATCCTTCTCGATAAGTCGTATTTCTCTTCCAGCCGGGGTTGGTGTCGTATATCTTAACCGTAAAAGATAATGAGTCCCCATCAAAAAACACATTCTTCGTTTCTAAGGGCTCTTCAACATAATTCGACACTTCTACATGAAATGAGTCTCCATTATTTCGAATTCTAAAGATTCTCGATCTTGGACTTTCAGGTTGAACCCAATCACCAATGTAGTCCTTCATTATGTCATCTGACTGTGCTTTAGCCTGTCCCATGCTATTGGGCACGCCTAACACACAAAATACAGCCGCCACTATTAAAATTTTTCTCATTTAGGATAGTTTAAAATACACTTCTCATCGATTCCTTCTGATTGCATCTCTTGCTGCATCATCAAGTAGCCGCATGGAGTTCTCAGCTTCTCTTATCTCCTGTAAGGCCCGCTCTTTCATGGCAACACCCCTGGCGATATGAGCGGCACCGGCTGCGCCTGCATTGTCGCTTTTCATCTCCTGTCCCATCTTGATTATGTCCTCCGCACGATATAGATCATCTTTCGCAGACTTTAGCACACGTGTCAATTCTCCGTATTGCCTGTCATAAATGGTCCTTTGTTCAGGAGTCAACTGACTATACTCTGAACTCGTAATACGAGCCAATGTGGCAATCGTGCCCATGATGATCAAAATTGCCGTTGTAAAAAACTTTCTCATAAGAGCTACAAACAATTTTCTGCCTTAATTTTAATATGATGAAAACTTCTATTCAAAGCCTTATACAATACACACGGCCGGTCCCGGCTATCATAGTATGAGGGGACCTGTTTGGGGACAACGACGCGATCTCCATTATCCTCGTATTCAATAGTCACATACAGCAAAATACACTCACCCGACGTGTTGGTTGCATATAACACACAAGTGTACCCTTCTCCCCAGTCATTGGGAACAATCCTTTCCCAAACTTCACCGTCTGAATGCTGATTCGCCTCCGCCAAAATAGGCGAGGATGAGTTAATCTCTTTTACCGGAGAGGAACCGGTCAAGGCTGCGACAAGAAAAAGCGCAGCCACAGTTAATACAATCTGTTTCATGGCACAAGTAATTGTTTTATAATTATTTAACAGCCTACAAGTACAAATACTGCTGTTTTCCCTGGAGCCGTTCAAGCTGTTTTTGGACGGCTAAAGTATTCTGAATCTTCCGGATAAGCGTCTCTTTTGGAACGAGGCCTACACTGCGGTCCACGACATTGCCTTGAAAGAAAAAAACAATGTTGGGAATATTACGAACCCCATATGCCGTGGCCATCTCGCCATAATCATCCACGTCACATCGGCAGACAATGACTCGTCCTTTATATTTCCTTGCCAGTTTTTCGATTACAGGAGCCATCATACGGCAGGGTTTGCACCAGGATGCATAGAAATCAATAATTACAAGGTTGTCTGAGGATAAGATTTGGTGAATATTGTTATCTGTCACTTGCATTACTCCTCCTTTTCCATAGGCTTCAGCCCCCAACAATACCATGAGTGAAATCGAAGCTAATAATAACCTTTTCATATACGGCGACATTTAAAACAACCAACCTAATTTAAGACCACAGGCATGTACAATACCATAATATGTCATAAAATTACATTCATAGTATGCACAGCCATACAAATTGTCGGTGAAATAGAAATTTAATTCACCGTTCACATCAGCTGATATTCCACCTGGATGACGGCCTCCATAAAACACCAGTTTTGGAGCGTCCCATCCGACACTGAATTCACACCATTTGCAGATAGGAAAGGGCCACTGCATACACCCAACCCCCAGTACATACCAAAGCCAACTGGCATTCCCCAGATCTTTAAATAGTGATGGGATAAAGGTTAGCAAGCCTATGGCATTCAATTCAAAAAAATCCGGTCCGGCCTTCATCCCTGTCCGAAATGAAACAGCCGCATAATCTATTGCAGCATTGAAGGTCCAAACATGTTGAAAAGGGGAACCTGACCCATTATGCTGAAATAGCATCTGCCAACCACTGTTCAGTGTAATGGTATGATTTACGTATTGTTCCCTTTCCTCATAATCGTAAATCACCCCACCCCTGCGCTGAGGACCATGTCTTCCCCATTGATCATCCCCAAATACTTGTGTAGGCAGCAAAAAATGTAACACAGTTACTGCTACGTAAAACATTTCTTTTCCCATATTCCAGGAATCTATGAATCGCCTGGCTCGGGGGCGGGGTTACAATAAGAAAGTGTGAGCCAATCTAACTTATTCCCGTGTTAGGCTCTGGACTGCCTGCAAAGAGAATAATGGATTGACTCACATCGCTATAATGAGGGCCGAAGCCCCACAAAACAGCCAACGCAAGCATCGCTATATCCGTCTTTGCGAGAATTGTCCAGATTCAACACGGCGGAAAAGCTAAACGCTTTCTGTATTTATACCGCTCGAGGCGGTATGCAATTATAAGAATTATTTCCGACAATGAAAAATAGCCGTTGAAAAAAATTATCAACGGCACTTTCCATGCCATATTTGCAATATGGAAAAGATTCGGAAAATCTGCCACGAGTATAGATCACTCCCAATGGGCTATTACCATTTATGTACCGATGGCTGGAAAGAGGGGATGCTATTTGAGGGGGATGCGCAATTCGCATCAGCGGTAACCAGTATTGCATTGATGGCGCTGGATTGTAATGTGAAAATTTACGGTTTCGTACTGATGCCCAATCATGTACACATCATCCTATCGGGAACCGGTGACGAATGTACGGATGCCTTCAGATTACTGGTACGTCGATGCAGCCATATGCGCAAAAAAGCAGGGTCTACTCCATTGCCAGAAGATTATTGGTTCAAACTGATTCCTATTGACAGCACGGAATCGTTCAAATCTCATTTGATATACCTGGCAAGGAATCCGTATGAAAAAGGATTATATATACCGGGTGCCTATCCGTGGGCCAGCGATTACCTGTTGTTTAATTCTTTTGGAGAGAGGGTACGCGGGAAAAAAGTCCGAGAGATGACGTTCTCTTCTATCAAGCGTATCGCTGATTGCCCGAAAAGGCTTCCTAATGAGTGGGAAATACATCCGGAATTTGGTATCCTCCCCCGTAACTTCGTGAATATTGAGAAAGCGAAATCATTATTCCAATCGCCAAAGAACTATATTACCCGTCTGGTTAAGGATTACGAAACACTCCTCAATATCTCCGCTGATCTTAATGAGGAATTAAAGCTCAATGATGTGGAGGTTGACGATATCTTCTTTACCCAGCTTCGTAAACTCTTCCCGGGCAAAACAGCCCATTCTCTGGACACGAATGAAAAATATCGTTTAGCGTCCCTGTTGTATCGTAAATACTCCTTCACCGCTCACCAACTCTCCAAAAGACTTCGGATGAGCGAGTATACGATAACACAAGCCCTAAATGCAAAGGAAAATTGGTAAGGTCAGGCCGGTACTTTTGCGCAAAATCGGCAAAAATCACAAAAAGTGGCGTCCTATGGCCCGCACTTTTATCAAAAATCGTTGATTTTCAGCAAAAGTACCGGCCTCATCCCAACAAGCCATATAGAAGCCAACGACCAGGGCCACATCAAAAGCCCATACAAGCCTCTATCGTCCAGCTGAACAACTACAATGCGGAGACGAGGGCGTCGATGCGGGCGGAGACGTCGGAGACGGAACCTTCGCCGGAAATCTCGTGATAGAGGCCGCGTTCGCGGTAGAAGCGGATGAGCGGTTCGGTTTTTTCGTGGTAGGTACGGATGCGGTTGGCAATGATGGCGTCGTCGGCGTCGTCGGCACGGTTCTCCAGCATCGCACGATGCTTGATGCGCTCATAGATGACCGCGTCGGGGATATGCAGCGACAGCACCGCGGTCACGCTTTCCCCCGAAGCCTTCAGCCGGTTTTCCAGCACCTCCGCCTGCGCGATCGTACGCGGGAAGCCGTCGAGCAGGAAACCTTCCACCCCCTCGGCGGCATCGAACGCAGAGAAGAGCATATCTTCCACCACCTGGTCGGGCACGAAATTCCCCTTGTCGATGAGTTCGCCCGCCTTCTTCCCCAGCGGCGTGCCTGCAGCAATCTCGCTGCGCAGCAAATCTCCGGTGGAAATATGCAACAGATGGTATTTTTCCGACATAGGAACGGCCTGGGTGCCCTTCCCTGCACCCGGAGGCCCGAAAATGATAAAGTATTTCATTCCTCGTCCAACACGTAGATATCCTTGTAATTGCGGCCGATGCCGTCGTAATCGAGTCCGAAGCCCACGATGAAGCGGTTGGGAATCTCCATTCCCACATAATCCAGTTTCACGTCCTTTTTATAGACCTCTGGCTTGAGGAGCATCGTACAGACCTTGTAATCCGCCGCCTTCGTTTCCTTCATATAATCGCTCAGGGCGACGATGGTGTTCCCCGTATCGACGATATCTTCCACGACGATGACGCGGCGGCCGGAAAGGTCGGAAGTGGGACCGAGCAGATTCCGCACGACACCCGTGGAAATGGTGCCGGAATACGAAGAAAGTTTCATCGAAACCAGTTCGCAGGTGAAATCCAGGCGCTTCATCAGTTCGGCGGTGAAAAGCACCGAACCGTTCAGGATGCAGAGGATGACCGGAATGTCCGTGCAGCCCCTGAAATCCGCATTGATCTTGTCCGCCACCCCGTCAATCGCTTCACAAATGCGCTCATACGGGATATACAAGCGGAACGACTTGTCGTAAAGCTTGATTTTATCCATTTCCAACCAACAATTTCGAGGGCCAAATTTATAAAAAATTCAAGCAATAAATCGTAAAAAAATGTCAATAAAAGATAAAAATGTGACATTTTTACAAAATCGCGTCCCAACTTGCGCCTATGAGACTNNGCTGAGCGGCGCGGGAAGCGAAGAAGAACTGGACGAGCGTGTCGTGGAACGCTACGAACACCTGGCCGGCGTGCCCGTCCCCCTGAATACGGCGGGACGCAGCGCGCTGATGGAAAGCGGACTGTTGAGCGAATACCAGGTGGCGGTCCTCCTTGACCACCGGCAACGCGCGGGCAGCCTGCGCTCCTATGCCGAACTCGCCCTCCTGGACGGATTCGACGCCCGGACGGCGGAAGCCCTGAGGCACTTCACGACGCTCGAAGGCGATTTCATCCGCAGCGAAAGCCTGCAGGGAGAAGCGCTCCTGCGGGGATCCGTCCGCGTCCGCGAGAAAGCGGTGCAGGGAGCGGGCGGAAGCAAGGTGACGGTCGAAATCCCGGGGCACGCATCGCTGTTCTGGGGCAGCCGCTACGGCTACGGCGACAAAGGCTTCTCTCCCGGCAGTTTCAGCGCCGGGTATCGCGGCAAAAACGGTCGCTGGAAGTTGCTTGCCGGCGATTTCAACGCCCGCTTCGGGCAGGGCCTCTGCGCCTGGACCGGCTTTTCCCTCAACGGATTTACCGCCACGGGGGCCTTCCAGAAGCAAGCGCAGGGGCTCACCGCTTCCCACTCCTTTTCCGAAGCGTTGCGGGGGCTGGCCGGCGGCGGAGACATCGGACCGGTGACGGTCAGCGGCGGCGTTTACCTCGACGGGCTGCGGGAGCGGATGGAGGGAAGCCAAAAGGCAAAACTTGGCGTCGGCTACTGCCTGAACGCCCTGTACCGCTGGCGCTGGGGGCACGCGGGGCTGAGCGCCGCTGGACTGAACGGGGTTCCTGCCCTGTCCGGCGACTGGCAGTTGGGCGGCGCCGGGGTGGCCTGGTGCGGGGAAATGGCCTGGGATTTTGCGGGAAAAGACATCGCCGCAGTCACTTCCCTGCGTTGGAAGCCGCGCTACGGACTGGAAGCGGCGCTGAACCTGCGCTATTACGGTCAGGGTTACCGCAATCCCCTTTCCGGAGCGGCGCGGGCGCTGGGCTCCGCCAACCGGGATGAAGCAGGCGGAGCCGTCGCTTTCAGTTCTCCCTGGGGGACGGTCAGTTACGACCTCTGCACCAAACTGTCCGCCGGCGGAACGGGGCACAAGGGGGTACTGACCCTTACCCACCGATGGCGGGCGGGCCCGGTGGAACTGACCCCGTCGCTGCGCGCCGTCCTCTCCTGGCGAAGTTGGAGCGCTACTCCCCTGCGGACAGACTTGCGCGGGGATTTGGGGGCGATGATGGGGCCCTGGGCGCTGAACCTGCGCTACAACCGGGTATGGTGCCGGGGAAGCGCCTGGCTCTGGTACGCGGAAGCGGGGTGGCAGGGGGCCTGGCTGCGGTTTTCACTCTTCAAGGTGGACCAGTGGGATGACCGGATCTATGCCTGGGAACGCGACGTCAGCGGCTCGTTCAGCGTCCCGGCCCAATATGGCCGCGGCTGGAGCCTGTCCCTGGCCACGAACCAGACGCTGCGGAGCAGACACATCAGGCACCGCATCGGCTTCAAGGCGTCCTACATCCACTACTTCCCTTCGGGAGTCGGACGCAGCAGCAGTTTCGAGGGGAAACTACAATATATTATAGACTGGGGATGGCGGTTTCCATCTTCGTCCCGCGCGAGCCCTTGACCAGAATCAGCGTATCCGAAGGCGGATTTTCCGCGAGCGCGGCGGCGAGGGCGGCGGAATCGGGATACCAGCGGCTGCGGCCGCATCCGGCAGCGTCGAGGGCGCGTCCGAACTCCTCCCCCACGAAGCAGGCGGGCGTTCCCGCTTCGGCGAGGCGCTTCACCAGTTTGAGATGCTCTTGCGCCGATGCGTCGCCGAGTTCCCGCATCTCCCCGAGCAGCGCCAGTTTGCGCTCCGCACGCATCGCCATAAAATTGTCGAGCGCGACCGCCATCGAGGAAGGATTGGCGTTGTAGGCATCGACGATGAGGGTATTGCGCTGGGTACGAAGCATTTGCGAACGCTGGTTCGAGGGTTTGTACGCCGATATCGCAGCAAAGGCATCGGCCATCGGTACGCCGAAATAGCGGCCGACGGCGAGCGCGGCAAGGACGTTCGTGGCATTGTAGGCGCCGACGAGCGCGGTCTCCAGCGTCGTCCCTTCGATTTCGAGCCGCAGGAAAGGATGCGACGCATCCGTAGGCAGGATCCGGACGCCTTCGTACTGAATGCCATAGGACCAGACGTGGCAGGCGGATTCGCGGGCCATCTGCGTAAGGTCGGCGTCATCCGCATTGAGGAAAATGACCGAACCGTCCCGGGAAGCGAGCCATTTGTAGAGTTCCCCCTTGGCCGCCTTCACCCCCTCGAAGGAGCCGAAGCCCAGCAGATGCGCCTTGCCGACATTGGTAATCAGGCCATAGTCCGGCCGGGAGACGCGCACCAGTTTGGCGATGTCGTCCGGATGGTTCGCACCCATCTCGATGACCGCGATCTGCGTCTGGGGCGTAATGGAAAGCAGGCTCAGGGGAACGCCGATATCGTTGTTGAAATTGCCCTTCGTAGCCGTGACGTTGAACTTTTTGGCCAGCACCGCGGCGATGAGTTCCTTCGTCGTCGTCTTGCCGTTCGTGCCCGTCAGGCCGATGACCGGCAGCGCTCCGCCGGGTTTCACGTTCTCGCGGTGGTAAATGGCCAGTTCCTGCAAAGCCGCAAAACTGTCCGGCACCTTGATGAGCCGCGGGTCGTCCGGGAGGTCAGCCCCCGCATCGACGACGGCACAGGCAGCCCCGGCCTCCAGGGCCTTCAGGGCAAAGGCGTTTCCGTCAAAATTCTCTCCTTTCAGGGCGAAGAACATCTCTCCGCCTTTGAGCGTACGGCTGTCGGTGGTCACGACCCCGCCGCAAGCCAGATACCTGTCGTAAAGTTCCATCACGCTTATTGTCTTCCCGTACTGCCAAAGCCTCCTTCCCCGCGTTCGGACGCGGAAAGTTCCGTCACGCTTTCCCATTCGATGCACTCGTGGCGCGCCAGCACCAGTTGGGCGATGCGTTCGCCGTTTTCCACCGTAAAGGGCTCGTCCGAAAGATTCACCAGGATCACTTTCAATTCACCGCGATAATCCGCGTCGATGGTCCCCGGCGCATTGAGCACCGTAATGCCTTTCTTGGCGGCCAGACCGCTGCGAGGCCGTACCTGTACCTCATATCCGGCAGGAATTTCCAGGTAGAGGCCCGTGGGAATCATCGCCCGTGCCAAGGGTTTCAGCACGACCGGTTCAGCCAGAAACGCGCGCACGTCCATTCCGGCGGCAAGCGGTGTCGCATATGCAGGCAACGCTCCCCCGCTCTTGTTGATGACTTTGACTTTCATGTTCAGGAATTTTCCTCAAATTTAGCATCTGTTTGTCGCTTTTCAAAATCAAAATTGACTTCCCGTGATTTGCAAAAGTTCACAATAACTCGTATTTTTGAGGATTAAAAAAAGATTTTAGGTCAGGATGAAAAAATTATTTGCAGCCGCCTTGTTCCTTCTTACCGTCGNNAAACCCCGAATTTTTCCGATAAACTCGCCGATAAAATCCTTTACGGAAAGCCGAAAAGTTGGTTTGCCAAGCACTTTTTCATCGGCGCAAAATTCGGCATCTTCAATGACTGGACGCAAGGCGGAGCCACCAATTTTTCCTATGTCATACGTCCTTCCTTCGGCTACTACATCAACGACCGCTGGGCAGTGGGACTGAAACTCAACCTCATTGACAGCCGCCTGAAAAAGGGAGAAAGCGAAACCGTCACGATTTTCGACAACATAAACTACACCATCGCAGGACTTTTGATGGGGAAGGGACTTAAGAACAACTTTCTGTCCTGGGAGGTCAAGGAATTCGTCCGTTATCGCGCCACCAAACTGTTCTGGGAGAGGCTGAACCTGTGGATTGAACTGAATGCCTATCAGGGAATGCGCTATGACCGGCTTGATGACGGAAAACTCGATACCGTCAACAATAAATTCATCTACGGCGTCTCTCTCTATCCCGCCATCACCCTCAACGTCACGGAAAAGTGGATGCTTTACACCTCGTTCGAGTTGTTTTCCCTGTCATATGACGGAGCGCGGAGCACCCGTTGGTTTACGACGAAGCCCACGGACGAAAAACTCAACCAGGGCACCTTCTCCGTCCAGTTCAACCCGCTCTACGCCATCGCCAAAGCCGTGGTCAACATCGGTATCATCAAGAGTTTTTAAGGAAGACAATGGGCAAGAAGGTCAGCATCAAGCAGATTGCGGAAATGGCGGGGGTCTCCGCCGGCACCGTGGACCGCATCATCCACAATCGCGGAAAGGTTTCCGAGCGGAATATGGAAGCGGTGGAAAAGGTCCTGAAAGAAGTCGGGTACCGCTCCAACATCCACAACTCGGCCGTCGGGTATTTCCGCCGGCTGAAAATCGCCGTGACGATGCCCCAGACCACCCATGGCGACTATTGGCACCTCATCGACTCCGGCATCCGGCACGCCGTCGAGGAGTATAACGACGTCAGCATCGAACTGGAGCAATTCTTTTACAATCAGTTCGATCTTCGTTCCTATCGGCACGCCTACAAGAAAATTATGGAAGCATCGCCGGATGCGGTCATCATCGGCCCTTCCTTCAGCGAGGAAACGCGGGAACTTTGCCGTCAACTCGACGCCCACCACACGCCCTACGTAATGGTGGATTCCGTCGTTACCGGTACCCGTCCCCTGACTTTCCTTTGTGCAGACGCGCACGCGGCCGGACGCATCCAGGCGGAGATTTTGCACCGCATCACGCCCCCGGGCAAGTGCATCGCCCTTTTCGAGGCGGACCCGGTCAGCAAGCGGGAGCCCGTCAACACCGCCCGCCGCAAGGAGGGCTGGACGGAGTTTTTCTCGCAGATGGGCATCTCGCG
>LXOW01074360.1_pt1 | contig 14665 bp, 9 predicted proteins | sample 1368591 | NCBI WGS metagenome assembly LXOW01 (sample SAMN04884650, study PRJNA319009) | bovine gut metagenome | isolation source: Cow rumen | host: Bos taurus | place: Italy: Legnaro (PD) | collected 2014-07-09 | reverse complement strand
AGATGTGTATAAGAGACAGCTCCTTAAACGTGTTCCATTGCCCGCAAGCAGGGCATTTACCCACCCACTTCGGCGATTCTTGTCCGCAGTTGGTGCAAACGTATGCTGTTTTATCTTTTGCCATAATTAGTGCAAAAGTACAAAAATAAATTAAACAGCACAAATTATTCAGCAAAAATCGTTATCTTTGCAGGCGATTATGAAGAAATTAGTTATTGGATTCATAGCTCTTTTGATGCTCGCTGCATGCGGACAATCGTACGAAGAAACCAAGCGCCTCACTCGTCAGCAGCGTTTGAAGCTGTGGCGTGAGGATTCGGCAGCACTCAAAATTGCTGTGATGCCCACGTTAGACTGTCTGCCCGTATTCGTAGCCAAGGAGCGCCAGATGTTTGATACAGCCGTCGACATCCGCCTGAAGCGCTTTAACGCCCAGATGGACGTAGACACCGCATTGATCAGAAATCGTGTTGAAGGCGCCATCACCGATCTGGTGAGAGCCGAGAAGATGATAAAGGAAGGTACACCCCTGCGTTACGAGGCCGCTACCAATGCCTATTGGCTGATGATTAGTCAGCGCCAACTGCGTATCACCAATTTCAAGCATCTGGATGATAAAATGCTGGCCATGACTCGCTACTCTGTAACAGATATGCTGGGTGATATGGCTGTGGATAGTGCCAAGCTGGCGCCAGAGCGTGTGTTCCGCATTCAGGTGAACGATGTGAACATCCGTCTGAAGATGCTGGAGAACAGCGAGATGGATGCCGTACTGCTGACAGAGCCTCAGGCCAGTCAGGCATTGATTAAGAAGAACTACGTGATGCTTGATACACGTAAGGAGGACATACAGATGGGTGCACTCGTGTTCCGTACCAAGGATATGGGCGATAGTAAGAAGCGCCAGTACCAGATGGACGTGTTTATGAAGGGTTACAAGCAGGCTTGCGACTCGATTAACCACTTTGGCGTGACCCACTACAAGCAGATACTCAAGAAGTACTACGGACTGAACGATCAGGCCATCAAGGCACTTCCTGACTCGCTGAAGTTCACCTATCAGGCACCAAGACAAAAAGACATAGACCGTGCCAAACGCTGGCTCGAAAAGAAAAAATAATAACGCATGAAACAAGACAAGACACTACTGGCAATATATGACGCGCTGACTGTTAGGTCGCTCAATGACGCCATTCAGCACATGGAATATTATCTGACCGTAAATCCGCATCAAATCAACTCCGACCGCCTGTTTGCCATTAAGACTGACTACCAGGTGATGAAGGACTATTGGCGCAAGGGCTATAAAGACCCGCAGCTGGCACAGCAATACGATAAGTTGCTGCGCCGTATGTATGTGCTTTATGCCAATGTTTCAACCAATGCACGTGTGCTGCATTCGCCATTTCTGGCATCGCTCTTCATGAAGGTGCGCCTCAGTGCGCGCGACTGGTCGGTACAGGTGATGAAGGAGCAGCTGGAGTCGTTTGTGTCTGATGTAGCCATGCTCGATTTGGAGCCACCTCATACCTCACAGGAACGTCGCAAGGAACTTTATCGCCAGCATCACCAGCTGATGAGCGAGATTTTTGCCTATATACTCACATCCGACGTCTGGACTGAGGGACAGGGCGAGGCTATGGAGCAACTGCTGCTATCGCCCACCGTTGATTCTATCGACCAGCAGATCATCGTCAGCGCTATGACGCTGGCAGCTATGAACTGCTTCGACCTCATGAAGTTCCGTACCATGCTGAATGTGTATCAGCAGAGTAGCGATGAATATGTGCGCCAGAGAGCCTTGGTAGGTTGGGTGTTCTGTATTGACGATGACCTGCACATGAACCTCTTCACAGAGATGAAAACCTGGGTGGAGAAGGCTTTGGAGAATCCCAACTGTAGCCGTGAGTTGGCCGAACTGCAACAGCAGATATACTTCTGCATGCATGCTGAGGAAGATCGCGACACGATACAGAAGGAAATCATGCCCGACCTTATTAAGAACCAGCAGAACATAGGCCGTGATGGCGTGTTCGAGCAGGACGAGGATAGCGTGCTGAACGATATTCTGCATCCGGATAACGAGGAGCAGAGTCTGGAGGCGATGGAAAACAGCTTCCGCAGAATGGTTGACATGCAGAAACAGGGTGTTGATATCTATTTCGGTGGTTTCTCGCAGATGAAGCGATTCCCATTCTTCAACGAGATAGTCAACTGGTTCACACCTTATTACTTGGATCATCCAGGCATAATCACCGCCCGCGAGAAGTTTGGCAACATCAAGTTCCTACAGGGCATGATGGAGTACGGCCCCTTCTGCAACAGCGATAAATACTCGTTTATGCTGGCCTTTGAGACCGTGTTGCATCAGATTCCTGCCAGCGTGCTCGAGATGCTGAATCGTGGTGAGGCCCAGATGGTGCAGAAGATGTCGAAGGAGGAGATGTTCACTCCTGTCTACATACGCCGAATCTACTTGCAGGACTTGTTCCGTTTCTTCCGTCTGTTCTCACAGCGTACAGAGTTCTATAATATCTTCTCGTATGATGGCCCGGAGTGCTTGTTCTTTGATTATTGTATTTTTCATGGCACCAAGCTTCAGGAGCAGTATGCCGATGTCATCAGCTTCCTCATTAAGCGCAAGCGTCAGTTTGATGCCCAATTAGTGCTGGATAGCTATCGCGATGAGCAGTATTATAATTACGACTACTACATGCTGAGCGCCTATCTGGGTAAGAATGACGAGCTGAGCTACCGCCGTGCGCTGGACCTGAATCCACAGAGCGAGCGGGCTATGTGGGGACTGGCCAAGGTGCTGTTTAAGGAGAACAGATGCGAGGCCGCTCTCGACCTTTACAATCAGTTGGTAGAGCTCAATCCAGACAAGAAATCGTATCAGCTCAACAAGGCTGTCTGCCTCACCAATCTGCATCGCTACGAGGAGGCCGAACAGATATTGTTCCGCTGGAACTATGAGAATGCCGACGACCTGAATGTGGCTCGTGTGCTGGCTTGGACTCTTACTTGCGATGGCAAATACGAGCAAGCCGGACGCCTGTATGAGCAACTGATGGCTGAAGAGACACCTGCTGATGGCGACTTGCTGAACTATGGATTCTACCTATGGTTTACTGGTAAGATAGACGAGGCTGCCAACTGCTTCCGTACTTACAAGAAGCATAACAGTAAGCATCAAGATCTTGAGCACAATGTGCAATTGCTGATCAGAAACGAGCAATATCTGTTGGATAAGAATGGCATCATCGAAGAGGAAATCACGCTGATGTATGATTTGATTGACGCTTAAGCTTCCATTTTCCTACAAGCCAAGTGCAACCCAAAGGTATACCTACGCCAGCAATGGTGTAGAGTATCCAGAATGCGTCTTCCTGTGAGTGCTCGTGTATCACCATGTGGCAACCTATCTGCTGCATGTCGAGCCCATAATACCATATCTTTATCAGGCTTACCACCTTATAGGCCACAATGTGGAATATAAAGATGTTAAGCGTGTTGTCGCCTGTATACACTAAGAATCGCCTCAGCCAGTTGTCCTTTTTATCCAGCAGCATACTGATGTTGTACGTCATCAGGAATCCCAGTAGGGCTGGTACGGGTAGCGATAGGAACTGGGTGTAGCTTGAGCGCCAGTTCATGTTGGCTGTCAGATAATACGAGAATGCGTAGACGATAGCGCCAAACACAATGGTAGTCCAGATGATGGCGTAGTAGCGCTTAATCATGGCATTGTAGCTCTCGGCATATTGGCGGAAGATGAAGCCGACACCAAAGAAGAAACAACCCATCATATCGCGATAGCCGCCCTGTACGAGTGTGATAACCTTCAGTCCTTCGTAGGTTTTCCATCCGCAGAGTATCAGCATGATGACGCAGATGAGGTAGGGGATAGCCTTCTTGAATCTGGCTGGTTTGATGGTGCTATCTAACACCTTAAATATAATAAGGTATAGGATGCTGGCCACAAACAACCCACGGAAGAACCAGAACGCACCACACAGAAACTGGTCGTAACCACCCATAGCCGTAAAAATGTTCCATAGGTTCTGCTGTATCTGGTGCCAGCTGTAGGGGTGAGTCACACCGCCCATCTCGTTGCCGTAGGTCTCGTTCAGTATGCCAATCTTGAACATCAGGTTGTGTAGTGCCAGGAAGATGACGCTCCACTTGACGAATGGCACATAGAGACCTTTTACACGTTTCTTCACGAAGGTAGCCTCGTCATGCAGGTACTTGAGCGAGAAGAAGTAGCCCGCCGTGATAAAGAACAAGGGCATGTGGAACTCGAAGATGAATTTGCACAACCATCCTGGAGCTTCTGCGTGGGCTATCACCATCAGGATGATGGCTATACCCTTACTGATTGATATCACGGTGTTTCTGTTCATGGGCTCTTATTATAAGAAAGGTGAAAGCAAATGTGCGAACCAACCACGGAACTTCTGCCAACCCGTACGGAACTTGTCCCACTCCTCCTTGGTTAGCTTCACGCTCTTCTGAGTGTCGCGAATAAACATATCCTGTAGCTCCTTCGTTACCTGTTTGTTAACAATAAGCGCATTAACCTCATAGTCAAAACGCAGGCTGCGGGCATCAAGGTTGGTGCTACCCACGGTGCAGAAGCTGTCTNNCCTCATAGTCAAAACGCAGGCTGCGGGCATCAAGGTTGGTGCTACCCACGGTGCAGAAGTTGCCATCAACCATCATAATCTTTGAGTGATGGAATCCTGGCTGATACAGCCAGATGTTGGCACCCTTCTTCATCAGCTTGTGCACATTATAATATACGGCATCAGGTGTTAGTGGGATATCGCTCTTGGCTGATACCAGAATATCCACCTTTACGCCTCGATTGATGGCGCGATGTATGGCCTTCTTCACTGATGGCGTCAGGGTGAAGTAGGGGTTGATAATCTTGATGGAATCCTGTGCATCGTCGAGGGCCGAGATGTAGAACTGGCGCATAATCTTGTTGGTCTTGTTGGGCTCGCGGTTAGCTATGCCCACCATCATGTCGCCTTTCTCTTCGCCACGGAAGTATTTCGCGTCGTTCAGTTGCTCCTTGGTAACCTTCTGCCAGATACGGACGAAGATATCCTGAAGCTCATTCACCACAGGACCCTCTATTCTGCAGTGCATATCGCGCCATTCGCCCACCTGTTCTGTGCCCACAATGTAGTAGTCGGCCACATTCATACCGCCTGTATAGGCTATGTGTCCGTCAATCACCACTATCTTACGGTGGTCGCGAGGCCAGATGTGGTTCACCCAGGGGAAACGTACTGGGTCGAACTCGTGGATGTCGATGCTATCCTCACGCAGACTCTTCAGGTGGTGCTTCTTGAGCGGTTGGTTGTTCGAGTCGTTGCCAAAACCATCGAACAAGGCGCGCACCTCCACACCTTCCTTACGCTTCTCGCGCAGAATGTCGAACAGCAGCGAGGCTATCGAGTCATTACGGAAGTTGAAGTATTCCAGATGTACGCTACTCTTAGCATTACGGATATCCTGGAACATCAGGTCGAACTTATCCTTGCCCGACATGATGAGTCGCACATCATTATGCTGGTAGAAGTTAATGCCCAAATCCCTCATCTGACTCACTAAGAGCGAGTCGCTGGTTTTGGCGTGTCCTAATAGAGAAATCAGCAGGAATAGCATGGTGACTATTCCTGACTGATGATGCTTTCTTAATATCATTTACGATGTTGTAATCTGTATTCGAGTGGCGTCATGCCGAACTTCTCCTTGAAGATGTTGATGAAGTTCTCGGCGGTCATAAATCCTATGTTCGATGCCAACTCACTCATGTTAATATTTGTACGCTTCAACAGGATGCATGCGTGTTTCAGTCGCATGTCTCTTACCAGCTCGGCTGGTGTCTTGTTGGTCAGGCTACGTACGCGGTGGAAGAATGGTACTCGACCCATACCCATGGCGTTGGCCATCTCCTCCAGACTGATCTGTCCGCGGCTCATGTTCTGAAGCACGTATTGCTCAATGTTCTTAAGCAACTGGCGATCCATAGCGTCGACCATCGAGAAATCGTTACCGCCACCCTCTTCGTCATCGTCGTAAGCCTTAATGCCCTCAGGCAGATTGTTGCTCATGGTCTGACTACGTGGGTTCTTAACCACAGCGGTATCTACCTTGTTCATTGGGTCGTCGGCACCAATCTCAGCCAGAGCGGTAGTATCAATCTCACCTGCATCCATGGTCTCTGAGGCGGTGGTCATACTGCTGGTGTGACCCTCCAGTCGGCGAGTCTCAGCACCCTCAATGAGGTCGCTGTCCACCTGTACGGCTCCAAGACCCAGTACCTTGTTGAATCGCATGGTGGCCTCCTGCATGTTGAATGGCTTAGCCAGATAGTCATCGGCACTCAGTGTGATGTTCTTAGAGCGCATATCCTGTGGCGTCAGCACGGTATCAGTCATCAGGATGAACTTCATGTTCTGAGTCACGTAGTTGGTCTTCAACTGATTACACAGATCACTACCCGTCATGCCGAACATCTCCTGTTTGCAGACTACCAGGTCGCACTTCATCTGCTCCAGATCGATGGCAGCCTTCTCAATATCGTTGTAAACGTGGAAGTTGTAAACGTACTTGAGTCGTGCAGCAGCAAACTCCAGGAACTCCTGGTTGTCGTCGATCATAATCACAGTGAACCTTGCTGTTGGCGAGTCCATAGCCGCACGTGAGCGTGTGGTCTCTGTGGTGAGTACATCGCTGGCAATCTCTGGCAACTCAATCTCACCCTTATTGTTCATCTGCAGGCGATCCTGAACGTTGTTCTTGGCTCGCTCCTCTGGGTGCTCCAGATTCATCTGCATATCAGCCACACGGGTGATGATTTGCAGCATCTGCGAGTGCAGGGCGTTAAGCTGTTCCTTCTCTTCGAGCGATTTCTCCTTCTCTGAGAGGTTGCCTATGATAGATGTCATGCGGGCCATTGGCTGACGCAGATCGTCACTGGCAGCCTTGATTTCCTCACGCTGAAGTTTCAGTTCGTGTATCACTGCCTCTTTTCTGTGCTTGATGGCCTTGAGCTGTTTCAGTCCTATGCGCCAGAAGTAGATAATCACAGCCAGCACGATGATGTAGGCGGTTATCATCCACCACGACAACAGGAAGTGGCGCTCAACGGTTATCTCGAGTACACGCTCCTGGTTACTTACAGCACCTTCGGCGTTGATGGCTTTTACGTGGAGGGTATAGGTGCCAGCTTTCAGGTTGTTGAAGGTTACACCGTGGGTCAGGGCATCACCATTGCGCCAATCCTCATCGCGACCTTCCATCCAGTACATAAACTGCAGGCGCTCGCTCTGGTTGTAGTTACCTGCAGCAAACTTGATGGTGAAGGTGTTCTGATTATGACTCAGGTTAATGCGACTGGTCTCGTTCAGTGCCTGATTCAGTATTACCTTGCCATGATACTCATGTCCGGCCATCACTTCCTCTTCGCCGATAAACAGCTGGGTGAGCATTACTCTTGGCAGGTCTTCCTTCTCGGCACCGTCTCTGTGCAGCACCCAGTTTACACCATAAAGTCCGCCCAGCAATACCTCGCCATCCTGCTTGGTAAGTATGGCGCCAGTATTAAACTCGTTGCTCTGGAGTCCATCAGCAGTACTGTAGTTATACATACCGTAGTTGTTCACACTCTCCTCGTGGTTACGCTGTATAACGATACGGCTCACACCACGGCTGGTGGTTACCCAGATGCAGTGGTTCTTATCCTCAGCGATACCGCAGATGTTGTTGTTACACAAGCCCTGCTTCTCTGTGAGGTAGTCAAGCTCGTCAGTCTCCAGATTCAGTATGTTCAATCCCTCACGTGTACCAACCCAAATCAGTCCGCGTGAATCCTGGAATATCTGTGTAATGTAGTTGTTGGTAAAGCTCTTCAGATTAGAGCTGTTACCTGTCATCACCTTCTTCTCTGTAGTCGACAGGTTCAGGATGATGAGTCCCTCGCTGGTACCAATCAGCAGGTTGTTGGCATTGGCATCCTGTTTGTAGAACAGGCAGGTGATGCTGTTGGTGCTCAGTTTTCCGTTCTCGCGGGTGTAGCTTGAGAACGAGTTCATGCGTGGGTTGTAAACCTGCAGTCCACCGTTGGTGGCTATCCACAGGTTACCTATCTTATCAGTAGTTAGGGCATTGATGTGGTCATCAATGATGGTGCGAACGCTGTCTTTGGTTACTGAGTAGATGGTTGATACACCATTCTTGATACGGGTCAGACCATTACGCTTAGAACCAATCCAGATGCTACCATCAGGGGTATTAGCCATACACGATACCTTGAGACTGGCCAATGGTCCGTTGTATCCTATCACACCCTTGTCGCTGGTACCATACCAGATAGAGCCATCGGCATGCTGGGCCATCGCAGTTACATCGCCCAGCAGTTCTGAGCCGAAGCGGTAGATGTACTTACCTGTATAAGCTACACCCGACTTCTCAGTTCCTACCCAAAGCAAGCCGGTATTATCCATATACAAGCTCTGGATGCTCACGTTATCTGTAATCAGCTGTTTCTCGTTGATGTTACGTGGCTGAACAGACTGTATCTCGTATGTCTTTGGGTCCATGTGCATCAGTCCCAGCTGGTCGGAACCAATCCAGATGCCTCCTGCATTACCAGCCATACCGTTGATGTTACGGTCCACGCCCAGACCTGTTACACCCAGCCTCNNTCTGTCGTACATTACCAGTGTGCCTTGTCCGTAGAGCCATACGTTGTCGTTCTCATCGCTGTATGCACGTAGCGACTTGGTTCTGTGGTTTTTCAGAGCTGGTATGCCCTCAATCACCCAAAGGGTGTTCTGCTGGTGCATCACGTCGCAGCAGGCTATCTTTCCGTCGTCGTAAACAATCAGCGCACCTTCCTTACACTCGCTGATAGAGCAGACTACGCCTTGTGGCACACCACGTGTGTCGTCGGTATAGCCAAACTCGTAGAGCAGCTGTTGCTGCTGGTTGTAGCACACTACGCCCTTGTTAGGAATGGCTCCCCACAGGTTCTTGTGCTTGTCTACGTATACCACCGATGGAATGGTCTCGATACCCAATCGAGCGAAGGCTTGCTTCATGTCGCGCTCAAAGCTCTCCGTCTGTGGGTGATAGATGCAGTAGCCCGATGATGTCTCAATCAGCAGGTTACCGTCGAGTGTCTCTTGTATGGAGTTGATATAGCTATCGCTCAGCGAGCTACCGTTCTGCGAGTCGCTCTGGAAGTTGCGGAAGGTGTAGCCGTCAAATCGGTACAATCCTGCAGGTGTACCAAACCACATGTATCCTCGTGAGTCTTTCAGTATGCAGTTTACTTGGCTGGATGTTAGTCCGTCACGGGCTTCCAGCGTCTTAAATAGATAGGCGGCCACCACTACTGCAGGTAGTGCCAGCATCAAAACGATTAATAGCTTTTTTATCTTACTCATCATATCATACATGAATAATGGTCAACTACTCCTAACAAATGTTTGTTGTCATCAGTAACCAGTACTGAGTGTACTTTGTATTTGTTCATGATTCGTTGAATCTCTGTAATCTTTGTTTCAGGTCTCACCATCTTTGGTGTTCGTGTCATAATGTCGCTCACGGTACGATCGAAGAATTCGGCCTGCCATTTCTCCATGGCGCGACGTATGTCGCCATCGGTAATCAGACCTACTATCTCGTTGTTCACCATGGCTATGCCAAGTCCAAGTTTGGCTTTGCTTACCAGTATGATTGCCTCGCCCAGATGCATCTCTGGTGGCAGTACTGGCATGTCTTCTGTTCGCATCACGTCCTGAGCGGTAGTCAGCAAGCGCTTTCCAAGTTCGCCGCCCGGATGGAACTGGGCAAAGTCGCGAGGCTGGAAGTTTCTGCGCTCCATCAGAGCTATGGCCAGAGCGTCGCCCATCACCAATGTGGCTGTTGTTGAGCTGGTGGGTGCCAGGTTCAGCGGACAGGCTTCTTTCTCAACGGCTATGTTCAGGTGGCACGATGAGTATTTGGCCAACAGCGATTTCGGATTGCCGCTCATGCCTATGATGGGTATCTGCATGTGTAGTACCATGGGTATGAATCGCAGCAGCTCGTCAGTCTGTCCTGAGTTCGATATAGCTAGCACCACGTCGTCGCTGGTCATCACGCCCAGATCGCCGTGGAACACGTCCAGAGGGTTAGTAAAGAACGATGGGGTTCCTGTGCTCGAGAGTGTGGCGGCTATCTTGGCGCCTATGTGGCCGCTCTTGCCCACACCTGTTACAATCACTTTTCCTTTGCAGTTCAGTATCAGTTCTACGGCCTTGTCAAAGCTTTCGTCCAACTGGGGTATCAGCCCCATCACTGCCTCTGCCTCGTCCTTTATAGCTTGTATCGCGATTTCTCTAACGTTCATAATTATATTAGTTTGTTTACTAGTTCCTGGAGTTTGTCCAACTCCAGCATGTTGGCGGCGTCGCTTAAGCCCTTGTCGGGGTCGGGGTGTACCTCAAAGAAGTAACCTGTGGCTCCGAAAGCCTTGGCGGCCAGTGCCATCTGCGGCACAAAGCGGCGATCGCCCCCCGTTTTTCCATTGCTACCACCAGGACGCTGCACACTGTGGGTACAGTCCATAATCACTGTGGGCACTATCTCCAGCATATCGGGTATGTTGCGGAAGTCGACAACCAGGTTGTTGTAGCCCATCATGTTGCCTCGCTCTGTGAGCCAAACCTCCTTGGCGCCAGCATCCTTGGCCTTGCCCACGGGGTAAACCATATCCTTACCACTCAGGAACTGGGCTTTCTTTATGTTTACCACGGCCCCCGTCTTGGCGGCGGCTACTATCAGGTCTGTCTGTCGGCACAGGAATGCTGGTATCTGAATCACGTCGCACACCTCGCCTACGGGCTTGGCTTGCCAGCTCTCGTGTATATCGGTCAGTATACGCAAGCCGTACTTCTGTTTTACATCGTTCAACATTTGTAGTCCGTGGTCAATACCAGGGCCACGGAATGATGTGATCGACGTGCGGTTAGCCTTGTCGAACGAAGCTTTGAAGATGATGTCGGTACCCAGTTGCTCGTTTATTTCCAGCAACTTCTGCGCTACGGTGTCGAGTAGTTCGGCACTCTCAATGACGCATGGTCCTGCTATGATGGTTGTCTTGTTGCTCATATTATTCGGTGCAAAAATACGTATTTTATTCAAATCTGCCAAATATTTTATAAAAAATATTTAATTTTGAATCATGTGGATGTCTCTTTGTGGGAATGGGATGCTGATGTTGTGCTCGTTCAGGGTATCGTAGATGCACTTCAGCATGTCGCTGATGACTACTGCACGCTTAGGTGCGTCGGCCCATACCACCAGCTTGAAGTTCACGCTCGAGTCGGCCATCTCTGTGACGATGCACTTAGCCTGCTTCTCAGGGTCCAGATACTGGTGATGCATGTGGTTAACGGCCTCTTCCACCATGTTGGCCACCTCCTTGAGGTTCGAACCGTAAGCTACGCCAAATGGCACTGAGGCCATCACATAGCCGTGGTTGCGTGTCAGGTTCTTATAGTTCTTGGTGAACAGCTGTGCATTCTGGAATCCGATGACCTCGCCCTGCATCGACTCGATGATGGTAGATGTGTAGCTGATAGATACAACCTTACCCATGGTGCCGTCTACGTCAATCCAGTCGCCCACTTTGATGCGTCCTGCCATCAGCGAGGCACCATAGTAGATATTCTCGATGATATCCTTCGACGCAAAACCGATACCTGTTGACAGACCTCCTGAGATGGCGAGCAGCCAGGCCAGACTGATGTTGAATAGCGAGAGCGAGAACATGAGCCATGCGCCCCATACCAGCACCTGTATCACGTTGCGGCCCATCACCTCCTTACTTGCAGCAGTCGATGGGTCGGTAATCTCGTAGTGCATCCTGAGGAAAGCCAGCGTGGTCTTCGATATGTATCTGAACAGGAACCATGCGTTTATCACCATCGTCAGCTTGATGATCGACACCTCCAGGTTTTCCATTTCAATGAACTTATACTTGAATATCATGATACACATATCCGTGAGGTTAAACACCTTGGCGGCCCAGTAGATACTCAGCATCACAGAGTGTACACCCATGATGGGTATCACGGTCTTCTCAACCAGATAGTAAGCCCACGTCTTGGTGATAGGCTTCTGTATGAGGCGCTTACGCTTGGCGTAAATCTCCAGATAGCGACTCAGACAGTTGATGGTGAGTATACACGTGAGCTGCATGATCCACCAGATGATGAGCTGTACGGCAAACAGCGTGTAGCCCAAGAACGAGCATATTACCGATGCTACAAACACGGTGAGCGATATGTAGGTGTAGAAGATGTCGCTTCGTGGTATGTTCTGGTTGTGGCGGCGTATCACTATCCACTGCCAGATGGCGCAAATCAGGAGTATCGGGGGCAGTATCAGGTTTACCAACTCGTTAGGTATCAGGATGATACGGCATCCTATGACCACAAAGCCCACGGCTATCAACGGGGCGTAGATGCGGAAGGCACTCTTAATCTGTTCGCCCTTTACACGCAACAGTAGCGAGATGAGGATGACACCCAGCAACCACGAGTACTCCACCAGCAAGCTGGATGCCATGATGAGGAAGTTCTGGCTTGTGTTACTGATAACCAGACCCTGTATGATGGCAAAGGTAATGGTGGTGGTAGCCATGATGATGCAGGTACGCTTCTTCATGAACTCCTCGGTCTTAAACTTGTTGGGTAGCGCAAACTTAAAGAATAGCGCATTCAGTATGATGGACAAAATAACGTAGAACAGGATACCCAGGAACATACCGAATATCCACTCTGCGCTCCATTGAGAGTTAGCGTTCGAGTTGAAGCTGTACTTCTTCCTCAGGTTGTCCGTCATCTGTTGCCAGCGGCGGTTCAGGTTCTTGATGAGGGTGGGGTAGCTGTCGCCTCCATTAATAAAGATGTTCTGCTGTATCTCGTTGTAGCGCTTGTTTGCGTAGTCGTTCAGCTCGCTCAGTCGGTTCTCGGCCTTGGTATACAGGTAGATGTTACGCTGCAGGGTGCTTTCGTTGTCGTACAACTTGGCACGTATGCTCTGTGCCAGCACCAGACAGGAGTCGCGGTTCTGTGCACCGTACTTGGTCATAATGTGTGTAGGTATGCCGTGCAAGTGGTTTATCAAGCTGTCATATCTGGCTATCTCGCTCTCGGTCTTTTCCAGGAAACTGGTAAACGGCAACTGCTGGCGGTGGAAGTCGTGATATTGCTTGGTGGCCTCGTGGCAAGCGTAAGTCAGATCGAACACGTTGTCCTGTTGCTGTGAGTACAGCATCAGTGCGTTCTGGTCGGCACGCTTCATGGTGCCCATCAGCTGTAGTATCAGTCTCCTTGTGCGGTCTTTGCGTGCTGCCGATCGCCTTGTCAGTTCGCTGTCGTATTGTTTCAGTTCTGTACGCAGTATTCCCAGCGTCTGTTCCAGGTCTTTCTCTTTGAGCACCGCTCCGGCTTCGGTAATCATGGCCAGCGCAAAGATGCAGAATAATAGTAATCTCTTCATATTCTTTAGTCAGATGTTTTCTTTTTCCAATGTGCAAAATTAGTGTTTTTTTTCTTATTTTCTACATTTTCTTACGATAACTTTTGGATTTTTGTTCTTTTTTTGTTACTTTTGCACCAAAATCCACTTAAATACACGTAGATAATGTCGATATTAATAGCTGATAGTGGTAGTACAAAGACTGATTGGGTATGCTTCCAGCCAGGTAGCGATGCCTCACAGATAGAGGTTCACACCATGGGCCTCAATCCCTTTCATGTGTCCGACAACGAGATTCGAGGCGTGCTCAATAACGAGCTCTTGCCCCAGTTGGGTGGCGCTCAGGTCGATGCCGTGTATTTCTATGGCAGTGGCGTTCGTCCTGAGGTCGAGGGGCGCGTCATCGGTCTGTTAGCCGAGACTTTCCCTTCAGCCCAGACCGTCGAGGCTCATAGTGATCTGTTAGGTACTTGTCGCGCGCTTTGCGGTCGTCATGAGGGCATAGCCTGCATTTTGGGCACAGGTGCTAACTCGGGCGTTTACGATGGTGCCCACATTCTTCATAACACCCCCGCTCTGGGTTATATCCTGGGCGATGAGGGTAGCGGTGCCGTTTTGGGCAAGCATCTGCTGCATGACCTCTATACCGGCGTCCTGTCGCACCGTATGCTCATGCTTTTCGAACAGGAGATGGGTATGCATTTGTCTGATATTATCAATAAGGTTTATCGCCAGCCACAGGCCAACCGTTTCCTGGCTTCACTCTCTGAGTTCATCCATCGTCATCTCGACGATGAGGGTATCCGTCAGTTGGTTTATAACACCTTTAGCGATTTTGTCAATTACCATCTGTCGCGCTATGGCCGTAAGGACCTGGCGGTATCGTTTGTAGGCAGCATCGCCTGGTATTATCAGGATCAGCTCAAGCTGGTGCTCCAGATGCTGGGCTATCAGGTAGGCACTATCAAGCAGAGCCCGCTTCAGGGGCTAGTTGAATATCATAAGAATTGAGAAATTTAATAATATAATGACGTTATGGAAAAAAGTACAACTATCAACTTGTGTGTCAAGATTTTAACTGGAATTCTAATTACCGTAGGCGTGTTTGTGGCGG
>LXOW01105058.1_pt1 | contig 14666 bp, 11 predicted proteins | sample 1368591 | NCBI WGS metagenome assembly LXOW01 (sample SAMN04884650, study PRJNA319009) | bovine gut metagenome | isolation source: Cow rumen | host: Bos taurus | place: Italy: Legnaro (PD) | collected 2014-07-09 | reverse complement strand
CCGCCGTGAGGCAGAGAAACAAACAGTGATTTGGGGAATGATGGATGATGACGCAAACCTACCGACTGGCCGAAAAGAATATCACGGTTACCTCCTGCTTTGAGGAGGTGCATCGGCTTTGCGCGGATTATCGCGTGGACGCTCTCCCGGATTTTGCCGTGGCGGTTGACCGGGCTGATCTTGAACTGGAACGGGAAAGCGCTTCCCGGGAGAACCGACGGGAGGGAATCGAGAATCGTGCCTACCGGGAGCCTTATTTGGAAACCTTGGCCGTTTACCGCAAAATCGCGGAGCGAATGCCGGAATACGATACTGTATTGATGCACGGCTCCTGCGTGGCAGTGGAGGGCGCGGCCTATCTCTTTACCGCCAAGAGCGGCACCGGCAAGAGTACCCATACCCGCTTCTGGCGGGAGCTGCTGGGGGACCGGGCCATCATGGTGAACGACGACAAGCCCTTGATTCGCGTTGGAGAAGGTGGCGCGACGGTCTACGGTACGCCCTGGAACGGAAAACACCGGTTGAGCAGCAATATTGCCGTGCCGCTGCGGGCTATCTGCATTCTGCAGCGTGGGGTGCAAAACACAATTCAGCCCATCTCCGGCCCAGAGGCCTACCCCATGCTGCTGCAGCAGATCTACCGGCCCAGGGACCCGGCTGCCTTGGGAAAGACCCTGACCTTGATCGACCGATTGATGCAGGCAGTCAGCTTTTGGCGGCTGGGGTGCAGACCGGACCTGGAAGCGGCACAGGTTTCCTGGCAGGCCATGAGGCCGTAGGATTCAGGGATCAGGGATCAAGGGATCAAGGATCAGGGATGCAGCGGCGCGCACCGTACGCCACGGGTTCAAAGTTCAGAGCCTGTAGGGACGGCACTCTGCCGTCCGCGATACGCAGAGGCTTTGCCGTGGTGCACACCATACGCTACGGGTTCAAAGTTCAGAGCCTGTAGGGACGGCACTCTGCCGTCCGCGATACGCAGAGACTTCGCAGCGGTGCGCACGGGTCAGAATGACAGAAGGGAAAACCTGCCCGTAGGGACGAGCAGTGCTCGTCCGCGTTTTGCAGCAAACAATCGCCCACAGGGCGATCCAAGCGGGCACAATGATGAAACCGTGCTGGATTTGCCTCCGGCAAATTGCATTTGTTCCGAATGCCGGACGGCCAATGGCCGTCCCTACGGCGGGAACGGAACATTGTTCAAAGTCCGTCTCCGATTGCCTATTGCCGAACTGGATTCAATTTACGGAATGAAAGGAACAACGATATGAAACTGAAACAAGGCTTTATTACCCATGAAATCGCCGGGGAATCTATGCTGGTTCCCACTGGGAGCGCGGCTTTTTCCGGGCTGGTGCGGGGCAACAAGACCCTGGGCGCGATTATGGAGCTGCTGAAAACTAACACCACGGAGGCGGAGATTGTTGCCGCCCTGAAAGCGCGCTTTGACGCTCCGGAGGGGGCCGTGGAGAACGACGTGAAAAAGGCTCTGGCGGAGCTGCGCAAGATCGGAGCCATCGATGGGTAAGGCGCAGCTTGCCGAACTGGAGAAGCATGGGTTCTATCTCAGCGTCCCCAAGGGAATCAGCATGTGGCCGATGATTCGCAACAAGCAGGACATTGTGGAAATCCATCGGCTGGACCGGCCCGCGAAGCGCTATGATCTGGTTATGTACATCCGGGGGGAGGAGCAAGGCGTCATCCACCGGGTTTTGTCTGTTCGGGAGGACGACTATGTCATCGCCGGAGATAATTGCTGGAAAAAGGAGTATGTCCGTCACAATCAGGTAAAGGGGATCGCCCTGCGATTCTGCCGGAAGGGAAAGTGGCACAGCGTGGACGAGACCGGGTATCAGCTCTACGTCCATCTCTGGACAGACCTGTTTATGATCCGCAGGCCGCTTTTCTATGTTCGGGATCGAATCAAAAGTTTTTTGAGGAGAAAACATGGCAGGAAATAACGCTGTGCGCTGGCTCTATGCCGTATCCGGCAGGAAGAAACGGAATATTCTGGCGCTCACAGTCCTGCAAGCACTGCACGGGGCTGTGGGCGTGGTTTATGCGCTGTTCCTGCGTCAGATTGTGGATGCCGCTGTGGGGCATGACAGCGGGCGCTTTTGGAAGTTCCTGGTTTTCCTGATCATTCTTATTCTTTTCCAGATCGCGCTTCAGGCGGCCCTCCGTTGGCTGACAGAGCGTTCCAAATCCACGCTGGAAAATGTCTTCAAGGTCCGGCTTGTGGAAACCCTGCTGCACCGGGATTACCTGCGGGTCAGCTCTGTCCACTCCGGCGAATGGCTCAATCGGCTCACCAGCGACACCAAGGTGGTAGCGGACGGCTGTGTGGACATTTTGCCCGGTCTTGCGGGAATGGGAGTAAAGCTTCTCAGCGCCCTGACCATGATCCTGGTGCTTGCGCCTCAATTTGCGGTCATTTTGCTCCCCTGCGGGGGCATGATGGTCCTGTTCACCTGGCTGTTTCGCCGGAAGCTCAAGTCTTTGCACAGGCATGTGCAGGAGTCGGACGGACGGCTTCGGGTCTTTCTCCAGGAACGGATCGGCGGCATGCTGATGATTCGCTCCTTCGGGGCGGAGGCCCAGACAGCGGAGGACGCAAAGAAAAAGATGGTGGCTCACCAGGAAGCCCGGATGCGTCGCATTTCGCTTTTCCAACGGCTGCAACGCAGGCTTCAGTCTGGCCATGTACGGCATGTATTTGCTGGGCGTGGGCTGGTGCGGCTACGGGATTCTCATTGGAACGGTCAGCTTTGGCACTCTGACGGCAATTACGCAGTTAATTTCCCAGATTCAAGCACCCTTCGCCAATATTTCCGGCTTTTTGCCCAGATATTACGCCATGCTGGCCAGCGGGGAGCGGCTGATGGAGGCGGAACGGTTCCAACCGGATTCCGAGGAAATCAGAACGCCCCAGGAGGCCAACGCCTTCTACGAAACACAGTTGCGCGCCTTTGGCCTGGACCGTGCGGCCTTTACCTTCTACCCTGCCGTGGAAGCCCCGGAGCATCTGTCCAAGGATGATATGCCGGTTGTTCTGAACAATCTGAGCCTGGAACTGCGAAAAGGGGAGTACGTGGCTTTTACCGGCCACAGCGGCTGCGGCAAATCTACCGCCTTGAAGCTTCTCATGTGTGTGTATCAGCCTGACGGGGGGCAGCGGTATTACACCGATCCTGCTGGAAACAGGCATCCCTTGACGGATCAATGGCGCAGGCTCTTTGCCTACGTACCCCAGGGCAATCTGCTGATGCAGGGGACCGTCCGGGAGGTAGTCGCCTTTGCCGCCCCGGACCTGGCTCAGGATACGGAACGAATGACCCAGGCCCTTCGAATCGCCTGTGCGGAGGAATTTATTGGAGAGCTGGAACAGGGAATTGACACCCCGCTTGGCGAAGCCGGTACAGGCCTTTCTGAGGGCCAGATGCAGCGTTTAGCCATTGCCCGGGCTATCTTTTCCGGCAGTCCGATTCTGCTGCTGGATGAGGCCACCAGCGCCCTGGATGCAGAGACCGAGGGGAAGCTTTTGCAGAACCTCCGGGCCTTGACAGACAAGACCGTGGTGATCGTGACCCACCGCCCCGCCGCCCTGGCAATCTGTGACCGGGTTCTGCGGTTTACGGAGCACGGCGTGGAAGGGGAGCGGGAAGCGTTTAGAGTTTAGACTGTACAGCTATGAGTTTGTAGGCGGCGGCGTCCCGAGGGTTCCCGAACGCACCAGCCTGTAGGGACGTCACTCTGCCGCCGCTACGGCAAGAATGGGAAACGTCCGGTAGCGGCGCACAGTGTGCGCCACGGGGAATGCGGACGGCAGGGTGCCGTCCCTACAGGCGGGTGGGGGAAACGTCCGGTAGCGGCGCACAGTGTGCGCCACGGGGAATGTGGACGGCAGGGTGCCGTCCCTACGGCGGGAACAAACCCCAAATCGTGTAGNNAATCGTGTAGCGCGGGCAATCTGCCCGCCGTTTGCGAAGCAAACAATCGCCCGGCGGGGCGATTCAACCGGGTTCATTGTGGGAACCCGGCTGGATTTGCCTCCGGCAAATTGCATTCGTTTCGAATGCGGGTCGGCAGATTGCCGACGCTACGACAGGTGGGATAATCGTCCTGGCGTATCTTAATTACACTTAAAAAGCAACAGAAGTATTGCTAAAAATGCATTTTCCATGAAAAGACTGAGGCCGCAGGGTTTTCCCTGCGGCCTCGCTTAAATTGGTTGAGATTAGTGGATTAGGTGGTGTAGTAGGTAGTGGTGGAACCGCCGGTGGTGGTCAGCTTCCAGAAGCACAGACCCGTGGGAGCAGAGGAGCCCACCATGAAGTAGTTGCTGCTGGAGAAGGACAGGTAGGGATAGCGGCTGCTGGCGCTGTTGGTGGCGGTTACGTTGCCGTCGCTGACAGCCAAGCTCCACTGGCAGTAGCTGGAGGAGTTGGAGCTGCGGCTGTACAGGTAGGAGTTGTAGCTGCCCAGGTAAGTGCCGGTGGACTTGTTGCGGATGGTGTACTTGGAGCCGGAAGCGGCTACTTCGAAGACGTAGGCATCGGGAACCGTGGTCAGCAGGGTATCGGTGTAGGTAATGCCGGTGCTGGCCATGGCCACAGCGCCGCCAGCGGAGGCGGACTCATAGCTGGTGTTGCCGGACAGACCCTTCAGGGCGTACTTGCTGCTGGTGCCGTAGGTGATGACGTAGCTGCCGGTCCAATCAGAGGGAGCGGAGGAAAGGAGCTGATAGCCCGTGCCGGTGCCGCCGGAGGTGTAGGAGTACAGAGCCCGCAGGGTCACATTGCCGGTAACCTTGTAGGAGCCGGTCAGAATGTTGCTGGGCTGCGTGGTGGAGTTGTTCACCGCAGAGGTGACCCAACCCAGGAAGGTGTAGCCAGCGGGGGCGGAGGCGGTGGGCAGGGTGATGTAGGTGTTGGCAGCAACAGTCTGGCTGGCGGGAGCGGTCACGCCGCTGGGCACGGAGAAGATCACCGTGTAGTTGGTAGTGGGCGTGGAGGAACCGATCTCGGTGGTGTAGTAGGTGGTGGTGCCGCTGGTGCTGGTCTGCTTCCACAGACGGAGCACGTTAGCATTGGAGGAGCTGGCGGACCAGAAGTACTTGTTGTTGGTGCTGAACCCGAAGTAGGGATAGCTGCCGCTGGCCGCGTTCTTGAGCTGGGCCGCGCCGCTGGTGTTGATGGCGGGGGTCCAACGGCAGTAGGTGGAGTTGTAGGAGGTGTAGCCAGCCAGGTAGGAGGAAGAGTTCATGCCTATGTAGGCACCGGTGGAGGCGCTCTTCACAGTGTAGTAGGAGCCGTTGGCTTCCACAGTGAAGACGTAGGCGTTGCCCACGTTGGACAGAACGTTGTTGGACAGGCTCATGCCGGTGTTAGCATAGGTGGTGGCGTTGGAGGCGTTCTCAATCTCAGCGCCGTTGGAGCTGGGCGTCACGCCCTTCAGCACGTACATGCTGGTGGAGTTGCCGTTGGTGATGACGTAGTTGCCGGCCCAGTTGGAGGGCGTGGAGGTAACCAGCTGATAACCGACAGTGCCGGTGCCCTCGGTGTAGGAGTAGACAGCCTTGAGGGTGATGTTGGCGGTGGGTCTGTAGGAGCCGGTCAGAATGGTGGGCATGGTGGTGGTATTGTTCACCGTAGTGGTGACCCAGCCCAGGAAGGTGTAGCCAGCGGGAGCCGCGGCGGTGGGCAGGGTGATGGAGTTGCCGGAAGCCACAGTCTGGCTGGCGGGAGCGGTCACACCGTTGGGCACGGAGAAGGTCACGGTGTAGTAGGTGGTGACGCCGGTGGCGGGCAGAGTGGTGTGCTCGCGGCTCAGCTCGGCGTTGCAGCGGGTGCAGTAGACCACGGTGTCGTAGCCGCCGTCGGTGGTGGCGGTGGGCGCCACGTAGTTCTCCTGGACGGGAGCGCCGGGGTTGTGGCCCAGGGCGGCCACGGTCTTGTGGGTGCGGCTCATCTCCTCGCCGCAGGTGGCGCAGTAGACAACCTCGTCATAGCTGCCGGCAGCGGTGCAGGTGGCGGCGATCACGTTCTCCTGAACAGCAGCCGCAGCGGTGTGGGTATGGGTCACAGCAGTGGGGTTGGTGTTGTAATAGATAATGTCGGAAGTAGTCTGCTTCCAGAGCTGGGTCTTGTTGGTGGTGTAGCCGCTGTTGATGACGAAGTAGGTGTTGGAGCCCTTCACCATGTAGGGGTAGTTGGAGCTGGCGGCGTTGCTGACCTTCATGCAGATCTGGTAGGTGTCGTACTCCAGATCCCAGACGCAGTAGGCGTCAGAGTAGGAGGCCTGGCTGTAGAGGTAGTTGTTGTAGCTGCCCACGTAGGTGTTGGTGGACAGGTTCTTGAGGCTGTAGCCGGTGCCGGCGGGAGCGGCCTCGAAGACGTACTCGTTGGAGACGTTTTTCAGAACGCCGTTTTCCAGGGTCATTCCGGTGCCGGAGAAGACGGCAGTGCCGCCTGCGTTGACGTTCTCGTAGGAGGTGCTGCCCAGGATGCCTCTGAGGACGTACATGCCGGTGTCCTTGCCGGAGGTAATCACATACTTGCCGGTCCAATCGGTGATGGGCTCCGCTACGATCTCGTAGATGATCTCACCGGTGCCCTCGGAACGGGTGTACAGAGCGTACAGGGTGGCGTTGGCGGTGACCGTGTACTCCGCGCCGGGGGCGTAGAAGACGGGCTTGTCGGTGGTCTCAGCGACCTGGGCGGCAGTCCAGCCGACGAAGGTGTAGCCGTTGACTGCAGTCGCGGTGGTGGGCAGGGTGATGGTGTCGTTGATGTAGGCGGTCTGGCTGCCGGCGGAAGCGCCGCAGGCCTTGAAGTTGACGGTCAGCTGGGGCTTCACCGCGAAGATGACCTTGACGGTGCAGTCGGAGGAGGCGTTGACCGTGATGACGTTGCCGTTGATGGAGACCGTGGCGGTGCCGGAGGTCACCTGGGCGTCGGAGACGTAGTAGCCGGCCTTGGGCGTGGCGGTGATCTTGTTGCCGTTGACGGAGACGGTGCCGTAAGCCGTGTTGTTGGAGACGGCGGTCACGGTGTAGCTGGCGTCGTCGGTGTAGGCCTTGATGCGGAAGTCGCCGTTGTCGGGCACATCGGTCCAGGAGCCGTTGGCTTCCTTGTAGTAGGAGGTGTTGCCGTGGTTGGCGTGGGTCCACTTGGCCCAGGAAATCTCAGCGGTGGCGTCATAGGGGATGTGGACGTACTTGCCGTCGTCGGGGTCAGCGGAGGGGGTGCTCAGCGTGAACACCACAGCGAAGGTATCGCCCGCGGCCAAAGCCACGGGAGTGTCCAGCGGGATGGTGTAGTAGCCGGAGTATTCAAAGTAGCCGTTCTGCGTGGTCATCAGCGTGCCGGAGGTGGGGTTGCCGGTGGTGGGGTTCTTGTAGATCTTGAGGGTGTAGGTGGTCGCCTCGTCCCAGGGGGCGATGGCCACGGCCTTCAGGCTCTCAGAACCGTTGGCGGTGAAGATGTTGGCAATCTGGCAGTTGTTGCCCATGGACTGGTAGTTGGCAACATTGCAGGTGCCGTCATACTGATAGCAGTTGGCGTAATTGTCCAGGTTGGCGACCTTGTAGAAGAAGCAAGTGTCGTTCAGAGAGGCGGAGTCCTCGTAGGAGAGGTAGAAGTAACCGCTCTTGCCCCAGGAGGAGCCCCAGGAGTTCTTGATGATCCAGGCGCCGTTGGAGCTGGGTCCGTAGGAGGACTTGAAGTTGGACTTGGAATAGTTGTCGTCCCAGCCCACGACCGTGACGGCGTGGTTGCCGTACTGGTAGTTGTTGGAGCCGTAGGCGGCAGTCTGCTTGAAGCAATAGCCGCCGGTGGAGGAGTTCAGATAGGAGTCGTTGTGATAGTAGCTGATGGTGGCAGCGCCGTATTCCATGATGGCTTCCTTGACAGCCTGCATGTTGGCCACGGGAATCCATTCACAGTCGGTGACGTGGGCCACATTATAATTGTACGCGTACTGGGAGTTCAGACCGGAGGTGGAGACGTTGCTGTACTTGAGGGCGGAGGTGGCCTCAGAGGCGGGGCCCGCCCAACGCATCAGCGTGAAGGTAGCCATCGCGCCGTTGCCGCCCATGTCCAGGAAGTTGGAACCAACGGGCTTGGAAACGTCGCCGGTCAGCATGCCCAGCTTGTCGTAAGCATTGGTGTAGTTGAACCAGGCCAGATGATACTCGGACAGGTCCATGCTGGTGGTGGCGGCAGCGCCGGTATCATTGTTGATGATGCCGTGCTTGATCATGTAGGCCTCGATGGGGGCCATGGTGCCGAAGGCCCAGCAGGTGCCGTAGGGGTTCTGGTTCTTGACGGAGGTGATGTAGCCGTAGCTGCGAGCGTCATAGCTGGAGGGGATCACTGCGCGGGTCTTGTGGGGAGAAAGCTTGTTGACGGCTTCCATATCACCACGTTCATAAGCGTCGGTGATTGCCCGTCCGCCAGCAAGGTCTACGGGAATGTAGCCGGATGTGGTTGCGATGGAGTCGGTTGCTCTTGCTTCTCTCATCCCGACTGCAAGGGCTGTTGTGGGGAGCAGTCCGAGAATCAGAAGCGCGGTCAAGCAGAGTGCGAGAAAACGTTTGCCGGTTCGTCTCATTGGGGTAATCTCCTCTTTCAAAAATATTTGCCGCGCACCGAAGCGCGTCAGCGAAGACATCATAGCACCAAGCGGAGAAAAAGTCCACCATTTATACAGTTATTATGTGCATATATACAGCATTTTTTCCTCCAATATTCAGAATATTAAAAATGTTTTGGGTTCTTTACAAATGTATTAACGGCGTGTGTGATTCCTATGTGGCCCGNNGAGTAGAAATCCGAATCAGAACGAAACGATGTGAGGTAGAATAAAAATGAAATGCATAAATGAATACATGAATATGATTCAAGTGAACCTGCATAGCAGTGTTCGCATGGAAGCGGAAGGGAAGATTTTGTACGTGGACCCCTTCAAGTTGACCGGGACGCCCGGGGACGCGGACCTTGTTTTCTTCACCCATTCCCATTTTGACCATTTTTCCCCGGAGGATGTGGCGAAGATTTGCAAGGAGGATACGGTCTTTGTGCTGCCTGCGTCCATGGAGAAGGAGGCTGCCCAGGTTACGAAGGGCCACCCAGTTGCGGCGGTTTCTCCCTCGGAGCGGAAAAGTGCCGCCGGGATTTCCTTTGAGACAATCCCGTCCTACAATCCCAAAAAGAAATTCCATCCCCGGAAAAATCAATGGGTTGGTTATGTGATCCAGGTGGAGGGCATCCGAATTTACGTGGCAGGGGATACGGACGCAACAAGCGAAGCCGCTGAGGTTTCCTGCGATATCGCCCTGCTTCCCATTGGGGGAACCTACACCATGGACGCCGAAGAGGCGGCCGCTCTGGCGAACCGGATTCGCCCCCAGGTCGTGATCCCAATTCACTACGGCTCTGTAACCGGCAGCCCGGAGGACTTTGATCGCTTTGCCCCACTGGTGGACCCGACGATTGCCGTGCATCGTGTCATTTGATTTCAGGGATCAAGGGGCGCAGCGTAGAACAGAAACAGCCGTTGGCAGGAAATGACGCCTGCCAACGGCTGTTCAACAGTGCAAGAAAGTTGAAAGTGATCTAATACTGAACTCCCATAAAAATCTTTAACCTGTTCCGGCAGGAATTGTGCCGTACTTCGNNCGTCTGGCGCAATTCCTGCTCGGAACATTTTTCAATCTTTCTATGGGAGTTCAGTATAAATTGGAAAATCCAAGGTGATGGAGGTTCCACGGTCTGGGATGCTTTTCAGGGAGAGCTTTGCGTTGTGGAGCATCGCGCCGTGCTTCACAATGGACAGACCCAGGCCCGTGCCGCCTACCCGCTTGGAGTGACTCTTGTCCACCCGGTAGAAGCGTTCAAAGATACGGCTTTGATCCGCAGGGGGAATGCCGATGCCTGTGTCCGCTACGGTGAGACGTACCGCAGTGGGAAATGGCTTTACTGTGACGGTGACGCTGCCCCCGGGGCGATTGTATTTGATGGCGTTGTCGCAGAGGTTATAAACCATTTCATGAAGTAATTGCCAGACGCCCATGATCTCTCCGGGTTCCCCCTCTACGGAAAGCCGCACGTCCTGCTTGGCGGCAACGCAGGAGAGACTGTCCAGCACATCCCGGGAAAGGGCGTAAAGGTCTACGGGCTCTTTTTCCGGGAGACTGACGTTTTCGTCAAGCTTGGAGAGCTTCAAAATGTCCTCAATCAGGGCAATGAGGCGCTGGGCCTCCTGATGGATATCGGAGGAAAACTCTCGCACCTTGTCGGGGGGGACGCTGCCCTGGGCCATCAGCTCCGCAAAGCCGGAGATGGAGGTCAGAGGCGTTTTNNGGGTACGTTCTGTCACATCCATCCAAAGCAGAACAGCGCCTACAATGACCCCTCGGGAACGAACCGGGTTGGCAATCAACTGCCAGCTTCGGCCATTTTTTTGCAGCTCCGTCTCCCGGTGATTTCCCCCCAGCGCCGCCTCCGCCGCCTCCTTCGTCTGGGCGTCGGTGAGCTCCGCTTCGCAGCCCTCCAGATCGGGCAGCAATTGGCGGGCGCAGGCATTGGCGCTGTGAACCTTGCCGCTCTTGTCCAGCAGCAAAAAGCCCTCGCTCATGCTGTCGGTCAGGGCGGTGAATTCCTTTTGCCGCCGGTGCAGGGCTTCCAACTGTTCGTCGTTGGTCAAACGAAGCTCCTGCAGCCGGGAGACCAGGGGAGAGAGTTCCGAGTAGACCGGACTCTGCTCCGGGTGGTCCAAGTTCAGTTCGTTGATGGGCTGGACAATCTGCTTCGCCGCCCGGGAGGACAGCAGCCCGGCCATTGTCAGTACCAGCACAAAGACCCAAAGGACAGGACTGAGAGAGGCCAGGGCCTTCTGGACCGCGCTGATGGGCATAGACAGGCGCAGAATGGACCCATCCTCCAGGAGAAGGGCGTAGTAGAGCTTGGTGGTTTTCTCGCTTTCCGATCTGCGAACAGCCTTGCCCTCTCCGGTCTGCAGGGCGGCCTGTACCTCCTCCTGCCGAAGCTGATTGGGCAGGACCGTGCCCTGGGTGTTATATCGGACGTTTCCCTCCGCATCCATCCAGGTGATGCGCTCCTCGATTTGCAGACCCTCCAGATAGGAGACGCCGCTTTGGGCCAGGCCCTGGGCGACGCAGTTTCCTTCCCGTTGCAGGGAGTCGTAGGCCTCGTCCAGATTTTGCCGATATTGAAGGCCAAAGAACACACCGGCGCAGAGCAGCAGTGCCAGAGCGCCTACCAAAAAACAATAAAGAAATATTTTTTTCGTCATGGTGCTTCCTCCCGCAGTCGATATCCAACCCCTCTAACGGTTTCCACCAGAGGCCCGGCGGCGCCAAGCTTTGCCCGCAGGGTACGGATATGAACGTCAAGAGTTCGATTTTCCCGGTCTGCCGTCAGATCCCAGACCCGGTCCATCAAAATCTCCCGGGTCAAAACTCTGCCCTTGGCTTCCAGCAGCAGCCGCAGAAGCTCAAATTCCTTATAGGTGAGCTGCACTGGGGTCCCCGCGACCCGGACCTCCCGCCTGGCGGGGATCATTTGCAGGCAGCCTGCCCGGTATTCGGATTCCTGGGCGGGGCGTTCCACCCGGCGCAGGACGGCCCGGACCCGGGCTACCAGTTCCAACATGCCGAAGGGCTTGGAGATGTAGTCGTCCGCTCCCAGGTCCAGCCCAAAGGCCCGGTCGTATTCCGTGTTTTTCGCCGTGAGCATGATGACGGGCAGATGGAGGGTCTGCTCATTTTTTCGAAGTTTGGAGAGTACGGAGAGCCCGTCCTCCTGGGGCAGCATGATATCCAGCAGCACCATTTCCGGAAGGGCCTGCTTCATGCCTTCCCAAAACCCGGAGGGGGCGGCGAAGCCCACCGCCGCAAAGCCCTGGCTTTCCAGCGCATAGACCACCAGCTTGCGGATGCTGTCGTCGTCTTCCAAAATATAGATCATGATGGAATCACCTCTATCCGGGGTCATTGTAGCACGATTGGCCTGGAAAAGCCAGAAAGAAAACAGAAATTTTACGTAGATTTAACCTTTTTCTGGCCGCAGATTTAACCTTGCCGTTGTATGCTTGGGGCAGAAAGAGGTGAACTATGTGGAAATCTCGGAAATTATTTCTCTGTTCAGCGGAATTGCGCTGTTTTTGTTCGGTATGACCCTCATGGGCGACGGGCTCAAGCGGGTGGCCGGCAGCAAGCTGGAGCTGGTGCTCTACCGTCTGTCCAGCACCACCCTCCGGGGCGTGCTGCTGGGCACCGGCGTCACGGCGGTGATCCAGTCCTCCTGCGCCACCTCCGTGATGGTGGTGGGCTTTGTGAACGCCGATATGATGAAGCGGCGGCAGGCCATCGGCGTCATCCTCGGGGCCATCCTGGGAACCTCCGTGACCGGCTGGGTTATCAGCCTCAGTTATCTGGAGGGAAGCGGAGGCTGGCAGCAGCTCCTTTCCACGGCCACGCTGACGGGCCTGGTGGCTGTGGTCGGCGTGATCCTGCGGGTGTTTTCCAAGAATCAGACGAAACATCATGTGGGTGATATTCTGATGGGCTTTGCCATCCTGATGTTCGGCATGAGCACCATGAGCGGTGCGGTTTCCGCCCTGGGGGAGCAGCCGGAGTTCCGCAAGATTCTCTCCTCTATGACCAATCCTGTCCTGGGTATCCTGGTGGGAGCGGCCTTTACGGCGGTTCTGCAATCCGCCTCCGCCGCGGTTGGTATTGTCCAGGCCCTTTCCGTGGTCATGAGCCTCAACGCGGCCCTGCCTCTGCTGATGGGCGTGTGCATTGGCGCATCCTTCCCGGTCCTTCTGTCCGCCCTGGGGGCCAATACCGACGGCAAGCGGACGGCCTTCGTTTACCTGGTGTCCTCCACCATCGGCGTGCTGGTCTGCGCCTCCTTGTTCTATCTGGCAGACGCCATCTTCCGCTTTGATTTCAGCAACATTCAGACCTATATGAACCCCCAGACGCCCTTTTCCAGCGCGGTTGTGATTGCCATGGCCAACTCGGTGCTGCGGCTTGCCATGGTGCTGTTGCTTCTGCCCTTTACCGATGCTCTGGACGCCCTGGTTTGTCTCATGGTGCGGGAGAAGAAATCCGACGGAGAAGACCCGGCGGTTCGGCTGGAGGAGCGGTTTCTTGCCCACCCCTCCCTGGCGGTGGAGCAAAGCCGTTTGACCATCAACGATATGGCGGAGCGGGCCAGAGAGGCCATATCCTCCGCCCTGGCCCTGACGGCCAATTACAGCAAGGAGGGCTTCGAGGCGGTCAAACGGATGGAAGACGACTGTGACCGCTATGAGGACGCTCTGGGTACTTACCTGGTGAAGCTGACGGGCCGGGAACTGACCCGGCGACAGAATGAGGATGTCTCCAAATATCTGCATACCATCACGGATTTTGAGCGCATCTCGGATCACGCCCGCAACATTGCGGAGAGCGCCGCGGAAATCCACAGCAAAAAGATTGATTTCTCTGTGGACGCCACCCGGGAGCTGGCGACCATCAGCGCCGCCCTCCGGGAAATCATGCGGCTGACGGTCCAGGCCTTCCTGGACAATGACCTGACCCTGGCGGTGCGGGTGGAGCCCTTGGAAGAGGTGATCGACAAGCTTTGCGACGAGGCGAAAAGCCGTCACGTGGAGCGGCTGCAGCGGGGTAATTGCACCATTCAGCAGGGCTTTGTGTTCAACGATCTGCTGACCGGTATGGAGCGTGTGGGCGACCACTGCTCCAACGTCGCCCTGGCCATGCTGGAGCTTTCGGAGGACAACTTCGATACCCACGCATCTCAGAACCGGATGAAGGACGAGGAATCCCAGGACTTCAAGACGGCCTATGAGGACTACGCCGCGAGATTCGCGTTTTGATACAAATTGACCCCCGGGCCGTTATGACGGATACCCATACAGAAGTTTTGCCCCGAAGCATTTCAAAGTGCTTCGGGGCATTGTATTTATTTGATTTGCTCAGATAAATCGGAATTTGTCATGCTTTAATTACTTGTATGAATATACAATTTCGTCATTAGCAGTATTAATGCCTCCTGCTTTTTCATAACATCTACAAGCAGAGATATTACTTTTATTTGTTATCAAAAACATTTTCCTACAGCCAATGCTTTTTGAATGCGAACTAATATATTTTACCAATTCCGTGCCATAGCCATGGCTCTGGTATTTTTCCATTATATCAATAGCATGTAAATAAAAATCCTTTATTCCATTGGGTTTAAGCAATACATATCCAAATGCAAAACCAACTATAATATCATTTTCTTTAGCAATATAACCATAGGTATTCTTTTCCTCCAAAAACGAATTAAGAATACCCTCATCATATTTGGTATTTTCATCATCTACGAAATATTTCATCAACTCAATATCTTGCTTTTCGAACAATTTATACTCCATAATATACCTCATCAAATTCCGATTTATAATAATAACAATTATATCATGACCTTGCTGCAGTGTCAATAGAAACGCCATAGTACTTCTGACTTTACTCTCTGTGATGTCAATTGATGTGGACCACTTTCTTGAAAAAAAGATAAGCGTTCGGTATGGTATCGCATTTGGTGGGCTTTGGAGCCGGAGCCCGTAGGGCGGAGGCGGAAAAGCCC
>LXOW01165996.1_pt1 | contig 14667 bp, 18 predicted proteins | sample 1368591 | NCBI WGS metagenome assembly LXOW01 (sample SAMN04884650, study PRJNA319009) | bovine gut metagenome | isolation source: Cow rumen | host: Bos taurus | place: Italy: Legnaro (PD) | collected 2014-07-09 | reverse complement strand
ATCCAGGCTTCTTCACGATAACGCAGTTGACCACATTTATCGAAGCCTTCAGGCAGGGTAGTCGAGCCAGAGAAAATGGGGATACGTGGGCTTTGCCCCGGGTTGTCGCAGGCCATCCAGCAGATAGCACCGATTTCGTCAGGCATCCAACTGCGGCATTGGATAATATGGTGGTAGCTGCTCCAGGCCACAGCCACAGTGCGTTGGAACTTCACCGTTTCAGGGGCGAGGAAGTTCAAGGTGCTTTGCATGGTGCCGTTCATCCAAGGGTTGGCGATGGGGCTGATAATAGTGTCTTCTTTGACACTGCCATCGTCTTGACGTTTCTTGGTGACCATCTTGATGTTGCGGGTCATATCCATATCGGTGCCTTCATAAGTGCTACGGAAAAGTTCCATCACTTTGCGGACATCCACATTCTCGTCAGGTTTTACTGAAAAAGGTAGTTCAGGCATATCGCAGTTGAGGTTCAACGAGGGAGCCAACTGACTGAGGATGAAGAACTCGCGATCGCTGTAGTTTTTGCCTCCACCGTATTCGGCTCGGAATGCTTTCCAGAAGATGAAGTCGCCCTTACCGTCCCACAGGCCGTATTTTTGGGCTACTTTTTCACAGTTGTCGGAACAGTAGAAGTCCTTGCTCTTACGTTCCAACTTGCCGATGCGGGCGATGTTGGCACTGACACCTACCTCATCGTCAGGAATGCGTTTGGCTGCCCAAACGCCACCAATCTTATCGGGACCTTCACCGAGGATTTCCATCTGCCATACTTCGTTCTTGTCAGCAATGGTGATGCACTCGCCACCGTCACCATATCCATATTCCTTGACCAATTTGCCAATGAGTTGGATAGCGTCGCGGGCATTGTCGCAGCGCATCAGCGCTACACGTTCCAGTTCTTCAATCATGAACATACCGTTCTTATTGACCAAGGTATCTGGACCTGAGAAGGTTGTTTCGCCAATAGCCAATTGTTTTTCATTGAGGCAAGGGTAAGCCGTATTGAGATAAGCATAGGTGTGTTCAATCTGGGGAATTTCACCAACGAGTTCCACTTTGCGGTTGTCGAAGGGGTCTTCAGTATGCATAGTGCCTTTGTATACCTTGTGCATTTCACCCTTTTCGTGATCGGCTGCGGCTTCCCATCGCATCCAGGTGCGGTAGCGACCGTCGCAAGTGTGAGAGGTGATGACAGAACCGTCAGTGGAGGCCTTTTTACCCACCATGATGCTGGTGCAATTGGCACCGACAAGCATTTCCTGTTCTTCCTGAGCTACAGCGTTATAGCCAATAAGCAGCAGGACTGATAGTAGTAATGATTTGAATTTAAACATATTAATTTGTATTGATGATAGTTATCAAATAGGAGTCAAAAATAATAAAGAAATCGTTCGATTGAGAGAGTTCGAGAATTATTTTTGTGGAAATATAATACAAACTGACATTATTCCCAAAACAATTCCTCAGCTACACCGTCGGCGAAGAGCATTTGTTTGTCGTTGAGGTAGAGGAATTCTCGTGTCTGTGAGAGGCGACCTTGGGCGATGAGTGGCTGGGCGTGTTGCTCACAATAGTTGGAAAACCTTTCACCCATCTCGCGTTTCATATATTTCAGGTCGATGCCCCAATGGGTACGGAGGCGGAGCATCACGTATTCGTCGTATTGTTGCTCTGGAGAGAGTTGCTCTCTTTCTTGAATAACAGACGAAGTGTCGCAGTAATGCTCTATATTCGAAACATTCCAGTGTCGAGAGGCTCCATCGAACGAATGGGCCGATGGCCCAAGACCAATATAGGGCGTTCCGAACCAATATGAAGCATTATGTTTAGAGTGCATCCCTCTGCGACAAAAATTGGAGATTTCGTAATGTAGATAGTTGTTTTCTTTAGTGCTTTGACAAAGAATGTCGTAATCCCGAAGGGCATCCTCCTCGTTGATAGGTAGAGTCTTTCCCAGTTTGATTTGTTTGGTTAGGATGGAATTGGGTTCCAAAGTGAGGGCGTAGGCCGAGAGGTGGGGAAGATTGTACTCAAAGAAGAGATCCAGATTGCGTTTCCATTGTTCAGCATTGGAGGTGGGTAGTCCATAAATCAGGTCAATGCTGATGTTGCTGAAGCCTGCTTGTTTGGCCCAATTGAGGCATTTGCAGGCATGTTGGGCATCATGTTTGCGACCTAAATATTGCAAGTCGTTGTCGAAAAAGCTCTGTATGCCGATGCTGAGGCGATTAATACCTATTTTACGCAAGTCTTCAAGATATTCAAGGGACAAAGTGTCTGGATTGGCTTCAAGAGTGATTTCGGTATCGTTAGCAACGGAGTAGGCGATAATAATAAGGTGCAACAACTCATCGATTTCCGTTATGTTAAGCAATGAAGGTGTGCCTCCCCCGAAATAAATGGTATTTATGGTTTGTGCGTTTTTTCTTGTAATGATTTCTGTCTTTAATGATTCTAAGAACCGCTCTTTCAGTTTTAATGAAGGCAAAGAATAAAAACTGCAGTAGCCACATTTTGACTTGCAGAAAGGAATATGGATGTAGATGCCTGCCATATTAAAAAAAGCCCCGCATTGCGGGGCTTTTAATCACAATTATTGTTTATTTCTCACATTTTTTGCCGCAACCAGTGAGGCACTTGTAGCAAATGCCGGCGATGCAAGCTCCAACAAGCGGGGCCACAATAAAGAGCCAAACCTGACTCATCGCGCTCCAAACACCATTGGTGTTGGAAAACAGGGCAACGCCTAGTGAACGGGCTGGGTTGACAGAGGTGTTAGTTAATGGAATACTGATGAGGTGGATGAGCACCAGGGTGAGACCAATGGCCAGGCCACCGAACTTACCGTTGGCGTGACTGCTGTCGGTGACACCGAGGATAACCATCAAGAACACGAAAGTCAGCAAGGCCTCAACGAGAAAAGCACCACCCATCGAGATGGCTTGATATCCTGTGTCGGGACCGCCACAAGCCTTTTGGAACATTTCACCATAGCCATTGGAGGCAAATACACCTGTGGCACCATCACCGATGGCGTTCCAAACAACGAGCAGCAAGGCACCAGCAATGATACCTCCGATGAACTGGGCTGCCCAATAGCATAGCATTTCCTTGAAACTCATGCGTCCATTGACAAATACGCCAAAACTGACGGCGGGATTAAGATGTGCACCTGAGATGTGTCCAATGCCGTAGGCCATTGCCACGACGGTGAGACCAAAGGCGATGGAGACGCCTAAGAAACCTACATGTCCGAAGAGGGCTGTACCGCAGCCGCCAAATACCAAGACAAATGTACCGAACAATTCGGCGAAGAACTTGTTACATGTTTTCATAACGTTTTAGATTTTAATTAGTTATAAGTTGGTTATTTGATAACTATCATTTTAATTTTCTCTTTTGAAGAAAAATCCTCATAAGACTTTGCAAATATATAAAATAATCAAAGATGTATCATCCATAATTCAACCATTTTTTCCAATGAACCTGTTTGCTTACACGTTTGGGCTTCCAGGATGTTTTTCGTAAAGGGTTGCATGATTGTGACTTATGAAAAAAAACCAAAAAAGTTTCTGAAAAATGCACATCGTATGGAAAAAGATTGTACTTTTGCACCCACAAAACGATGCTTCCGTAGCTCAGTTGGTAGAGCACCTGACTCTTAATCAGGGTGTCCAGGGTTCGACCCCCTGCGGGAGTACAAGAACAGAGTTCCTGACTGATTGCCAGTCAGGAATTTTTGTAAAATCACATTCCTATGTTACAGGAAATAGAAAGAAAGTTTTTGGTGCGTGGCGATTTCAAGGCAGAGGCCTATAAAGCCACCCACATTATGCAGGGTTATCTGAGCCNNGCATCGGGGGCGAGACGGGATACCTTACCATCAAGGGTCCTGTCAGCAAGTCGGGGATGTCACGCTTCGAATGGGAAAAGGAAATCAGCATTGATGAGGCGATGGCTTTGCTGCAGCTCGCCGAACCGGGCCGCATCGACAAGACACGATACCTCATAAAAAATACAGACGGTAAGCACATTTGGGAAGTGGACGAGTTTCACGGCGACAATGAAGGACTCATCGTGGCTGAAATTGAGCTAGACAATGAGAAGGAACCTTTTGATAAACCAGAATGGATTGGAGAAGAAGTCACTGGCGACCCGCGCTATTTTAACTCCGCGCTGAAGAACCGTCCTTTCAAAACATGGCAATGAGAATGGTTTTCGAAACTCCCGCCGTCATGAGAAAAATCTTCCTCCTTCTATTATTGCTTCCACTTTCGCATTTTGCACAAGTCACGGACGACTTTTCGGATGGAGATTTCACCCAAAACCCAACATGGACAGGGTCAACAGACAAGTTCATTGTGAACAACAACGAACAACTGCAACTCAACTCCGAGGAAGCAGGGAAGGCTTACCTTTCTCTTCCTGTTGCAGAATACGAGTCGATGGAGTGGCAGTTTTGGCTTCGTGAGGCTTTTGCACCTTCAGGGAACAACTTTACTGACGTGTGGCTTTGCGCCGACAAAGCGGATTTGACAAAAGTTGCGCAAGGCTATTTCCTTCGTTTCGGTGAGGCTGGTGGCAACGATGCCATTGTGCTATTCCGCAAAGACGGTGATATGTCGGTGAGCATCTGTAGCGGCAGAGAAGGAGCTATTTCAGCCTCTTTTGCTGTCTCGGTCAGGGTGACTTGCGACCGTGAGGGCAAGTGGATGATACAGACTTGTTACGATGATTCTGGCATTTATCTTTTAGAGGCGGAAGGTGTAGATGAAACGTTGGGTAAGTCGGGATGGTTTGGGCTTTGTTCCACTTTTACGGTGAGTAACGCTAAGAAAGTGTATTTTGACGATATTTACGTTGGGCCTTATATTGTGGATCATGATCCTCCCGTCCTTCAGTCTTGGGAGTTAGTCGATCCTTCACATCTCAAACTGCTCTTCGATGAGTCTTTAGATGAGGCAACGGCACTCAATACTGGAAACTATTGGATAGATAAAGGTTGGGGCCACCCTTGGTCGGTCTGTTTCGGGGAGAATCAGGCGACCATTCTCCTTGATCTGGAGCGCGACATTGTTCTTGGGGTGGACTACACCTTGAGAATGAGCGGCATCAAAGACCTGTTTGGCAATACGATAGTGCCTGCAACGCTGTTGTTCTTCCTTCCTGATGAGGCGACACCTGATGATATTGTTATCAATGAGATTCTCTTCAATCCCATTGCTCCAGGGGTCGATTATGTGGAACTTTACAACAATTCTGACAAGACGATAGATCTTAGCACGTTGCTGTTGGGCGTGGTGAAAGAGAGTTTCCCAAATCCACCTGATACCATCTTGAAAGAAATCTCCGCCAATAGTCGCATGTTCCCGCCTTATACCTACGTTCTACTCTCTACAAACAGCGAGACGGTGGGTTGGCAATACGGGTGTCCTACCGACAACTATGTACAGATGGCTTCTTTTCCAGTATATCCCAACGCAGGTGGAACGGCGATCCTGATGGACAAGGACGGCATTTTGATTGACGCAATGGCTTTCTTTGAACAGATGCATTATCCTTTGCTGAAGGAGACCAAGGGTGTCGCGCTGGAACGTGTCAACTTCAGTCAACCCTCAATGGATGCCAATAATTGGCATTCGGCATCTGAGAGTGTGCATTTCGGCACTCCAGGACAACCCAATTCAATGATGCAAACACCTGAACCTTCCCAGGACGAGGTCGCCATAAGCCCGGATATATTTTCTCCTGATGGTGATGGCTTCGATGACGAATGTTTTATTAACTACCGATTCGATGAAGCTGGCTACACGATGAACGTTTACATCTTCAACGTGGCAGGCCAGTTGTTACGTCATTTGGTCAAGGGCGAATTGGTGGGGCAAGAGGGAAGTTTGCTTTGGAACGGCTTGGATGGCAATGGCAACCGTGTTCCCATAGGAGTCTATATTGTCGTTACCGAAGTATTCAATCTCGGTGGTAGGGTGATGCAGTTCAAGAATGCCGTAGTGGTGGGTACACGGTAGTTCAGAGATCCATATTAGATTGTGCCAGCAGTTGCTTGGTGTCAGGGTTGAAGGCCATCAGGTTGCCCAACCCGGGTTTATCGGTCACGTAGACGCCATTATCCAAAGCGATGAAGTCATGGTGCTGGCTGTTTTCAATCACTAAGCTAATGAAACTGTGGTCGACGGGGATGTGCCCATGGATAATCTTTTTGCCGTGCGACTTAGTGTAGTCTACTTTGAAATGTCGAGTCCACATCATGCTTTTGGTGTCTTCAAAGGGGTTGTCGATTTGGAAGTTCATGCCAGCATGGACGAGCACGAAATCCTCCAATTCAATATAAGGAACGCAGGCGTTCATCCAGTCAATATACTCCTGTGGAATCTCGCGTGGATGCTTCACTCCGAAGCTCTGCAGTGTCTCTCTTGCACCCACAGCTTCCCAGGTTTTCTGTTCAGGGTGCTTGCCTCCCAGGAATTTCTTCTTTTGGTCGGCTTCAAAGGCGTTGACACACATGTCCTCATGGTTACCTTTCAGAAAGTGTACCGTGTATTCTTCTTGTTGAAGGCGCATCAAGTAGTCGATGACGCCTTTGCTGTCGGGACCTCGATCAATATAGTCGCCTAGGAAATATAGGGCATCGTGCTTCGTGACTTTTAGCATGTTCTCAAGCAGCGCCTTTAATGTTTTGGCGCAGCCGTGAATATCGGGAATAATCCAGCGTTGTGACATCAGAATAGATTATTAAGGTTGAGGGATTCATATTGTCGACGGAGTTTCGTCTTGAACGACCAGCGCAGGTCAGAAAGGCCACGACGAAACAATTCGTTATAGTCGATGAAGATGGAATAGGAGAAGAAAAGCAACACCGTACCACCTAAAGCCCAAAGCCATGGAAGTTCGCAGAAAAGCAAGATAGTGCCTGTGATGAAGATGATAGGGAACAGCAGAAGTCTCACTGCGTAGCTTACCGTATTGCCAAAGGCGGGGTCTTTTAGTTTGCTCCTGATGATTATGGTGGAGAGCCAAACAGGCAGGTTGACGACTGCTGAGGCTGCATAGTAGGGAAGTCCTGCTATCAGCACTGCAAGTTTCCATAGCGCATTGAGGAAAGGACGCTTTTTGGCTACCGACATGACAGAAATTTTTTGTCTTTTGCGTTCTTGGGCGAAAGCGAGTACTTTTTCGAAGAGTTTTTTGGCTTCTTCGGGATGGGTCTCCTTGTATTGTAATACCTTTTCGACAGTCTTGCGGTTGCGCAGCATCTTTTGGTAAAGTCCTCCGGCGCGTTTCTCGTTCTTCATCTTAACAATCTCCCAGATGGCTTCGTAATCCTCATCGTCAGGGATGTAGGTGAAGAGTTTGGCTATTTCATTGTGCAGTTGGTCTTTCAGCAGATTGATGTTGGCAGCTTCGTTTTCCTCATTGGTGTGACGGAAAAATTCAGTCACGTTGATGGGCTCGCCAAAGTTAATCATCGCCGTGCTGCGGAAGCGGAAATAGTCGCCGTATTCGATGGCGGTAGGGATGATGTAAATGGGACTCTGATCACCGAACTGCTTGTTGGCGTCGACAGCAATATGGAACAGTCCCTTACCCATGCGCATCAGCGAATGCTTGGTGCGGTGGGCACCTTCGGGGAAAAGGTAGAGGTCGACGTGGTCGTGGATGACGTCGACGGCTTTCTCCAGCGAATTGTCGTTTTGGCGCACGGCAGCCACACCATTGCGGATTCGGAAGATGGGCAAGATGCGCATGAAGTTGAGGATACTGGCTATTATGGGGTTTTTGAAGATGTCACCTCTTGCAATGAATACCTTTCTGGCATTGTTGGATGACAGCAATACCAAAGCATCCATCAGAGTGTTGCTGTGGTTGACGCCAAATATCAGTGAGCCATTCTCGGGTATGTGTTTTTTCCCATGCACCTCAAACCTGCGATACGAACGCCTTGTTTGCCAGTTGACATAAGGCAGGAGAATGGAATACAAAAAGTCAGGGTCTTGTATTTTCTTGGCCATTTCTTATTCTTGAATGAAGTGACAAAAGTACATATTTTATTCCAAACGAATGGAGTTTTTCTCGTCAAACGTCGAAAATTACTACTTTTGCCATCCCAAATGAAAGAAGAATTATGCCTCATATATTAACTAAGAGTTTTGGATTATTGTTTTCATTGTTTTTGTTGGGTGCTTGTGTCAATCAGACAAGCGATCCCGAACAAATCTTGCAAAACCCTCTGGAAAATGTTGATACTGTTGTTGCTGCTCCGTTGCCTATCGATACATTGACGGCATTTGAGCACCTGCAACTGCGTGGTGTGCTGGTGGCTGTCACCAACTGCAGTGAGATTAACTACAATATGTATAATGCCCATCCGTCGGGCTTCGAGTATGAGTTGCTGAAGGGCTTTTGCGACGACCACAAGCTTAAGTTGGAGATGGTGCTTCACGATAATATTGACTCGTGTTTCATGCTNNAATCCCATCTTTTCGCAAAAGAGTGTTCTCGTGCAAAGGATGCCTAAGGGTTGGGGAGCGATGTCGACAGAGAACGAGGTGGAAAGCCAATTGCTTCGCTCGTCTCTCGATTTGGCGGGAAAAACCATCCACGTTGCCAAAGGCAACCATGAGGCAAAGGTGCTGGAATATCTCTCAGAGGTCATTGCCGACACCATTTATGTGGTGGAATGTGACACGCTGAACAGCATTGAGTTGATGCGCATGGTATACGAGGGTGCCATTGACTATACTGTCGTCGACGAATATATCGCCAAGATGGCTTCCTACGGGCTCAGCAACCTTGACACCAAGCTTGCCGTCAGCGTTGACCAGCCCATAGGTTGGGTGCTTAGGCAGGAAGCCGATTCTTCTGTGGTGAATGCTTTTAACGATTGGATTGCCCGTGCCGAAAAGAAGCATTTGAGGCATATCATGTTCCGTTACCTGCAAAACGGACGCTATATCTCGTCGCATCGTGAGGCTTCCAACAAACATTTGTCAAGTTACGATGGCGATATCAAGGTGACAGCGCAGAAGATTGGTTGGGACTGGCGCCTGCTCGCCGCTTTGATTTATCAGGAATCGCGCTTCAAGGCAGACTTGGAGAGCGACAAGGGCGCTTTCGGACTAATGCAGCTGATGCCGTCGGTGATGAGCCGCTATGGCATCGACTACGACTCCTCTCCCAGAGAGCAGATTGAGGCGGGCGGAAAGCTTATCAAGTTTCTTGACAAAGCCTTGGAAAACAAAGTGGCCGACAGCGTGGAACGAGTGAAGTTTGTGCTGGCAGCCTACAATGCAGGTTTGGGACATGTCCTCGATGCCCAACGGTTGGCACAAAAGTACGGCAAAGCTCCCGACCTTTGGGACGACAATGTTGACTACTTCATTCTCAACAAGTCGAACTACCTATCCGACACTTGCTGTAAGGCAGGCTTCCTCAGGGGAGGACAGACTTACCGATTTGTGGAGGACATCATGGAACGTTACCAGAACTATAAGACTTTGATGGAAGAATAAAAAACACATAGCTATGCGAAAACTATTCTTATTGGCCCTCGTTTCTTCTATGTTTTTCTTGACAGTAAAAGCGCATGCCCAAGTATTCAATGCTGGTCTCATCGTTGGTCCTGCCTTCTGTCAGGTAGATGGTGATCATTATGCGGGCTACCACCAGCTGGGGTTTACGGCGGGAGCCTACGCCAATCTGCCTCTTGACGACTACTTGTCAGCCCAAATGGAGTTGAAATACTCCCTCTTTGGAGCTCATTCGTCCGACAGGGAGGTGACGGAGTATTCTTATGAGCCTTATAACCTGCGTCTGCATTATGCCGAGATTCCTCTCATGTTACGCTGCAATTTGGGCTTGGTTCGCTTAGGAGGCCGTCCACTCGATTTCCTTACCTTGGAGGCGGGTGCCAGTCTTGACTTTCGCCTGAAAGCCACCGAAGACGTTAATGCCGATTTCCAAGTCACCACAGGTCGGTGGAACTTTTTCTCCTCCACTGCCAATGCTGGTATTCAGGTCGCTTTTAACGAGCATTTCGGTCTTGGAGCACGTTTCATGTATTCCATCGTCCCTTGCCGTTTCTCGGGTAATCCAGGATGGTTTTTCTATCAGTATTATAACAAGGTGATTCAGTTCACGCTGACTTACAACTTCAACTCTCCCCTGAGATAAAGTCGATGTTTCTTTTTAGCCCTTCGTAGCCTGCACGTTGCACAGCGGAGTGTTTAAAGAGGGTGTTGAAGTCATTCTTGGTGAGGTTCATCCAGTCGTCATCTTGCATGGCAAGTAGCTCAGCTGAAGGCTGAAATTCTGGTTCCCTATTGGGTAGTGCAAATCGGTTGTAAGGACAAACATCCTGACAGATATCGCAGCCGTACATCCATCCTTTGAATGTGTCAGGATTGACACCTGAGAAGCTTCCTTTGTATTCTATTGTGAGATAGGAGATGCATTTGCGTGCATCGATGCGGAAGGAAGCCTCCAAAGCACCAGTGGGACAGGCATCGAGGCATTTGGTGCAGCGTCCGCAGTGATTGGGAATTGTTTGTCCAGTTTCTTCCAGTTCCAAAGGGAGAAACAGATGCCCTATGAAGAAATAAGAGCCTTTCTTGGGGTGGATGAGGGTGGTGTTTTTTCCGATAAACCCCAAGCCGCAACGCACTGCCCATGCGCGGTCGAGGACGGGAGCCGAGTCCACAAAGACACGTACGCCCTCCAACTTTCCCGTGTTGGTCTCAATGCGTTCAAGCAGTTGGCGCATCTTACGTTTCAGCACATCATGGTAGTCGGCACCGTAGGCATACTTGGCTATCTTGAACCTATCTGACTGACCGACATGCTGTTGTGGGTAATAGTTGTATAGTATGGTAACGATGCTTCGGGTGCCTTCGGCAAGCAGGCGGGGATCATAGCGTTTTTCTTTGTTGCGAGTCAGGTAGCCCATCTCACCTTCACGGCCTTCGTCAAGCCATTGCTCCACGTGGGCGGACTCTTCCTTCAATGCCGTTGCACTTGCAATGCCGCAGGCATCAAAGCCCATCCTCTCGGCCTCTTTTATAATCCAGCGTGATATGCTTTGCACTTCCCTTTTTTGAGGGGATGTATTGCTGGAAGGGGAGTCTGATTGACAATCCATTAGAACGGAGCAAAGGTAATGCCTACCGACAAGGGGTGGAACGTAGGCGCCTCGTGTCCGACTTCAAACGTCTGGTTGATTTGATAGGAGGCAAAGACACTCACCCAATTCCAACCAACGCGCAGCGTAGCGGAGTAAGCAAGGCGTTCCACATTGTTGATGTAGAGCAGTTTCTCATTGATGGTGGCACCACTGCCGTCGGTGAGTAGATTGTCATCGCTGTCAGGACCCACATAGCGGNNAAACGCAATTCCAGCGGCACTTCTCCATAGGTGGGACTCACCTTATAACGTTTGAACTCATCTACGTCGCGGTACGACTCATATTGAAAATTATCGTTGGTGTAGGGGTTGAGGATGCGTGTGTATGAAAAATAGTTGTGCGATGACATCCCTAAACCGATGCTGACGGTGTGTTTCGTGCTTTCACCCAAAGGGAAATTGTAGGTGAGGGCGAAACTGACACCTTGGTTGAAACCGCGTGGGTCCCAGTTGCTACTCGGGGCAAGTTGGAAGTCATTGAACAAGTCGAGGCCAAAAGTGACCTTTTTGTCTGTTTTGTTGGCGATGAGTTGGGCAAACGAGGCCATTGACAGCGTCAACGCGATAAGGGTGAAGAGAAGTTTTTTCATTATGATTGTTGATTTGTTGAATCTTTAATGGTGGAACACGCAAATCGTGTCAAATCTTTAGTTCCTCCGTGATGGCTGATCTTTGGTCTAACAGTTGGTTGATTTCCTCGTCGCTGAGTTCGGGATTGCGAAGTTTGTTGTCGATGGCAGCCAGTTGGGCCTCCAAGTTCTCAGTGGTGCCGGGAATGTCGGTGAGTTGTTTTTCCTTGTTGACGGGAGGCTCTTGCGGAGAAGTGGGTTGGGCTGGCTCCTGTGGAGCACCGGTGAAGTTCTTCAGTTGTCCCATCACCATGCCCACCAGTTGTTTCGAGAAGGGGTCGAGCTTATAAATCTCCACCTTCATATCATCTTTGATTTCGTCGAAGTCTTCCAAGAACTCCTTCAGTTGTTCCTTCTGTTCGTCGTTGATGCCTGGTATGGCATCAAGGTCTTGGTTCTCCATCATCTTTTTGAACATGTTGAGGAGGTCGTCGAGTCCGTTGTTGAGGTTGTTGTCGTCCATTCGTATTCAGTTGGCAGTTATTCGGCTGTTTGGTTGTAAACCGACTGCAAAGAAACGAAATTTTCGTGGAATGATTGTGTAGCATTGCCATTTTTTTCCGAATATTGCAGTGCCATAGAGGTTTCTGTCACTTTATGGCCTTTATAACTATCAACTGTTATCTGTCAACTGAGAAAAATGGATTTCAAGACACTAAAAATTCAATTGGGTGAAAGCATGGCGTGGGTTGATCTTAATCGCCCCGAGGTGCGTAATGCGTTGAATGCCGAACTGATACATGAACTGACTGAGGTCTTCGACTGGCTTAATAGTCGCGACGACATTCGTGTTATTGTTGTTCGTGGTAATGGGAAGTGTTTCTGTGCGGGTGCCGACCTTGCCTATATGAAAGATATGGCCAGCTTCAGCGAAGAACAAAACATAGAGGATGCACAGCGGCTTTCCCGCTTGTTTCAGACGGTGCATTTCTGCAACAAGGCTGTTATTGTCGAGGTACATGGTGCCTGCATTGGAGGAGCCAATGGCATCGTTGCCGCTGCTGATATTGTGATTGCAGAGCGTCAGACTAAGTTCGCTTTCTCTGAGGTGCGTTTGGGTATCACACCTGCTACTATCTCGCCCTTTGTGGTTGCCAAGATAGGTACTGCGGCGGCTCGTGAATTGATGCTAACGGGTCGTCGTTTCACTGCTGACGAGGCCAAAGCTTTCGGTCTGGTGAATGTCGTCGTTGACGAAACAGGGATGGTCGATGCTGAGCAACAATACATCGGGCATTTCCTTCAAGCCTCGCCTGATGCCATAGCCGAGTGCAAAAACCTGCTGCGCTTGGTGAGCGGTACTACTGACCCCTATAATCCACTTTATCTTCAAACCTCGCAACTCATCGCCGCCCAGCGGGTCTCCTATGCAGGTCAGGAAGGCATGAGGGCCTTTTTCGAGAAACGTCCTGCTGAGTGGGAAGTATCGTCCTAAAAAACCAACTCTGTGTGAATTAATTCGGATTGTTTCGCAAAATCTCCTTATCTTTGCTCCAAATTATCAAAACAGACCTATTATGAAGAAATTTGCAGTAGTCTTGGCTGGCTGTGGTCGTAAGGACGGCAGCGAAATCAACGAAGCCATCACCCTATTACTCTCCATTGAGCAACATTATTGTGAATACCAGTGCTTTGCGCCTGATAGACCTCAAACCGAGGTAATCGACCATCTCACCGACAAGAAAGTCGCCAACGCGAAGCGTAACATTCTTAACGAGGCTGCCCGACTGGCCCGAAGCAATGTGCGCCCTATCGAGGAATACCGTGCTGAAGATTATGATGGCCTGCTTTTCAGCGGCGGCTATGGCGTAGCCAAAAACCTTTGCGATTATGCCTATCGTGGTGCCGATATGGAAGTGCAGCCCGATGTGGCCCGCGCTATCATAGAAACGCATCAGGCTCATAAGCCTATCGGGGGCATGTGTATTGCTCCTGTGATGTTTGCCAAACTGATTCCTGGAGTGTGCGTTACCTTGGGCAATGAAGGCACTGGCGATGCTGACAATATTCGCAAGATGGGAGCCGAACACGTGCAGACGGAACATGGCGATGTGTGCGCTGACAACGGGGAACTCGTTTTCACTACACCAGCCTATATGCTCAACGCGACGCTGAAAGACGTCTACGACGGTGCCTATAACTTAGTGGAATGCATCGTCGATACTTTGGATGGGAAACGTGATTAAAGGAGCGTACTGAATGAAAAAAAAGAAAGGCGACCTTGCGGGTCGCCTTTTCTTTTGTTTTTAACCCCTACGGCTGGTGCCTGAGGTGCTCCTTGAGGAGCTGTTGCTTCTTGTAGAAGTGCTGGAGCTTTTGCTTGAGCTGCTTCTGGTGGTTGTGCTCGTCGAAGTGCCGCTGCTTCTGCTTGAGCTGCTGCTTCCGCTTCTTACCGAGCTGCTGCTTTCAGTGCTGGAGGGTCTGCTGTTGTTGCCAGAGTTTCTCACGCTGCTGCTTGAGCTACTTTTGGGACGGCTGGTTGCTGAGCTTGTCGAGGTGCCGCTGGCGGGAGTTCTTCCACTTGATGCACCTGTGTTGGCCTTTGGGCGTGAGGTGCTTCCGCTTGTCGAGCTTGATGAGGCACTGCTGGGGCGGCTGGAGCTGGTCGAACTCATGCTGCTGGTGTTGGTCTTCGGACGACTGGTGCTGCTGCTTGAGCTCATGCTACTGGTGCCGGTGCCAGGACGTGCGGTGGCTGAAGGTGCCTCGTTGTGGTTGTTGCCTGACGCAGGAGGAGGCGTGCCCTCGTGGTGACTGTGTGCCGGATAGCCGCCGTTGTTGTGATGATAACCGTAGGTGTGGTGCATCGGGTCCATCGGACGCGGCTCGTGGCCTGCGGGTGGCA
>LXOW01427723.1_pt1 | contig 14669 bp, 9 predicted proteins | sample 1368591 | NCBI WGS metagenome assembly LXOW01 (sample SAMN04884650, study PRJNA319009) | bovine gut metagenome | isolation source: Cow rumen | host: Bos taurus | place: Italy: Legnaro (PD) | collected 2014-07-09 | reverse complement strand
TCACTGGAGCAGTCATTTATAATTCGTTATAATATTGGTTTACAATTATTTACAATCCGCCATTACCAGCCTGGCATCGAAAACGATTTCATAAAAGGGAAAAAAGTGTTTGTGGAACAGCGAAGCCGCAGCACTCTGCAACTGGTGATAGAGATGTGAATATAGTTTTTAAATTTAAATTTATACATTATGAAAAAAATCACTTTTTTACTACTCGCTATGATGGCATTTGTTTTTGCCTCAGCGCAGGATGCCGAAATCAACCAAATTGTTGAAGGAGAACAGACTCAAGACAGCATCAAAGAAATGAGAAGCCGACTCTATGGACCTTTCACTATCAACCAACAAGGCGATAAAGTCTATTTCTCACAAGGTAATTTACAATACCAAGCATCAACAGACACATGGCGTTTTGCCGAGCATCAATGGGACTTTGTCGGTGATGACACTGATGGCAATGTTTTCGAAAATGACGTCAAATGCAACAATGCATTGACTTCGAACACCTACGACGGATGGATTGATGTGTTCGGTTGGGGAACCGGCCAGAATCCTACATTTACAGGATGCACTTACGATGATATCGATAAATACAGAGAATATCATGAATGGGGCGACAACAAGATTATTAATGGTATAGACCACAACTGGAGGTCTCTTACATCGAATGAGTGGTATTATCTTTTAATGCGCAATCGCAACATTAAAACCATCAAGGTATCTTATGTGAACGTCGATTTACAAGGCATTCAGGGTGTTATTCTACTTCCAGACACATGGAACAACGAAAATTATCAGCTTTCCAACAACAGCAATATTAATTTGAGTATATCCGATTGGTACAGATATTTCGAATCACAGGGCGCAGTTTTCATGCCAGTGACGCATAAACGCGAATGCAATACCATGCAGAAACCTAAAGGCAATGGTGATTGGGGCACGAATTATTGGAGCTCGAGCCAACGTGACGATTACTTCGGATTAGACAACCACGGAATGCAGCTTCAAAAATTCTACGGTTTAATGGTACGACTAGTAACAGATTTGAAATAAAAAAAATGGGGCAATTGCCCCATTTTTTATTCTGCCCAGTTGAGGATTTTCCTGAAATCGTATTCTTCAGGGTTCTCCACGAATTTCTTTGCGCCTGCGTAGTCGGCTGGGGTGATGTACTGCATGCAGTGGTTGAACACCAGCTTCGCTTTCTCGCCTTGCATGTTCACAAGACGCGGCTTCACCTTGCCGTTCTCGTCTTCAACATCCTTCAGATACAATGGGCTGACCTGTCCCTTCGGGTCGGCGGTAACCATCGCGCCTGTGATGCCCTGGTCGAACAGCTTCTTCACGCCATAGCCGAGAATTGAGCAATATTGAAGGTCGAATGCGCATGGATCGACACAACGGATTTCATAACCGACTTCCACAGGACGGCTCTTAATACCCAGTCCTAACATCTTCAATCTCTGTTGCAGTAACATATTGAAAATGTGAGCCTTACTAACATTGCCAAGCTCAGGATGCCCGTGCTCGTCGTAGGTGAAGTTCACGCCAGAGTGATGAATCTCCTCGTCGGTCATGAAATGGAACACGCCCTCGCTCACGCTCGCCACACCGTAGTCGATGCCCAGCATCTTACGTTTAATCATTGAGCTGATGATAAGCTTCAAAATCTTGTCGAATGTCACCTCTGTCTTGTAGAACATCTCCGGAATGATAATCATCGGGTAATGACATGCATAGCCCATTCCGAATGCGAGGTGGCCAGCCTCACGGCCCATCGCCGACACCACAAACCAGTTGCCGCTGGTGCGAGCGTCTTCATAAACAGTCTGCAAAATCTTAACACCTGCTTCTTTGGCTGAATAATAGCCGAATGTAGGGCTGCCCTCAGGCAATGGAAGGTCATTGTCAATGGTCTTCGGCACATGGATGTTCTGCACATGCACGTTGTTCTTCATCAAGAACTTCGAAATGCGGTTCGCTGTCGAGGCAGTGTCGTCGCCGCCAATCGTCACGAGCAGGTTGACATCGTTTTTCACAAAGAAATCAACGTTAAACTCCTCGTCTTTCGGTTTGTAACGGCTCATCTGCAGTGCCGATCCGCCCATCTTCATGATCTGGTCGGCGTAGATAAAGTCGATGTCGACTGTCCTCGGGTTCGGTTTGAACAGGTTTTTATAGCCTTCATGGAGTCCGATCACGCGGAAACCGTCGTTCAAAAATGTCTTTGCCACAGTGGCGACCACCGTGTTGATGCCTGGTGCCGGACCGCCGCCGGCGAGAATTACTATTGATTTCATATTTCTTAATTTAAAAATTCANNTCAAAAAAATAATCCTTTATCGTACCGAAATTTTTATTATTTTTGCAAGTTTAAAGATAATAGGCAAAAATTGATATGTATAGCTTCATTTCAGGAACCGTCGTTGAGAAGAATCCTACTTACGTAGTGCTTGATAATCAAGGCATTGGATATCTTATCAATATCACCTTGAACACTTTCACGGCCATCGGCGAGCAGCAGCACGTGAAGCTGTTTGTTCACCTCGCGATACGTGAAGACGCGCATACATTGTACGGATTTTACACCGAGAGCGAGCGCGAGCTGTTCCTCCAGCTCATCACGGTGTCGGGTGTGGGATGCAACACAGCACGCCTCATCCTATCCTCGATGACAGTGAAAGAAGCCGTCGACGCAATCGCCACCAACAACATCAGGCTGATACAAGGTGTGAAAGGCATCGGAGCCAAGACAGCACAGCGTATCGTGGTCGACCTGCACGACAAGGTCGGCAAGCTCGAGACAGGCAACGGCGAAATTTCTTCGTTCGGAAACAATACATTGAAAGATGAAGCGTTATCAGCATTAATGGTCTTAGGTTTCAGCAAGTCGAGTATCGAAAAGACGTTGGACAAACTCCTCAAACAGATGGAGAACCCTACCGTCGAAGATCTTATCAAGGAATCGCTGAGGCTTTTGTAAAAAAATTGAGATGGTTTTTAGAATAAAATATATACTTTCTATATTTTTACTCTGCTTGAGTTTTGTTGCTCTGGCGCAGGATTACGACAATCCGTTCGGCCAAGGCGACCAGACCGGTATCGTCCTGCACGACCCTGAAAACATCACCCGCACCATCGAGTATGACCCGCTCACCGGACAGTATGTCTTCGTCAGCAAAATCGGCGACTTCAAAATCAGCGACCCGGTCTACATGACACAGGAGCAGTACTCCGACTTCGTACAGAAACAGGCCGTCAGCGACTACTGGAGAGACCGTCGCGAGTCGTCGATGGGCAACAACAACGGCAACTCGCTCATCCCGCCAATCTTCATCGGAGGCAAGGTCTTTGAGAAAATCTTCGGCAGCAACACCATCGACATCAAGCTGCAAGGTTCGGCCGACGTGACATTCGGCGTAAAATACCAGCGCCGCCGCGACCCGTCACTCACCGTGGCACAGCAGCGNNTCAGCTTCCGCTAAAATCGGCGAACGCATCCAGTTCAAGATGAACTACAACACCCAGACGCAGTTTACCTTCGAAAACAAGCTCTCGCTGAAATATGAAGGCGACGAAGACGATATCCTGCAACTCCTCGAAGCCGGTAACGTCAGCATGCCGCTGCAAAGCACCTTGATCACTGGTACACAATCACTTTTCGGCTTTAAGACCAAGCTGAAATTCGGTAAGACGACGGTGACAGCCATCGCCTCATACCAAGAAAGTGAGACCCAGAACATCGCAGTGAGAGGCGGCGCACTCACACAGGAGTTCGAACTCGAAGCCCTCGACTACGAAGAGAACCGACACTTCTTCCTCAGCCAGTATTTCCGCGACCATTACGAAGAAGCCCTCGCACAGCTGCCGACAGTGACATCCGACATCAACATCACAAAGATCGAGGTGTATGTCACCAACACCAACTCAAACTACGAAAACTGCCGTAACATCGTGGCATTCACCGACTTAGGCGAAGGCAAAGAAGAGTGGATCTACAACCACGACAAGGTTCATCCGACAGGTACCGCACTCAGCGTCTTCCCTGACAACGAATCCAACGACCTCCTCACCAATATCGACACGACACAGATACGCAGCCTCAACACCGTGACGGCTTACCTCACCGGTCAAGGCTACACCTCAGGTCGTGACTTCGAGAAGATACAGAAAGCAAGAAAGCTGAGTCCTACAGAATACTCCTTCAACCGCAAGCTGGGTTTCATCACCTTAAACATCTCGCTCAACAGCAACCAGACCCTCGCCGTCGCCTACCAATACACCGTTATAGGCCACGACGAAGTATTCCAGGTCGGTGAGTTCTCAGATCAAGGCATCAGAGAGCCTAACATCCTGGTAACCAAGATGTTGAAGAGTACCACAATCAACACCAAAGCCCCTATGTGGGACCTTATGATGAAGAACGTGTACAACATCCGTGCTTACCAGGTCGCCCAAACCAACTTCATGATGAACATCCTCTATCTCGGCAATGACAACGGCGTGGCGACAGGCTATTTCGCTGACGCTCCTGAAGAGATAAGAGGCTTGTCGCTCCTTAACCTCATGGGAATGGACCGTTTGAACAGCCAAAACAACCCTATCGCGGGTGGTGATGGCATGTTCGACTTTATCAACGGGGCTGCGACGGGCGGAGGTACCATCAACGCGTCGACCGGACGTATCTACTTCACCGTGCTGGAGCCTTTCGGCAAACAGATTCATGAGATTTTCAAAGACCATCCTGAGCTGTCAGAGAAATACGCCTATGACTCGTTGTACACCATGACAAAAGTGATGGCGGAGCAATATACAGATAAGAATAAGTTCCGTCTCGAAGGACGTTACACATCGTCATCAGGAAGCGAGATCAACCTCAACGCACTCAACGTGCAGCCAGGCTCCGTGACAGTCACGGCAGGCGGCATCCCGTTGGTGGAAAACGTCGACTACACCGTCGACTACACCCTCGGTCGTGTGACGATTCTCAACGAGGCATTGCTCAACTCGGGTACCACCATCAACGTGTCGATGGAAAACAACACCGCATTGTCGACGATACGTAAGACATATCTCGGAGCACGTATCGAGCATGAGGTCAACCCGACATTTATCATAGGCGGTACAGTGCTGCACCTCAGCGAGCGTGCCTACACCACCAAGGTAAACTATAATGACGAGCCAATATCCAACACGATCTACGGCTTCGACATCAACTACCAGACTGAGTCACAATGGCTTACCGACGTACTCGACAAGCTGCCATTATATGAGACCAAAACAAGATCGCGTATAACCGCATCAGGCGAGTTCGCCCGTTTCATCCAAGGCATCAACAAGTCGCACAAACAGACTGGAACCTCATATATCGACGACTTCGAAGGCGCCAAGTCGACCATCGACATGCACCAGTGGAACTTCTGGCATCTTGCCAGCACACCGCAAGGCCAGTCGGCTCTCTTCCCTGAAGCAAGCGCAGTGGGCCTCGACTACGGCAAGAAACGTTCGAAACTGGCATGGTACACCATAGACCAGTCTGTGTTCTACGACAGATACGGCAACCTGTTGCCATCAAACATCACCAATGACGAGTTGTCAGACAACCGCGTCCGTCAGGTCCTCATCACCGAGATTTATCCTAACCGTGACATACCGTCGGGCACCTCGACCAACGTGGCTGTGCTCAACCTCGCATATTACCCTAAAGAACGTGGTCCATACAACTATGATACCGACCATCTGAACCAGGACGGTACTTTCGACAACCCTGAAGATCGCTGGGGCGGTATCATGCGAGCTATAGAATCGTCGGATTTCAACTCGACCAACGTCGAATACATCGAGTTCTGGATGATGGACCCATACTACGAAGGACAAGATCAGACCAACATAGGTAAGCTGTATTTCAACCTCGGTGACGTGTCGGAAGATATTCTCCGTGATGGTCGAAAAGCCTACGAGCACGGCTTGCCGACAACAGCTACCGTCGAGAACGTCGACACCACATGGTGGGGTCGTGTGCCAACGCTGCAGTCCCTCGTCGACGCCTTCAACAGCGACCCTAACACACGTATTTATCAGGATATCGGATACGACGGCTTGAACAGTGACGACGAACGCTCGTTCTTCCAGAATTTCCTAGATATAGCACGTACACGACTCAGCGCCGACGCCTTCAGCCAGCTGAACGCCGACCCGTCGTCAGATAACTATCACTATTTCCGCGGCTCCGACTACGACAATGACCCGCGATATTCAAGCATACTCGAACGTTACAAGAACTACAACGGCAACGAAGGCAACTCACCTTCCGAGACGATGTACACCGAAGATTATACGACCAACAACAGCACGCTCCCTGACGAGGAAGACATCAACGGCGACAACACCTTGAGCGAGTCGGAAAACTACTATCAGTATGTCGTCGACCTCGACCCTATGAAGATGCAGACTACCGGTCAGAACTTCATCTCTGAGATACGTGAGGCCACTATCGTGGTAGCCAACGGCGAGACACGCCGTGTGCGCTGGTACCAGTTCCGCATCCCTGTGCGTGAGCCTAGCCGCGTGGTCGGTAACATCGAAGGCTACAGCTCCATCCGCTTCATGCGTATGTTCCTCAAAGGCTTTAAAGACAACATCGTGCTGCGTTTCGCCACCCTCGACCTCGTGCGCGGCGAATGGCGTACATATACCAACTCCATCCAAGCCCCAGGCGAATATCAGCCAGGCGACCAGACCAACCACACCAGATTGGAGATGTCGGCTGTCAACGTGGAAGAAAACAGCGGCCGCCACCCTGTGCCTTACTGCATCCCTCCAGGCATCGACGTCGAGGTATACACCGGCGCCACATCGACAGTGCGTCAGAATGAACAGTCACTGCAGCTCGCAGTGAAAAACCTCGTCGACGGCGACGCACGAGCAGTATATAAGACCACCGAGTTCGACTTCCGATTCTACAAACATCTGAAGATGTTCGTCCACGCCGAGAGCATGTACGACAACGACCCTGTGTACGACAACGAGGTGACGGCATTCCTGCGCTTCGGTACCGACCTCACCGACAACTACTACGAATATGAGGTCCCACTGAAGATGACACCTTGGGGCACATCCATCACCGACGAATACGCCATCTGGCCCGAATCGAACAACTTCGACATCGACTTCGAACGTGTCGTCGAGGTGAAATCAAACCGTAACACCGCCATCGCCAACGGCAATAAAGAGGTGAAAACCAATAGGTTATACACCGAACACGACGGCAAGAACATCATCAAGGTGCTCGGTAACCCGACCATCAGTGAGGTGCGATGCATGATGATAGGTATCCGCAATCCGAAAGTCGACGGCGAGGTGGCACAAGACAAGAGCGTCATCGTGTGGGTCAACGAGCTACGAATGACCGACCTCAACAGTAACGGCGGTTACGCCGCCACCGGCCGTGTCGAGGTGTTTCTCGCCGACCTTGGACGCGTATCACTCGCAGGATCATACCAATCAGCAGGCTACGGCTCACTAGAGACCAAGATCACCGAAAACGAGATGATGGCAAACACCTACTACAACGTCTCAACCGACCTCGACTTGGGTAAGTTTATGGCACCAGAGAAAACAGGAATGTCGGTGCCTGTCCACCTTGACCACAACAAAACCACCATCACACCGGAATACAACCCTCTCGACCCCGACGTGAAACTCAAACGCTCACTGCAAGACCTCGACAGTCGTGGCCGTGACTCACTGAACGCATTGTCGCGCGACGTCACCACACAGACCAACTTCAACGTCACCAATATGCGTAAAAATCGCGTCGGCTCAAAGAAACCGCATTTCTGGGATGTGGAGAACTTCAACGCATCATACGCCTACACCAGCCAAGAGCAGTCGAATCCTGACATGGAATACAACAACCAGAAGTCGCACCGCGGCGGCATAGGTTATACGTATACCACCAACGCCAAACCGTGGACTCCTTTCGCACAAAAGAAATGGGCCTCACCGTCATATATGCAGCTCTTCAAAGACTTCAACCTCTACTATCTGCCGAAGAGCTTCTCGTTCAACACCGAGATGTACCGCCAGATACACGCACAAAAGATGCGTAACAAGTCATCTGGACTGGTACTCACCAAGGAGACAGTGGCAAAGACCTGGGACTGGTCGCGTAACTATGACTTCCGTTACGACATGACTAAGAATCTCAACTTCACATATAACGCCACCTCGCAGGCCTACATCTACGAGCCTGTTGGCAACCCCGACCGCAACACCGACGAATGGCAAGCTAACCGCGACACCATCCGCAACGAGCTCCTTCGCTTCGGATCCATCTCACGTTTCAACCAAACGGTGAAAGTTAACTACACTATACCTATTAATAAACTGCCGTTCTGCGACTGGCTCGGCTCCACAGTGAGCTACACCGGCAACTACCGCTGGATTGCCAACTCACGCACCATGCAGAAACGACTCGGTAACACCATCGAGAACGACAATACAGTGCAGTTTACAGCAACAGCCGACCTTACCAAACTCTATAACAAGTCGGAATACCTCAAGAAACTCAACACTCCTAAGCGTAATAACAACGCTAATACCAGAACACGTGCTAAAGCACCTGAAAAGGACACTGACAGCGTCACCAAGAAAGGCGGCGACGGCGAAGTCGGCAAGTTCATCCTCGACAATGCTGTGCGTATCCTCACCATGGTGAAGAAAGTATCGTTCACCTATTCGAAGAGCAGCGGCGTCGGTCTGCCAGGATTCATGTATGAGCCTAACTACTTCGGACTGAACGGCGGCGCCCCTGGATGGGGCTTCGTGCTCGGTCAGAAAGACAACGTGCTCAACAACGCCATCAACAAAGGATGGCTGAGCACCGACTCCACCTTCAACCAGCCGTACACCGAACGCATGAGCAAACAGTATAACTACAAGGTAACCGCTGAGCCGTTCATCGACCTCAAGATCGAAATCACCGGAACACGCACCTATGCAGAGAACTTCTCCGAGTATTTCCGCTCCGACGAGTTCGGAATATTCCAGTTCTACACCCCTACAAACGGCGGTAACTACAGCATCTCCTATATCATGACAGGAACTTCGTTCGCCAACGGCGACAAGCTGTTCAACGACCTCCTCGCAAACCGTCATGTGGTAGCACAGCGACTTGCCGAGACCAACGCCGCATGGGTCAACATGGGCTGTCCTTATGCCTACGACGAGACCACCGGTGAGGAATATCCATACGGCTATCCGTCGTCATCACAGGATGTGCTGCTCTACTCATTCATGGCAGCCTATAGCGGCAGAAACCCAGAAAATATGTCGTTGACACTATTCCAGAAATTTGCATTGCCTAACTGGAGCATCAACTTCACAGGTCTCACCAAGATCCCTGCACTGAAGAAGACCTTCAAGAGCATCAACATCACCCACACCTATAAGTCGACATTCACCGTCTCTACCTGGGCCGCCAACGTCAACTACGACGCCAACAACCAGATGGCTGTCTACTCAGGAACAACCACGAGAATTCCAGAATACGACCTCTCACAGGTGATGATGACCGAACAGTATTCGCCTCTTCTCGGTATCAATATGACGCTGCAGAACAGCCTAGCACCTTCCATCGAATACAAAAAGACAAGAACTCTGACTCTCGGATTCAGCAATAACCAGATTACCGAAGTCAACGGTCGTGAGATAGTGATAGGCCTCGGCTATACCTTCAAAGACCTCGGATTCAACATCTCGCTGTTCGACGGCGGCAATTCCAGAAAAGTGAGCAACGACCTCAAAATCAAACTCGACATCGGATTCAGAAGAGACGTCACCATGTTGCGCAGCATCGACGAAGACAACAGCCAGGTCTCGTCAGGTCAAGATAAAATCAATGTCTACCTCACCGGCGACTACAACCTCAGCCAGCGTCTCAGCATGCAGGCATTCTTCAAATACGACATGACAAATCCGTTCATCGCCAACGCCTATAAGACAACAAACATCTTCGCTGGCATCACAGCACGCTTCAGTCTGTCACAATAAAAAAATATTTTTCGAAAATTAATTTTGATGCAATAAAAATTGTATTTTTGCAGTGGAAATTATTAAGTAAAAATAAATCTCAATTAAAAGATATGAATATTCCTACAAACTTAAAGTACACTAAGGATCACGAGTGGATCCGTTTAGAAGGCGACAATGCTTACATCGGTATCACCGACTATGCACAACACGAACTTGGCGACATCGTTTTCGTCGACGTCGACACATTGGATGAGACTCTCGAAGCTGAAGAGACTTTCGGCACCATCGAGGCAGTGAAGACATCTTCAGAGATGTTCATGCCAGTGGGCGGCAAAGTCATCGAATTCAACGAGGAACTCGCCGACGCTCCTGAGAAAGTCAACAGCGACCCATACGGTGAAGGCTGGATCATCAAAGTCGAAGTGACCAACGCAGCCGAGATGGACAACCTCCTCGATGCAGAAGGTTACAAAGCCCTTATCGGATAATTTGAAAAGTCTAATAAGACATATCTACCCCGGCTTGCTCTGCGGTATCATCATCATGGTACTAATAAGTCTGCCGGGGTCATGTTTTCCAAGAACCAGCTCTTATTGGATCTTCGTCAGACCCGATAAAGTGGTTCATGGTGTCATGTTCGCTGTCTTTACCTTTTCAATTATCTGGGGCTATCGCCATGAATACTGCGAAAAAGACAAACATTATCGCATCACCCTTCAACTGATTACATTTTCAATAGCGGTGTTTTACGCCGGACTAACAGAAGTGATACAAATATTTATCCCATACAGAGAGGGCAATTGGGGGGATTTTCTTGCAGACGTAATCGGTTGTGTATTAGGCATTTGCATATTCAAACTGATATTTATAAAAAAAATGATAAAAAAATCATCACCAATTCAATAATTTTTGCTAACTTCGCAGCGTTATTTATTTGATTAAAATTTAGCATTATGGAAATAAAAAAATCACCAAAAGCGGATCTTAACAGCAAGAAACTGACTTTCACCCTTATCGGTTTGGTTCTTTCATTGTTTATCGTATGGCGCGTGTTCGAACACAAGAGCTACGACAAACAAACCGTCGACACCTTCGCCCGTCAGGTGGAAGTGATTGAGGAAGAAATGGTTGAAATCACAAAGCAAGAGCAGCCAAAACCTCAGGTGCAGACCCCAAAACCACAGGTTACACAAATCCAGGTGGTGGAAGATGACGTTGAGGTTGAAGATATCGATATCAACGCTGAAGTCGCACAAGACGAAGTCATCGAGGAATATGTCTACGAAGCTCCTGAAATCGAAGAAGAAGAAATCGTGGAAGAGGAGATCTTCCTCTCTGTGGAAGAGAACCCTGAGTTCCCTGGCGGACCAGCAAAACTTCTCGAATATGTCCAGAAAAACCTCAAATACCCTATGATGGCACGTGAAAGCGACATCCAAGGTAGAGTGTTCGTGGGCTTCGTCGTTGAGAAAGACGGCTCAATCTCAAACGTGAGAGTGCTCCGTGGCATCGGCGGTGGCTGCGACGAAGAAGCAGTGCGCGTCGTACAGAGCCTGCCTAAATTCAAACCAGGTAAACAACGCGGTAACCCAGTGCGTGTCCAGTACACCCTGCCTATCGTGTTCAAACTTCAGTAGTGGATACAAGAAAGTATAAACTGAAAATCTTTGGAAACAAGGAGTTACCAAGCTACCTCCTTGAAAAAAATAACGTGGTGAGGATGATACTCTTCACCACTGTTTATTCTTTGGTGTTCATCAACATCTTCCGTCCGTTCAACTCCGAGACGTGGATCCCAAACAACAATAGCACCAACTACTTCATGTACTCGTCACTCATGGTGCTCGTGGGCATGGTGGTGGTGTCAATAAGCCGCATCATCATGGGATTCGTGGTCAAAAAAGTGCAACTCACCTTCCCCGACTACGTGCTATGGCTGGTGTCCGACGCCGTCGTGGTATCACTGTTCTACGTGTTCATAGCCTATAAAGTCGGCTTCATCGACAACTTCCTGCAGGACCACCCCGAGATGACAACATGGGAGGCAATATACAACATCTTCTGGAAATCGACCGCCAACACCGTATGGATGCTCCTCATCCCATACACCATCGCCCTGCTTTTCCTTGATAATCAACACATTAAAAGCAAACTCAAAGAGATTGGCGACAGAGGAGCCGACAATAGTATAGTGCACCTTAAAGACGAAAAAGGCGAGATACGACTCTCTATCAACATCGAAAACATACTCTACGCCGAGTCAGCCGATAACTACGTGACAGTCAAATACATAAACAACGATAAAATCGTCGACTTCCTGCTTCGCACCAACCTCAAGAAGCTCTCCGACGACCTCCGCGACACCCCGATACAACGGTGCCACCGCTCGTTTATGATCAACCTGCTGCACGTCACATCACTCAAAAAAGACCAGACAGAGTTTGTCATACAATTCGACACCACCAGCATCAAAGACATCACCGTGTCGAAATCATACCAGGATTCCATTATGGAAGCTTTCACGAAATATCAGAAATAACAGGCTGTGAAACGCTTCGCCATCATATTGTTTTTTCTTTTCCTTTCCTTATCGGAATTGTGTGCCCAAATCAACCATAAGCACTATATCCTTATGGGAAAACTCGACCTCTCAAAGGAGAACTACGCGGAAGCGATTCAGAACTTCAACATCGCAGCGATAGCAAAACCTAACGATTTCGAAGCCTATTTCCTTCGCGGAATAGCGAAATACAGCCTCAACGACTTCACTGGTGCCGTCGACGACTTCAGCCGGACCCTCGAGATTCACCCGCTCTATGTCAGAGCATATCATTATCGTGGTGTCGCCAACGACCGTCTGTCGAACTATGCCGATGCTATGACCGACTTCCGCAAAGCCATCAGCCTCGACCCGTTCAGCGAGGAACTGCATCTGGCAGCAGGAGCCACACTCATGCATCTCAACGACTACCCTAACGCCGTCGCCGAGTTCGATACCGCATTGATTATCAACCCCGAAAACGCCAACGCCTACATCTCACGAGGCATCGCAAAACGTTACCTCGAAGACCTCGACGGAGCACTCTCTGACATGAACAGCGCCGTGTATTACGACTACTTCAATATCGAGGCGGTGGTACGCCGCGGTATGATAGAACTCGAACGTGAGGAATACCAGTCAGCCATGGACGACTTCAACGCGGCACTGCGCATGGACAACGACAACCCGCTGATTTACTTCAACAGAGCCCTCGCCTACCTCAACCTCGGCGACACTATAGCGGCACTCAACGACTACGAACGGGTCAACATCATCGACCAACGTAACGCCCTAACCTACTTCAACAGAGCCCTCGTCTACTCGATGCTGAAAGACTATGACGTCGCCCTCGCCCTGTATAACAAGGTGATTGAGATCAACCCCGACAACATCTACGGATATTTCAACCGAGGTATCCTCTATTATCAGATAAAACAGTGGGATAACGCCGAAGACGACTTCACCAAGGTCATCGAGCTCTTCCCTGACTTCATCGACGCCTGGATGAACCGCGCCGTGGTGAAATTTGAGAAAAACGACATAAAAGGCGCCGAACAAGATCAATGGCAAGCCAAACAGATAATGGCATTCGTGAGCGAAGACAAAGCCAACGTCGACTCGCTCTACAACCATTATTCCAAGATGGATTACAACAAAATCATCAGCTTTGAGTCGGACTTCGTCTCAGGCAACCGACAGAAGACACTTGTACAGTTCTCCGACATTAAAATCCAGCCTAAGGCGAGCTTCATCGTCAACATCACCGACAACAGCCGCTACTACCTCGACGCCACGCTCAGCCAGATATCGCAAAACATGCGCCTCGACGGCAAAATGGCATACGTCGAGAACGACATCCTCGACGAGAACCACAAGTCGTTCGTCAACGACCAAGTCATAAACTCTGTTGATAATCTTAACCTTAGCATTTTCCTTAACGGAATTTACAACTTCGAGATTTACAACTATCAGAAGGGCGAGAATCTGTTTGCCTCGCTCCTCGACGACCCTGTGCTAGGCGTCTATGCAGGCATCAACCTGGCGGCTCTGCAATATGCCAAAGCCGAACTCATCGTCAACGACCGCAACTACGACAATTCCATTTACATCACGCAGAAACGTGCCTCGGAGATCATCACCACACAGGAAAAACCCGACTATCAGCAGTCGCTCAACACCATAACCTACGTACTCGCTCGAAACAGCCACAACCCATACGTGTGGTACAATATGGGCAACATCCACCTGCAGATGCAGGAGTTTAACAAGGCCGTCGACGACTACACCAAGGCGATACAATACGACCGCAACCTGGCCGAAGCCTACTACAATAGGGCTCTCACCCTGCTCTATCTCAATAAGAAATCACAGGCTATCAAGGATTTGAGCAAAGCCGGAGAACTCGGCATCCAAGAAGCTTACGTGGTGCTCAAACGTTTTACTGAATAAGCTGCAGCTCCTCCACTTTCGTGAATTTGTGCTCAACGCCGAACTCGTCGCCATACTCCATAACGTCGAGCTCTAACACTTTCATTGTGTATACTTTAGGCACTATGCCGCCAATCTCCATCTTATATAAATGTGTGAAGACATT
>LXOW01056796.1_pt1 | contig 14670 bp, 10 predicted proteins | sample 1368591 | NCBI WGS metagenome assembly LXOW01 (sample SAMN04884650, study PRJNA319009) | bovine gut metagenome | isolation source: Cow rumen | host: Bos taurus | place: Italy: Legnaro (PD) | collected 2014-07-09 | reverse complement strand
ATGTCCGCGGGCACGATCGCGTCCTGCAGGCCGTTGGCCGAGAAGGAAATATGGATCGGTTCAGGAACGGGAGACAGGTTCCACAGGGCGTAAAGCACCACCACGTTCTTTTCGCTGTCATACTTCAGCGTGTCCCCGGGCTGGTAAACAGGATCCATCGTCTGCGGATCCGGCGTCCAGCCCTTGAAGATCAGTTTCCCGCTTTCGGGCAGTTCCGTGGTCAGTACGGCATCCCGGCCTTTCGGAACGATCTGGGGACCGGGCGCCTTCGTGCCGCCGTTGGCGTTGTAGATCACATACCATTCGTTTTCCGGTATTTCCCACTGGGCCCAGAGCGTCAGGTCATCCGACAGGATAAGCCCCGTGCCCGGGGCATAGGAAGTCCCGCTGCCGTCCTCTTTGGTATTCCACCCTGTAAACACCCGGCCCGAAAGTCCCGGAACCGTATCCGGAATCTGCACGTTCTCCGAGAAGAAAGGCATGAAGGAAATATCCTCCGGCCAGGTCGTTGCCTCACCGGTTTGGGAGTTCTTGAAATATACATGCTTCTCCGGTATATCCAACACAAAGCGTATTCCATCCCGATCACTNNTGCTGTAATGTCCCGGCCCTCTCCTGCCTGGACGTATATCACCGTATGCCCCATGTTGTCTGTCGTTCCGCTGGCCTGCGGTTGATAATGAGAACCGGCGTTCCAGGATACATTGACGTTGGGGATGGGGTTGTCGTGCTGATTCACAACCGTAGCGTCCAGCCGGTAACTGTAATGCGGGCACTCACCGCTGCCGTAATCGTCAAAGGTTTTGGAATAATACCAGGAATACCACGGATCGGTTTCATAATCATCTGAGCTCCACGTCCATGGATCAAAGCCCAGCAGATCGTAGACCACATTCACCGGCCCAATCCTGTCACGAACATCTTCATTCCAGCATTCATCACAGGCATGCCACTTCACCTTTGTGTCCGCAGGAACGAAACGGTCCTTATTATCAGTGCCTTCAATTGTATAGCCGAAACCAATGGTAAGGGATTGATTCTGGACAAGCGGTTCAACACTGCTCCCAATCCCGGCCTCAAAGCCGATTTCGACATCTCCGTGGCATGCCGCGTTGCTGACCTGGGAGTCATAGCGGGGGCCGTCTCTTTCCGCAGTGATCTCAGAGATCGGAACGACGCCCCATGTATCAAAATAGATTTTCAGTCCGTCATGGATGCTGAAGCCAACGCCAAGGTCGCCCTCGAAATGATCCAGCTTCATGCTGATGTAAATGATTTTAATACCGCGGTAACTGAAAATAGGGACATGCGCATCATCGGTGGTTGTTTCCGTGTCCGTCGCGAAGCCCATATCGTCCATATTCAGCTCAAAGTAACACTGAATGGTATGATGTGTGGTATTTTCCGCGGAGTCTGACCAGTGATCCAGGAAAAAATGGACATCTCCATGGAAGTCGAACGGGATGTCCTTAATTTTCACATCATCGAGATCAAAATGAGGATCCCAGTCGATCCACGCGCCCAAAGTATAAGGGGCCGCGGCTATCGCGATCTGCGGGGTGATGCCGTCCGCGGCGGCCATCTCATCCTGCTTCAGAACCAGGGTGTTTTCGTCGGAAGCATCAGCGTCCCTCATGCCAAAATAGAGCTTCCCCCCGGCCTCGATGCAGTACGCATCCTGCCCTTCCGTGCTGTTCTGCGGCTGTACCACATTGTAGTTGGAAAGGGCGAACTTGTTCCCGTTGACGACNNGTACGCATCCTGCCCTTCCGTGCTGTTCTGCGGCTGTACCACATTGTAGTTGGAAAGGGCGAACTTGTTCCCGTTGACGACCGTCCCTCCCCCGGCCGTCTTTTCCTTCAGGTAGGTAAGGTCCTTGCTCAGGACAATAAAATTTTCAGGAAGCTCTCTGTCCGACAGCACCACGTAGCCCTCGCTTTTCCAATGGGCCGCCGTTTTGGTCGGCTGAGGCGTTTCCGCCTGCGCGGCTGCCACCGTACAAAGCAGCAGGGCAATGAGGATGATCAGGCCTGTAGAAAGGATGAAACGTTTCTTCATCGCACTCACTCCCGGAATGGTTTTTCAGCATGAATCAAGCAAACTATACCATTTATTGTAGTTTCGTACAATGGATTTATACATGAAGATTCTGTTTCCGACTCCTCAACTGCAAGTTTGAAGGAACCGAAAATGTTAGTCACCAGGACTGAAAACGCGATTGTTGTCAGCGATGTATCCTCACGTTTCTTCGTAATCAGTCCCATTCCATTTCGCCGCTTGGCATCGTTTTTATTGGCTTGGTGGCAACATTATTGATGATACTCTGAAGAGTATCCGGGAAATGAGACAAATAAGAAAGCCACTGCACATGTGGGATAAGTAAAACCAAAAAGCTATCATTCCCATTCAATACTCGCCGGAGGCTTACTCGTTACATCGAAAACGACGCGGCTGACGTGGGCGACTTCGTTGACGATGCGGGCGGAGACGCGGGCAATCAGGTCGTAGGGAAGCCGGGCCCAGTCGGCGGTCATGAAGTCGTCGGTGGTGACGGCGCGGAGGGCGACGGTATAGTCATAGGTGCGCTCGTCGCCCATGACGCCGACGCTCTGGATGCCGGTCAGGACGGTGAAATACTGGTTCACATGGCGGTCCAGGCCGGCGGCGGCGATTTCCTCCCGGAAGATGGCGTCGCTTTCCCGGACGATCTCCGCCTTTTCCGGGGTGACTTCGCCGATGATGCGGATGGCCAGGCCGGGGCCGGGGAAGGGCTGGCGCCAGACCAGTTCCCGGGGCAGGCCCAGGGTTTCGCCCAGGGCGCGGACTTCATCCTTGAAGAGCATGCGCAGGGGCTCGATCAGCTCGGTGAAGCCCAGCTCCTTCGGCAGGCCGCCCACGTTGTGGTGGCTCTTGATGACGGCGGCGTTGGTGCCCTGGCCGCTCTCGATCACATCCGGATAGATGGTGCCCTGGGCGAAATAGTCCATTTTGCCCAGGGCCTTTGCTTCCTCCCTGAAGACTTCAATGAAATCCCGGCCGATGATATGGCGCTTTTCCTCCGGATCGGTGACGCCCTTCAGATCCGCGAAGAAGCGGTCCGCGGCGTCCGAACGGATGAAGCGCACCGGGAAGAGATGGCTGAACACATGGCAGACCTGGTCGCTTTCCCCCTTGCGCAGGAGGCCGTGATCCACGAAGACGCAGGTGAGCCGGTTGCCGATGGCCTTGTAGATCAGGGCGGCGACGACGGAGGAATCCACGCCGCCGGAGAGGGCCAGCAGAACGGTGCCGTTTTCGCCGACGGTTTCCCGGATCTGGCGGATGGCGGTTTCGGCGAAGGCGTTCATGGTCCAGTCGCCGGAGCAGCCGCAGAAGCGGAACAGGAAATTGCGGATCAGCATGGTGCCTTCCTCGGTATGGGTGACCTCCGGATGGAACTGCACGCAGCAGATCTTTTTCTCCTCATTCACCATGGCGGCGACGGGGCAGTTGTCCGTTTCCGCGATGACGCGGAAGCCTTCCGGGCAGGCGCTGACCTGCCAGGTGTGGCTCATCCAGCAGCTGGAGGCAGGCTTCATGCCGCCGAACAGGCCGGCCTGTTCCTTCATGCGGACGGTGACCCGGCCGTATTCCCGCTCCTTCGCTTTTTCCACCCTGCCGCCCAGCAGGTGGGCGGTCAGCTGCATGCCGTAGCAGATGCCGAGGATGGGAATTCCCGCGTCATACAGCGCGGGATCGATCATCGGCGCGTTCGGATCGCGGACCGTGGAAGGACCGCCGGAAAGAATGATTCCCTGGGGCGCGCGGGAAAGGATCTCCCCGAGCGGAATGTTCCAGGGAACGACTTCTGAATAGACATGGCATTCACGAACCCGGCGGGCGATGAGCTGGGTGTACTGGCCGCCGAAATCCAGGATCAGTATTTTCTGATGGTCCGCCATTGGAGCCTCCTGAAAATGATTATTTTCCGCTGTCCCCGTAGTTCGAAAGCACCCGGGCGGAAGGATCGTCCACATTGCAGCCGGGCCAGGTTTTGTTGGGCATCCAGTAGTCCGGGATCATGCGGGCCTGGCCGGGATAATACTGTTCGAACAGTTCCCGGTACAGCAGGCTCTCCTTGGTGAAGGGAGGGCAGTAATCATATTTCGCCGCTTTTTCCTCAAATTCCTTGTCGGTATAGGTTCTCTCCGCCAGGGCCTTCAGGTCGTTGACCATGGAGTGGCCCACGGCGTCGGAGAAAGCAGCCTTCTGCCGCCAGAGAATTTCATCCGGCAGGATTTTGTCCTCCGCGAAGGCTTTGCGGATCAGGTATTTGCCCATGTTGTGGTTGTTCATCTTCAGCTCCGGGTCAATCTTCATGGCATGGTGCACGAAGGCCAGGTCACCGAAGGGCACGCGTGCTTCCAGGGAGTTGACGGAAATGCAGCGGTCCGCCCGCAGCACGTCGTACACATGCAGTTCCCGGATCCGCTTTTCCGCTTCTTCCTGGAAGGCGGCGGCGGAGGGGGCAAAGTCCGTGTATTTATATCCGAAGAGTTCGTCGGAAATTTCGCCGGTGAGCAGGACGCGGACGTCGGTGTTTTCATGGATCCATTTGCAGACCAGATACATGCCGATGGAGGCGCGGATGGTGGTGATATCCCAGGTGCCCAGCAGCTCCACCACGGTGGGCAGGGCTTCCAGCACGTCCTTTTCGGAGATGATGACCTCCGTATGCTCGGTGCCGATATAATCCGCGACCATGCGGGCGTATTTCAGGTCGATGGCGTCGATATCCATGCCGATGGCGAAGGTGCGGATCGGATGGGGGAGCAGCTTCTGGGCGATGGCGCAGACGAGGGAGGAATCCAGGCCGCCGGAGAGCAGGAAGCCGATGGGGGCATCCGCGTCCAGCCGCTTTTTCACGCCCTCGGTCAGCAGGCGGTTCAGTTCCCTGCAGACCACGTCCTCGTTTTCCATAATAAACCGGTCCACATGGGAGGGATCGGCATAGGGGATGAATTTCCCGTCGATCCAGTAATGGCCGGGCGGGAAGGGCAGGATGGTTTCGCACAGGCCCATCAGGTTCTTCGGTTCGCTGGCGAAGGCCCATTCCCCGTCCTCCAGGCGGCCGTAATACAGGGGCCGGATGCCGATGGGATCCCGGGCGGCGATGACTTTGTTCTGCTCACCGTCATAGAGGATCAGGGCAAACTCGGCGTCCAGGGTTTTGAACATTTCCACTCCGTATTCATGATACAGGGGAAGAAGAATTTCACAGTCGGATTCCCCCTGCAGCTCATAGGTCTCCATGAGCCGCTCCCGCAGGGGACGGAAACCGTACAGTTCACCGTTGCAGACGACCGCGTCCTTCCCGAGATGGAAGGGCTGCATGCCCTTTTCATTCAGGCCCATGATGGCCAGGCGATGGAAACCGAGAATCCCGCCGGGGATCTCTTCCAGCCGGCTCATGTCCGGTCCCCGCGAGATCGTGCGGTTGAAGCAGGTTTCAATCAGATCCCGGGGAACTCTGGAACTGGTCAGACCGAAGATGGAACACATACGGATCGCCTCCTGAACTGAAATGGGGAAGGAACAAAAAAACAGGAAGCCCCATTTCAGGACTCCCTTGTCTTGATGGCAGGTATGGTATCATCCCGGGAAAGGCTTGTCAAGGAGATCCCGGAAAAGCGGGAAGGGGAAAACAAAGGGAAAACAATTTCAGCCGGTCCAAAACGCTTGACAGGCGAAAACCGGGATGGTATGATCCCGGCATACAAGGCAAGGGAGCCATGATCCGATGGCTGAACTTGCCTGTTTTTGATTTGAGGAGGTTGTTGTTATGAGCAGATTCACGAAGGAAGATATCATCCGCATGGTCCGGGAAGATGATGTGGAATTTATCCGCATGCAGTTCACCGATATTTTCGGTCAGCTGAAGAATGTGGCCATCACCGCCAGCCAGATTGAAAAGGCGGTCAACAATGAGATCATGATCGACGGCAGCTCCATCGAGGGCTTCGTCCGCATCAATGAGAGCGACCAGTACCTGCGGCCCGACCTGGACACCTTCACGATTCTGCCCTGGCGTCCGCAGCACGGGAAAGTCGCCCGGCTGATCTGCGACGTATACAACCCGGACGGAACGCCCTTTGCCGGCGATCCCCGCGGCGTGCTGAAGAAGGTGCTGGCGGAAGCGGCGGAGATGGGCTATTCCTTCAACGTCGGTCCGGAAATGGAATTCTTCCTCTTCCAGACGGACGAGGAGGGCAAGCCCACCACCACGACCTCGGACGAAGCCGGATACTTCGACCTGGGACCGCTGGATCACGGCGAGAGCACCCGGCGCGAGATCTGCATGGCGCTGGAGCAGATGGGCTTTGAAATTGAAGCCAGCCATCATGAAGTGGCCGCCGGCCAGCACGAGATCGACTTCAAGTATGCCGACGCGCTGACGGCCGCGGACAACATCATGACCTTCAAACTGGCGGTGAAAACGCTGGCCCAGAAGAACGGCCTGCATGCGACCTTCATGCCCAAGCCCGTGTTCGGCATCAACGGCAGCGGCATGCATACCAATATGAGCCTGTTCAAGGACGGCAAGAACGTGTTTGCCGATCCTTCCGACAAGCGCGGCCTGAGCAAGGAAGCCTATTCCTTCATCGCCGGCATCCTGGCGCACATCCGCGGCATGGCGGCGATAACCAACCCGCTGGTAAACAGCTACAAGCGCCTGGTTCCCGGCTATGAAGCGCCCTGCTACCTGGCCTGGAGCGCCAGCAACCGTTCCGCGCTCATCCGTATTCCCGCATCCCGCGGCATGGGAACGCGCGTGGAACTGCGCTGCCCGGATCCCAGCTGCAACCCGTACCTGAACATGGCGGTCTGCCTGGCTGCCGGTCTGGACGGCATTAAGAAGGGCCTCACGCCTCCGGAAGAAATCACCGAGAACATCTTCGCGATGGACGCGGTGACCCGCGAAGCCAAGGGCATCCGTTCCCTGCCCGGCACACTGAAGGAAGCTGTGGACTGCCTGAAGGCGGACGACGTGATCTGCGCCGCGCTGGGCGAGCATGTCATGGGCCAGTATGTGGAAGGCAAGGAAAAGGAATGGGATGCGTACCGCACCCATGTGAGCAGTTGGGAGATTGAACGCTACATTGTGATGTACTGATCCGGATTGCGTCCAAATCTGTAACGGAGAGGAGGAAGACGAGTGGCTCGAATGATCATTGCCGGCGTATCGGAAACGAACCGCGATCAGATGACCCGGCTGCTGGCCTCCTCCGGTTCTTCCGTGTACCGGTGCTGTTCCTCCGGAAGCAGCCTGCGGCGTGCCCTCTCGGAAAGTGAAGACAGTATTGTCATTTTCCTGGGCCAGCTGCCGGACTGCAGTCCGGATGATCTGGTATGGGATTACGGAGACAGGGTGCAGATCCTGCTGATTGCCAGGCCGGCAGTTCTCGAGAGCTGCGAATCCTCCGAGATTTTCCGGCTGGCGCTGCCTACGAGCGGACAGGCGATTCTCGGCGCGCTGGAAATGCTGAACCAGCTGCACCGGATGAAAATGCCGAAACGGATGGGAGCGGAAAGGCAGATTGTGGAGCAGGCAAAGGAAATCCTGATGAAACAGCTGCATATTACAGAACCGGAGGCGCATCACCTGCTGCAGAAGCAGGCCATGGATCACAGTACGAAGATGGCGGATTATGCTGCCAGGATTGTGCAACAAAACAGTAAAAAGCAGGGATGAAAAATGCAGGACCGCAGATATCCCCTTTATCATGAGGAACTGGAACATGAAAACTGCGGCGTCGGTGCGGTTGCGGACCTGAACGGCCGCGCCACACACCGGACGGTCGACCAGGCGCTTTCCATTGTGGAGCGCCTGGCCCACCGGGCCGGGAGCGACGCGCTTGGCACGACCGGCGACGGGGTCGGAATACTGACAGAACTGCCCCACAGCCTTTTTTCCGCCTGGGCCCTGGAGGAAGGAATCCAGCTTGGCCGGCCGGGAGACTACGGCGTGGGGATGTTTTTTTTGCCGGAAGATGAAGTCAGCGCCGAAAACACCTGCCGGATTTTCGAACAGCTGGCTGCCTCCGAGCGGATCGAAATCCTGGGATGGCGTAATGTTCCCTGCCATCCGGCGCAGCTGGGCGCCGGCGCCCGCAGCACGATGCCGCGGATCCGCCAGTGTTTCCTGCGCCGTCCCGGGAATGTCAGCGCCGGCCAGGATTTTGACCGGCGGCTGTATGTGCTGCGCCGCGTTTTTGAAAAGCAGGATACGGATACCTATATCTGTTCGCTGTCCTGCCGTACGATCGTCTACAAGGGCATGATGCTGGTGAACCAGCTGCGGTCCTTCTATGACGACCTGCAGGACGCGCGGTATGTGAGCCGGATGGCCATGGTGCATTCCCGTTTCTCCACCAATACCTTCCCCTCCTGGAGCAAGGCGCATCCCCAGCGGATGCTGCTGCACAACGGGGAAATCAATACGATCCGCGGCAACCACGACCGGATGAAGGCCCGGGAGGAAACCATGCGCTCCGCCGTGATGGGCGAGGAAATGCGGCGGGTGCTGCCGGTGGTGGCGGAAGGCGGCAGCGACAGCCAGATGCTGGACAACACGCTGGAGTTCCTGGCGATGAACGGCATTCCGCTGTCCCTGGCCGGCATGATCCTGATGCCGGAACCCTGGCAGGGGATCCGGGAGCGGGAGACGCCCTGGCGGGATCTGTACCGTTATTATGCCACGATGATGGAACCCTGGGACGGGCCGGCGGCGGTGCTCTATTCCGACGGGGAGAAGATCTGCGCTTCCCTGGACCGGAACGGCCTGCGGCCGCTGCGCTGCGCGCTGACGGACGATCACCGGCTGATCCTTTCGTCGGAAGCCGGCGTCCTGTTCGAGGAAAACGCGCATATTATCCGCCGGTGGAAGCTGAAATCCGGCGATGTGCTGGAGGCGGACCTGGAGACCGGACGGCTGTCCGAAAGCAGCGAGGTGAAAACCCGCTATGCCCATGCGTTCCCCTATACGGAATGGATGCAGAACCTGATCCGGCTGGGGGACCTGCCGGGTGCTCCGGAAGAAACGGAGACCGTGGATGAAGACCGGCTGAAACAGCTGGCCAAAGCCTTTCATTATACATGGGAAGATGTGCAGGATATCCTGCTGCCGATGGCGGAGAACGGAACGGAACCGATCGTGTCCATGGGCGCGGACGAGCCGCTGGCGGCCCTGTCCAAAACGCATCCCTCCCTGTTCGACTACTTCAAGCAGCGCTTCGCCCAGGTGACCAACCCGCCGATCGACGCGCTGCGGGAAGAAATCAAGACGGACTGCTCCGTGTATATCGGAGACGACGGGAACCTGCTTTCCCACGATCCCGAAAACTGCACGGTGCTGGAACTGCCCACGCCGGTGCTGGCGGAAGAGGAATTCCGGCGGATCCGGAACCTGGATCATCCCTCCTTCAAGGTCCGGACGGTATCCCTGCTGTACCCGAAGGACGGAACCCTGCGGGACGCGCTGGCGGACCTGTTCGCAGCCTGCGACCGGGCCTGCCGGGATCGGGTCAATGTGCTGATCCTGTCCGACCGGGGCGTGGACGCGGATCATCTGGCCATTCCGTCGCTGCTGGCGGTTTCCGCGCTGGAGCAGCATCTGATCCGGATCAAGAAGCGGACGGCGGTTTCCGTGGTGCTGGAAAGCGGGGAACCCCGGGACGTGCACCAGCTTGCATTGCTGGTGGCTTTCGGCGCGCGGGCCGTCAATCCGTACCTGGCTCATGCCTGGGTGCGCGAATTGTGCCGGGAAGGCGCCGTAAGCCTGAAACCTGAGGAAGCGCTGGCCCGTTATGACAGGGCGCTGACCGCCGGTGTGCTGAAGATTGCCTCCAAGATGGGCGTCTCCACCCTGCAGGCATACCAGAGCGCGCAGCTGTTTGAAGCGGTAGGCCTGGATCGGCCTTTCGTGGAAAAGTATTTCACCAATACCCCCTGTGCCCTGGGAGGAACCGACCTGAACCGGGTGGAAGCGGACATCCGTTTCCATCACGGGGAAGCTTTCCAAAGGACGGAAGGCAGGGGACTGCCGGCCGTGGGTGTACATCGGCTGCGGACAGGCCCGCAGGCGGAGGAACACCTGTACTCCCCGGAGACTATCCACCTGCTGCAGCAGGCTGTATGGACGGACAGCCGGGAACTGTTTGACAAATATGCTGCCGGCATCGAGAAGGAAGGTCCCCGGACGATCCGCTCCATGCTGGATTTCCGGTATGAAGCCTGCCGGGAGATCCCGCTTTCCGAAGTGGAACCGGCGGAAGCGATCGTGAAGCGTTTCCGGACCGGCGCGATGAGCTACGGCTCCATCTCCCAGGAAGCCCATGAATGCATGGCCAAGGCCATGAACCACCTGGGCGGCAGATCCAACAGCGGCGAGGGCGGCGAACTGCCGGAGCGCTTCGGCACGGAGCTGAACTCCGCCATCAAGCAGGTGGCCTCCGGCCGCTTCGGCGTGACCCGGGAATACCTGCTGTCCGCGAAGGAAATCCAGATCAAGATGGCGCAGGGCGCCAAGCCCGGTGAAGGCGGACACCTGCCCGGTGCGAAGGTGACGGAAAGCGTCGCGAAAACGCGCTGCTCCACCCCCGGGATTTCCCTGATTTCACCGCCGCCGCATCACGATATCTATTCCATCGAGGATCTGGCGGAACTGATCTATGACCTGCAGTGCGCCAACGAGGAGGCGAAGATCACCGTGAAGCTGGTGTCCTCCAGCGGCGTGGGGACGATTGCCAGCGGCGTGGCCAAGGCCGGCGCCGGCGGCATCCTGATCTCCGGCGGGGAAGGCGGCACCGGCGCGGCGCCGCTGAGCAGCGTGCATCACGCGGGCCTGCCCTGGGAAATCGGCCTGGCGGAAGCCCACCAGGTGCTGTGCCGCAACCGGCTGCGCCAGACGGTGACGCTGGAAACAGACGGAAAACTGATGACCGGACACGACGTGGCGGTGGCCCTGCTGCTGGGCGCGGAAGAGTTCGGCTTTGCCACGGCGCCGCTGGTCACCATGGGCTGCCGGATGATGCGGGTATGCCACCTGGGCACCTGCCCCTTCGGCATCGCCACCCAGAATCCGGAACTGCGGAAAAAGTTTGCCGGGAAACCGGAATATGTGGAACGCTTCATGCTCTTTATCGCGGAGCAGCTGCGGGAGATCATGGCGAAGCTGGGTGCCCGCACGGTGGGCGAACTGGTGGGCCGCAGCGACCTGCTGAAGGTGAAGCCGGACGCGGCCATGGACCTGAGCGACCTGACCGGCTTTGCCCGGAACACGCATTTCCGGCCGGAAGCGAAGCATGACTTCCGCCTGGCGGAACGGACGGACGCGCGCCTGTTCCAGAACCATGTGCATCTGATGACCACGGACCGTGCCTTCGGCACAATGCTCCGTGGAGAAAAGAATATCCAGGCCCTGGGCTGCGGCGGCCAGTCCTTCGGCGCGTTCCTGCCCGCGGGACAGGCGATCACCCTCTACGGCGTGGCCAACGACTACCTGGGCAAGGGCCTGTCCGGCGGAACGCTGGCGGTCTGCCCGCCGGCGGACAGCATCTGGCGGCAGGAGGATACCCTGATCGGCAACGTGGCCCTGTACGGCGCGACCGGCGGATACGCCTTTGTGGCCGGCATGGCGGGCGAACGCTTCGCCGTGCGGAACTCCGGCGCGTGGGCTGTGGCGGAGGGCGTGGGCGACCACGGCTGCGAATACATGACCGGCGGACGGGTGGCCGTGCTGGGCCCGGTGGGCGACAACTTCGCCGCCGGCATGAGCGGCGGCATCGCCTGGGTGCTGGATGAAAACGATACGCTGAAGGATCACCTGAACACGGGTCATGTGCGCATGTATCCGGTCCGGCCGGAAGAGGCGGCGGACCTGGAGAGGCTGCTGACCATGCACGCAAAGGCAACCGGCTCGAAAAAGGCCGGGGAAATCCTGGCTGCCTTTGCGCAGTACCTGCCGAAATTCAGGGCCGTCATTTCCGACGAATACCTGGCGTACCTGCAGAATAAGGGGGCGTGAATATGGGAAAAGCAACCGGTTTCCTGGAATACGCCCGGAAAGAAAATCCGTTCCGGGACGTGAAGGAACGCCTTACGGACTATGAGGACCTGCATATCCAGCAGCCGGCGGAGGAGCGGACCTGCCAGGCCTCCCGCTGCATGAACTGCGGCGTGCCCTTCTGCCAGTCCTCCTTCGGATGCCCGCTGCACAACCTGATTCCGGAATGGAACGACCTGCTGTGCAACGGACTGGAAAAGGAAGCGCTGGAACGCCTGCTGGAAACAGCGCCTTTCCCGGAATTCACGGGAAGGGTCTGCCCTGCGCTGTGCGAAAAAGCCTGCAACCTGGCGGATGACGGGGTCACGAACCGGGACAACGAGCTGTATCTGATTGAAAAAGGATTTGAACAGGGCTGGATGCGCCCGCGGCTGCCCGCGGAGCGGACCGGAAAGCATATTGCTGTGGTCGGCAGCGGCCCTTCGGGCCTGGCGGCAGCAGACCTGCTGAACCGGATGGGACACCGGGTGACCGTGATTGAGCGGGCGGACCGGCCCGGCGGACTGCTGATGTACGGCATTCCGAACATGAAGCTGCCCAAGGAAATCGTGGAGCGGCGGATCCGGCTGATGGAAGCGGAAGGCGTGACCTTTCTGCTGAACCGGGAAGCGGACCCGGAAGAACTGAAGGAATTTGACGCTGTCGTGCTGTGCGGCGGATCCCGGAAGCCCCGGTCCCTGAATGTGGAGCATATGGACGCGGAAGGCGTCCGCTTCGCGGTGGATTTCCTGACGGAAACAACAAAAAAACTGCTGAACGGGGAAGATTCCTGCCTGGCGAAAGGGAAGCATGTGCTGGTGGTCGGCGGCGGGGATACCGGCAATGACTGCGTGGGCACCGTGCTGCGGCAGGGCTGCGCTTCTGTGACCCAGCTGGAAATGATGCCGGCGCCGCCGGAAAGCCGGACCGCCGGGAATCCCTGGCCGGAATGGCCCCGGACGCTGCGGACCGATTACGGCCAGCTGGAAGCACAGGCGGTGCAGGGAAGCGACCCGCGGATCTATGAGACAACGGTCAAGTCGATCCTTACGGATGAGAAGAACCGGATTACGGCGGTGGAAACTGTCCGGCTGCACAGGACGCCGGAAGGAAAGATGGAGCCGGTGCCGGGTTCGGAGCAGACACTGAAGTGTGAGCTGATGCTGATCGCCGCCGGCTTTGTCGGCTGCGAGGAAAAGACGCTGCAGCTCTTCGGCCTGTCCGCGGACGGCCGGGGAAGGCTGCTGCCGGAAAACCTTTCCCATCACCTGAGCGGAAAATTTTTCAGCGCCGGCGACATGCGCACGGGCCAGAGCCTTGTGGTACGGGCTTTGGCGGATGGCCGGGCTGCCGCGCAGGAGATTCACCTTTTCGTGTCGAATCATCATTAACCGGAAGGGGATGATTTACCATGAACAAGGGTGAACAGCTTTACGAAGGCAAAGCCAAGAAAGTATTCGCAACGGAGGATCCGGAACTGCTGATCGTTTCCTACAAGGACGACGCGACGGCATTCAACGGCCTGAAAAAGGGAACCATCCAGGGAAAGGGCGTCATCAATAACCGGATGAGCAATGCCCTGATGCGGATGCTGGAGACAAAGGGCGTTCCCACGCACTTTGTGGAAGAGCTCAGCGAACGGGATACCCTGGTGCGGAAAGTGCAGATTGTACCGCTGGAAGTGATTATCCGCAATATTTCCGCCGGATCCTTCGCGAAGCATTACGGCGTGGAGGAAGGCATCGTTTTCGACGCGCCGACCATCGAGTTCTCCTATAAGAACGACGAACTGGGCGATCCGCTGATCAATGAATACCACGCGCTGGCGCTGAAACTGGCGACCCGCGGGGAAATTGACACCATCAAGGAATACTCCTTCAAGGTCAATGAAGCGCTGAAGGAATTCTGGAAGTCCTGCGGCGTCACACTGGTGGACTTCAAGCTGGAATTCGGCCGCCTTTCCGACGGGACGATCGTCCTGGCGGACGAAATCAGCCCGGATACCTGCCGCCTGTGGGACAGCAAGACCGGGGAGAAGCTGGACAAGGACCGCTTCCGCCGGGATCTGGGCGGCGTGGAAGACGCTTACCAGGAAATCATGGGACGCCTGGAAAAACAGATGGGTGATAAGGCGTAAAAAATCCGATTGTTTTTCGGATGTTTTCCCCCTTGACAGGGGATTGAATACAGTATACAATCCCATCAATCCAGCAAGGCGCAAGGGTGTGCGAGATGCACCCGGCGCCTTTTTTTGTTGGATAATACGCGGAAACGGAAGTGAGAAACATGACGTACTCTCCCGCAAACACAATCTGGGTGCTGCTGGGCGCAGCGCTGGTCTTCTTTATGCAGGCGGGCTTCGCAATGTGTGAAGCCGGATTTACCCGGGCCAAGAATACGGGCAACATCCTGATGAAGAACCTGATGGACTTCTGCATCGGAACTCCGCTGTACTGGCTGATCGGTTTCGGCATGATGTTCGGAACGGGCACAGCGGTTTTCGGATGGATTGATCCCTTCATCATGAAGGAATATGACGCGGTGCTGCCGGCGGGTGTTCCGCTGTGGGCTTTCGCGGTTTTCCAGAC
>LXOW01023784.1_pt1 | contig 14670 bp, 14 predicted proteins | sample 1368591 | NCBI WGS metagenome assembly LXOW01 (sample SAMN04884650, study PRJNA319009) | bovine gut metagenome | isolation source: Cow rumen | host: Bos taurus | place: Italy: Legnaro (PD) | collected 2014-07-09 | reverse complement strand
TTTTTACCTACTTATCTCGTTATATATTGGAGAGGAATAGAAAAATTCCTTTTCATTACAACTGAATAGAAAGAATGTCGGGTTACGTTCCCTTCGTTGCCGAGAGGTGAGCCGCCGGAGCTGAGCGCCAAGACTCCTTTTTGAAAAAAGGACGAGCGATAAATCAGTATCACGGGCAAAGTAGATAACAGTATTACTTTGTGGGCGATGACAGACGAAGGGTATAATGATACTTCTACAATATGTAGCTAGGGATTCGGATACCGTCCTTTAAGTTGGAAGTTGAGACTTACCGGGCGATATATGAAAGTTCAATACTGCGAACTTTACCAGCATTCTCCCTGAATAATACAGAAATGTTTTATTCAATGGCCGGGGGAAGAACAAATACGGTCAGAATTACATCATTGCCAGCGTTATAAAATAACTGCTCCCATTTTTTAAATCGAAGTAGTTGCTTTTTATGCTTTATCTGAAATATGAATACTGCTACCAATTTTTATAAACAATTTGGTACTTACTCAAAATGAGGAAGTACCAGAAATTATAATAAAAGTCCTATATTATTTTCATTTGCTGACGGGACAAAATGTCCCGTCACCACTTTTTATCAAACTATAAAGTTTTAGTAAGTGTTCAAAATGAACACTTACCAAATATTGTACTCGATCAGTGCTTTTCAGGCTAAATCTAAACACTTTCCCAGGTGGTCAATTTGACCACCTGGGAGCAGCAATACTAATACTATATACTTTGCTGAGAACAGATGTTGTTTAGTAAGTTATCAAATTGATAACTTACTAAAAATAAAACCTGTATGCCTGTAATTTAGTAAGGGGTAAATTTTTCCCCTTACTAAAATTATATAGTGCTGTCATACGTTTTCCCAAGGGCTCATTTTGAACCCTTGCAGAATATTTGGATTGATCAAACATTTTCGGAAGCGGTTTCCGAAATTTAGCATTCAGCTTAGGACTCATTTTGAGTCCTCACCTAAAACAAAGTGAATCATTACTGCTACAACTGCTACCAAAGTATAAGAAAGCCTTACAGAAATGTTAGTCTTTTAATATATAAAACAAGAAAGGATGTGGTGCCTATGAGGGTATCAAACGACTAATGGGACGACTTAAAGAAACAGTCTGTCTCATAGTTTAGCAAGCAACGACTTTGGCAACCCAAAGTCCGACACAGGGGTGTCGCTTGTCAGGGGTAAAACTCCCCCTGAAACCCCTAATTAAAAAATGCCGCAAGGCGGAAAGGAAAATGTTATGCGAAAAAGAAACAATCAAATCAATGTCAGGCTTAATGACAATGAACTGCAAAAGCTCAACAAAAAAGTTCTTAAAAGCGGAATGTCGAGAGAAAAGTTTCTTAGAAATCTAATTGCAGGCGCCGAGATAAAACCCGCACCTCCGGTTGACTTTGCAAATCTTATACGTGAAGTCAGGCGACTCGGCAGTAATGTTGACCGTCTTTTGCATTATGCAAACGGTAAGGGTTATGTAAGTAAGAAGGAACTGACCGAAACCTTAAGCGAGCTTGACAACTTGGAAAAGACTATGTGGCAAGCATTCAAGCCGGGTGAAGCATAATGGCGGTAACATCTGTCTGGCCGGTTAAAAACCGTGTGAGCGCAGTTATAAAGTATGCCTGCAACCCCGAGAAGACGACCGAAGAAGTAAAAGTTGAAATGCACTCCCTTAAAAATGTAATTGAATACGCCGCAGACGAAATGAAAACCGAGAAATGCGAATACGTTACCGGTATAAACTGCCGCAAGGACAATGCCGTTCAAGTTTTCAATGAAACCCGCAAGCGTTGGGGGCACGGCGGTGACGCACGGGTTTGCTACCACGCATACCACTCTTTTAAGCCGGGAGAGGTTGACGCAAATAAAGCACATCAAATCGGACTTGAATTGGCAAGGTATTTATACGGCGATAGGTTCGAGGTTTTAGTAGCCACACATGTAACTTCCCGTTGTATTCACAATCATATCGTGCTAAACGCCGTTTCTTTTGTTGACGGCAAAAAATTTTGTAATTATAAATCAGACTACAAGAAACTTCGTGATGTATCGGATGAAATATGTGAGAGGCACAAGTTATCTGTTTTAACAGAAAGCCTTATACACACACCAGGAAACAAAAACGAGGTTTGGATTCATAAGTCAGGTAAGACTTCAAAACGAGATATGATTATTAAGGATATTGAATACTGTCTTAAATATTCGGGAGATTATTATGATTTTAACGATCACTTGAAAGGACTCGGGTATTCCTTTGATTATTACCGTATGACAATTAAAGCGAGTAGTTGGGAACGACCGAAACGACTTAAAACTCTCGGATTCACAAGGGAAGATATTGAAGACAGATTTTATGAGAATGCAAATACTCCACAATTTTATGAAGCAACATGGGAAACACATCCGCCATATAAGCCTACTAAGAAGCCCCTTACAGATTTACTCGAGGAACTTGACTTCACTGTATGGCACGCACAAAAACCGGAAAAGGTTTTCATCGCCGCTATATTCTATATTATTTTATCACTGTTTGATTTGGCATTTAATATGGCAGATTACTTTATTCAATCTCACGAATTGCGGTATGAGATGAAAGACTTCAAACAGTATATAAGCGACTATCACTTTATGCAAAACAACAAAATAGAGACATTAGAAGATTTACACAATGATATTGAAAGCACAAAGGCAGAAATAGCAAGACTTGAGAAACAGCGTAGTGACATTGACAACAAGCGTCGTCGGGCAAAAACACCCGGCGACATTATCTTTTATAAGGAAAAACGCAAGGAACTGACAAAACAAATAACACCCCTGCGAAAACGGCTAAAACAGGCGGAAAAGATTTGGGATAAATCGCCGCATTTGTTAGAACTCGTTAAACAGGAACACTCGCTGGAAATTGAAGCGAGACAAAGAATTAAAAATAAAGAATGGAGTAGATAAAAATGAAAGAAAAAACTAAAGAAACTGCTGTAAAGACAGTAAACAAAAAATCAAGCAAAAAGGATATTGACAACTTTTTAGACACCTTACTCACAAAGGAGCCGGCTGAAAAGAAACAGAAGCCGAAACTGGCAAATATCAAGATTGAAAAGTTAAAGCCGTTTGAAGGGCACCCCTACAAGATAGTTAATGATGAATCAATGGAGGAATTGAAAAACAGCATTCAAGAGAAAGGACTGTTAAATCGAATTCTTGTAAGGCAACTTGAAAACACAGAAGAATATGAAATAATCTCCGGTCACCGCAGAGTGCACGCCGCCGAGCTTCTTGGAATCAAAGAAGTCCCGGCGGTTGTTTATTTCATCGACCGTGACGAGGCGACCGTTTTAATGGTCGATTCCAACTGTCAGCGTGAGAGTATATCTCCTATGGAAAAAGCCAAAGCGTATAAGATGAAATATGATGCAATGAAACGCACCGCAGGGCGACCGGCAAATAATTCGTGCCAACTTGGCACGAATTTCCGAACGGACGAACAACTTGCTGAAAACTCAAACGATTCTGCAAGGCAAATTCAACGCCTAATCCGCCTGACTTACCTTGTCCCGGAACTGCAACAGTTTGTAGACGAAGGCAAAATGAAAGTTTCTCCGGCGGTTGAAATTTCTTTCCTTGATGAAGAACAACAGCGGGATATAGTTGACCGCATTGACGAAACCGAAATCTTCCCGTCCCATGCACAGGCAAGGCGGATAAGGCAACTCGCCGCCGAAGGCAGTCTTGACTATGATTCAATCAACGAAATAATGTCCGAACTCAAACCCAATCAGGTGGAAAAACTCAAAATACCAATGGACAGTATAAGGCAGTATGCCCCAAATGGCGCTACGCCGAAAGATATTGAAGAACTTGTAGTCCGGCTGATGAAGCAAAACTACGAACGCCAGTGCCGTATGCGCGATGACTGTGAGAGATAAGGAGGGCCGGCAGTGGATAATAATTGCAAAACTCAAAAACAATCGGATGGGTTTGCTGAAGCATTATTATCTTCCTTTGCTCTCTTTTTATCAGCCGAGATTAAGCAATTTTACCAAAGCGAAGAAGGTAAGAACTATTATAAACAATGGAAAATCAAANNCCTGCCGCCACTCCGGCGGCAGGTGCTTTTGCACATTTGTAAAGGAAAAAGCAATCAATACAATGATTATGTATGATTGCCGAAAGGAGTTTTTAGAATGAATATAGTTATCTATGCACGGTTTTCAAGTCACAGTCAAACAGAACAATCTATTGAAGGGCAGTTAAAGGTTTGTCGGGAATATGCAGTTAAAAATAATATGAATGTTGTGGGCGAATATATTGACCGTGCATTAACAGGCACAAATGATAACCGCCCGGGACTTCGTAAAATGATTTACGACAGTTCAAGTCACAGGTTTGAATCGGTATTGGTATATCAGTTAGACCGATTTGCAAGAAACCGTTTTGACAGTGCAATAAATAAAGCGGCATTAAAGAAAAACGGCGTTCGGGTTATTTCGGCCATGGAGCCCATTACCAATGATGCCTCCGGTATTTTGGTGGAAGGCGTTTTGGAGAGTATGGCGGAATATTATTCAGTTGAACTCTCGCAAAAAATACGGCGCGGTATGTGCATCAATGCAGAAAAGTGCTTGTCAAACGGCAGTAATCCGGGTTTAGGGTTTATAGTAAATCCCGATAGAACATTCAGCGTTGATCCGGAAGGTGCTGCCATCGTGAAAGAAATATATGAACGGTATGCCTCCGGAGAAACAAAAACCGAAATAGTCAAAGATATGCAGCGGCGAGGAATTATGACATCCATTCACAAAAAGTTCAGTATGAACAGTTTGAGTAAAATGTTGACTAACAAGCGATATATTGGAGTCTATATCTATAAAGATAAGGAAACGCCGGGCGGTATGCCGAGGATTTTAGATGATGAACTGTTTTACAGAGTTCAGGCAATTATAAATAAAAACAAGAGTGCACCCGCCCGAACACACGGCGAGGGCGAATATCTTTTAACAACAAAACTCTTCTGTGGATACTGCAAAGGAATGATGATAGGATACGGTGGAACCAGTAAAACCGGGCGACAATACCATTATTACGCTTGCAAGAAAGCAAAGAAGAAAAAGTGTAATAAGAAAATCGTCAGCAAGTCACTTATTGAAGATAAAGTAATATCCACCTGCCTTAGTATGCTTACAAAAGACAACTGCAAATATATTGCCTCACAAATGATAAAATACTGTAATGCGGACGGCAGTAACCTGACAATTAAAAATCTAAAAAATGCAATTAAGAGTATTGATACCGCAATCGAACACTTATGGCAAAGTCTTGAAAGTGGTGAAAGCAACGGTATGGTTACAGACCGCATCAATGCCCGTATGGCAGAAAAAGAAAAATTGCTGATTGAGCTTGAAAAGGAAGAAAGCAAATGCGTATCTTTAAGCGAAGAGCAGATACTTGCGTTCCTCGATTATGTGATGAAACTGCCATCAGACGATATAAACAAACGGCGGGCGATTATCAATATATTTGTGAATGCGATTTATCTGTATGACGACCATTTTGACATTGTTTTCAACGCAAGCAATCAAATGATGGAGATAAAAGACATTCCCATCGACGACATCGAAACGGCTCTTTCGGGCTGCTCCGATGCCGTACATAAGAGTTCGTCTATAAACGACTCTGCTCCACCAGTCGAGTGCTCCGGTGCGCAAACGCGCGCCGGAGCATTTTGTGTTTTTGAAGGAAATTTTCCGCAACCCGGTAAAAGCAAAAACCAGTTCGCCGGCGCCGGGAAACCGCGCTTTTCGGTTTCCGTTGCCGTGCTTGAAAGGAGAAAGCATACACATGAAAATCGCGAAAGAAAAGAAGTTCCTCATTCCCCTGATCATATTGTTGTTACTGGGGTTTGGCTCGATCACGATATCTTTTAAAGACTTTCTTTTTACCACGAGGTATTATAAAACCCCGTTAAAGGCATATAATGCCGGGAGCGGTTATGACGCGATCTTAGGAGATACAAGCGCCGACAAAGAAATGGGACTTTGCCAACTGGACGATACGACGGCACTGTTTTTGGGAGAAATCCGGCAAAACCTTTTTGTTGTAGACGAGATGCAGAGTAAAAACGGGAAATATGCGTCGAAAGGGCTGTCGATTTTTTATGATTTGGAAGAGGAGTCGGACGGTCCGAATAAAAACACGACCCGAACGGAGAGCCAAACCGTCTCCTGGTCGATTTTATATACCCGGGCGGAAGTAGAAAACGCGGTTGACGTTAAACGGGTAGAAACGTATACGCACTCTGGCGGACAGAAAATCTATTTGGTCGTGTTCAACTGAGGAAAAAGCAGGGACAACCGTCTTGTCGGCTTTTCTTCGACCACGTTTTCCGCGGCTGTAGTAGACGAGGAAGCCCTGATAGATCGTTTGACCGGTACTTGCCGGTATTCAAAAAACAATTCACGGTAACGGTCGATCAAGAAACCGATCAACTGTTTAACGGGCAGTATGAAACGCTGGTGTTTAAGCGGATGCAATAGGCACAGCGGCGGGGAGGTTTTCCCCTCTGTCGGCAATTTGACGGCGCTCGAAACCGTAAGGATACGGTTCGTTTTCCGAAGAAACGCGCCGACAAAGATCCTTGACAGGCAACATGCCTGTCAAGGATCTTGTGTTTACGGAGTATTCTTTTTTCGCGGGTTTACAGGATCGTCGGGCGTATAAAGGAAAAAGGACTTACGGTTGCTCACAGCAATGTGCGCAATCTTCCCCGTCCGGGAAGAGGGAGTGATCGTATGCCATGCCGTTCTTTTCATAATAATCCTGTATCGCCTTTTTGATCGCCTCCTCCGCAAGGACGGAACAGTGCATTTTATAGGCGGGGAGGCCGTCAAGCGCCTCGGCGACGGCTTGATTGGTAAGGGCCAAGGCTTCGGAAAGCGGTTTGCCTTTGATCAGTTCGGTCGCCATTGAACTGGACGCGATCGCGGAACCGCAGCCGAATGTTTCGAATTTCACATCAACGATAAACCCGTTCTCAATCTTCAAATAAATCTTCATAATGTCGCCGCATTTGGCGTTGCCGACTTCACCAATGCCGTCGGCGTTTTCGATCACGCCGACATTTCTCGGATTTCGGAAATGATCCATTACTTTTTCGCTGTATAAAGCCATTACAAGTTCCTCGCTTTATCGTTGTTTTGGGACGCGGGCGGACGGGGATCGTGTTCTTTGGAAAACCCGTCGGCCGGATATGGATCATTATAAAACTAAAAACCTACTTTGTCAATAGGTAATTGAACAAATACCCGAAAAAGCCCGATATACTTGACTTAAAAAACAATCTATGATAAAATACCTATAAAAGCAATAGGTAATAATGAACTGGTACTTCGGGGGGGGGATACGATGACATTTCAGCAGTTAAAGTATGCGGTCGCGATCGCGGAGACCGGCTCGCTGAACAAAGCGGCGGAGGTTTTGTATGTTTCACAGCCGTCTTTGACCAATGCCATCAAAGATCTTGAACGGGAAATCGGTATCACCGTTTTCAATCGCGGTGCGAAGGGAACGACCCTGACCAATGACGGCGCGGAGTTTCTCGGATATGCCCGACAGACCCTGTGGCAATACGATATCCTTTGCGAACGATATCTGAAATCCGGGGCGCTCAAAGAGAAATTCGGAGTTTCGACGCAGCATTACTCGTTTGCGGTCAAGAGTTTCGTGGAAACGGTCCGGCATTTCGGTACAGAAGAATATGAATTTGCGATCCGCGAAACCAAAACGCGGGAAGTGATCGACGATGTCGCGACCGGGAAGAGCGAGATCGGGATCCTTTATAAAAGCGATTTTAACCGCAGTGCCATCGACAAGATCCTCCGCGCAAACGAACTGGAGTTTCACAAACTGATCGGATGTGAAGCGTTCGTTTATTTATGGAAAGGCCATCCGCTTGCAAAGAGGAAGTCGATCAGGTTTGCGGATCTTGCGGAATATCCTTGTCTTTCTTTTGAGCAGGGGACGGAGGGGTCGTTCTACTATGCCGAGGAACTCCTCAGCACGGCGGATTATCCGCGGACGATCAAAGCCAACGACCGCGCGACCATGCTGAATTTGATGGTGGGATTGAACGGCTATACGCTATGTTCGGGGATCATTTGCGAAGAACTCAACGGCGACGATTTCATCGCCGTGCCGTTTGAAGCGGACGAAGGCGTGATCGGAAGCCGGATGGAGATCGGTTACCTCACCAAAAAGAACAGGATCCCAAGCAAGGTCGCGGCGCTTTATATCGAAGAGACCGAAAAATACCTTGCCGCATTATAGCCTGCGGCTATATCTAAGCATGGAATCGCGGTATTGGACAAATAAAACGAAATCCGGTATGATGATACTGTCAAAGGAAAACACAGGCACGCCGCGGTCGGCGGTGAATGCCGCGAAAGGAAAGAAATATGAAACAGTATCGATTTGAAACCCTTCAACTTCATGTCGGCCAGGAGCAGGCCGATCCGGCAACCGATTCGAGAGCGGTGCCGATCTATCAGACCACGTCCTATGTCTTCCACAATAGCGCCCACGCGGCGGCGCGTTTCGGGCTTGCCGATCCCGGCAACATTTACGGCAGACTGACCAACTCCACGCAGGATGTGTTGGAAAAGAGAGTGGCGGCTCTGGAAGGCGGCTTCGCGGCTCTCGCGCTGGCGTCGGGTGCGGCGGCGATTTCGTACACGATCGAGGCATTGGCGCAAAAGGGCGAACACATCGTCGCGCAAAAGACCATTTACGGCGGCAGTTACAACCTGCTTGCGCACACCCTTCCGCAATACGGGATCGACACCTCGTTTGTTGACATCCACGATCTCAATGAAGTCAAAGCGGCGATCCGACCGAATACGAAAGCGATCTTCATTGAAACGCTCGGCAACCCGAACAGCGATATTCCCGATATCGAAGCGATTTCCGAAGTCGCTCACGCACACGGGATCCCGGTCGTCATCGACAACACTTTCGGAACGCCTTATCTGATCCGTCCGATCGAACACGGTGCGGACATCGTTGTCCATTCGGCAACGAAATTCCTCGGCGGTCACGGAACAACGCTCGGCGGCGTCATTGTGGACAGCGGAAAATTCGACTGGAAAGCCAACGCCGACAACTATGCGCCGATCGCCAAACCAAATCCGAGTTACCACGGCGTTTCATTTGCCGAGGCGGCAGGTCCCGCCGCTTTCGTCACCTACATCCGCGCCATTCTCTTGCGCGATACCGGCGCCGCGATTTCCCCCTTTAACGCGTTTCTGCTTTTGCAGGGCGTCGAAACGCTTTCTCTTCGCTTAGAGCGGCACGCTGAGAATACGAAAAAAGTGGTGGAATTTCTCGCCGGTCATCCGCTGGTGGAAAAGGTCAATCATCCGTCGCTGCCCGATCATCCTCAGCACGCGCTGTATCAGCGGTACTTCCCGAACGGCGGCGCTTCGATCTTCACGTTTGACATTAAAGGCGGACAGGACGAAGCCTGGAAGTTCATTGACGGGTTACAGATCTTCTCCCTGCTGGCTAATGTCGCCGACGTAAAATCCCTCGTCATCCATCCGGCATCGACAACGCATTCTCAGTTATCGGCACAGGAACTTGAGAAAAACGAGATCCGCCCGAGTACGATCCGCCTGTCGATCGGCACGGAACATATCGACGATATCATCGCGGATCTCGAAGCCGGCTTTGCCGCGGTGCAACAATAAAACACAATTTATATAAAGGAGAGCATGAACATGGCAAACATTTATAAAGGAACACTCGGACTGATCGGAAACACGCCGCTTGTCGAGGCGGTCAATCTGGAAAAAGAACTCGGACTAAAGGCAACATTGCTTGTCAAACTGGAATACTTCAATCCGGCGGGAAGCGTCAAGGACAGGATCGCCAAAGCCATGATCGAGGACGCGGAACAGAAAGGACTTCTTCATGAAGGTTCCGTCATCATAGAACCCACGTCGGGGAATACCGGTATCGGCCTTGCGGCGATCGCGGCGGCGAAGGGATATCGCATTATTCTGACTATGCCCGAAACCATGAGCGTGGAAAGAAGAAACATCCTCAAAGCATACGGCGCCGAGATCGTTTTGACCGAAGGCGCTAAGGGCATGAAGGGCGCGATCGCCAAAGCCGACGAACTGGCGGCGGAAATTCCGGGCGGTTTTATTCCGGGACAGTTTGTCAATCCCGCCAACCCCGCCATCCATAAAGCGACCACCGGTCCGGAAATCTGGAACGATACCGACGGCGGCGTGGACATCTTTGTCGCGGGCGTCGGCACGGGCGGCACCGTGACAGGTACGGGCGAATACCTCAAAGAGCAGAAACCTACCGTGAAAATCGTGGCAGTCGAACCCGAAAGTTCTCCGGTCCTCTCGGAAGGAAAGGCGGGTCCGCACAAAATCCAGGGCATCGGCGCGGGATTTGTTCCCGACGTTCTGAACACCGACGTTTACGATGAAGTGTTCAAAGTCGCCAACGAAGACGCTTTTGCCACATCAAAACTTCTGGCGAAAAAAGAAGGCATTTCGGTCGGGATCTCTTCGGGAGCGGCGCTCTTTGCCGCGGTGGAACTGGCGAAAAAGCCCGAAAACAAAGGAAAGGTCATCGTCGCGCTTCTTCCCGACAGCGGCGACCGCTATTATTCCACACCACTGTTCACCGAATAACCGTCAACGGCAATTTTGTCGATCACAACAAACGGCGTTCGCTCTGAAAACGCGCATGTAAGCGATCGGTGAAAAAGAAAAACAGATCAAAGGTTCTGCGACACTATTTTTGTCGCGGAACTTTTTTGGTGTCTTTAAATTCACCCCAACAAACCTTGCGGCTTGCCGGGGACCCCGAAACAAAAAGGAGCAGGAAAACCTGCTCCGGTACATATCAAATTCTATTGTATTCTTTTAATTTGCGATGGCGTAATTTCTCTAACTTTTCGTGCAAATCCCAAGTAAGGTTTTCATCGTGACTCAATCGCGCGGCTATTTCTTGAAACTTCTGTTCACGACGGTAATCATCTTGGATATAAACGAAGTCCAAATAGCATTGATGGCACCAATAGTTTCTGATTTCTCTGATACGGTCGATTGTGTCATAGTCAGCTTTTGAAAGATCCGGGTGTCCGTCGCTGTAGTCAAGGTCTTTTAGTTCCTTTGTTATCCGACCGAGATTTGCTTTGTCAAGGTCGTCAAGATTATCTTCAAAAACACCTGACTTCATAGCGGCGTAAATCAACCGCAGATCATTCTCTATCGTTTGAACTTGCATAATCAGTTCGCTATGTATTAATTTGAATCTATCGCGTGTCATCATTAAATCTACCCCTGCAATATTATCTAAAAGAATAATACCACAAAACTTATGAAAAATCAAAAAATTAGAGAGTCCATAACTCAAATCCGTTATGAACTCTCTAAATGGTGCACCTAAATCGGTAATATCCGAACCGAGACCTGATGATTCGAGGTCTTTAAATGTTATTTCCCTTGTTCCGTCTTTGTAGTTAAAGGTAATAACCATTTTATCGTCGTACAGGAAAATGGCATTTATAAAACTGTCGATTAGTTTTCTGCGATGTTCAAGTTTGTTTGTGTTTAATTGCCTTAACTTTTGAAGCCAAAATACTATTTGCTCTCTCGTCAGCAATGGTTTTGCACTTTCTTCTTTTGCAATTTGAGCAAATAACTCATTTTTCTGCATTTCCAATTCTTCAAGCCGTTTCTTTGTTGACTCTGTAATTATACCTTGTTCTATCGCAGTCAGTAAATTCTTTATTGCTTTTTCGGTTTCAGCATATTGCTTTTGAAGAATCGGTAAAACCGTGTTTTGTTTAGATTGCAGTTTTAACGCTTCGTCTGCAATCTTTTCAACAAGTTCATCATCAAAGTAAATCTTTTTGATTTGCTCAATGATAAGATTTTCTATCCAATCTTTCTTAACAGACTTCTTTTGGCAACCTCTGTGGTGCTTTACGCTTACGCATTTATAGTATCGGTGAACCTTGTTTCTGCCCGTTCCGCTTTCACCGACCATAAAACATCCGCATTCTCCGCAATACAGTTTTGTTGTGAGTAGATATTCGTCTTCGGCTTTGTGTTTCGCCGGAGCCTTTTTATTTTGTATCATACGCTCTTGAACACGGTCAAATAAATCTTTGGGCACGATTGCCGGAATACCGTCCGGGATAACAATGTCCTTAAAATTATATTCACCGATATATTTGCGGTTGTGTAGCATACTTGTTATGTTATCTACATCAAGTTTTCCGTTGTGCCTTTGAGTTCGCACACCTCTGACATTAAGTTCATTGGCAATTTCTTGCATTGACTTGCCGCCAGCATACATTTTGAATGCGTCAAGTACAGCCGGTGCGGTAATAGGATCAATTTGAAAGTGTTGCTCGTTATCAATTACAAAACCTATCGGAAGTGTGCCACCGTTATACTTGCATTTAAGAGCGTTTTCTTTCATACCACGGTTTACTTTTTCAGCAAGTTCAACCGAATAATACTCTGCCATACCTTCAAGCAAGGTTTCAAGTAATACGCCCTCAGAACCGGCTGAAATCTTCTCTGTCGCGGAAATCACCGAGACATTATTCTTTTTAAGAATTCTTTTATAGTGAGTTGAATCATATCTGTCTCTTGCAAAACGGTCAAGTTTCCAAACGATGACTGTCTCAAACGATTTAGATGCGCTGTTTTTAATCATCCGCTGAAATTCAGGGCGGTTATCTGTTCTTGCAGACAATGCTCGGTCAATATATGTATCAACGATTTGAATATCGTTTTTGCTTGCAAATTCTTTGCACTCGCGGATTTGCCCTTCTATTGATTCTTCACGCTGATTGTCGGAAGAATACCTTGCATATATAACACCGGTCATCGAAAACTCTCCTTTCTGCAATTACTATTTTACATTATTAAAAGTCCTTTTCTCAGGACGGTAAAAAACTTTTTGTTTCGGGGTTTTAGGGGGTGCGGGTCTCCGGTGGAGACCTCTGCTGAAGGCAGAAGCACTGACCGAGCCGGCAGGCGAGACCCCCTAACAAGCGGCGAGCGAAGCAGGCGGTGCGGAATTATATAATTCCGCGATGCTTGCTGAGATATGAGCAAGGTGGATTATGGGGGCATAATCCAATGCTTGCGAAGATAAAGCCGCTGGAAAATGATAGCATTTTCCAGTGCTTGCCGAGGTAATGGCAAATCAATTCTTTAAGCACCCAATTGGTATTACCAAAACGCCGTCATCGCGTTTGTAGCCGTATTGCGTGCCGGTAATAACAATTTTAAGATCCGGCAATCTAAGAGGACATTGAGGCTCTTTAGCGTTATACTCTTTCACTAAGTTCTCGATCTCTATTAAATGTTTTGCACCGGTATCAATTTCATTTGAACCGAGTTTGAATTCCAAAAGTGCATATCTGCCGTCGTTTAGATGCAGCACACCGTCCGCCTCTAAACCGAGTCGGTCATGATAATACGACATAGCACCGTCAAACGCGGATGAGTATATTTTCAAATCTCTTATACAAAGGGACTCAAACAAGAAACCAAGTGTTTTGAAATCCGTATTAAAGTAATCAGGTGAAAGGCCTAACGCCGCAACAGCAATTGAAGGGTCAATCAGATTGCGCTTTTTAGATGCTCTGATTACCGTTTTAGACCTTATTGCAGGGCACCAAGCATCAATATCCTCAACTATATACAACTTTTCAAGTGCGTGTAAATAATCATATAATGTTACATCCGTAACATCAAAGTTTGCTTTTACATCACCGAAAATCGTTTTTGTTTCAGCAAGTGTGCAGATATTTCTGCTGTATGATTGCAGTAATGCCTGCGCCCATTTTCCGTTGCGCTTAACATTATCAATGTTTGAAATATCAACAGAATAGGTCTGCTTGTATAGATCTTTGGCAATTTCAAGCTTTGAACGAGGTGTTTTGTTAAGTAACGCCCTCGGCCAACCACCGCGACAAATGGCAAAGATTAAATCGTCAATCGTTAAATTTGATTCGCAACCGTCAAACTTATCCGGTTTTTCAAACAGTTCTATTAACGATACAGTTCCGTTTGATTCTTCGCTTTCGTATAAACTCATAGGATACATCTGCAACTGACTTATCCGCAAAGTTCCTGTATGTGCTACATCGATCTTTTTTGAGGAAGAGCCCGTTAAAATGTATTGCCCGTTTTCGCCGGTATCATCAACATCTTTTCTTATAGTTCCCCAAAGTTTCGGTGCATCCTGCCATTCGTCAAATAATCGAGGTTTTTCACCTATTAAAAGGCGTTTGGGTGCCGCTTCCGCTACCGCAAGCAAATTTTCACGAACTTCCTCGTCTTGAAATTCGACATAACTTTTTGCCTTTTGCTTTGCGGAAGTGGTTTTCCCGCAGCCTTTGGGTCCTTTTATCAGTGTCGCACCAAAAGACTCCAACTTAAGATCCAATAAATCATCAACGATTCTTTTCTTGTATTCCATAAACTTCTCCTATCCTTTTGGCTTATTATAGCATCGGTTTAGTGATTTGTAAAGATTTATTTAAGAGATTTGAAGTATTTTGTTTTACACGATTGAAATTGTTAGTTTAACACATTGAAAAT
>LXOW01299028.1_pt3 | contig 14676 bp, 10 predicted proteins | sample 1368591 | NCBI WGS metagenome assembly LXOW01 (sample SAMN04884650, study PRJNA319009) | bovine gut metagenome | isolation source: Cow rumen | host: Bos taurus | place: Italy: Legnaro (PD) | collected 2014-07-09 | reverse complement strand
AACGGCCTCGCCATGACCGTCAGCTACACCGAGCTCCTCGTCACCAACCTTCTCTTCATCCTCCTCACATGGCTCTTCGAGGCCCCAAGGCTCTTCCGCCACCAGGCCTGCAAGGTTGTCCTCTACGACCGCATCGAACTCGTCAAACAGGAACGTGAGGACGAGCTCATGGCCGACCTCACCGAGCGCACCGGCCTCACCATCACCAAACTCGAAGTAGGTCACATCGACTTCCTCAAAGACACTGCCTACATCAAGATTTACTACTTCCCTCCCCGCAACGAGGTCAACACCATGGACTCCGCCATCCGTGTAAAGAGCTACAAGCAATAACAACATGCGGCGCTTTGCAAGTTTGTTAATACTCCTATTGTCTGGCTTTATGCTTTCGGCCCAAAGCTTCGACGGAGGTCTCATTGTGGGCGGCGACGCCCGCTGGAAGCTCAGGTCGTTCTCTCTGGGGGTGGAAGGCGAACTGCGCACCCATCAGTGGTCATCCTCTGTCGCTCGCTTCAAGATAGGAGCCTCCGCCGGCTACAGCTGCTGGCAGCGCCGCCTTCACTTCTCCCTCGACTACGCCTACCTGATGAAACACCCCGCCGAAGCATCATCCCCCCTTGTCCTCTACCATCGCCACCGCCTCTCCCTCTCCGCCCAATTGTCTCACAAAGCAGGTCCCTGCAAGCTGGCCTACCGGGTGCGTTTCCAAGCCACCTTTGCCGACACCCAGCGCGAGGCACCCCGTTTCAACCCCACACTCTGCCTGCGTCAACGGCTGGCATTCAGTTTCAGTCCCTACGTCCGTCCACTCAAGTTCTTCGCCAGCCTAGAATGCCTCCTTCCCCTCCACCGTCCCGACCGCCTCTATGTCAACCAACTGCGCGCCGTACTAGGAGTGGACTATCGCCTTAGCCGCACCCAAACCCTCCGCTTCTACCTCCGCAACGACAACGAGATACTCACCCCAAACCCACAACACATCCTCTATCTCGGTTTCTGCTATAGGTTTGAGAAGTAAATTTCAGCTACCTATACATAAAAATTTTTTATTAATATTTTTTATGTCAGATTGATTATAAAAAGTATTATTTTTGCAATTCTTATCCAATATTGCAATTATGAAAATAGAAACACAAGAAATCGGACAAAAAGGCGAGAAACTAGCCGAAAAATTTTACATGCAAAAAGGCTACGATATTTTGGAAATGAACTGGCGATACAATCATCTAGAAGTTGATTTAATTGCAGAAAACGAAACAGAGATTATCTTTTGCGAAGTTAAAACCCGCAGTAACACAGCGTTTGGAGAACCAGAAGCATTTGTCACACCCAGCAAACAACAGCATATTATCCGAGCAGCCAACATTTACGTCAAACAAAAAGGAATTAACAAGGATGTCCGATTTGACATTATTTCAATCTCTTTAGAAGAAGAACACGCTACAATCCATCACCTTCCTGATGCTTTCCAACCAAGATGGTAATTATTTTCACTAATATTTGACTACGTATTGTTATTTTTAGTATTTTTGCAACAAAATAAAAATAAATAATATGCTCATAAAAACACATAGTTGCGCACTCATGGGAGTTTCTGCCATACCTATCACTATTGAAGTTAATGTTGAAACCGGTATTAACTTCTTCCTTGTAGGGTTGCCCGATAGTGCCATTAAAGAAAGTCAGCAGCGCATTGATACCGCATTAAAAAACAACGGGTATAAGATACCAGGGAAGAAAATAGTCATCAACATGGCACCTGCAGACATACGCAAAGAGGGAAGCGCATACGACCTCAACCTTGCCATCGCCATTCTTATAGCCTCAGAACAGATCAAGGGATATGACCAAGTCGGCGATTACTACATTATGGGGGAACTGTCGTTAGACGGACATTTGCAACCTATTCGTGGGGCTTTGCCCATTGCCATTGAAGCACGAAAGCGCAAGATGAAAGGAATCATATTACCAGCTCAAAACGCCCATGAAGCCGCTATCGTAAGTGACATCGACGTATTGGGCGTGGAGAACATACGTCAAGTGATTGATTTTTTTGACAAAGGAATTCCTATTCCCAAAACAATCGTCAATACAAGAGAAGAATTTCGACGCAGTTTGTGCAACTATGAATTTGATTTTACCGATGTGAAAGGACAGCAAAACATCAAACGTGCCATGGAGATAGCTGCCGCAGGAGGCCACAATCTCATTTTAATAGGTCCCCCTGGTTCCGGAAAATCCATGTTGGCCAAACGACTTCCCTCCATTCTCCCTCCATTAACTTTATCTGAAGCGCTTGAAACCACTAAAATACATTCAGTAGCAGGAAAGATGAGCAGGTATTCTTCTCTAATTTCCGTAAGGCCCTTCCGTTCACCACACCATACTATCAGTGATGTGGCATTAGTTGGAGGAGGAACAAATCCACAACCAGGAGAAATTTCTCTAGCCCATAACGGGGTGCTTTTTCTCGATGAACTAACCGAATACAAACGACAAACATTAGAAGTAATGCGACAACCTTTGGAAGACCGATGTGTCACCATTTCTCGTTCCAAATACAATGTCACCTTCCCTGCATCATTCATGTTTGTCGCCGCCATGAATCCTTGTCCTTGTGGGAACTATAATCACCCAAAAATACCATGTACCTGTGGACAAGGTGTTGTACAAAAATACCTTAGTAAGATATCGGGACCGCTCATGGATCGGATTGATCTTCATGTGGAAGTTTTGCCCTTATCCACCGAAGAACTCACTAAAGCTCCCTTGGGTGAACAAAGTGCTGTAATTCGTGAACGTGTAGTACAGGCACGGAAAATCCAGGAGGAACGATACAAAAACTATCCGGAAATTCACTGTAATGCACAAATCAACACCCAACTGTTAAGACAATACTGCGTTGTCAACAGCGAAGGTCTTGAATTGCTAAAAAACGCTATGGATCGACTTGGCCTTTCCGCTCGCGCATACGACCGTATCCTTAAAGTTGCACGGACTATTGCTGACTTGGCAGGATCCGAGACCATCAGTAACGAGCACCTCTCAGAAGCCATCAACTTTAGAAGTCTGGACAGGGATAATTGGGGAAAATAAAAAAGTTTTCTTCTATCCTTTCTTCCCTTTCCGCAACACTTGATTCACCGCTTTAACAACGAGATCTCTTTCATTGAAGAGCATGACAGCGAGATAGACTAGGAGAAGCAGGGTGTTGAGAGCAAGGGCGAGGGCTTCGCTTGAGGGGTGGAGACGGATACTGGCGAAATAGAGCCCCAGAGCCAATGCAAAATAGAAGAGGATAGATTTGAGGGGATAAGGCACCGGTGACTTGACACGACCCACAAAATAGGACAGGATCATGCATACACCATAGCCCACAAAGCCGCCCCATGCACAAGCCATATAGCCATAGCGGGGGACAAACAGAATGTTGACAGCCAGCAGTGCGGCACAGCCCACGGCGGAGAAGATAGCACCCCACCAGGTTTGACCATTGAGCTTATACCAGAAGGAGAGGTTGAAATAGATACCCATGAAGATTTCTGCCATCATGACAATAGGCACCACGGGCAGTCCCTCCCAGTAAGCGGGGGCAACAAACCAGCGGAAGATAGGCAGATAGAGCATGACGATGAGAAAGGCCAGCAGGGTTGTCATCACAAAATACTTCATGACAAGAGCCTGCATCTCGGGGCTGTTTTTGTCGCGGGCACCACCAAAGACAAAGGGCTCGTAAGCGAAGCGGAAGGCCTGAGTGAAGAGGGCGATAATCATGGCCAACTTGACACAGGCACCATAGATGCCAAGCTGTACCCCACCCTCAGGACCAGGAACAAGGCGGGGATAGAGCATCTTGTCGGCCACCTGGTTGAGGATGCCGACAACACCGAAGAGAAGGAGGGGCCAGGTATAACGAAGCATGCGTTTGAGAAGGGGAAAGTCGATGCCAAGCCTAAGGCCGCGGATCTCGGGAATGAAGCCAAGGGTAATACTAGCAGTGCAAATCAGGTTGACGAGGAAGATATATAATACCTGATCTTCAGGACAGTACCAGCCCATAAGTGGCCAGCCTTTGGCCTGCAGTACGGGGGCCAACAGGATGGCGAAGAGGTTGAGGCCGATGCTGGCTATGATGAAAGCCAGCTTGAGGGCAACAAACTTGATGGCGCGGTTTTGCTGACGTAGGCTAGCGAAGAGGATGGCCTGAAAGGCGTCAAGAGCTATGACGGTGGCCATAATGGCGATGTATTCGGGATGGGAGTCGTAGCCCATGAAAACAGAGACGGGCTGGAGGAAGGCCATGCAAAGCAGCCAAAAGACGAGAGACACGATGCCCACGGCATGGTTGGCGGTGGAGAAGGCACGGCGGGGGTCAACATCGGGACGGTTGGCGAAGTAGAAAAAAGTGGTCTCCATGCCGAAGGTGAGGATGACCATGAGGAAAGCAGTGTAGGCGTAGATATTGGTGACCACCCCGTAACCGCCGCTGGACGCGGCAATGTGATAGGTGTAGAGAGGCACCAGCAGATAGTTGAGAAAACGCCCGATGATGCTGCTGAGACCGTAGATGGCGGTTTGTGAGACGAGACTTTTGAGGGATGGCATGGTTTTAGTTGATAGTTGATAATTGGTTTAGGAGGTTTAGGAAGTTTAATGTTAAGGTTAAGGTTAACGTTAAGATTAATAAAACTTGATTCCGGTGGCTAGCATGATGGCGACAAGAGCCACGAAGAAGAGGATGTAGATGACAAAAGTGGCGATGGTGATGATGCCCGAGTATTTCCAGAACGACTTGTTGTTTTTGAGGAACTCGACTGCCCGGTAGTTGTCCTTACACATGGCGGCATCGCGGGCGGCTGACGACGAGCGGTAGAGATAGATGGTGGGCACGAGGTAGAGTGCTGCTATTACGATATAGAGAATGCCGATAAGGGGGAAGATTCCGCTGATGTCATCATCGAGCAGATCGATGAAGGAGGGGGTGAAAAAGAAGAGACTGGCCAAGAACATGAAGCCCACACCAATGCTGAGCAGAATAGCGAAAAACAGCTGCCACTGACCAATAGAGCGGACATAGCTTTTAGACTCTTCCAAGAGTTGAAGGTCTTTTTCCTCAAGTTTTGAATAATTATCTTCCATAGTTGTATTTTTTAAGGGTTATAACAATGTATTATCGTGGCAAAAATACAAAAAATTCCATTCACTCCGCAAAGAAATGCAGGCCAGGAGGTCTACAGAGTTTGGTAAAAAAAAGGCACCCCACCCATTTTGGGCAGGGTATGAATTACCTGTTTTTCACTACCTTGCGGACGGCAATGGGGATGTTGTTGGAGACGGCCTTGAGGAAATAAACGCCGTTGGCGTAGGGGGACAGGTCGATTTGTACACGATTCATCGCATCCATATTATTACCTATATATACAACATTCAATAACTTCCCATATATGTCGAAGAGATGCAGCTCAATATTATCGAGATTCTCTGTATTCGTTGCCAATTCAACATTGAGGGGGCCACTAGTAGGGTTGGGATATAGAGAGATCTCTGCCAAAGAGGCACGTGACTCAACGCCAACTTCAACAGTGAGATACAACACCACAATCGAGTCACACCCCTCGGCATTAGTGAGGATAACAGTAGGACCCTCAATGCTTTGGTTGTAGGTTTCCCCATCAATCCAGGTATAGGGACCCACAGAATAGACCGAATCGATGGCGGAGGTGGAGTGACGGATGGTGAGATGGAGGGTAACCACCGAGTCGCAACCACCACTGCCGCTGAAGGTGACCGTAGGCGTGGAGGTACTTTCGGTATAGATTACACCATCAATCCAGGTGAAAGCGTCGCAGGCTATACGCTCATCGATACTGGAAGCGGGAGTGTCCACTGTGAGGTGGAGAGTAACCACCGAGTCACAACCATTGCTGCCAGTGAGAGTAACCTGCGGTTCAGAGGTACTGGTGGTATAGGTTTCGCCGTCAATCCAGGTGAAGGGACCACAGGAGGTCTGCTCATCGATATGGAAAGTGCTGTGATTGAGCGTAAGGTGAAGCTGAATCACCGAGTCGCAGCCGTTGCCACCGGTGAGGGTGAGCTGAGGTTCGGAGGTGCTGGCAGTATAGGTCACTCCATCAATCCAAGTGTAGCTGTCGCAGGCCATCACCGTATCCACACGGAAAGAGGAATGATAGACGGTGAGGTAAAGGGTGACAGTAGCATTATCACAACCAATGACATCGATATATTGCACCGTGGGTCCATAAACGCTCTCGGTATAGGTGACCCCATCGCGCCAGGTATAGCTGTCGCAAGCCACAACAGTGTCGATGAGCGGGATGGACTGCAACATGATGAGACAGAGGCTGACCACCGAGTCGCAACCCGCCGCATTCTGATAGGTCACGAAGGGGGTGGTAGTGCTTTCAGTATAGGTTTCACCATTGATCCAAGTATAGGAAGGCATGCAGGTGACCACCGTATCGACGGAGGAAGACGAATGGAGAATGGTGAGGAATAGGGTGACTACCGAATCGCAACCTGCGGCATTAGTAAAAGTATAGGTGGGGCCGAAGGTGTTATCAGTATAGGTTTGTCCGTCAATCCAAGTATAGCTGTCGCAGGCCGTTACAGTATCCACAGCAGCGGAAGAGCTATTGAGTGTGAGATGGAGGGTAACCACCGAATCGCAACCCGAGGCGTTGGTGAGCACAAACTGGGGACCTTGAACGCTGGCCGTGTAAGTTTGACCGTTAATCCAAGTGAAACTGTCGCAAGCCATCACATTATCGATCGCAGCATTCATGTGACCCACTGTCAGGAAGAGTGTATCCACATGACGGCAACCCAGCTCATCGTAATACTCATTGAAATAGGTGCCGCTTTGGGTGAGAACCATGCCGTTCCACAGACAGACGGTGTCGCAGACATGGACAGTTTCGGCGGTATTAATCACCTGGCAAGGTTCGGGCCACTCGAACAGCAAGGGTGTGGTAGCGCTGCACTGGTTGTTCCACACTGCCGCCACCTCATAGAGATAAGTGCCATACTCGGGCAGATTGTCCACATAAAAAGTATTGGTGGGGGTCTGGGTGAGCATGTTACCGTCGCGATAGAGCTCATACTCCGCCAAAGGATTGTCAAAGGTAGCTTTCAGCACAAAATTGAAGCTATAGGTGGACCAGAAGTTGGCGTAAGGCGAGAGGTAACCGAAGATATTGCCCTTGTAAGGCACACACTCGGAATTGCCGTAAACAATGGTAGCAGCATTAGCCGGAGCGGACACATAATAACCATACCACAATTCCTGACTGGCATCAACCACAACAGGCACATTGAGGGCGATGGAGTTCCACTGGCCCATCACCAAGCTATTCAAATCCAACACCTGATCTACAACCTGAGTACCCCCATAGAGACCGCTATTGGAGAGTCCCCCACCCTGATACACCACAATATGGTATTGGGTGGCGTCGGGCATGGGGATAAACGACACATGGGTGAGCCGATGGCCATGAAGAGGTAGCAAGTCAGCCTCCTCCATACGATGCATCGCCATAGCCTCGTAATCCATGTCACCAGTCATTACATTGCGCCAAACGGTATCCCATGAGAATTCATGCTGTTCAGGCACCGGAGGTTGCCAGCTAAGCAGCACCACATTGGTATCCTCAACAGGCATCGTGGCCGACAAAGAGGCTGGTGCGTGGCATTCTGGCACATAATGCAATCCCACCAGGCGTACTGTATCAAACACAGGACCCGCATAGACCACCACCTTGGAACGCTCGCTGGAAGACTGCTGCTGGCCGGTGGGAGCGGAATACCTCACGTAGAAAGAACCACCGGAAGAAGGTAGGTTGACTTGGCCGCTGAAGTTGAGCGAGTCAGTTGACACACTGAAGTTGCCTGTGACCGACACCTGGACATTGAGTGACACATTGTCGGTCTGCACATCCACCCGCTGAGCTGCAGCGGGACTATCCTCATTCTGGAAGAAAGTGAGCTCCTCGGCCGACAGGGTCATCGTGGCAGGATTGACGTTCACATTGATGATGGCTGTCTGGACCGTATTGAACTGATAATCATCGGGACTGAGGTTAGCCAGCAGGAACCAGCCGTCGGCATAACCGCCCCATCCCCAGTTGATATGGAAGTAATTCTGAGCATCATAACCATCGCACACAAAAGCGTGGGCATCTCCCCCACCCGCTCCGCTATAGAACACAGGATGCCAATGATTGAGCTCATTTTTGATCATTCTCAGCCAGTTAGTCTCTGAAAAAACGCTACGGAAAATATGTCGGGCATCGGGAAAGCCAAAATAATTGCGGAAAGCGTCGTCAACCTCGGCCACGGCCGCACTACTGTTGAAGATGCCGTATGCCGTATTGATGCTGACACCGCAATGATACAGCAAGGTGGCCACCGCATTGATTTCGACAGCGCTGCTAGCCCCCGTGAGCGAATCGGGCATGTGGGCATAATCGTAGTCGGTATCGCCAAAATTGGCCGACAAAGTGCCATAGTTGCCATACTCGGAACCCATATAGCTATTGTTGCACACATAAGAATGACTGCCCACCCCCTGAGCGGGGTAAGCCCAATAGCGAAGAATTTGCCCCATAGCCACCGCGGTACAGCCAGCGGAAGCGTGGCCGTTGGGCGAACGTGGTTCAGCGGGACACATGGCATTGTAGAGCGGCAACTGGTTCCAATGGCTGGTAAGCAGCGGAGCCACCACCACATTGCGGGTAAGGTTGCGCGAGGAGTGACGCACCGCCTCCCAAGCCTCAGTGATTTCGGGGGCAGGCTGACTAACCTCCGCACAAAGTGCCTCAATCTGCCGCTGATAGTCGAGCAGTAAGGCGGCCATATTGGGAGGCATAACGCCCGCATCAAAAGAAGAGGATGTGGAATAAGCCAACACTGGTGCCATACGGTCGTCACCAGCCACAATCACATAGCCTTCATCTCCAATGTTCACAATATAGAAATCTGTCACCTCGCGGCTGGTTTCCCCCACAGTTCTAGTAGCCCGATAAACCACGGAAGGCAACGCCCGTGATTGGGCGGCAGAAGGCGTCAACTGCCTGTAAAACTGTTTGGCCATCTGTTTGGCAAAGATGGAATCAACCGGCTCAGCATTAAGCGACAAGAAGACTCCCAAAAGCAAAAAAGACATCAGGGCACCACATTTAAATNNGTATATATTTTTAACATTACCTATTATCTTTGTCAATAAAAATGGCAAAGATACAACATATTTTTGTATTTTTGCAGCTTTGAATTTGAAAAATGATAAAATCGAGAACAATGAAAAAGACATTCATTATCTGCCTGATGGCAGCATTTATCGGAATCAGTACTAACATTAAAGCACAAGAGACAATGACACAAGAAGAAAAAATCAGCTACGCATTGGGCGCCAACATCGGAGAAAGCTTCCAACAACAGGGGATAGACGTGGTGATGGACAAATTCATCAAGGGATTCACCGACGGGAAAGCCGGCCAGAACCAGTTCACCCAAGCGGAGATGGAGCAGATTTTCAATGAATTTCAGAAAATGATGCAGCAGAAGCAGATGAGCATGGTGGACGAGGAGAAGGCCAAAGGTGCCGCCTTCCTGGCTGAGAATAAGAAAAAAGAAGGCGTGATTGAGACCCCCTCAGGCCTGCAATACAAAGTGGTGAAAATGGGTAACGGACCCAAACCGAGTGCCACTGACAAAGTGAAAGTGCATTATCACGGCACCCTGCTCGACGGCACTGTATTCGACTCATCCGTACAGCGTGGCGAACCCATCACCTTCGGTTTGAACCAGGTGATTGCCGGCTGGACAGAAGGTGTGCAGCTGATGCCCGTGGGCTCAAAGTTCATTTTCTACATCCCCTCTAACCTGGCTTACGGCGACCGAGCCGCTGGCAGCATCAAACCGGGTTCAACCCTGATTTTCGAGGTGGAACTGCTTGACATCGAAAAATAAATCCAACGCCATTGAAATCCAGTAATCTAGGAAATAAAATCATCGAGGTTCTCTCTCGTGGGAACGCCGGCGCCAAATACAACTACAAGCAGATAGCCGCGAAAGTCGGTGTATATGACAAACAAGGACGGGCCACTGTCCAGGAAATCCTGCAAGATTTTCTGGAGGCCCGTATTTTGCTGAAAGCCGGCCGCGGCCACTACAAAATCAACCCCAAATACCTCAGCAAAGAGACCACCGGCCACAACTACGTGATAGGCCGTCTGGAGATGAAGCCTGGAGGAGCCGCCTTTGTGGTAAACGAAGACAAGAAAGCCGGTGAGAACGAGGATGAGGACATCTTCATCGCCGACGGCAATCTAGGCAACGCCCTTCACAACGACCTGGTGAAGGTGGTGGTATTTCCCTCCCGCAAAGGAAAGCGACCCGAGGGGCAAGTAGTGGACATTGTGGAACGCAGCCAGAGACAGATTGTGGGCGTACTGCACATCAACAAGGGAATCGCCTACTTTGTGGCTGACAACCCCAGTTTCAGGCGCGACGTGCTCATACCAGGACGCAACCTGAAGGGAGCACACAACGGCGACAAGGTGGTGATACATATTGTGGATTGGGAAGCCGGCACCCGCAGTCCCTTGGGCGAAGTGATACACGTGCTGGGCAAACCCGGTGACAACGAAGTGGAGATGCAGGCAATTCTGGCCGACAACGACTTTCCGCTGGGATTCCCCGAAACTGTGGAACAGGAGGCCGCCCAGATTGACAATCGCATCAGCGAGCAGGAGTTGCAACGTCGGAGGGACTTCCGCCAGACACTCACCTTTACCATCGACCCTGCTGACGCAAAAGACTTTGACGATGCCATCTCATACGAGAAACTGGACAACGGCCTGCACCGTGTGGGTGTCCATATCGCCGACGTTTCCTTCTACGTGAAACCCGACACCGAGATTGACCACGAAGCCTACCTCAGAGGCACATCGGTCTATCTGGTGGACCGTACCATACCCATGCTGCCTGAGGTGCTGTCGAACAACCTCTGTTCGCTGCGTCCTCACGAGGACAAGTTATGTTTCAGTGCTGTTTTCGACCTTGATGACAATGCCAAAGTGCACAAAGAATGGTTCGGCCACACCATTATTAACTCAGACCGCCGTTTCAACTACGACGAAGTGCAGGAAATCATTGAGCAGAAACAGGGCGAGATGAGCGAAATCATCCTGCAGCTGCACCAGCTGGCACAAATCCTGCGCAAGAAACGCTTCGACAACAACGCCATCAACTTCGAGACCGAAGAGGTGAAATTCAAACTGGACGAAAACAGCAAGCCCGTAGGGGTTTATCTGAAGGTTCAGAAAGAAGCCAACTTCCTGATTGAAGAAATGATGTTGTTGGCAAATCGCCGTGTGGCGGAAAAGATAGGGAGACACAGTGCCAAACAGCTGCCTCGCACTTTCGTGTTCCGTGTTCACGACGAGCCTCTCAGCGACAAGTTGGAGACCTTCAAGAACTTTGTAGGCAAACTGGGCTATGAGTTGAAGACCACCAGCCACAAAAGTTTTGTCAGCTCAATGAACAAGATGTTTGACGAGGTGAAAGGCAGCAACGAATACAACATGCTCAGCAAACTGTCCATCCGCATCATGGCCCGCGCCGTCTATTCGACCGACAACATCGGCCACTACGGACTAGCCTTCCCCTATTACACCCACTTCACCTCCCCTATCCGTCGCTACCCCGACCTGATGGTCCACCGATTGCTAGACCTATACTTAGCTGGTAAGCCCTCAGTGAACAAAAGCCAATATGAAGAATACTGCCAGCATTGCTCTCAGATGGAGCAAAAAGCCACCGATGCAGAGCGCAAATCTGTGAAATTCAAGCAGGCGGAATATCTGGCGGACAAAATTGGACAAGTGTTTGACGCCACCGTTTCAGGCATCTCCAAATGGGGTGTGTATGCCGAACTGGACGAGTCGAAATGCGAGGGTATGATACCCATGCGCACCTTTGACGACGACTTCTACTACATCGATGAAGACAACTATACCCTGGTAGGACTGCACCACGGACACGACATCCGTTTCGGTGACAGTATCAAGGTTCGTGTTGTAGAAGTCGATTTACTGAAAAAACAAATGACCTTCGAAAAAGTCGACAACTAACACGAAGTCACCAACACAAAGTCACTAACACGAAGTAACCAACATGAAACTAGTCATTCAGAAATGCAGTCGGGCTGAAGTTCGCATAGAGGGCGAAGTGGTGGGCAAAATCGGAAAGGGTTTTGTACTACTGGTAGGGATAACCCACAACGACACCCGCAAAGACGCTGAATTTCTGGCCAAGAAGGTGGCGGGGATGCGTGTATTTGAGGATGCGAACGACAAAATGAACCTCTCGCTCGCAGAAGTGGGAGGAGAGTTGCTCAGCATCTCTCAATTCACCCTCTACGGCAATGCCCAGAAAGGCAACCGTCCCAGTTTCATCGAAGCAGCCCGCCCTGAAGTGGCCGAACCGCTGTACGACTACTTCAACCAGATTCTGCGAGAACAATACGGACTGCACGTGGAAACCGGCCGCTTCGGAGCCCACATGATGGTGGACTTTGTAAACGACGGACCAGTAACGATAATAGTTGAAAGTTGACAATTGATAATTGATAGTTGACAGTTGAAAAACAACACGAAGTCACCAAACAGCGAAGCTAAACAACACGAAGTCACCAACATGAAATAACTAACACGAAGTAACAAACAGCGAAACTGAACAACACGAAGTTACCAACACGAAGCAATTAACAACAAACATATTAACAACTTAAAACAAACGAATTATGTGTGGAATTGTAGGATATATTGGAAACAGGGATGCTTATCCCGTATTGATGAAAGGACTTCACCGTCTGGAATACAGAGGATATGACAGTGCCGGAGTTGCACTCATCAACCAAAACGGACAGTTGAATGTATATAAAGCCAAAGGCAAAGTGGCTGAATTGGAAGCTTTCGCCAAAGATAAGGATGTTACCGGCACCGTGGGCATTGCCCACACCCGCTGGGCCACCCACGGCGAGCCCAACCAGGTGAATGCCCATCCCCATTTCTCGGAATCAGAGCAGCTGGCCATCATCCACAACGGCATTATCGAAAACTACGCCGTTCTGAAAGAAGGCTTAATGAAACATGGCTACACTTTCCGCTCTACCACCGACACCGAAGTGTTGGTACAGTTGATAGAATACACCAAATACACCTCAAAATCAGATCTGCGTACTGCTGTACAGCTGGCACTCAACCAGGTAATAGGCGCTTACGCCATTGCCGTGTTAGACCGTCAGAACCCCAACACGATTGTAGCCGCCCGTAAAGGTAGTCCGCTGGTGGTGGGTATTGGTGAAAACGAATTCTTCCTAGCTTCTGATGCCACCCCCATCGTAGAATACACCGACAAGGTAATCTATCTCGGTGATGAGGAAGTGGTGGTATTGGAACGCGACAAAGAACCATCAGTAACTACTATCGGCAATGTGAAGAAGAATCTGGAGATACAGAAACTGGAGTTGACACTGAACCAACTGGAGAAAGGCGGCTTCCCCCACTTTATGCTGAAAGAGATTTTCGAGCAGCCGCAAACCCTACGCACTTCCATGAAAGGACGTGTCAATGTGGAAGCCAATAACATCGCCCTTTCCGGCTTTATCGACAACCGTGAACGCTTCCTGAACGCCAAACGTATCATCATCACCGCCTGCGGCACCTCGTGGCACGCCGGCCTGATAGCCATGTATGCCATTGAGGAATTTGCCAAAATACCCGTGGAGGTGGAATACAGCAGCGAGTTCAGATACCGCAAACCCGTTATCCACAAAGACGATGTTGTAATCGCCATTTCGCAGTCGGGAGAGACTGCCGACACACTGGCCGCCATCCAATTGGCCAAACAAGCCGGTGCCTTCATCTTCTCTATCTGCAATGTGGTGGGCGCTTCCATCCCACGTTTGTCCGACAGCGGCTGCTACACCCACGTAGGTCCCGAAATCGGTGTAGCCTCCACCAAAGCCTTTACCGCTCAAGTGACCGCACTGACCATGCTAGCCCTTTGTATTGGTCGCGAAAAAGGTACTATCGAAGAAGAGAAATACCTGAGAATCCTAAAAGAGTTGGCCAATATTCCCGACAAAATCACTAAGATACTGCATCAGAACGACCGTATCGCCGACTTTGCCAAAACTTTCACCTACGCTCAGAATTTCATCTACCTGGGTCGTGGATACAACCATCCTGTAGCTCTGGAGGGAGCCCTCAAACTCAAGGAAATCAGCTACATTCATGCTGAAGGTTATCCCGCTGCAGAAATGAAACACGGTCCTATCGCCCTTATCTCCCAAGAAATGCCGGTAGTGGTCATCGCCCCCAATTGCGGCACATACGAGAAAATTGTCAGCAACATTCAGGAAATCAAAGCTCGCGAGGGTAAGGTGATTTCTGTGGTAACGGAAGGCGACACGATTGTGTCAAACATGTCGAACTTCTGCATCACCGTACCCGAAACAGAAGAATGCCTCACCCCCATCCTCAACATCATTCCATTACAGTTGCTGGCCTACCATATTGCCGTGGTAAAAGACCGCGATGTGGACCAGCCTAGAAATTTAGCAAAATCAGTAACTGCTGTCTCTTATACACATCT